>Ga0075310_1000165_pt1 | contig 11421 bp, 9 predicted proteins | sample MayberryNE_Catta_2_FD_120088 | JGI IMG/M metagenome (GOLD analysis project Ga0075310, IMG submission 120088) | Natural and restored wetland microbial communities from the San Francisco Bay, California, USA, that impact long-term carbon... | ecosystem: Environmental > Terrestrial > Soil > Wetlands... | reverse complement strand
GATCAGCGCAGCCGCCAACAGCGTCCCCCGGCTCGTGCCGGCTTTCACGTCCTGACCAAAACGATCTTGATCCACTTCCGTCCCGCTCCCCAGCCCTCGCCGAGCCAGACGGTGCCGTCCCGCTGGTCGATCCCGAAGAGGGTGCCGTCGCCGAGCACCCTCAGGTAAACGTCGCGCACCGGCCAGCCGAGGTCGTTGTAGTGGCCCGGGGTGACCACTCCGCTGCCACCCGGGCTGGTGACCGCTAGCATCCCGCCGCCGATGGCGGCCACGCTGATGAACCGCTCCGGATGCCCAGCCGCGGACACCGGCTCCCAGCGGCCCCCATATCGCCACAGCTTTGGGAAGCGTCCGCCCACGTCGCCGACCAGCCAGGCGTCCTCTCCGTCGGCGGAGAGGTGTGCCTGAAGACGCAGCACCCCGCCGGAATCGGGGACGTCGCTGGCGTGCCAGGTCTTCCCGTAGTCCGTCGACAGGGCCGCGTACGGCCGGCCGTCCCGTACCCCGCTCACCAGCAGCCGCCCGCCGGCGTACGCCACCCCGTTGATTTCGGGAATCGGAGGCTGGGTCGGCACCGGATGCGGCCGGCCGCCAGCCCAGTCGACCAGCTTTCGCGAGCCGTCCTCGATCTCGAATCGACCGAACAATCTCCGGGAGACATCGGGCGCCTGTTCCGACCAGGGCTCGTGGAAGAAGGTCCGCCCTCCATCGACCGAGTGATACCAGCCGTGCGGCTCGGCGAACAGCAGCAGGCCACCGTGGCCATTGGTCATCTCCGACGACCACGCCGCGCCGACGTACATCTGGTGGTTTCGCGCCAGTGGCTGCGGATGGCGCAGTTCCTGCCAGGATCGACCACCATCCGATGTGGATAAAAGCATCGCCGGACAGGCTGAATCGTCGTCGCCGGTGCAGCCGACGAACAGGGCGTAGCCGTGCAGCGGGTCGGCGAACTCGACGCTGCGCTGGTGATAATCGACGGGCACCGACACCCGCACCTGCCGTACCTCGTCCGGGCCGGCCGGGGAACGTGGCACGGACGGTGCCGACGGCCGGGCCGGGGGCGGGCGGCGGAGGTCGCCGACCGAACAGCCGGCCGCCAGAAGTATCGACACGGCCGCCAGCAAGGCCAGGCCGGCAGAGAGCCGGAACTGTCGCATCAGGACCCTCACGAGCAGAACCCTAGACAGAAAAGCTCCCGCCCCGGGCCTCGCCACCGAGCGTGGGCGGCAAGGCCCGGTCCAGCGGCTGCACGGTCACCATCCGGTCCAGTCTTTACATAGGCCCCTTCATCGTTGTAGAACGAATGACCTCAGACGTGGTGTCCGGGAAAACGGCTGCTGGAGGAAAGATGCGACTTCGACGAGCGCTGGCGGCGGCCGGCATGGTTTCGGCGACCGCGGCGGTGGCGCTGCTCGCGCCAGGAACCATCGCCCAGGCGTCCAGCCCGATACCACAGCCGGTGTACGGACCTACCGCAGCCGACCCTGGCGTGGTCCACGACGGCGACGCCTACTTCGCCTTCATGACCGGTGGGCTGGCGCGCGTCGCCCGGGCCGACACGCCGCAGGGCCCCTGGGTCGCCATGCCGGAGGCACTGACGAGGTGGGGAAACTGGGCGGCGGGAACAGGCGCGGTCTGGGCACCCGACGCGGTGCGCACCTCCGCGGGATGGGTGCTTTACTACTCCGCCCGGGCGAAGGGTTTCAACGGCCAACGGTGCATCGGTACGGCCATCGCGGATCACCCTGCCGGCCCGTACCAGCCTTCGGACACGCCGCTCATCTGCCCGATCCTGGGCGGTGAGGATCCCGCCGCGGACCGGCCCAACCTCACCTCGGGAGTCATCGACCCGTCACCGTTCCAAGCCGACGACGGCAAGCGCTATCTGCTCTACAAGACGCAGAAGACACCAGGCACCATTCGCATGTTCCCGCTGTCGGACGACGGTCTGCACGGTCGCGGCGAGGTCAGCCGCGAACTGGTCCGCCACTCCGACAGCATCGAGAACCCGGTGCTGGTGCAACGCGGCGACCACTACGTCCTGTTCGCCGCCGCGAACTGGTACGACCAGTGCAAGTACTCCACCGTGTGGCGGCGGTCCACGGACCTGTGGTCGTTCGCGGACAAGACCGAGCATGTGCTGCTGGACAAGAGCAACACCGGCCTGTGCGGTCCGGGAGGCGCCGACGTCGTTGTCACCGAGGACGGGCTCAGCCGGATCTTCCTGCACGGCTGGGTGTGCTCGGCGGACAACGACCCGTGCGACTTCGACGGTGTGGTGCAGGACCCGAACCGCCGGCGGGTCATGTACGCCGCAGCCCTCACCTGGGGAGACGACGGCGCGACCCCGCACGTACCGACGTTCCTGCCGCCCGTGAGCTGACCGCCTCAGGCAGGTCGACCGGTTTGGGCACCGCGGGCCACCCCGGTCGGTGCCTGCTCGGCGACTCCGCGTCCAACCCAAGCCCGCGTGGGCAGCCCGGGTTTTCGCCCCGGTACGGTGAACCGCGTGCGAGTACGTGTGGAACAGACCGCGCTGCCCGGCATCGGCGTCCGCCACGATCTGGTGACCACCTCGGGTCGCCGGGTCGGCGTGGTGACCCACCGCACTGGACGGCGCGACCTGGTGGTCTACGACGAAGGCGACCCTGACGCCTCCATCGCCTCGATCGCGCTCAACGACGACGAGTCCGAGGCGCTCGCGGACATCCTGGGCGCGTCGCTGATGCTGGGTCAACTGTCCGGGCTGCGGCAGCAGGCCGCCGGGCTGCTCACCGAGCAGGTCGCCATCCCGGCCGGCTCGCGTTACGTGGGCCGTCCGCTGGGCGACACCCAGGCTCGCACCCGTACCGGCGCCTCGATCGTGGCGGTGTTGCGGGAGCGGGAGGTCATCGCCTCCCCCGACCCGTCCTTCCGCTTCGAGGCCGGCGATGTGGTGGTCGCCGTCGGAACCCGGCAGGGGCTCGACGGCGTGACCAGGATCCTCGCCGACGGCGAGCCGGGCGACTGACGCGTATGCACGAGACGACACTGCTGCTCGTCGAAGTCGGAGCATTGCTCCTGGTACTCGGTTTCCTCGGCCGGCTCAGCCGGCGGGTCGGGCTGTCCCCGATCCCGCTCTATCTCCTCGCCGGCCTGGCGGTGGGACACGGCGGGGCGCTGCCGCTGAAGGCCAGCGAGGAGTTCTTCGCGGTCGGCGCCGAAATCGGTGTGGTCCTGCTGCTGGTGATGCTGGGTCTGGAGTATTCCGCCAGCGAACTGGTCGGCAACCTGCGTGCGGCCGCACCGGCCGGTCTGTACGACGGGCTGCTCAACGCACTGCCCGGGGCGGCGTTCGCGCTGCTGCTCGGCTGGGGCTGGACCGAGGCGCTGGTGCTGTCCGGAATCACCTGGGTCTCCTCGTCCGGTGTGATAGCCAAGGTGCTCGGCGACCTCGGCCGGCTGGGCAACCGGGAGACCCCGGTGATCCTGTCCGTCCTGGTCATCGAGGACCTCGCCATGGCCTTCTACCTGCCGCTGGTGGCCGCCGTGCTGGTCGGTGCCGGGCTGGTCGGCGGGGGCATCACCCTGGCCGTGGCGGTCTGCACCGTTCTGCTCGTGCTGGTGGTGGCGATCCGCTACGGCCACGCCATTTCCGCGATGTTCTCCCCGAAGGATCCCGAGGCGCTGCTGCTCGGGGTGTTCGGGCTGACCCTGCTGGTGGCCGGGGTTGCCGCCGGGCTGAACGTGTCGGCGGCGGTGGGTGCCTTCCTCGTCGGCATCGCACTGTCCGGCCCGGTGGCGCACAACGCGACCGAACTGCTCTCCCCACTGCGCGACCTGTTCGCGGCGGTGTTCTTCGTCTTCTTCGGCCTGGTCACCGATCCACGCGACATGCCGCCGGTGCTGCTGCCCGCGCTGGGCCTGGCGATCGTCACCATGGCCACCAAGGTCGTCACGGGTCATCTCGCCGCACGGCGGGCCGGGGTCGCAGTGCCTGGACGGTGGCGTACCGGCCTGGCCCTGGTGCCACGCGGGGAGTTCTCCATCGTCATCGCCGGGCTGGCGGTCACCACCTCCGCGGGGATCGAGCCCAGCCTGGCACCGCTTGCCACGGCGTACGTGCTGATCACCGTCATCACCGGACCGATGCTGGCCCGGCTGCCCGACTACAACTGGTTCCGGAATCTGATCGGAGCCACCAGAACCCGCCCCGCGCCACCGGTCGTCACGCCCGACTGACGGCGACCATCGCCGTCACCACCATGACGACGACCGCCGGTACGCCAACTGCGGCGCCGGCGCTCGCGAACGACAGGGCGACGGCACTCGCGGCCGTTCTTCATCGGCGCGGAGGCTCGGGCCGGTGCGAGCCACGGGAAATCTGGGCCTTTAACCGATGGATGTATGGCCCATCGGCCGATCGGTTATCCGGAAAGACCCGCTAAGGTGTGCGCCGCAATGGTGTGAGCGGGATCGCAATCTGCGAGCGCTCCGGTGACGAGCGGAAGGGCCAGGCCGGTGGATGTGGGGAAATCGGCCTTCCACGGTTTCCACAACCCGGTGGATCCGTCCCCGGCCGAGTTGCGGGCGTGGGCTTTCCAGCCCGACTCGGTGCCGCCGCACGCGATGCCGAAGGACTGGGACCTCCTGGTGGCCGGCGATCGTCTGATCGCCACCCTCTTCGAGCTGGCGATGGACGAGTCCTGCCCGGCCCGTATGTTCGCCCTGCACTGCCTTTACATCTACGCGGCTGACGGCATCACCACCAACTTCCGGTTCCATCCCCGTCGGCGGCTACGCAAGTTCGTCAAGCGCGCTGAAAGGTTGGGCGACCAGCACCTGCTGACCTGGGCCCACAATTGCCGCGCGCTGCTGGCCGGGCCGCACCTGTTCGACTATCGGGACTGGTGCGAAGGCGGACTGGTGCGTAACCCTCGCCTGCTTCCCTGATTTCCGCCCAGTCCCGGCAAGGTCCGGCAGACCCGCGCGTGACAAGCGAAGCGCTGGTCCGGGACCCCCCGTGGGTCCCGGACCAGCGAGCCCCAAAAACCCGATTTGCGCAGTCCACGCCATTAACGAGGTTAGCCGACCGGCCCGGTGGCGGGGCCAAAATCGCAGACCTGCTCGGCTCGGGCGTCAGCCCTTGTCGCTCCGGCGTTGCGGCCGCCACACGACCAGGGCCGTGGAGGTGCGGCTGGTCGGCACCAGATCGCCCCGCGGGTACGACGCGAGCGCCTCCAACTCGGCCATCCGCTGATGCGCAGCGGCGAGTTCGGTTTCCAACTGAACCAATCGTTGCTGGAGTTCCTCCACGAGGTGCTCCAGCCCGATGATCCGCTTGATGCCGGCGAGGTTGACCCCGTCGTCCTGGCTGAGCCGCTGGACCTCGCGCAGCAGCGCCACATCACGGACGCTGTATCGACGTCCGCCACCGGCAGCGCGACCCGCCTGCACGAGACCCATGCGGTCGTACTGACGCAACGTCTGCGGATGCATCCCGGCCATTCGGGCGGCGACCGAGATCATCAGTACCTTTGCGTCCGATGCCTGGTTGACCGAGATGGTGAACTCCTCAGTCATCGCGGATCACCTCCGTGGGCAGCATTACTCATAACGACGCAGTCGCGCATCAATATGTTCCCGATCGGCTGGTGACGTCTCCGCGGCGAACGTCTCCAACGCCTCACGGGCCTTGTCGGACAGCTTCTCCGGGACCGCCACCTCAACGGTGACCAGCAGATCCCCGGAACGACCGTCGCGCCGTTGCACCCCGCGACCCCGGGCGCGCAACGTACGCCCGCTCGGCGTGCTCGGCGGCACCCGCAACGTCACCGCTCCGTCCAACGTGGGCACCCGCAGGTCGATACCGAACACCGCCTCGGCGAACGTGATGGGCACGGTCAGCGTCAGATCGTCACCAGACCGCCCGAACAGCTCATCACCGCGCACCCTGACCAGGACGAACAGATCGCCGGCCGGCCCGCCCCGCTCGCCCGGCTCGCCCCGGCCGACCAACCGGATCCGCTGCCCGTCAGCCACCCCGGCGGGGAACCGGACGTTGAGCGTCCGGTTCTTGGTCACCCCACCGGTGCCCCGACACTCCGGGCACTTCTCCTCCACGATCGAGCCGACACCCTGACACTCCCGGCACGGCTCGGAAAAGCTGAACGAGCCCTGGTCACGGGTGACCATGCCCGATCCGTGGCACTGCGGGCAGGCCCGCGGCTGGGTGCCCGGCTTGGCGCCGTTGCCGTGACAGGTGTCGCAGACACCGGGTGCCCGCAGCGTCAACGGCAGCGTGACGCCGGTGACGGCGTCCCGGAAGTCCAGAGTGGCCTCGGTTTCGACATCGCGTCCGCGGACCGGACCACGGGCCCGTGCCGGCCCCCCGCCGCCTGTGAAGATCGAACTGAACAGGTCGGAGAAGCCGGCCCCGCCGAACCGACCGCCACCGGCCTGGCCGGCACCGCCGAACAGGTCGGAAACGTCGAACGGCTGACCACCGGCCCGCGCGTTACGCCGAAAAGCGCCGGACCCGAACAGCGATCGCATCTCGTCGTACTCTCGACGCTTGCGTTCGTCGGCGAGCACGCCGTACGCCTCGGAAACGGCCTTGAAGCGTTCTTCGGCCTGCCGGTCGCCGGGATTGTGATCCGGGTGCAGATCCCGGGCGAGCTTCCGATAGGCCTTCTTGATCTCGTCTGAGGAGGCGGACTTGCCCACTCCCAGCACGGCGTAGAAGTCCTTTTCCAGCCAGTCTTTGGAACTCATCGGTCCACCTCCTCCTCACTGTCCGGTCGTGGCCGACCGGGGAGTCGGTGACGCGACGTCCTGGACGCCGCGCCGGGCCGCCTCCCCGGTCCCTTTCGAACTGTCGGTCACTCCGGGTCGGCGACGGCCACCAGCGCCGCCCGCAGCAGCCGTTCACCGAGCAGGTAACCGCGGCGCATCACGTCGACACAGGTCGGCTCGGTCACCTCGGCCGAGGTCAGGTGCGCGACCGCCTCATGCCGGTTGGGGTCGAACGGGTCGCCTTTCGCGCCGAACGCGGTCAGCCCGAACTTGCCCAGCGCGGCGGTCAACTGTTCCGCCACTGAGCCGAACGGACCAACCAGGTCGCCGTGCTCGCGCGCCCGGTCGAGGTCGTCGAGTACGGGGAGCAGCGCGGCAAGCACCGCGCCGGTGGCCTGGTCGGCCACCACCCCTCGGTCCCGGTCGACCCGCTTGCGGTAGTTGGCGTACTCCGCCGAGACCCGCTGGAGGTCGCGGGTCCGCTCGTCGAGCTCGGCGCGTACCGCCTCCAGCTCCGCGCCGAGCGGCTGCGACGCACCCACGGCAGGTTCGGCCGGCTCATCCACCGACGTCGCTTCCTCCGCCGCCACCACTTCTTCGGTGTTCTCGGCCTCGGCCGGCGGACCGCCCTCGGCCGTGGCGTCGGCCCGGTCGTCCGGCACATCCGTCACTTCGGCGGCATGCGCCGTGCCGGCCTCCTCCGGTGCTGCGGATGTCGCGTCACGGGCACCGTCCGGACCGGCAGACTCCGTCGAAGCAGCCGCGTCTACCGGGCCCGCAGACCCGTCCGGTGTCGCGGGTCCACCCTCGGCGGGGTCCGCAGCACCGGCCGGTTCCGCCGAACGGTCGGGCTCGACCTGGCCGGCCGGGTCCGCCGAAGCCGCCGGCCCGGTCGGTCGGCTCTTGCCCCCGAACTGGTCGATCCTTCGTTTGTCACGGATGACGACGCGCTCACCGGCCCGGCCCTGCTCTTGCTCGGCTGCACCCGACCCCGGCCCGGTGCTGCCCGGACCGGTGGTTCGTGGCTTCTCCGTCATGCGACTACCTCAATCACTTCGCCGTACGGACTCCGATCACTGACGGGCCGACATGTCACTTCTTGTCGTCCTCGTCGACGATCTCGGCGTCCACCACGTCGTCGGCGCCACCGGCCGGTCCACCGGCCGCACCGGCTCCGGCACCGCCCGCTCCGGCTCCGGCTCCGGCTCCGGCTCCGGCCGCACCGCCCGGCGCGCCCTCGCCCGGCTGGGCCTGCTGCTGCGCGTAGAGCTGCGCACCCGCCTGCTGCGAGACCTCGGCGAGCTTCTCGTGCGCCGACTTGATGGCCTCCAGGTCGGTGCCTCCCAGCGCGCTTCGCAGGCTGCCGAGCGCCTCGCTCATCTGGTCGCGGGACTCGCTAGGAAGCTTGTCGCCGCTCTCGGCCAGGAACTTCTCGGTCTGCCACTGCAACTGCTCGGCGAGGTTGCGCGTCTCGGCCTCATCCCGCCGGCGCTTGTCCTCGTCGGCGTGGTCCTGCGCGTCGCGCATCATCCGCTCGATGTCGTCCTTCGGCAGCGCCGAGCCGCCGGTGATCGTCATCTTCTGTTCCTTGCCGGTGCCGAGGTCCTTGGCGTGGACGTTGACGATGCCGTTGGCGTCGATGTCGAACGTGACCTCGATCTGCGGTACGCCCCGGGGAGCCGGCGGCAGCCCGGTCAACTCGAAGGTGCCCAGCTTCTTGTTGTATGCGGCGATTTCACGCTCACCCTGGAACACCTGGATCAGCACCGACGGCTGGTTGTCGTCGGCGGTGGTGAACACCTCGGAGCGCTTGGTCGGGATGGTGGTGTTGCGCTCGATCAGCTTGGTGAAGATGCCGCCCTTGGTCTCGATGCCCAGGCTGAGCGGGGTCACATCGAGGAGCAGGACGTCCTTCACCTCGCCCTTGAGCACACCGGCCTGCAGCGCGGCGCCGACGGCGACGACCTCGTCCGGGTTGACGCCCTTGTTCGGCTCCTTGCCGGTGAGCTGCTTGACCAGTTCCGAAACGGCGGGCATCCGGGTCGAACCACCGACCAGGATCACGTGGTCAACGTCGGCGACCTTGATCCCGGCGTCCTTGATGGCCTGCTCGAACGGGCCCTTGCAGCGGTCCAGCAGGTCCTGGGTCATGCGCTGGAATTCGGACCGGCTGACGGTGATGTCCAGGTGCAGCGGACCCGCCTCGCCAGCCGTGATGTAGGGCAGGTTGATGCTGGAGGTGGTGGCGGCGGACAGCTCGATCTTGGCCTTCTCCGCCGCTTCCTTGAGCCGCTGCATGGCCATCTTGTCCTGGGACAGGTCGACGCCGTGCTCGCCCCGGAAGGTCTTGACCAGGTGGTCGATGATCCGCTGGTCCCAGTCGTCGCCGCCCAGGTGGTTGTCACCGCTGGTCGACTTGACCTCGATCACGCCGTCGGCCAACTCGAGCAGCGAGACGTCGAAGGTGCCGCCGCCGAGGTCGAAGACCAGGACGGTCTGCTCCTTGGAGCCCTTGTCGAGCCCGTAGGCCAGCGCCGCCCCGGTCGGCTCGTTGACGATCCGCAGCACGTTGAAGCCCGCGATCTCGCCGGCTTCCTTGGTGGCCTGCCGCTGCCCGTCGTTGAAGTACGCCGGCACCGTGATCACCGCGTCGGTGATGGACTCGCCCAGGTAGGACTCGGCGTCACGCTTCAGCTTCATCAGCGTGCGGGCCGAGATCTCCTGCGGAGTGTATTTCTTACCGTCGATGTCAACCGACCAGTTCGTGCCCATCTCCCGCTTGACCGACCGGATGGTCCGATCCGGGTTGGTCACCGCCTGCCGCTTGGCGACCTCGCCCACCAGCACCTCGCCGTTGCGGGCGAACGCGACGATCGACGGAGTCGTCCGCGAGCCCTCGGCGTTGGCGATGACAGTGGGCTCACCGCCCTCCAGGACACTGACGCAGGAGTTCGTGGTGCCCAGGTCGATACCGACCGCACGTGCCATTGTTTCCTCACTTCACTTCGTCGGTGGAGCGTCTTCTCGCACAAGTTGAGCGGACCAGACTCAATAGTGCCACGCACCCGCCCGAGGCCAAACTCGGGGTTGAGTCCAGCAGGCGCAAGTTGGTGGCCGGGGTCCCGACCCGTCCCTGATGCCCCTCTTCGCCGGTGCCGTCCCGGACGCGCCCAGTAATCAGCCGACCACGTTCCTGTTGTCTCGCACGCGTTGATCAGGCACCCTTTACCCGTGACCAGGAAGGGGGATCCGGCCGCCGACCGCCACCCGCCCTCGGGCGGAGCCCCAGAGTCGGCTCAGGAGCCTGACCTGCGCAACGCCCTGCTCGACCTACGTGCGGCGACCGCCGCCGCTTCGTACCCGCTGGTCCTGCCCTCGGCCGACGAAGCGCGCCGGACCGGCACCGCGCTCGTCGCACAGCTCGACGACTACCTGCTGCCGCGCCTCGCCCGGCTCGATGCGCCACTGCTGGTGGTGGTCGGCGGATCCACCGGAGCAGGTAAGTCGACGCTGGTCAACAGTCTGGTCCGGGCAAGGGTCAGCGCCCCCGGCGTGCTGCGGCCCACCACCCGCGCCCCGGTCCTGGTCTGCCATCCCCGCGACGCGCCGTGGTTCCGGCAGGGCGAACTGTTGCCCGGGTTGACCCGGACCACCCGGCCCGGCGACGACCCCCACACCCTGCAGATCATCTCGGCTCCGGCCCTCACCCCCGGACTCGCCTTCCTCGACGCCCCGGACATCGACTCCGTGGTCGACGCCAACCGGGCGCTCGCCGCACAACTGCTCTCCGCCGCCGACCTCTGGCTCTTCGTCACCACGGCGGCCCGCTACGCCGACGCGGTGCCGTGGGGGCTGCTCCGCACCGCGCGGCTGCGCGGCACGGTGATCGCGCTGGTCCTCGACCGGGTGCCCGGGCATGCCCGCCGCGAGGTCAGCGCGCACCTGTCGGAGATGCTCGCGGCGAACGACCTCGCCGCCGTGCCGCTGTTCGTGGTGCCGGAGACCGAGGTTGACGGCCAGGGCCTGCTCCCGGAGCGGGCGATCGCCCACCTGCACGAGTGGTTCGACCGGATCGCCGCGGACGCCGACGTCCGCGCCGGGGTGATCCGCCAGACGCTCGACGGCGCACTGGCCGCGCTCACCCCCACGGTGGCCGGCCTGGCCGCCGCCGCAGACGACCAGACAGCCGCCGCGGACGCACTCGACGAACGGGTACGCGCCGCGTACCGCGCCGCCCGGGAGACGGTCGAGCACGGTCTACGGGACGGCCGGCTGCTTCGCGGCGAGGTGCTCGCCCGCTGGCAGGAGTTCGCCGGCACCGGCGAGCTGTTCCGCACGCTCGAGGTTCGCGTCGGCCAGCTACGGGACCGGGTGGCCGCCGCGGTGTCCGGCCGACCCGCCGCCCGCCGGCAGCTTGCGAGCGCGATCGAGTCCCAGCTGTCCACGCTGCTGCACGGGGTGGCCGCCGAGGCCGCCGAGCGGGCGTACGCCGGTTGGCAGGCGCATCCGGCGGGAGCCTCCCTGCTGGAACCGGGCCTGGCCCGGCCCGGACCGGGTCTCCCCGAACGCGCCGAACGGCTGGTCCGCGACTGGCAGCGCGGCGTTCTTGAGCTAGTCCGGGCCGACGGCGGCGGCAAGCGGGTC
>Ga0075310_1000160_pt1 | contig 11563 bp, 5 predicted proteins | sample MayberryNE_Catta_2_FD_120088 | JGI IMG/M metagenome (GOLD analysis project Ga0075310, IMG submission 120088) | Natural and restored wetland microbial communities from the San Francisco Bay, California, USA, that impact long-term carbon... | ecosystem: Environmental > Terrestrial > Soil > Wetlands... | reverse complement strand
GCTACCACGGCGCAGTCCACAGCGACGTGTCGACCTCGCGACCATCTGCCCGCGCTCCAGGCGCCGGTTCCTCGACAGGTGTATGGGCCGAGGGCGTGCCTGGTCACCGGCGGTCGACCACTCCGGTGGCGTCCGTCCATTGCTGTCACTTCCCAGTCCTACTAGCATTCCTGGTCCAGCGCCCGTTCGAAATCTTGGATAGTTCGATGCAGAGATATAGGCACATTGGACGATCCTGCCCCACCCGGCCAGTGCACGGGATTGGACACAGACCGCAACAGATGAAGGGCTGAGGCCGTCATGGGAAGGTTCGGGGTGGTCTGGTGTGGCCAGGTCGCCACGCTCATCGGCAATTCGGTCCTCCGATTCGCGTTCGTGGTCCACGCCTGGAACATCGGGGAACGGGCCACCCAGGTCGTGCTGCTGGCCTTGTGCGGGCTGCTGCCACAGGTGCTGCTCAGCCCCACCGCGGGCGCACTGGTCGACCGGGTCGGCAAACGGACCGCACTGCGGCTCGCGGACCTGGGCGGGCTGATCGTCGTCGGCGCGCTGTCCGTCCTCTACTTCTCGGGCGACCTCAGGCTCTGGGCGATCTACGCCGCAGCCGCGCTGTTGGGCGCCACCGCCGCGTTCCAGTACCCGGCACTCTCGTCGGCGATACCGCTGCTGGTACGCAAAGACCAACTCCAGCGCGCCAACGGCCTGCTGTCGACCGCCCGGAGCACTGCCGACGTCTGCGGGCCGGCGCTGGCCGCGCTGCTGATCACAGCCTCAGGGCTGGGGGCGATCCTCTGGGTGGACCTGGTCAGTTTTGTGGTCGCACTGCTGACCGTTCAGATGGTGCCACCGGCGGAGAAGCCCGATCGCGCCACCACCGAGCCTCGCCCGAAGCTGACCGCGGACTCGATCGACGGCTTGCGGTACCTGTTTTCGCGACCCAGCCTGCGCGGCCTGACCCTGGTCATCTTCGTGGTCAACCTGGTGATGGTCTTCGGCTACACCATCGTGCAGCCGATGATCCTGGCCCGGACCGGCAACGACACCTCCGCCCTGGCGAGCGTCATGACCAGCATCGGGATCGGCGGCGTGGTCGGCGGCCTGGTGCTGGGCGCGTGGGGCGGGCCGAAGTCGCGGGTTCGGGGCATGATGCTGGGGATCATCGGGATGTGCCTGACCTCCCAGATCGTGATGGCGGCCGCTCGCGACGTGATCAGCTGGTCCGCGGCCATCTTGCTCGGGGCATTGCTCATGCCCATCGTCAACGGCACCATGCAGGCGATCATCCAAACCAAGGTGCCGAGGGAACGGCAGGGCAGGGTCTTCGGCGCGGTGATGTTCGTGTCGCAGATCTCCGCCCCGCTGGCGATCGTCTTCTCCGGGGTACTCGCCGATCATGTCTTCGAACCGCAGGCGGCGGCGGGCAGCGGCCTGGTCGGCGCGCTCCAGCCGCTGATCGGGACCGGACCGGGAACCGGTATGGCAGCCATGCTGCTGATCGCCGGCGTGTGCGGGACAGCTGCCGCGGTATGGGGACTGGTCAATCGCTCGGTACAGGACATCGACGTGCTGATCCCCGATCTGGACAGCGCGTCGGAGAATCCGGAAACGCGGAAGGTGACGACATGACCACCAACCCCTTCGAGGACGAGCACGGCAGCTATCTGGTGCTGGTCAACGATGAAGGCCAACATTCCCTCTGGCCGGCCGACATCGACGTACCGGCCGGGTGGCGGGTGGTCGTGGGGCCCGACGGCCGCGCGCAGTGCCTGGCGTACATCGAGGCAAACTGGACGGACATGCGGCCGGCGAGCCTGGTCGAAGCTTCCTGATGACGCCCGCGGTGGCGGTACGTGACCACTGCGTACACGAACTTTTCGAGGAGCAGGCCGCGCGGAGTCCGCAGGCGCGGGCGCTGGTGTCCGGTCCGGAGTCGATCAGCTACGCGGAGCTGAACGTTCGGGCGGACCGGCTGGCTCAGCGTCTGGCCGGGGCGGGTGTGCACCGCGGCTGCCTGGCCGGGGTGCATCTCGAGCGCGGCATCGACATGGTGGTGGCCATCCTCGCCGTGCTGAAGGCCGGAGCCGGTTACCTGATGCTCGACCCGCAGTACCCGGCGGACCGGTTGCGCGACCTGGCAGAGGAAGCCGGCGTGGCAGCCGTCATCGCGGACACGGATTCGTCCCTGCGCCGCCTCGAACTGCCGGCACGGACCGTCGGTGTGCTGTTGGAGGGCCAGAACTCGGCTGGCGACGGGGCGATCGCGGGCTCGGAGCCAGGCCCCGGTCCATCCCCGGTCCGGGACACCACGAGAGCCCTGCCCCTGGACGTGGCATGTGTCATGTTCACCTCCGGCTCCACCGGTCGTGCCAAAGGGGTGGCCGCGTCGCATCGCGCGATCGTCGGCACCCTCGCCGGACAGGACTACCTGCCCTTCGGCGACGACACGGTGTGGCTGCAGTGTGCCCCGGTTTCCTGGGACGCGTTCGCACTGGAACTCTGGGGCGCGCTGCTGTTCGGTGGGACCTGCGTTCTGCACCCGGGCCAGCGCCCGGACCCGGTGGTGATGGCGCAACTGGTCGCCGAGCACGGAGTCACCACGATGTACCTGTCCAGCAGCCTGTTCAACGTGGTCGTGGACGAATTTCCCGCAGCCCTCGCCGGCGTCCGCGACCTCATGGTGGGTGGCGAGCCGCTTTCGCCGGTGCACGTCGGGCGGGCACTGGAGCGGTTCCCACAGTTGCGTCTCGGCAACGGCTACGGCCCCGTCGAGGGGATGATCTTCCTGACCACGCATCCGGTCACCGCGGCCGACGCCGCTCGGCCCTCGGTGCCGATCGGCCGTCCGTTGCCGGCGAAGGACGCGATCGTGCTCGACGAACGGCTGCGGCCGGTGGCGGCGGGAGAGGTCGGCGAGCTGTACGGCACCGGGGTCGGCCTGGCCCACGGCTATCTGAACCGGCCCGGCTCGACCGCCGAACGGTTCGTAGCCAACCCGTTCGGGCAGCCGGGCGACCGCATGTACCGCACCGGTGACCTGGTCCGCCGAGGCGCGGACGGGGTACTGGAGTTTGTCGGGCGGGTGGACACCCAGGTGAAGATTCGCGGCTTCCGCGTCGAGCCGGGCGAAATCGAGGCGGTGCTGGCCAGACACCCGGCGGTGGAACGCGCCGCCGTCCTCGCCCGCGCGGACTCCACGGGAGAGAAGCGGCTGGTGGCGTACGTCGTGCCGGCCGGTGGGCGGGAGCGCGCAACCGTCGACGAGGAACTGCGGGCCCACGTCACGGATGTGCTGCCCGACTTCATGGTGCCGTCGGCGTTCGTTGTCCTCGACGCGCTGCCGCTGACCGCCACCGGCAAGCTCGACCGTGCTGCCCTGCCGGCACCCGGACCGGTCGGGGACATGCCGTCCCAGCGGTCCCGGCCGCCCCGGACCGAGGCAGAGAAAGCGCTGTGCGCTCTGTTCGCCGAGGTGCTGTCCGTCCCGTCGGTCGGCGTCGACGACAACTTCTTCACCCTGGGCGGCGACTCGCTCCGGGTGACCCGGCTGCTCAGTCGGGCCCACATCCGGCTGGGCGCCGAGATCGGGGTCCGTACGGTCTTCGAGACACCCACCGTGGCGGCGCTGGCCCGCCATGTCGGCGAGACCCCCGGCCCGATTGCGAGCGCGCCGGTCCGGATCGCCGAGACGTTGGATAGCGTGCCGCTGTCGTTCGCACAGCGCCGGCTGTGGTTTCTGGACCAGGTCGACGCGGGCGTCGCCTACACCCTGCCCATCCTCGTGCGACTGCGCGGACAGGTCAACGTCCAGGCGCTGCGGGCAGCCGTGCAGGACGTCGTCGACCGGCACGAGGCGCTGCGTACCGTCTTTCCGGCTCACGACGGCGAACCGGAGCAGCGCCTGCTGCCGCCGGACGAGGCACGGGTCGAGTTCGTCACGAGCGACGTCGCCGCCGCCGAGGTGGATGCCGCCGTCGACCGGGCCGCCCGGCACCGGTTCGAGTTGAGTGGCGAACCGCCGCTGCGTGCCGTGCTGTTCCGCGACGATCAGGACGGGCACGCGTACGCGCTGCTGCTGGTGCTGCACCACATCGCGGCGGACGGCTGGTCACTGGCGCCGTTGATGCGCGACCTGTCGTGCGCGTACCGGGCACGTCTCGACGGCACACCGCCGGCGCTGCCGCCACTACCGGCCCGGTACGCCGACCTCGCGCTGCAGCAGAGCGAACGGCTCGGCGACGCGTCCGACCCGGACAGCCTGCTGTCCCGCCAACTCAGCTACTGGCGGTCCACACTGCAGGACCTGCCGGCCGGGCTGCCCCTGCCCCGGCGGCCCGGCCGGCCGGTCGCGCCCGCGCCACGGGCGGACACCGTCGTCCGGCAGGTGGACGTGGCGCGGCACGGCCAGCTCGTCGAGCTGGCCCGGCAGCACCGGTGCACGCTGTTCATGGTGCTGCACGCCGCGCTGGCCGTCGTACTGCACCGGGCCGGCGCGGGTGACGACATCGCGGTCGGGGCACCGGTCGCCAATCGCACCGCGGCCGGCACGGACGAATTCGTGGGATTCTTCGTCAACCTGCTGGTACTGCGCACCGATCTGTCCGGCGACCCGACGCTGGCGCAGGTGCTGGCCCGGGTCCGCGAGACCGACCTGGCGGCCTTCGCCCACCAGGATGTGCCGTTCGAGCAGGTGGTGGAGACCGTCAATCCGGTGCGCACACCCGGCCGGCACCCCCTGGTGGACGTCGTGCTGGCGTTGCAGAACAACGCTCCGGCGCAGTTCGCCCTGTCCGGTGCGGCGAGCCGGGTGGAGGTGGTGCGGACCGGCGCGGCGCGGTTCGAGCTGCTGGTGGACGTCACCGACCATTACGGCCCGGGTGGCGCGCCAGCCGGGCTCGAGGTGACGGTGGAATACCAGGCGGAGGTGTTCGAGCGAGCCGTGATGGAGTTGCTGGCGGACGCCCTGTCGCGAGTGCTCGACGCGATCGTCGCCGGACCCGGCGTGCGGGTGGCCGCCATCGGCGGACTGCCACAGTTTCCGTCGAGCGTGGCCGCGGCCGTGGCGCCGGTCGACGCGGCACCCGGATACGTCGCGCCGCGTACCGACCTGGAGCGGCGGCTGGCGGCGATCTGGGCCGACGTGCTCGGGGTGGAACAGGTCGGCGTGCACGACAACTTCTTCGCGGTCGGCGGGAACTCACTGCGAGCCGTACGCGTCGCCGCACGCATCGCGACAGCGGAGCAGTTGCCCGCGACGTCGGCCCAGATCTTCGCCACCCCGACGGTCGCCGGGTTGGCCCGGGCCATCACCGGCGCGCCGGCCCCGGCCGGAAACCGGATCGCCCGCGTACCTCGTATCCCGCGCGCTCGCGCCGGCGCCTCCGACAAGTAGGCCGCCCATGGACCTCAGCGTGATGTTCTTCGGCGCGGACGCCGGCGCAGCCAGCCACGTCTCGACCTACGACGACATCCTGGCCGTCGCACAAGCAGCCGACGAACTCGGCTTCACCGCGATCTGGACGCCCGAACGGCATTTCCAACAGGTCGGACAGGTCTTCCCGAGCCCTCCGGTGCTCGCCGCGGCGCTCGCCGTCGCCACCGAGCGGATCGAGGTGCGGGCCGGAAGTGTCGTCCTGCCCCTGCACCACCCGCTGCGGGTGGTGGAGGACTGGTCGGTCGTCGACAACCTCTCCCGGGGTCGGATCGGTATCTCCGTCGCCACCGGCTGGCACTCCACCGACTTTGTCATCGCTCCCGACCATTACGCCGACCGTCGCGAGCGGGCGTTCGACACGATCCCGATGCTGCGCCGGCTCTGGGCCGGGGAGGCGGTCGAATTCCGTGACGGCACCGGGCAGCTGGTGGCCGTACGTCCCCAGCCCCGGCCGGTCTCGCCCAGGCTTCCGTTGTGGCTGACCAGCTCCGGCAATCCGGCCACCTGGGAGGCCGCCGGACGGCTGCGGACCAACGTGCTCGCCGCGACCGTCGGGCAGAGCCGCGAGGAGCTCGCCGAGAAGATCCGCCGCTATCGCCAGGCGTACGACAGCGCGCCCGACCAGCCCGGCACGACGTCCCGCGGCACGGTGACCCTGATGGCGCACACCTTCGTCGGCGCCGACGACGAAGAGGCGGTGCGCCGGGCGGGCGGGCCCCTGCGGTCGTACCTGCGCTCGTACGTCGCCCAGACCGCGGCCAACCGCGACCGCGGTGGCGACGGTCGGGCCGCCGCGCTCACCGAACAGGAGACCGAGACCCTCGGGCGGTTCGCGGTGCGCCGTTACCTGGCCTGGGGCAGTCTGCTCGGATCACCGGAAACCTGCCGCAGGACCCTGCTCGACCTGCGTGACCTGGGCTGTGACGAGGTCGCCTGCTTCGTCGACTTCGGCCTCGACCGGGCGGACATTCTGGCCAGCCTGCACCGGCTGGCCACGCTGCGGAAGGACATCACGCAATGAGCACCTCAACGGTGGACCGGTTCGCCGCACTCGGCAGTGAGCAGCGGGTGCGGCTGCTGCGCAAACTCGTCGAGGCCGGCCGCGTCGGGGAGATCCCGGCGATCGTGCCGCGGCGCGGCGACGCCGCCCCGAGCCGACTCAGTCCCGCCCAGGAGGACCTCTGGGCGTACGAGTCGCTCTACCCGGGCACCGGCGCGCTGAACATCTGCTGCGCCTACCACTTCGACGGCGAGGTCGAGGTGGCGGACCTGGAGCGGGCGCTGACCATCGTCCAGGAACACCACGACATCCTCCGGATGAGGATCACCGGCTCGCCGGGCGACCTCCGGATCGACTTTCCGCCCGTCGGGCGGTTCACCCTGGAACGCATCGACCTGCGCGGCAGCTCCACCACTGTCCGCGAGGCGCTCGCCGCGTTCAGCCGCCGGTCCTTCGACCTGCGACGGGACCGCCTGATCAGGGGCGTGTTCATCACCTTCGACGACAGCCGTTCCACGTTGGCGCTGTCCCTGCACCACATCGCCACCGACTGGTGGTCCTTCGACGTGCTCCACACCGAGTTCGCCGAGGCGTACCGGGCGGTCCGGGCCGGCACCCACCCGCATCCGCGACGGGGCCGGCCGGACGTCCAGTACGCCGACTTCGCCGGCTGGCAGCGCGAGTTGGGGGCGTCCGGGGTGTTCGACGCCCAGCTCGCATTCTGGCGTGGTTACCTCGCCGACCCGCCGACGCCGCTCACCGTCGGCGGCCTCGGGCACGGCGACCCGACCGCAGGCGGCGACATCGAGCAGATCACGTTCCAGGTCGACGCGCGGACCGAGGCGGCCGTGCGGGTGTTCGCCCGGGAACGCGGCGCCACCGTGTACGGCGTTCTGATGACCGCGTTCGCGGTGCTGGCGCACCGGCTGTCCGGCCGGACGGATTTCGTCCTCGGCACCCCGTCCGCCAACCGCTCTGCCAAGGGCCTGGAACGGGTCATCGGCTACGTGATGAACTCCCTCCCGACCCGATGGCAGATCGGCGCACCGGACAGCTTCGCCGATCTGCTCCGCCGCTTCACGGCGGAATTTCCGGCGGTGCTGGCCAACGCCGACGTACCGGTGGGCCGGATCGTCCGCGCCGTCAAGCCGGAGCGGATCCCCGGCCGGTCACCGCTGTTCCAGTGGGTGTTCATGCACCTGCCCCGTCAGCAGAGCGTGCGCGCGCTCCGGGAGTTCGCCCAACCGGAGCGGGTGCACACCGGTGGCGAGCACGATGTGGTCTGCGCTCTGCACGACGGCGAGGACGGTCTCGCCGGCACCCTGGAGATCCGCACCGACGTCTACCCGGCGGAAATGGTCCGCCGGTGGGCGGACAGTTTCACCATGCTGCTGGCCGGCCTGCTGGCCGATCCGGACGCACCCGTCGACGCCGCCGCCCTGATCGGCGTCGACGAGCGGCGGCGGCTGCTCGTCGAGGTGAACGACACCGCGGTGGACGTCCGGCCCGCGTCGCTCGCCGGCCTGGTCGCCCGCCGAGCCGCCGGGACGCCACGTGCGGCCGCCCTCGAATCCGACGACCTCACCCTGAGTTACCAGGATCTCAGCGAACGCGCCGATCGGCTGGCGTGCCGGCTGCGGGAGCACGGCGTGGGTCCCGAGCGGATCGTGGCGCTGGCGCTCGGCCGGTCCGCGGCAGCTGTCATCACTGCGCTCGCGGTCCAGCGCGCCGGCGGCGCGTATCTGCCCGTCGACCCGGACTACCCGGCCGAGCGCATCCGGTACCTGCTCGCCGACGCGGCACCGGTGCTGCTGGTCACCGACGCCGACACCACGGCCGTGCTGCCCGACACCGGTGTACCCCGGCTGGTGCTGGAGACGGCCGAGGCTGGCGAGGCTGCGGTGCGGCCGGTGGTTCCCGCCGACCCCCGTCAGGCCGGGTACGTCACGTACACGTCCGGCTCCACGGGACGTCCGAAGGGCGTCGTCGTCAGCCACGCCGGCATCGCGAGCCTCGCGCAGGCGTGGGTGGACCGCTTCGAGTTGACCAGCGACAGCCGGGTACTGCAGCTCGCCTCGCCGAGCTTCGACATCTCGGTCGGCGAGATGTGCATGGCGTTCGGGTCGGGCGGAACACTGGTGATCCCGCCGCCCGGGCCGCTGGCCGGCCAGGCGCTGGCGACGGTGCTGCAAGAGCGCCGGATCACCTGCAGCCTGCTTCCGCCGGCTGTGCTGGCGAGCGTGCCGCCCGGCGACTACCCGCACCTGCGGGCGCTGTGCGTCGGCGCGGACGTCTGCCCGCCCGACCTGGTCGCGACGTGGACGTCCGGGGGACGCCGGTTCTTCAACGCGTACGGGCCGACGGAGACAACGGTCGGTTCGACGGTCAGCGAGCCATTGTCGCCCACCGGCGAGGCCCCGCCGATAGGCCGGCCGATCGTGAACACCCAGGCGTACGTGCTCGACGCGCGGCTGCGCCCGGTCCCGGTGGGCGTGCCCGGCGAGCTGTACGTCGCCGGCGCGGGTGTGGCCCGCGGCTACCTGGGCCGACCCGGCCTGACCGCCGAGCGGTTCGTCGCCGACCCGTACGCGTCCCGGCCGGGCGGGCGGATGTACCGGACCGGCGACCTGGTGCGGTGGCGTGTGGACGGCCAGCTGGATTTCCTCGGCCGCAGTGACGACCAGGTCAAGGTGCACGGGTTCCGGATCGAACCGGCCGAGATCGAAGCCGTGTTGACCGGGCACGACGCGGTGGCGCAGGCGGCGGTGGTGCTCCGGGAGGACACGCCGGGGGAGCGACGGCTGGTCGCCTACCTGGTACCGCGGCCTGGCGCGCAGCTTTCTGTCGACTCGGTGCTGGCGCACGCGGTGTCCGCACTGCCCGTGCACATGGTGCCGAACGCCTTCGTCCCCCTGGACGCGCTGCCCACGACCGCGCACGGCAAGCTCGACCGCGCCGGCCTGCCCGCGCCAGACCGGCGGGCGGGTTCGCGGGCACCGCGCACGTCGGAGGAGAAGCAGCTGTGTGCGCTCTTCGTCGAGGTGTTGGACGTGGCCGAGGCCGGCGTCGACGACGACTTCTTCGACCGTGGTGGCGACAGCATCATGGCCATCCTGCTGGTTGGCCGGGCCGGTACGGCCGGGCTCGGGCTGACCCTGCGGGACGTCTTCACCGCCCGGACGCCGGCCCGGCTCGCCGTGGTGGCCCAGGCTGCGGCCGGCCGCGGCGACGTCGCCCAGGACTCCGGTGAGGGACGCTTCCCGCCGACGCCGATCATGCGTCGGTGGCTGGACGAGGACGGCAGCCTGGCGGCGTTCACCCTCTCGGCTCTGGTTCCGGTCCCGGCGGGGCTGCACCACGATCGGATCGTCGCCGCCGTACGGGCCTTGACCGACCGGCACGCGGCCCTGCGGCTGCGCCTGCTGCGGCACGAGTCGGGGGAGTGGGAGCTGGACGTGCCGCCGCCGGGCGGGGGCGGTCCGGACGTGACCGACGTGGACGCCAGGGCGTTGTCCGACGAGGACATCGTGGTCCGAGCCCGGGATGCCGCCGCCGGGGCCCGGCTCGACCCCGGGTCCGGCACGGTGCTGGCCGCGACCTGGTTCGACCGTGGCCCGCAACAGACCGGGCAGCTGTTGCTGACCGTGCACCACCTGGCGGTCGACGCGGTCTCCATGCGGATCCTGCAGCAGCAGCTGACCGACCTGCTGACCGACCGTACCGACGCGCCGGCTTGCCGTACGTCGTTGCGGCGCTGGGCGCAGCTCCTGCACGAGCGGGCCGGCGACGTGCTCGACGAGCTTCCCCTGTGGGAGGGCATGTTGTCCGGCCCGGAAGCCCGGCTGGCACCGGAGCGCCGGCCCGGCGGCGGGCGCGCCACGCTGACCCTGACGCTCCCCGCCGACCGCACCGAGCCGCTGCTCACCCGGGTCCCCGTGGTCTTCGGTTGCGGCACCGAGGACGTCCTGCTGACCGCGTTGCTGGCTGCCGCCGTGCGGTGGCGCGGCCGCGGCACCGGGCTGCTCGTCGACCTCGAGGGGCACGGCCGCCAGGCCCCGGACGGCTTCGACGTGTCCGGCACGGTCGGCTGGTTCACCAGCCAGTTCCCGGTACGCCTGGACGCCGGGCCGGCGGCCGCCGAGGCGTTCTGGCGCGGTGGTGCGGAGACCGGCCAGGCTCTCAAACAGGTGAAGGAGCAGTTGCGGGCGGTACCGGCCGGGGGCCTCGGTTACGGGATGCTGCGGTATCTCAACCAGGACACCGGGCCGAAGCTGGCCGGACTGACGGTCCCGGATCTGGGGTTCAACTATCTCGGCAGGTTCGGCGACTCCACCTCCGGAGGCGAGTTGCTCGGCGCCGCGGACGGGGCCGGCCAACCGCTGGCCCACCTGCTGGAGCTGGACGCGGTGACCGAGGTGCGGCCGGACGGGTCGCGGCTGGTGGCGAGCTGGTCGTACGCGCCCGGTGCACTCAGCGATGAGGACGTGCGTGAACTGGCGGACCTCTGGTTCGCCGCGCTGGGCGTGCTCGCCGAGCACGCCGATCAGGACGGCGCCGGGGGCGCGACCAGCTCGGACTTCCCGCTGGTGAACCTCAGCCAGGGTCAGATCGACGCGATCGCGGCCGATCTGGCCGGGCAGGACTGGGCGGTGGAATGAGCGGCGGCAACCGGGTGGTGGACATCTGGCCGGTCGCGCCGGCGCAGGAGGGACTGCTCTACCACGCTCTGCTGAACTCGGACGGTCCCGACGTCTACGTCGTACAGTCCCGGTTCCGGATCGACGGGGCGGTGGACGCCGAGGCGCTGCGGGAAGCCGTGTCGGCCCTTGCGGACCGGCACCCGAACCTGCGGGTCTGCTTCCGGCACAAGGGCCTGGACCAACCGGTCGTGCTGGTGCCGCGCCGGATCACCGTGCCGTGGACCGACATCGACCTGTCGGGGCGCGACGCGGTCGACGCGCAGGCGGAGCTCGATCGCGTGCTGGCCGCGGACCGCGCCCGCCGGTTCGACGTCACCCGTCCGCCGCTGCTGCGGTGCACCCTGGTACGGGCCGGGACGCAGCGGGCGGAGCTGATCCTGACCCTGCACCACATCCTGGTGGACGGCTGGTCGATGCCGATCCTGGCCCGCG
>Ga0075310_1000159_pt1 | contig 11568 bp, 8 predicted proteins | sample MayberryNE_Catta_2_FD_120088 | JGI IMG/M metagenome (GOLD analysis project Ga0075310, IMG submission 120088) | Natural and restored wetland microbial communities from the San Francisco Bay, California, USA, that impact long-term carbon... | ecosystem: Environmental > Terrestrial > Soil > Wetlands... | reverse complement strand
GCCCAGGGCGTCGGTCCGGACACGCGCGTGGGGATCCTGGTGGACCGCTCGCCCCGGCTGCCCGTGGCGATCCTCGGTGTGCTGAAGGCCGGCGGCGCATACCTGCCGCTGGATCCGACCTACCCGGCCGAGCGCATCGGCTTCATGCTTGAGGATGCGGGGGTGCGGGTACTGGTGACCGAGGAGCGGTTGGCTGCCGCCCTCGACGGCGCAGGTGTGGCCGTACCGGGGGAGACGGTGCTCCTCGACGTCGCGGACCTGCCCACCGGTGGGGCCGCCGACGAGAACCCGCCGCAGGTGCCCGACCCGACCTCGCTCGCGTATGTGGTCTATACCTCAGGCTCGACCGGGCGGCCGAAGGGCGCGATGATCGAGCACCGATCCCTGGCCACGTTCGCCCGAAACGTCGTCGACCGGCTCGGCTTGGGATCCGGCGACCGGTTCCTGCAGTTCGCATCGCCGAGCTTCGACGTGCTGGTCGAGGAGCTGTTCCCGACCTGGCTGGCCGGCGGCGCGGTGGTCATCCCGACCGAGCACATCATCAGCGGCCAGGTCGACCTCGCCGACCTCGTCGCGCGGGAGCGGGTGACCGTCATGGAGCTGCCGACCGCGTACTGGCATGAGTGGGTGCGCGAGCTTGACCGACTGGGCCGCACGCTTCCCGACTGCCTGCGACTCGTGATCATCGGTGGGGAGCGGGTACTGCCCGAGCGGCTGGCCCTGTGGCAGCGGCTCGGCGTACCTCTGCTGCATGTGTACGGGTTGACGGAGACCACGGTCAGTTCGACGTTCTTCCACCTTGACCCGACCGAGCGAGCCGACTGGCCGAACCTTCCGATCGGCACCCCGCTGCCCTTCGCCGCCCTGTACATCCTCGACCGCCGGCTGCAGCCCGTACCCGCGGGCGCGAGCGGTGAGCTGTACATCGGTGGAATCAGCCTGGCCCGCGGGTACCTCGGCCGGCCGGGCCTGACCGCGCAGCGCTTCGTCGCCGACCCGGCCCGGCCAGGCCAGCGGCTGTACCGCACCGGGGATCTGGTACGGCAGCGCGCTGACGGTAACCTCGAGTTCATTTCGCGGGTCGACACGCAAATCAAGATTCGCGGCTTCCGGGTGGAGCCGACCGAGATCGAGTCGAGTCTGGCCCGCCACCCGGACATCGCCGACTCCGTCGTGACCCTGTACGAGCCGGTGCCGGGGGACCGCCGGCTCGTGGCGTACCTGGTGCCGCAGCCGGGGGCGGCCGTGCCGGAAGCAGTCGAACTGCGCCGATATCTCGAACGCGAGCTTCCGCCCTATATGGTGCCCTCCGCGTTCGTCACACTCGTCGCGCTTCCGCTCAACGCCAACGGCAAAGTGGACCGGAACCGACTGCCCGCACCCGATGGCGTGCGCCCGGAACTGGACGAGGAGTACGCCGCGCCGCGCACGCCGCTACAGCGCAGGCTGGTGGACATCGTGGCGTCCGTCGTAGGCGTGGACAAGGTCGGCATCCACGACAACTTCTTTGACCTTGGCGGCGACTCGATCCGGGCCATCCTGGTAGTGGCCCGGTCGCAGGATGAGGGGATCGGCCTGTCCCCGCTGGACCTGTTCACGCACCCGACCGTCGCGCTGCTGGCACAGGCGGCCACGGCGGCCAACCCAGCCAACGCCGTGCGCCCGCGGCCACCGGACGCCGAGCCGGTGCTGTCGTTCGACCAGGAGCGGCTGTGGCTGGAGCACCAGTTACGACCGAGGACGGCATACCACGTTGCCGGCCGGCGCCGCATGGTCGGCCCGCTGAAGGTCGACATCCTCGAGGCGAGCATCCGCGCGATCCTGGTCCGCCACGAGGTGCTGCGTACGCGGTTTCCGATCGTGGATGGCCGACCGGTACCGGTGGTGGCCAGCGCCGACGACTGGCGCCTGGAGGTGCTGGATCTCAGTGACGTCGAGGACGGCGCCGAAGTCGCCAAGCGCATGATGGATGAGCAGACCAGCTCGGCGTTCGACCTCGCCCAGGGGCCGTTGTTCCGGTGCACGTTGGCCAAGCTGAGCGACACTGAGCATCTGCTCAACATCGTGACGCACCATATCGTCGCGGACAACTGGTCCATTGCGCTGTTCGCGCGGGAGCTGTCCGCGCTGTACGAGGGCGGTGGCGACACTGCGCAGTCCAACCTGCCTGAGCTGCCGGTCCAGTACCGCGACTTCGCTGTGTGGCAGCGGGCGCACTTCACCGGCGACGTGTTGGCGGCAAAGGTGGCGTACTGGCGGGACCACCTGGCCGGCGCGCCGCCGGTACTCACCATGCCGGACACGCCACGGGCGCCGGGCGTGGGCGCCGGCCGTATCCATCACGAGTTCACCGAGGCGGAGACCGCGGCGCTGCACGACCTGTGCCGCCGCAGCGGCGTGACCATGTTCATGTTGGTGCTCGCGTGCCTGGCCACGGTGCTGCGGCGCTGGTCCGGCCAGTCCAACCTGGTTGTCGGGTCGTCGATGAGCGGCCGCACCGACGTGGCGCTGGAGAACCTCATCGGTGTGTTTGTCAACACCATGCCGCTGCACGTCGACCTTTCCGGGGAGCCCACCCTCACCGACCTGCTGCGTAGGGTGCGGCAGGTGGCGTTGGACGGGATCGCGCACTCGGACGCACCGTTCGACGTGCTCATCAAGGAACTGCACGTCACCCGTGACCCGCTGCGCACGCCGCTGTTCCAAGTGGTCCTCAACGTGTTCGAGCTGCCCGCGGTCGACAGGTTCGGCGACATCTCGCTGGAGTTGATGGACCTGCCCAAGCTGCTGAGCAGTTTCGATTTCGTGTTCACCGCGCAGGACGTCGCTGGCCAGATGGGGCTCCGGCTGGAGTTCGACGCCGAGCGGTACCCGGAGCCGATGATGGAGGCACTGGTCGGACATCTGCGCACGCTGCTGTGCGCGGCGGTGGTGGACACGTCCAAGGGCATTCTCGACTATCCGCTTGAGGCCAGCCCGCAGCGGCCGGTGACCGGCGAGGAGAACCCGCGGGTGGATGCGGTGGCGCCGCACCTGGCGGTCCAGCGGTACGCGCGCTCGCCCGGCCGGGTCGCTGTGGTGGACCGCGACGGCGAGTGGAGCTACCAGTGGCTCCGCGAGGCGATCGAACGGGTGGCTGGGCTGATCGCGGAGCGCGGCGGTGGCGGACCGGTCGGCGTGGTGCGGCAGCCGACGGCCGCGTTCGTGGCGACGGTACTGGGCTGCGTGCGGGCCGGTGCGGAGTTCGCCTTGATGGACGGGGCCGAGGCTGGCGCGCTCGATGTGTCTGTGCTGCCGGGTCGGGACGAATCACTGTGGATAGAACAAGGGGTGGTAGCGGACACCACACCACCCGGCCGCGACTGGGCTGCCGAGCGGTTCGGACTCGGTGGCGGTGACCGGTTCGCGGTTCTGTCCGGGTCGGCCGAACTGCTGCGCTCGGCGCTGTCCAGCGCCTGCCATGCGGGAGCCACCGTGCTCTTGCCGGAACGGTCGCTCGCCCGGGATGCCGGCGCGCTTGCCACGTGGCTGCGGGACAACGACATCAGCGTCACGTACCTCAACGCGCCCGTCCTGCGTGCGCTCGCGGCCCGCAGGCCGACGCCGCACCTGCCAGCACTGCGGTACGCCTTCGTCGAGAACGCTGGCGAACTCGTCGCCAAGGACATCGAGGCGCTGCGTCGGATATCGCCGACCTGCCGATTTGTCGGCGTATACGGCGTGGGCAACGACGGTCGGCCACTCGCGGTGCACGCAGTGCCGGACGACTGGACTCTGGAAACGGCACCCGCGCGGGTACCGCTCGGCATCGGTGGAGATGGTGCGCCTGCGGAGCTGCGGCACCCGAACGGCCAAGCCGCCGCGACCGGCGAGGTCGCCGAGATCTGCGCCAGTGGCCACCCCACCGGTGATCTCGGGCGCCGCTGGTCGGACGGTACCCTGGAGTTCGTCGGCCGAGTGCCGGGATCAACGCGATGAAGCAGACCGAGGAGACCACCCAGTCGGGCCCGCCCGTCGATACGGTCGTGGCGCTCGCCGCGCTGTACCGCGCGCCGGACGTGTTCGGCGCCATCGTCACCGAACACGCCGGTGCTGACGGACGTACCGTGCTGCTCGGATACGTTACCGGTCCGGACCCCGCCCTGGGCACCGGCCAGATCCGCCGGCACCTGGCGAACCAGCTACCCAACCACCTGATCCCGGAACACGTGTTCATACTTGATGAACTCCCGCTGACCCACGACGGAGCCTACGACGTCGACGCGCTTCCGTTGCCGTCGGAGGAAGGCGCTGCGGCCGACGGGTACGTCGCGCCGCGTAACCAGCTGGAAAGCCAACTCGTCGACCTGATGCAGGAGATTCTCGGTGTGGAAGGGGTTGGCGTGTACGACGGCTTTTTCGCCCTGGGCGGGTCGTCCATCATGGCGACCCGACTGGCGAGCCGCATTCGGGAGAAGTTCGATGTGGACATCGCCCTGCCGGATGTGCTCGCATCGCCCACCGTGGAGGAGTTGGCTGTCCTGGTCGGAGGCGCCCGGAAGGTGTAGCACACGGTGGGCCAGGCTGATGTTCCGACCGGCCCATTTAGTCCGCGGGGTCTTCACCTACGGTCCCGTCGACCGACTCCCGAATCAGGTCGGCGTGACCGGCATGCCGGCCGTACTCCTCGATCATGTCGAGCAGCCTGCGCCGCAGGCTCGGTGACCCTGCCGCCGGGCCTCGACCCGGCCCGGCTGTCTCAGCGTGACCAGGACTACCTCATTCAGCCGGCCGACCACTTCCACGCGATCGGTAACCGTAATACCGAACAGGCCGCTGGTCGTGAAGTAGCGGTTCAAGACAGACAAGCGTGAGGCGATGCGGAGGCCCTGAGCATGGTTACATCACCGCAAGATCGGCAGCTTCGTGTGCTGCCTGCAACGGAAGATCGCTGGGCCGATGTGGTGGCGTGCTTTGGTCGTCGCGGCAACGATCCGGCGTGGTGCTGGTGTCAACGGTTCATCGGCCCGCCAGCCGATGGCGACAACCGGGCCGCGCTGCACCGCCAGATCGCCGCTGCGGCGGTCCCGCTCGGGCTTGTCGCGTTCGCTGATGAGCGACCCGTGGGGTGGACGAGAGTCGTACCGCGCTCCGAACTGCCTGGCGTGCTGTCCAACCGTGCCCTCAAACGCCTCCTGCCCGAGGACAGGGGCGCGTGGTGGGTCACGTGCTTCGCGGTCGACTCCGGGCACCGCGGGTATGGTGTTGGCAACGCTCTGCTGAACGCCGCGGTGTCGCACGCGCGCGAGCACGGTGCATCTGCCGTAGAGGGGCACCCCGTCGACGTGGACAAGTTGACGGCGACCAGGATCAGCGGAGCGGCGCTGTACACGGGTACGCTGGCCATGTTCGCCGGCGCCGGGTTCACCGAGATTGGCCGGACGTTTCCGAGCCGACCTGTCATGCGTCTGCAGTTCTGACCCGGATCCAGGCGGTGACCGTCTGCGGCGGGAACCCCAGGTCGGCGAGGGTGCGCTCGTCCGGGCCATCCGCACCTTGGCAGGTGGCGACGATGCCGTGTGCCTCGTTCGTGTAGTCGGTCGAGGTGCCGGTGACCGGGGTGCCCAGCAGGGTGGCCGCGGTGGGCAGGAGTGTTTCATCCTCGATCACGGCGAGGAACGCGCTGTGCTGCTCGTCGGCGCCGTAGGCGTCGACGACGATCGCCTCGATCGCGTTGTCCAGATCCTGGTCATTCGGCACGCCCCACACGATAGGGCGGGGGTCCGTTGGCAGCTCGTCGACCGACTTGGCGTGCGCTGGCGCTTCGAAGATGTACACGTCCCAGCTCACGGCGCCCTCCGACCTCGTCATACGGCCGGCCAGCGTACTGGACAGACGCAGGACGGCAGGATGCGATGGTCCGGTGCGGCCCGCGGTGCCTGCGCGATCTGACCGCCAAGGTGCTCCGCCGTCGAGGTTCTTCAGGTGGTGGCCTTGGCCGATCGGAGGTCGGGCGCGGTTGGCTGCATGGCCCCTTCGGGTCAGCTGAGCTGTTCGGCCAGTCCGACGATGATGCCCTCCGGGCCGCGGACGTAGCAGAGCCGGTAGCTGTCCTCGTACTGCGCCAGCTCGCCGACGAGTTCGGCGCCGCGGGTACGCAGGCGGGCAACGACGTCCTCGATGTCGTCGACGGCGAACATGATGCGACGAATGCCCAGCGTGTTCGCCGGTGCATCCGCCGGCTCGGCGCTGATCGCCTTCGGCTTATGGAACATCGCCAGCTCGATCCGGCCGTGGCCGTCCGGGGTCCGCAGCATCGCGATGTCCTGTCGGACGTCGTCGATCCCGATGACACGCTCGACCCAAGGTCCCTCGATTGGCGTCTTGCCCTCCAGTTCCATACCAAGTTCGACGAAGAACGCAATGACAGCGTCAAGGTCGTCGACAACGATCAGGACGTTGTCCATCCGCTGGATGGTCATGCAGGTCTCCTTAGCCTTGTGCGGCCACGGTGGCCGCATCCATTCCTGAGACGGGGCCGCCACGCCGTTCTACAGACTGTGCACCAACTTCTGCGGGAAACCTCGTGACGCGGCGGTGCCCATCACGCGCCAGTCGTACCGTTTCGGACGAAACACCGCACGCCAGCCGGCCCATGAAGCCCCACCTGCCGAGCCTCGGCCGATCCGTCGGGGGATTCATTTGGCCGATGAGCGGACGGTTCGTAGCGGCTAATCGGTTGCGACCTGGACGGCGCTCAGGATGCTCGACAGGCTGGCCGGGTGGGCCATCTTCAAGTCTGCGAGATCGCTGGGCCGGAACCAGCGAAGATCGTCGTGCTCCTCGGGTGCGGCGTTGACAGGTTCCCCTTCCCAACGCGTGACGAGGAAGGCGTGCATGTCGAGGGTGGAATCGCTGACCGTCATAGGAATGGGCAGGGGGTCGTGGACGTGGACACCGAGTTCTTCGAGGCACTCCCGACTGACGGCCTGGTGAGGCAACTCGCCCGACTCGACATGTCCGCCGACGAGGTCCCAGCAGTCGGGATACCACCGACGTGATGGATGGCGATGCACCAAAAGCACGAGACCGTCGCGCACAAGTGCAGCGACTGAGATCGGAATCTGGGCGACCATGGCGGCACTCTAGGCGCGAACGCACTCTCATGCCACACTTTATGTCATCAAGACACCGCTCGGAGGGCGGGTTTAGGCTGGCTGGTGGCGGGTCCGGGAAGTGGCTTGTCCGAAGGGCCGATGTCCGGGGTTAGTTCGGTCACGCTGGATTGCAGAGTAGTCCCCGAGTGCCCTTCCGGATCCGCCACCTGTCTGCGTTTCTGGTCGGCGACCATGCGGGCGTAGTCCAGGTTGGAGAGTCATCGCTTCAGCGCACGCATGGCTTCCGTCGAGGTCTTCCCGGCGGCCTTCTTCGCGTCGAAGTAGGCGCGGGCTCAAAGTTTGATCAACTTATCCGCTCGTGCGATGACTTCGGGGCTGTTAGACACAATTAACAGGGATCTCTTGCCCCGTCGGGTGATGACTCTGTCGAGGATTCGTTGCTCGGTGGTGGCGTCGAGGGCTGCGGTGATGTCGTCGATGATGAGGAGGTCGGGGTCTGTGGTCAAAGCCCGGGCGAGGCAGAGGCGTTGGAGTTGACCGCCGGACAGGCCGTGGCCGTGGGTTCCGACCCGGTCATCGAGGCTGATCCCGTCGGTTCCACTGACCAGTGCCGCGGCCTTGATTGCGTCGTTGAGGTGGTTGTCATCGGCGCCGCGGAGGATGTTTTCGCGGATTGTGCCCTGGACGGCGTGCGGACCTTGGGGTACGTAAGCCACTCGGGGTGGCCCAAGCCGCATATCGGGTGGGATTTCCTGATCGTTCCACTGCACCGAGCCGCCGGTGCGGGGTAGGAGGCCGACCAGGCATTGTACGAACGTGGTCTTCCCCGAGCCGACAGGCCCGGTGACGACCACACACTCGCCGCGATCGATTGTTAGGTCGGCGGGAGCGAGGTAGCGGGTGTCATCGGCGCGGCGGTACTCGATGCCCGTGATGCGAAGTCGTTCTAGCGCGCTGTCTGGCATTCCCGTGCGGGTGGGGGTTGCGGCTTGCCTCGGGGCGGCGACCGCGGCGACGCCGCTTGCGTCCGCGACTTCTTCGAGTCGGCGTACGGCGACCTGAATGCGGTGGACCTGGTTCCAAAACTGGCCTCCGTTGGCGACCGTGGTCCCGATAACGGTGAGGTTGTATACGAACAGTGCGAAATCGCCGAGGCCGGCGTGGGGCGCGAATGCGGCCAGGCCGAGGGCGGCCAGCGCGGTGCCGATGATGACCACGCTCTCTTGGAGCGCCGTCACCACACCGCCAAATCCCGCGTCGCGGACCTCGGCCCGGCGTCGATCGTGGTTGGCCTTGCCGACGCGCCGAACCATATGGTCGACGGCGACCGCCGCCTTGAGAGCCTCGACACCGCGGAAGAGTTCCCGCATGACTCCTGAAACAACGCTGGATGTGGCGCGGGCCTGGGATCGGAGGTGCTTGACCCGTTCACCGACGACAATTGTGATCACGCCGACGACAACGGCTGGTCCGACCGCGATCAGGCAGACCAGCGGCGAAATCTGGGCCAGTGTCACGATAGCGATCCCCGCCGCCAACAGCGATGGAAGAAAGTTGAGCACGCCACGCTTGCCGAGGAACTCCGGAACGTCGACAGCGTCGCCGCTCAGTCGCGCCAGCAGGTCTCCGGTCGAAACGCCCGTGCCGCGACCACACGGCGTGTTCAGGATTCCTTCCATGACGTTGATGCGGATCCTGGTGTAGGTGCGGTGACGGAAGGTGGTGTCGCCGATCATCCTGCACGTCCCAGTCAGCGCGTGCAGTATCCGCAGCCCGACCACGGCACCCAGCGCGATCATGGCCGGGCCAAACAGGCTGTTGGTGATCGCGTTGAAGAATTCCCGAATGGCCAGGCCCGGTGCCAGGTTGAACAGGTAGAACAAGACGCTGGTCGTCACGTTGGCCGCGTAGAGCCACGGGTGGGCGCGGATGCAATCCCACAACACGCGGCCGTAGCGCACCCAGGGTGGCCGGTGCGCGGGTCGCCCGGTCACGAGCGACCCTCGTTGAACCGGGCAAAGTAGGTCGCCGGATCCGATCCCAGTTGATCCACCGGGCCTGACTCCACAACCCGGCCCTGGTCCAGGACGAGCACCTGGTCGGCAGCGCGAACCGTCTCGGGTCGGTGTGCGATGACTACCGCCGTACGGTCGCGCAGCAGGTCGGCCAACACAGCACCAATCTTCGCCTCGGTGATCGGGTCGACCCTGGAGACTGGTTCGTCGAGGACAACCAACGAGGGGTCCCCGATAAGGGCTCTGGCCAAGCCAAGCAGTTGGGTCTGCCCTGCTGACAGGCCCTGGCCGCCGTCCCCGATCACGGTGTCCAGGCCGTCGGGCAACGTCGCCAGCCACTCCGCCAACCCGACCCGATGCAGCGCGGCAGTCACTTCCGCGTCGCTGATCCGGTCATCGAAGACCGTAACATTGTCCCGGGCCGACGCCGCGAACAAGCGGGTGCTCTGCGGCACCCACGCCATCGCCTGACGTAAATCGGCGAGTCGCAGGTCCTGGACCGGCACGGACCCCAACCGCAGCTGACCCACCTGCGGATTCAGATAGCGCGCCAACAGCTTGACCAGAGTGCTCTTGCCGCCACCAGACGGGCCGATCAGAGCGAGCGTCCCACCCGGACGAAGCGCCACGTTGACGGCGTCCAGCGCCCGGCGGCTGTCGTCGTAGGAGTACGACACGTCTTGGAGTGCGAGACCTGGAGGGCCTCCGGGCAGGGTGGCCTGACCGTCCTGAGCGTCCTCCCGGGGCAGATTCAACAACTCCTGGGCCCGAGCCAGCCCAGCTCGAGCCTTCTGAAAGTCCTGCACCTCATTGCCGAGCCTGATCATCGGCTCGTGCACCTGCTGAACGTAGGCGAACAACAGATACAGCACGCCCAGGGTGATCGACTCACTGCCAAGCAACACCGCCCCGCCACCCAGGACAACCGCGGTGGCCAGCGCCACGCTGACAGTGGTAGATGCCCAGATCAGCTGGCTCCCGGCGACGAAAGCACGCAGGTCCGCCCGCCAGAGCCGGCCGCCCAGACGCTCCAGCCGCGACACCGCATGCGCTTGCGCACCAATGCCCTGGGTGTCCTCGATCGCGTGCAGTTCCTCCTCTACCCGCCCGAAGTAGGCTGCTTGCAGTTCCCGGACTGCACCCCAGGCACCCTTGCCCCAGCGCGCCAGTGTCCGCAGCGCCGCTGTGCAGGCCAGTACGAGGATCAGCAGCAGCATGCCAAGGCGCCAATCAACCAGCGACACCGCCACCACGACACCCAGTACCAACAAGACCTGACTCACCACAGTGATCAGGAACCGCGAGAAGAAATTGCCCAACAACAAGGAGTCGCCGTCGATGCGCTCTACCAGTTCACCCGGAGCGTGTTCGTGGTGGAATGCCAACGGCAGGTTGCCCGCGTGGCTCAGCAAGTCCCGACGCAGGGAGTTTGTCGCCTCCCATGCCACGCCAGACGCCAGTGCCGCCTCTACCGCACGTAACCCCTGAGCAGCCAAGCCTGCCACCGCGAACCCGACAACCAACCACGCCATCGACGGCCATGGTCTACCCGCCAACAGGCCATCGAGGAAACGCTGCAACATGACGGGACCGGCCAGCGACAGTACTGTGACCGCGACCAGCACTACCGCCAGGAACGCCAGCTGCCGGCGCTGCGGCCCGAGGTAACGCCACACCACAGATCCCGACCTAAGCGGCCGCAAATCCGGCACCTCCGAGCGACAAACGGGTCAACACGAGTGAAATCTTTAGCGTTGCAATGGTGGTGCCGAATGAACGCAGTCGGTCACCATTTCCTTCCGATGGAAAGATTCACTTGCGTCCACAGGTAACCACTTGTGGCAAGCCATGTCAACCTATTTGGTGCCCTGAGACGACCTGACAGCAGGCAAGATCCGGACTGGTACGGAGTGATCAAGCTCATGATTGGAGGTGGGCGGGACCCTCGCAGCTCGACATGCCGCAGCGCCCAGTTCTCGGCGTCGAGCTCCTCGTAGTACCAGAGGGATCGGTCGGGACTGAACTCGGCTTCGAAGCGGGTCGCTCACGTACGGGCGTACTGCTGGCTCAGCCGAACAGCGCATCGAGCGGTGTTGCGGCTGCCGTCAGGTGGCTGATATCCGGGCGGATGTAGACCCGCCTGGCGAAGGTGCCGCCGTCAGGGTGTCGAATACGGCTCCGACCCGTACGAGGAGTACCTGTCCGGTGGTGACGAGGTGGTGATCGGCCTCGAGGAGGGCGGCCATGACCTCGCGTTCGCCGAGGTTGGGCTTGGCCAGTCCCCCCGATGCCGCGCAGGTGCTTGCGGGCGTACCGCAGCCAGGGCCGCTCGGACGGTAGCGCATCGACCTGCATCACCGCCAGACAGACCAACTCTGCTGGCGTGAGCAGAGAGCGGCGACCGCCGCCGGTGGGTCGCTCCAACACGTCGTCGATCCCCACGTAGAGCGGTCACG
>Ga0075310_1000157_pt1 | contig 11654 bp, 3 predicted proteins | sample MayberryNE_Catta_2_FD_120088 | JGI IMG/M metagenome (GOLD analysis project Ga0075310, IMG submission 120088) | Natural and restored wetland microbial communities from the San Francisco Bay, California, USA, that impact long-term carbon... | ecosystem: Environmental > Terrestrial > Soil > Wetlands... | reverse complement strand
GTCCCGGTCGACCACCGCTACCCGTTCGGGGTCCTGCGCGTGCCGTGCGACAGCCAGATGCGTCGCCGGGGCAGCCCGGTGCGTAGCCGGCCGGTCTCCGGGCGAGCCCGCGCCGCCGCTGTCCGTCACCGGCTCCAGCGGGTAGTCGAGGATGCCTCTCGTGGGGTCGGCGACAACCGCGGACAGCATCGCGCGCAGGTGCTCGAGGAGGGCGTCCATCAGCGTCTCCGGGTAGCGCTCGGCATCGAACTCGAGCCGGAGGCCGAGCTCGCCGCGGAACTCCTGCGCGGTGAAGACGAGGTCGAAGCTGCTGAGCAGCTTGGGCAGGTCTTCCATGAACTCGAGCGCGACATTGCCGAACTGGTCGATGTCGGGGAGCTCGAACACGTTCAGGACCACCTGGAACAGCGGCGTGCGGCGCGGGTCTCGCGTCACCTGCAGTTCCTTCACGAGGACGTCGAACGGCGTGTTCGAGTTGGCGTAGCCGTCCAGCGCGACCTGCCGTACCCGCTTCAGCAGCTCGGCGAAGGCCGGGTCACCCGACAGGTCGACGTGCAGCGGCATGGTGTTGATGAAGACGCCGATGAGGTTCTCGACCGCCACGTCCGTCCGACCGCTGACCGACGTCCCGATCACCACGTCGGACTGGCCGGACCAGCGCCGCAACACCGTCGCCAGGCTCGCCAGCACCACCATGAACGGGGTCACGCCGTGCTTGCGACACAGCTCGTGCAGGGCGGTCGTCTCCTCCTCGGTCAGCGTGGTCCGGTTACGACCTCCGCCGGCGCCTGGCGCTCGCTGCGCGTCCGGCATGGCCAGCACCGGCGGTGCACCGTCCAGGTGGGACCGCCAGTAGTCCACCTTGCGGTCGAGCTCCTCGCCGGCCAGGTGCTCACGCTGCCACACCGCGTAGTCGCGGTACTGGACCGGCAGGTCGGGCAGGCCGGCGCGTTGCACGTCCCCCTCGGCGTCGTACAGCGCCGACATCTCCTGTGCGAACAAGCCGATCGACCAGTTATCCGAAACGATGTGGTGCGTCATGATGTTGAGTAGATGCTCTTCGTCGCTCAACCTGATCAACACGCACCGGAACAGCGGCCCCTCGACGAGGTCGAACTCCGAGCTGGTCTGCTCATCCATCATGCGCTTGGCGACTTCGGCGCCGTCCTCGACGTCACTGAGGTCCACCACGTCCAGCCGCCAGTCGTCGATGTCGTCGACGACCGGGATCGGCCGGCCGTCCACCAGCGGGAACCTCGTACGCAGCACCTCGTGGCGGTCGAGGATCGTGCGAATGCTCGCTTCCAGGACGTCGACCTTGAGCGGGCCGACCATCCGCCGCCGCCCGCCGACGTGGTACGCCGTCTTCGGCCGCAGCTGGTGCTCCAACCACAGCCGTTCCTGGTCGTACGACAGCACCGGCTCGGCATCCGGCGGGCGGGGACGGACGACGTTGTCCGGGTTGGCGTCGGTGGCCGCCTGTGCCAGCAGGGCGATGGTCGGGTGTTCGAAGAAGTCCAGCGGCGAGAGCCCGATTCCCTCGTCCTGCGCTCTGGCCACGACTTGGATCGCCTGGATCGAGTCGCCGCCGAGGTCGAAGAAGTTGTCGTGGATGCCGATGTCGTCGACGCCGACGACGGAGGCCACGATGCCGGCCAGCCTCTGCTGCAACGGCGTCCGCGGTGCGACGTACTCCTCAACCAGTTCAGGCCGTATGCCGTCCGGTGCGGGTAGGCGGTCGCGGTCGACCTTGCCGTTGGCGTTGAGCGGAAGTGCGTCCAGTTTGACGAACGAGGACGGCACCATGTAGGCGGGCAGCTCCCGGTCGAGGTACTCACGCAGCTCGCCGAGGTTCGGCGTGGTTGACGGCTGCGGTACGAAGTACGCCACCAGCCGCCGGTCGCCAGGTACCGGCTCGTAGAGGGTCACGACGGACTCGGCGACCTGCGGATGCCGGCTGAGTGTCGACTCGATTTCCGCGGGCTCCACCCGGAACCCGCGGATCTTTATCTGGGTGTCTACCCGGGAGATGAACTCAAGGTTGCCGTCGGTGCGTTGCCGGACCAGGTCCCCGGTGCGGTACAGCCGCTGCGCCGGCTGTGCCGGGTCGGCGATGAAGCGGTGTGCGGTCAGGCCGGGGCGGCCGAGGTAGCCGCGGGCCAGGCTGATGCCGCCGATGTACAGCTCACCCACGGCTCCCACCGGCATCGGCCGGAGCCGGTTGTCCAGGATGCGCAGGTTGGCCGAGGGCAGCGCGGTTCCGATCGGCAGGTTCGGCCAGTCGAGGTCGTCGAGCGGATCGAGGTGGAAAAAGGTCGAGCTGACCGTGGTCTCGGTGAGTCCGTACACGTGCATCAACGGCACGCCCAGCCGCCGCCACATCTTCAGCCGTTCGGGCAGGACCCGCTCGCCCCCGATGATCACCAGGCGGAGGCAGCTCGCCAGCTTGCGGCCCAGGCGGTCGAGCTCGCGGACCCACTCGTGCCAGTACGCGGTCGGCAGCTCGATGACGGTCAACCGTTCCCGCTCGATCAGGTCGGCCAGGTTGTCCTCGCCGCTGATGATGTGCTGCGTCGGGATCACCACGGCACCGCCGGCCTGCCAGGTCGGGAACAACTCCTCGACCAGCACGTCGAAGCTCGGCGAGGCGAACTGCAGGAACCGGTCGCCGGTGCCGAGGCAGAGCCGTTCCACGATGTCCCGCGCGAACGTCGCCAGGGAGCGATGCTCGATCATCGCTCCCTTGGGACGGCCGGTCGAGCCGGAGGTGTAGACCACGTACGCCAGTGAGGTCGGATCCGGCGCCTCCGGCAGGTTGTCGTCGGCGCCGTCACCGGTGGGCAGGGCCGAGGAATCGAGCAGGACCGTTTCGTCCGGTAGCTCGAAACCGCCACCGGTCAGGCGCGTCGCCAACCGCTCCTGTGTGACCAACACCCGAACGTCCGCGTCCGCGAGCATGAACGCCATCCGGTCCGGCGGGTACATCGGATCCAACGGCACGTACGCTCCGCCGGCTTTCAGCACGCCGAGGATCGCCACCGCGAGCTGCGGCGAACGGTCCACCAGGATGCCGACTCGGGTGTCCCGGCCAACTCCGTTGGCCCGCAGGTGGCGGGCCAGCCGGTTGGCCTCCCGGTTGAGCTCGGCATAGCTGGTCGCGACCCCGTTGCAGATCACCGCGGGCGCGCTCGGGGCGAGCGCGACCCGGCGTTGGAACAGCTCGACGAAGCCCGTTTCGGCGTGCCGCGCCGCCGACTCCGCCGCCGGCGGGGCGATGGCCAGCTCCACCTGCCCCACCGTGGTGTCCGGGGCGGAGACGACCTGGCGTAGGATCTTGTCGAACTGCTCAGCGAACAGGACGACCGTGTCGGTGTCGAACATCTCGGTCATGTAGATCCACTGCAGCTGCAGCGTTTCCGCGTTCGGGTTGGCGTCCAGGGTGAGCGGCGCGGCCGCCACGTTGACCTCGATCGGCTCCGCGCTGATCCGCAGCCCGGGCACCTCCAGGGTGCCTTCCGGCGTACGGACGTCGATCCACATGTGGGTCATCGATGTCTGCGACGCCTCGCGCCCGAGGTCGAGCTGGTCGATCAGGCGATCGATGGGCAGATCCTGGTGGTCGTAGGCGGTAAGCACGGTATTGCGAGCCTGCTGCACGACCTCACGCAGCGTGCGCCCCTCGGTCAGCCGCATGCGCAGCGGGAGCGCGGTGACGAAACAGCCGATGAGCCGTTCGACCTCCGCCCGACTGCGTCCGGAGACAAGTTCACCGATGACCAGGTCGTCCTGCCCGAGGTACCGGTACAGCAGCACCGAGCAGGCGGCGAGCAGGACCACGCCGAGCTGCGCGTTCTCGCGTTCGCTGAACCTGCGGAGTTCGTCAGCGAAGTCGGGCGCGAGATCCACGAAGTGTGCGGCACCGGCGAATGTGGGCCGGGCCGGGAAGGGCCGGTCACTCGGCAACGTCAGTGGCCCGGGAATGCCGTCCAGCGACTGCTGCCAGTGCTCCACCTCGGCAGCCAGTCGCTGTTCCCCGAACTCGCGCTGCCAGACGGCGAAGTCGCCGTACTGGATGTCCAGCGCCGGCAGGCTACCGCCTTGGCCGGTTCGGTACATGGCGTAAAGCGCGGCGAACTCCTGCACCAGGATCGCCATCGATACCAGGTCCGCGGCGGCGTGGTCGGTGGTGATCAGCACGACGTGGTTGTCCGCCGCCATGCGCAGCGACGCGGTGCGTAGCCGAACCTGTTGCGCCGGCTGGAACGGCCGCACGACCTCGGCCTTCCACCGCCGGAGCACTTCGTCGCGCTGTTGCTCGGACGTGAGGTCCGACAGGTCGACAACCGGAGTCGGCACCGGGGTGACCGGGTGCACGACCTGCACCCGCGTGCCGTCGTCCTGCAACTGGACCGTGGACCGCAGCACCTCGTGCCGTTCGACGATCTCGGTGAGGACCCGACTGAGCAACGCCAGGTCGAGGTCGCCTTCGACCCGGAAGGCGCCGGGGATGTTGTTGGCGGGCCGGAACCGCGCAATGGCCCACTCCCGCTCCTGCTGGAACGCCAACGGTATCGGCTGGGAAGTGTCGCGGGGCCCGATCCGGTCATCCGGTGCGGGGCCACGCGCTGCCGCCAGGTCCGCCAGCCGCCGCTCGAGCATGCCTCTCTTTTCGGGCGACAGGGCCGCGATACGGCGTTGCAAATCAGTCATTCGGTCACCACCATCCCCGCGTCATCACGCAGTACTCGTTCCAGAAGAGAGGGCCCAGCGGCCAGCACCAGCCGAGCCGTTTTCCGCTTCGGGAAGTGCACATCCCCGCAGGGCAGCAGACCGGATCACGGAACTCTTCCACACCACGCCGTGGTCAACCTTGCGGCAACCGGCGCTCACCCGGACCGTCGGCCGGGCGATGACGATGTCCATGTCCGAATGTCCATCCCGTCTGCGGTCGCTGGGCGGAGCGGCCGGAGGTTCCGCGAAGCGGGGTTCGCCCTCGGTGGCGAGCAGATGGGCGATGCCGCCACCGCAACGGTATGGGCCTTTCCGCTCACGGTGATGTCACGTGAAGCCGGGACTACGGTGGACACCGCGCATCCTGGCGGACTGCTGCCTCGCCTTCCCACTTTTATGGGACGCCCGACCGTCGCGCACGGCTGGCTACCTTGCTGACCATGGCGTTTCAGGACCCGACGCGGCTGACGTTGGCGCTTCAGGACCTGAAGTGCGTGTCCGGGGTCTGGTGCTCTCGTCGCACGGGCCGCATCCGGGGCTGGTACAGGAAAGCGATGGCACCGTGACCTCCACTATCGATGGTTCGATTACCACGGCCGGCGTGCCGCAGCCCACCGATCGGACCGACCCCATCCCCGGTGTCGATCTGGCTAGCCCGGACCTGCACCGCCGGATGGACCTGCACGGCGTGTTCGCCGACCTGCGGCGCGAACACCCGGTCTTCTGGCACGGTGCCAAGAGCCACTCCGGCTTCTGGTCGGTGACCCGGCACGCAGATGCGGTGCGGGTCTACCGCGACACCGACACCTTCACGGCCACGCACGGGATGACCCTCGACACGCTGCGGCCCGACCGCGATCCGGCAGCTGGAATGATGGTGGAGGTCACCGACCCGCCGGAGCATCGCCGGCTGCGGCGCAGCATCGGCGCTTTCTTCTCGGCCGGGGCGGTGTCCGCGATGACACCGGCGATCGACGACCTGGTCGTCCGGCTGCTGACCGACCTGCGCTCGCGTGACGAACCGGTGGACTTCGTGCAGGCCGTTGCCAGCCGGATTCCGACCCACGTGGCCGGCCTCCTGCTCGGTCTCCCCATCGAGGACCTCGACTGGATCACGGAACGGACCTCGCGGGTCTTCCTCGCCGGGGAGGACACCTCGGGCACCCGAGCCGTCGACCTGCGCGCGCAGGCGGAACAGGCCAACGCGGACCTGCTCGGCTATTTCGCCAAGCTGGTGCGTTCGAGCAGGAGGCGCTCGGACACGCGCGGCCTGGTGCAACGACTCGCCGAGGGGACGAAGGACCGGGACGGCCTCACCACCGGCGAGGTGATCCTCAACGCGCTCAACCTCGCCATCGCGGGCACCCAGACCACGCGGAGTTCGCTGAGCAACATGATGCTCGCATTGATCCAGTTCCCCGACAGCTTTCAGGCGCTGCGGCACGAGTCCGCACTGGTACCCACGGCCGTGGAGGAAGCAATCCGGTGGGCGAACCCGGTGCGGCACCTGACCAGGGTTGCCACCCGTGACGTCGAACTCGGCGGGAAGGCTGTCAAAGCGGGCGATCCCGTCGTGGTCTGGCCGCTGTCGGCCAACCGGGACGAGACCGTGTTTCAGCTGCCGAATGTCTTCGACATCCGGCGGTATCCCAACCCCCACATCGGGTTCGCGACCGGCACCCACAGCTGTCCGGGCTCCGGCCTGGCCCGGGCCCAGATGCGGACGACGTTGAGCCGCATGGTGGAGCTTTTCTCCGGTGCCGAGCTTGCCGGCGCACCCGTGTTGCTGCGGTCGAACTTCCTGTCCGGGTACGAACGCCTGCCGGTCCGGTTCACGTCCGCGTCGTCGTCTCCGGTCCGTTCGCCGACGTCGGGGAAGGCGACCGAGTGGGGTGATTGAGTCGTGGCCTGCCTGGTGTCGACGGCACGTACGGTGGCAGGTCGCCGCGATTCAGTAGTCGAAGTGGAGCGGTTCGTTCGGGACAGGGAGGGGAACTGATGGGTGCGCCGGATGTCTCCGATGCGGCTTTCCGCACGGCGGTCGACAAGCTGCGGTCACCCGGCATGGGCACGGAGGTCGTCGCTCCGCTGCTCGCCTCGCTCGTGCAACTGCACCGACCACGGCGGGTGCTGGAAATCGGCATGGGCTACACCACGCCGTTCCTGGCCGCGGCCCTGGCACGGGTTGAGGAACAGGTGTGCGCGGAGGCAGGTGGCCTCGCGGCCAAGTCCCGGTCGCACCTCGACCGGGAAGCCGCGCTGGACGACTCCTGGCTGTACACCGAGCCGACGCTGCTTACCCCGTCGTTCTATCTGCGGCCGTACCAGCCGCGGTTCGTCGCGGTGGACAACCTGTCCGTCGCTGCCTCGTCGGCCGGGCGGGTGCTCGACGTGCTGGGCGAACTCAAGCTCGACGACCGGGTGACGGTGGTCAACGCCGATCTGGAGAACTGCGCGGAGCGGCTGCCGACCGACCTTTTCCCGGTCGATTTTGCCTGGGTCGACGCCTGGGCCTGCCTGCACTTCTTCGAGCACTTCTGGGACAAGATCAACCCAGACGGCGGCTTGGTCGTCATGCACTATCTGATGACGTACCCGGAAGGCGAGGCCATCCTCGAATACTTCGCCAAGGTGCAGCGCGCCCGTCCCGGCGAGTTGGAGATGGTCAACCTGCTCGAGCCGCACAAGCTGAGCCAGAACAGCATCACCGTACTGCGCCGCACGAGCGCCTCCCGGCCCCGCGCCTATGCCGAACAGGGCGGCGGCATTCGTTACACTCCTGCCCTGCAGGAGGCAGCCGCAACGCAGGCACGGCTGGTGGCGGGCGAGCGCTGAAGGGCTGATCCGGCCGGTGGCGCTGACCGCGGTGACAGTACCTAGCTGAACGTTGGTCGGCGGGGCTACCTGAATGCGGGCCAGTGCTCCGCCTTTCAGGGCGGGGGTGAAGGCCCGCGTGGGAGGGCCGCCAGGTCCGAGTGTGCCCTTGGACCTAGTGGTTCTCGATTTGCTCAGCCACTGGTACCGGAACGAGGGCGGCGACTCGTCGGCCGTGGTTGGTGACGTAGATGACCCGGCCGCGTACGACGTGACGTCGTTGAGGGTGCCGGCCAGGGCCTTGCGCAGTTCTCGGACGCAGCGCTTCCCCGCTTTATGGGACACACGACGATCGTGCGGGCCTGGATACATTGCTGGCATGGCAGTGCAGGCCCTGACCGAAGTGCTGCGAGCCCGGGCCGACAAGGAGCCGGACGCCGTCGCCTATGAGAGCGCCGATCCCGACGGGGTCACCACCATGAGCTATGCCCAGGTGGCCAGCCGAGCCTCGGCCCTGGCTGAGCAACTAGCCCGGTGTGGTGAGGGCCCGGTGTTGCTCGCCTACCCGGCCGGGTTCGACTACGTGGTCTCGGTCTTCGCTGGGTTCCTGGCCGGTCGCCCGGTGATCCCCGCCTATCCGCCGGGTCGGTCGTCGGCTCCCGACCGAAACCGACTGGCCGGGATCGTCACCGATGCCCGTCCCTCGGTCGTCGTGGCGCCGCAGGCGTATCCCGAACTCACCGTGCCCACTGTGCTGACCGTGCCCGGCGCGGAAGCGGACGGCACCGGGTGGGCGCGACCGCGCCGGGCCGCCGAGCAGGACGTGGCAATTGTCCAGTACACGTCCGGGAGCACCGGACAGCCGAGGGGTGTGCTGGTGCGGCACGACAGCCTCGCGGCCAACACCGTCGCCATCGCCGAGCGCTTCGAGTTGACCGCGGCCTCCCGCGGTTTGACGTGGCTACCGCCGTTCCACGACATGGGCCTCGTCGGCGGCCTGCTGACGCCGCTGACGGCCGGCATCCCGGTGCGCATCCTGCAGCCCGGGGATTTCCTGAAGGCACCACTGTGGTGGCTGCGGCAGATCAGCGAGAGCGGCGCCACCGCCAGCGGCGGCCCCAACTTCGCCTACGACCTGTGCGTACGGCGGGCGCGCAGCGACGACGAGCTGACCGGGCTGGACCTTTCGCGGTGGCAGGTGGCCTTCAACGGCGGCGAGTCGGTCAAGCGCCGCACCCTGGTCGAGTTCGCGGAAAAGTTTGCCCCGGTCGGCTTCCGGCCGGAGGCATTCCTGCCCTGCTACGGCCTCGCCGAGGCGACCCTGATGGTCAGCGCCGGCCACTGGTCCGGGCAGCCGTCCAACGCGGGCGGGCACGTCAGCTGTGGGACGCCGGTGCCGGGCCAGCGGGTCGCCGTCGTCGACCCGGAACGCCAGCTGCCGGCGGACGAAGGCGAGGAAGGCGAGATCTGGATCGGCGGGCCGCACGTCACCCCGGGCTACCTGGCGCAGGACCCGGGTGACCTGTTCGGCGAACTCGACGGGGCGCGCCTGCTGCGCACCGGCGACCTTGGATACCTGAGTGGTGGTGAGCTGTTCGTGACCGGTCGGGCCAAAGATGTGATCGTCTTCCGTGGCGCCAACTTCCACGCGGTCGACGTGGAGGCGGTGGCTCTCGACGCCGCTGGCGGCGTGGCCGGGGCAGCCGCCGCGTTTCTGGTCGACCTCGACCCCGAACCGTTTCCCGTGCTCGTCGTCGAGATGCGCGGCAGGCGCGAGGAGCGCCTCGCCACCGCCATGCGAGCCGCGGTGCTGGCGCAGACCCGGCTGCCGCTGGGAGTTGTCGCGCTGGTGCCGCCCCGGTCGGTGCCGCGCACGTCCAGCGGCAAGGTCCGCCGGTCCGCCTGTCGCGACGCCTTCCTGGCCGGGGCGTACGACGATGCGGTGGTCAGCGATCGGGTCCGTCTCGGTGAGCTGGCCGAGCGCCGTACCCGGGACACCGCGACCACGGAGTTGGCCACCATGATCTGCGGGATTGTCGCCGGGGTCTGCGAGGCCGAGGACTGCCAGCCGACCGACAGCCTCATCGACCTCGGGGTTGATTCGGTACGCGCGGCAGAGGCGGCTGCCGTGCTCGAGGATGCGCTCGGCCTCACCGTGCCACTGGAGGCCGTCCTCACCGCGCCGACACCGCAGGGAGTCGCTGACGCCCTGGTGGAGGGGTGGCTCGCGGAGGGCTGCCCACCGAGTCAGGTGCGAAATCGCTTGGTTCTGGCGGGCAGCGACGCGGGAGCGGCGTGATGGATCTTGCCGCGGGGCGAAGCCTCGTCCAGCGTTGGCGGGCCGGCGGTCAGGTGGCCGCGCCGGCCGCACCCGGTCCCGCCCCAGTGTCCACCGCGCAGCGCGGGGTCCTGGTGTTCGAGCGGCTCAACCCGGGCACCTCGGTGTTCAACCTGTGCTTCGCGGCGCGGCACGCCGGGCACCTCGACGAGGACCGCTTCGACGACGCGCTCGCCACCCTGCTCCGTCGGCATCCCGCGCTGCGTAGCACGTTCACCGAAGTCGACGGCGGGCCGGTGCGGGCCATCCAGGACATGACCAGCCTCGCCGCACAGTGGACGGACCTTCGGCACCTGCCGCCCGAGCAGCGTCCGGGCGCCGCCCGCGAGCACGCCGAGCAGATCGCGGTCGAGCCGTTCGACCTCGGTCGCGGGCCGCTGGTGCGGGTGCACGGCTGCCGGCTGTCCGGTGACGAGCGCCTGCTCATCTTCGTGGCCCATCATCTGGTCTGCGATGGCGTGTCGATGCAGGTCCTTCTCGGCGAACTCGACGCCGCCTATTGCGGCGAACTCAGCGGCGTGCTGCCCGAGGCGGTCCCGGCGCCGGTCGACCAGGCGGGGCTGGCGTACTGGCGGACGCAGCTGGCCGGCCTGCCTGAGCTGGACCTGCCGACCGACCGGGTGCGGCCGGCCCGACCGACCTTCCGCGCCGGGTCGGTCCCGCTGACCATGCGCGAGGAACTCGTCGCCGAGGTCGAGCGACTCGGGCGTGCCGAGAACGCCACCACGTTCATGGTCGTCCTGGCCGCGTTCCAGCTCCTGCTCGGCGAGCACGCCGGGCAGACTGACTTCGCGATCGGGTCGCCCGATGCGGGTCGGGCGCGCCCCGGGCAGCACGGCGTGGTCGGCCTGCTCGCCGACCTGCTCGTCCTGCGGGCCGACCTGAGCGGGCGTCCGTCCTTTCGGGAGTTGGTCCGCCGCGTGCGGGCCACCTGCCTCGGCGCCTTCGCCCACCGCGACGTGCCGTTCGAGGAGGTCGTCGGCGCGCTCGCGCAGGGCGGCAACCCCGACCGGTCGTTCGTCCAGGCCAGCCTCGTCTTCCACGGCGAGCGGGGTGAGCCATTGCTGGCCGGCTCGCCCCTGGCACCGGTGACCGTCGGGCGCCCGGGCCTGCGGTACGCCGTGGATGTCCACCTGTGGCGCGAGCGCGGCCGGCTCTCGGGCACCTGGGACTACAGCCTGGACGCCTTCGACCCGGACTCGGCGGCCCGGATGGCGCAGCGGATGCCGGTGCTGCTCGCCCGCGCGCTCGCCGAGCCCGATCGGCCGGTCGACCAGCTCGACCTGCTCACCGATGAGGACCGGACGCTGCTCGGGCGCTGGGGACACGGACCGGACACCAACGATCCCGACACCAACCTGCTTGAGCTGTTCGCCGCACAGGTCGCCCGGACGCCGGACGCGATCGCGATCGGCGATTCCCGGCGCGAGCTCACCTACCGGCAGCTGGACGAGCGCGCCAACCAACTCGCTCACCACCTGCGCGAGCAGGCCGTCCGGGTGGGGGACATCGTCGGTATCCGACTCGCCCGGTCCGTCGACCTGGCCGTGGCCATGCTCGGCATTCTCCGGGCCGGAGGGGCCTACCTGCCGCTGGATCCGGCGTACCCGGCCGACCGGACGGAGTACATGCTGCGTGACAGCTCCGCGCGGACGGTGGTGACCGACGCCGAGCTGGCCGCCATCGACGGGCGACCGGTGTCACCGGTGGACATCGGGCCGGTGCCGCCGGACCGGCTGGCCTACGTGCTCTACACGTCGGGCTCGACCGG
>Ga0075310_1000155_pt1 | contig 11671 bp, 9 predicted proteins | sample MayberryNE_Catta_2_FD_120088 | JGI IMG/M metagenome (GOLD analysis project Ga0075310, IMG submission 120088) | Natural and restored wetland microbial communities from the San Francisco Bay, California, USA, that impact long-term carbon... | ecosystem: Environmental > Terrestrial > Soil > Wetlands... | reverse complement strand
GCATCGACGATCCCAAAGCCGGCTGGAAAGGCCGCGGGTTATGGACCACAAGCGGTGATCGCGCACCATGGCTAAACGAGCGCGGCAAGGGCGCCAAACCGATGGCCGTGCACTTCCAAATCCGTCCCGATCCGCTGGCGAAGTGAGGCGCGGCGCGATCGAAGAATTTGCTGATCGCTGGAACCGACTCCGGGGACAGGCTTTGCGCTGCGGATCAAATCAGCGCAAGACTGTCCCTGGTTTTTATCGGCGGTCGGTTTTGATCTCGATGCCAACAAATTCATTAGAAGTGCTTAATGCTGGTCAATCGGCGCACCTTGCGCATTGAATGGGGGCAATGCGATCCAGCCGGGATCGTGTTTTATCCGCAATACCTGATCATGTTCGATACCAGCACGGGCTGGCTGTTCGAGCGCACTGGACTCACGCCGTCGGCGATGCGGAAACGATACGACATCGTCGGCATGCCGGTGGTCGAAGTCGGAGTGCGTTTTGTTACTCCTTGCCGGTTCGACGATGAGATCGTCGTCGAGAGCGAAGTGGGCGAGTGGGGGCGCAGCAGCTTCACTGTGCGCCACCGCGTGCTCAAAGAAGGCCAGCTTGCGCTCGATGGCTTTGAGAAACGTGTTTGGGCGGGTACACATCCCGAACGAGCGGGCGCGATCAAGGCTCAAGCCGTTCCGCCGGAAATCGTCGCGAGCCTCTCCGATCCGACCGGCGCGACCACTGTGGCTCTGTAAGGAATATAGAAGGACGCATAGCTCCAAAAGAAGCAGCAAGATGGAAAGCCATGTGACCGCTCCGGCGGCAGATCGAGTCTCTTGCGCAAAGCCACCGCGCTTCTCGGGCATCAGTCACGTGAGTCTCGCCGGCCGCGATCTCGAAGAAGGGCTAGCCGTGGCTGCAGCGCCGTTGAGCGTGCAAAGGGTCGTCGCATTGCCGGCCGCAGGAGTGAATAATCGGCAAAGCTCAGGCCTTGGTTCAATTGATCAAATTAATAATGAATTGGATATCGAGGAGGACAAATAGTGAAAGCAGCAACTGCTAGGAAACCGACGGAGACCCAAGAGCGACAATCCAAGAAAGCTCAGGTAGACCGGCCGCAGAGTCTCGGAAAGCCGCAGATGAAGTGGGGTAGCGACGTCGTTGCCGAGGTGACGCGCAGGCTCGACCTCAAGTATATCGCGCTGGTTCCCGGGGCGAGCTATCGCGGCTTTCACGACAGCATCGTCAACTATCTCGGCAATCAAAACCCGCAGATGGTGATCTGCCTTCATGAAGAACATGCGGTATCGATCGCCGACGGATACGGCAAGGTGACCGAGGAGCCGATGGCCGTGGCGCTACACTCCAACGTCGGTCTCATGCACGCGACCATGACGATCTTCAACGCCTGGTGCGATCGCACGCCAATGATCATCTTCGGCGCCACCGGTCCGGTGGACGCGTACAAGCGCCGGCCGTGGATCGACTGGATCCACACCTCGAAGGATCAAGCGTCGATGATTCGAAACTACATTAAGTGGGACGATCAACCGGCGTCGCCGCAAGCGGCGGTGGAATCGGTGCTGCGCGCCAATCAGATCACTCGCAGCGCGCCCTTTGGGCCGGTTTACGTTTGCCTCGATGTCGGTCTGCAGGAGGAGCCGCTCACGGAGAAAGTTTTGATTCCCGATCCAGCGCGCTTCGCGCCGGCGCCCTCGCCCGCGGTGCCGCACGCCTCCGTTCTCGCCGCATTAAAGGCGATCGACAAGGCGAAGTTTCCGCTGATTCTCATGGGTCGCGTATCGCGCAAACAAACCGATTGGGATCGCCGGGTGCGCTTCGCCGAAATGATCGGCGCCGCGGTTTTGACGAGCAGCAACGACGCGGCTTCCTTTCCAACTACGCATCCGTTGCATCTCGCCGCGCCCTGCCTGCGCCCGAGCAAGGCGGCCACGGCGCTGATCGAAAAGGCGGACCTGATCCTGAGCATGGATTGGCTCGACCTTGGCGGCGTTTTGCGCCTGGCGCTCGGCGCCGCGCAGACCCAACAGCCTGCCGAGAAAACGATCCTCCATTGTTCGGTGGATAGTTATCGCACCAACGGGTGGAGCATGGACCACCAGGCTCTGGCAGCGGTCGATATCCCGATTCACGCAGAGCCCGATCCATTTATCGCCCAGATGCTCGACGAGCTGGATGCCAAGAAAGCGCCGAAGCAAAAGATCCGCCCCGAGATAAAAAGCATCGTTCATTGGAACGACGCGCTCGGCGCTAATGCGAAAGCCACGAACGGGAAATCGATGACGCTTTGGGATATGGCGATGACCGTGCGCGAATTTGCTAAAAAACGGCCGATCACCTTCGCCCGTCTATCGCTCGGCTGGCCCGGCGAAGCGGATGAGTTCGACGGACCGCTCTCTTTCATGGGCAACGACGGTGGTGGTGGGGTCGGCACCGGGCCGGGGCATTGCGTCGGTACGGCGCTGGCGCTCAAGGGCAGTGGGCGGATTCCCGTAGGCATCATCGGCGACGGCGATTATTTGATGGGCGTGCAGGCGCTCTGGACGGCAGCGCACATGGACATTCCTCTGATGATCGTGGTGGCGGACAATCGCTCGTACTTCAACGACGAGATGCATCAAGAGCGCGTCGCGCAAATGCGCGATCGCCCGCCGCAGAATCGCTGGATCGGCCAGCGCATCGACGACCCGCGAGTGGATCTGGTTGCGATGGCGCGCGCGCAAGGATTTGCAGCAGAAGCGCCGGTTTCGACGGCCGATGCGCTCGCGAAAGCGCTCAAGAAGGGCGCGGAAATTGTCGCCAAGGGCGGACGTTATTTCATCGACTCGGTGATCGAGCCGGGCTACGCCGAAGGCGGACCCGATCAGCGTGCGGGCATGGTAAAAAAGAAATAAGCGACCCGCTTGCAGCCACTTGGTGTCGAAAGAAGGACCGGTATGAACGATTCAGCCTGCATCTTGTTTCTTACAGGCCGAAAAACCGACTGCGTTTTCGTCACAAACATAATCCATCAGTAGCCATGCTCGATCCCAAGAAACGTTTGCTTCGTTGCCGGTCGCTGTTCGCTACGCTTGCGGTTGCGGGGGCGATGATCGCTGGCGGTTGCAACTTAATTCTCGAACCGATCGAGCAGCGTTTTTTGTTTCGAGTGCGGAGTGTTGACCCCGCCTACCTTAACACGATCGCGTCGCGTGAGCGCGGCATCGAGGAAGTACGTCTCAAGACGTCCGATGGCGTGACCTTGCATGGCTGGTTGAAACATCCGGTAGCGCCGCGGCCCAACCGGCGTTTTCCTCTGGTCATTGTCTTCGGCGGCGTGCGCCGGGAAACTTCCTGGCTGATCGATCGTGGCGACAAGCCCGAACGCTGGGGATGGCTATTTATAAATTATCGCGGTTTTGGTCTTTCGGAGGGCGAGCCGTCAGAACGCGTTCTCCTCGAAGACGCGGGCTTGATCTACGACTATGCTTCCGCACGTCCCGACGTCGATCCATCTAACATCGTGGTGCTCGGCCGAAGCCTGGGCACTTACTTTTCGATAGCCCTCGCAACGACACGCCAATTGCGCGGTGCTATTCTCGCCACGCCCTTCGACAGCTTTGCCGCGCTCGGCGCGGCGCGTTACCCCTGGCTCCCGGTCGGCTTGATACTCAACGGTCGCTACGACGCGGCGGCGATCGCGCCGAAGATCAAGGTGCCGGCCTTGTTTGTTATTGCAGAACACGACGACGTGACTCCCGCCGCGCGCGGCGCTGCGCTTGCGAGCGCATGGGGCGGGCCGCAACGCACCGTAACGATAGCGGGAGCGCGTCACTATGGGATCGAACGGCGCGATGAGTTCTGGACGGCGGTGGTCGAATTTCTCCGTGACCTCGAGTCCGATCCGGCACGGCACCAGGGCTATGCGGGGGCCATCGATTCGCAGCCGTAGCGATCGCTGCATTGTGATTCAGGAATCGATCAAAACACGGCGACGCGTGGGAAGCGTAGCTCTAAGATTGCCGATCCGTACTGCGACCGGGTTTTCCAGTCGAATGATTGTGGCATAGGTTGGTTTAGTTTACTTTCAGGTCACTGCCAGCGAGGAGGCTGCATGATCACAACAAAAATTTCTTCAGTGATGGCAATTCTTTTTTCTCTCGCCGTTACGACCGCAGCGACCCATGCAGCCATGCAGGACGATGTCGATCGAGCGGTATCGATCATCGAACGGTTCGAAGAGATACCCGAGAAGGCGATCCCGCCGCGGGTGCTTCGCGACGCCAAAGGTTTGGCGATCCTCACGATGACCAAAGCGGGCTTCATTCTGAGCGGCCGGGGGGGCTCGGGCGTCATTGTCGCGCGCACCGAGCATGGCTGGAGCGCTCCGTCGGCAATCGGCACGGGCGGGATTGGCGTCGGCTTTCAAGCAGGAGTGCAGGTCTCCGAGTATGTCATCATTTTAAATACCCCGGAGGCGGTGAACGCCTTTTCGCAAGGCAGCAACGTCACTCTCGGAGCCAACCTGAGCGCTGCAGTCGGCCCCGTCGGGCGTTCGGCCGAAGCCGGCGCCGCGCCACGGGCGGCCATCTATACTTACAGCCGCAGCCAAGGAATTTTTGCCGGCGTTTCTTTGGAGGGGACGGTCATTGCGACCCGATATCAAGCCAACGAGGAGTACTATGAAAAACCGGTTTACGTGGAGGATATTCTGACCGGAAAGATCGCGCCGCCGGCCGGTGCAAAAAAGCTGGTTGAGGTCCTGTCGAAATACTGAGCGATGTTAAGGCACAGCTCAACGACATTGGTTATATCATCGATTCTCTGCCGCACCTGCTATTGATTCGTAGAAGCCGCCGATGCCGTTCAAAACGAATTGCACGGCGAGAGCGGCGAGAATGATTCCCAGCACTCGGGGCGCGACCCCGAGCGGATCGACAACCACGGTGAGCGTCACGAACGCTTGAAGCGCAAATTGCCACAGGCTTTCATCCATGTGTAGCCGTCGCTAAGAGTAGAAGATTCTTCTCAAAGCTCGACGAACACTGCCGAGGCGATGTGAGCGCGTGGAAGATGCCAGCTTTTTGAATTTTCATCCGGCAAAGACCGGGTCATTTGAAGGCTCATCAGCGCGCAGCGGCGGGAATAGCGGCGCCGGTTTGCAAATGGACCAACTGAGCCAGTTGATCACGAGCTTCGAACAGCGTGGCGGCCACCCGATCGGCACCTGCCGACGACAAAGATGTGCGCGCGTTTCCGACGCTTCCGGATGCTCCCCAGCGGCCCACGAGGATTTTAACTTCGGGAAACCGGTCCCGTAGACGTTTGCAGAGATAGCGGGCTCGCGCCAGGCCGCCCGGAGCAATAGCGCCGATGCACACGAGCCGCGGCTGCTTCTCGCCAACCAGAGACACCATTTCGGATGCAAGCATATCGGCGGAGATGACTTCCATTTGATAGCGTTGCGGGTCGAGAATCTTTTGAAACAAAAGTAGCGCCACTTCGTCGGCTTTACCGTCGGCGGGGAAGCCGACGCTTGCAACAAGTTGCTTTGGCGCGGCTGTGTTAAGGAGGGAATTTTGATTTGTCGGCTCTCCGTTTTCGCGTCGGTCGTCCAGATCTTCGAGAACTGTCCTCGTGCCATCATAGACGGCTTGCTCATCCCTTTCTGAAAGTTGGCCGTGACGCCGATCATTCTTGGCGCGGCTCAGCGCAGGAATGAAAACTTGATCGTAGAGTTCGGTAGTCGAGTGATTCTCAAGATATTCTTCGACGATCTCTTCACACTCGTCTTCGTCCAGCGCCAACATGCGCTGGTAGTAGTTGACGTGGGTCTCGAGAGCGGGTGCATCGCTCAAGAGCACGGTCACAGCCGTCAATTCAGGCACGTATTTCGATAGCACGACCAAACAGACCGTCAGAGGAGTTGCCAGAACCAATCCGAGCGGTCCCCAGAGCCAAGTCCAAAAAGCTGCCATGATGAGAATGGCTATTTCAGAAACACCGGCGCTTTCGCCGTATAAGAGCGGTTCAAGCAGTAAGTTCGTCGTCAGCTCGAGAACAACAAAGATCCCGACGACTATCAGCGGCGTTACCCAACCCGGAAAATAAGCCAGGCTCAACGCCGTCGGCATGATCGCTGCGAGCCACGGTCCGATGTAAGGAATGAACCGTAGTGGAATCGCCATGAAACCCCACAACAGGGCGTAGGGAACGCCGAGCAGGAACAGCAGAATGCCGACCGCGATGCCGAAACTGCTGTTGATCAGCAGCTGCGCCAATAAGTAATGGCTGATTCTCTGCCCGGCTTCCTCCAGGGCTTTGGTCGTCACGGTCAAACGACTGTAGCCCAAAATCCGAATCAGCCGATTGCGCAACTCTTCCCGTTGAATCAGCATGAAGATCACCAACGCGATCGCTAGGCCGGCGGCCGCAAGCCGTTCTACGATCGGTCCGGTGGCCAGAGGAATGGGCCAGAACGCCGAATCCTCTTCGCCAGCGACGACCACCGCGCGCGGCGGCGCTTCCCTGGCGGGCTCCTTGGTCTCCTCCAACTCGCTCTGAACCTCTTTTACGGTCTGTTCGACCTTCTCCAACGCGCCGCCCTTTGTTAGGTTGCGCAGGTAGGTAATTTTTTCGATGATGTTGATTCGATATTGAGGCAGCTCGTTACCGAGCGCCGCCATTTGGCGGATCACAATCCAACCCACGCCGAGCAGAATCGACAAAGCTAAAATTGCCGCGATGGCAACGGAAGCAATCCGGCCCAAACGCAAACGTTCGAGCGCGGCGACCACCGGGGTCAGGATGAAGGTGAGCATGATCGCGACCGCCAAGGGGACCAGTATCTCCTGTGCCCAGTAAAGGATCGCAACGACGAGAACTACCGTCGGTAAGAAAATCCAACCCGGCAGGCTACCGCCATTTGGTCTTAAGGCCACTTTCGGGCGCGCCGCTAGCTTCGTTGTGCCCACGGGCGGCTGCCCTGCGGAATCGAAATCACGCTTCTTGAAGAGGGTCGCAAGCATCTCACATGCGCGAGGCTACTCGATCGCTTTTGACAGCAGGCTGCTTAGCCAATTGATTCCCTTGGGAAACAAGGCGTCGCGAGCGGAAGGTATCTGCTCGTAGCTGTCCTCACCGAAGACCGGTCCCTCGGGATCGAGCGGCAAACCATCCGGAAAAATCGATTCTATCCAGGTCTCGTTCTCCGCGGCAGCGATCCCTAAAGGGTGGCGACGCAAGCGGGAATCGGGATCATCGGCGAACTGATCGAGAATGCCCACCAGTTCTGTGGCGCGCGCGAGGACCAGCGCCCGGTCGGCGGCGAGCCCGCTGTGTTCAGCCAAAAGATTCAATCGCAGGTCACGAATCGAACCTAGCGTATTTTCCTCTCCGTGCCGCGCTTGCCAGGAGACATTGAACTCGGTATCGAGGCCCATGCTGCGATTGTTCATATTGGCCGAGCCGACGCTGAGAAAGGCGTCGTCGACCAACAAAAGCTTGGAGTGAATATAGACGGGGACTTCGGCGCCGTCGGCGCTCGGCACAGCGGGATAGTAGATGCCTAAAGCATGGCCGGTTTCTGCGGCAAGCTGTTTTAAGTGGCGCAGGATTTTCGCCTGGGCGATGCCAATCGAAGCCTGCTCAACAAAGGCATTGGCTTCCTTGGCGAGCACCAAAACAATTTCCAGGCGCGCGCGGCGCCGATCCGTCATTCGCCTGACCAACGCCTCGTAGATCGCCTGGGAGCTGAAATATTGGTTTTCGATGTAAACCAATGATTCGGCGGCGGCGACGGCGTCGCGGAATAAACGGCGGATCTCGCGCACCGACACATTGCCGGTCTCGGTAGTTTTGATCTGGGTTCGGCTGATTGCGACGCGACGCGACTCTATTGGCAGCGCGTTTTTGAGATGGACCCGCGGAACGTAATCCGGGGCAACCAGATCGAGATCACAGTTACAGACCGTGCGCCATTGTTCTTTGAATAGCTGAGTCAAGCGTTCGGCGACCGCGCCGACGTGGTACGACTGCACGTCGTGAAACGGCGGATAGGAGGTTTGATCGGCATTGACGCGCCGAGGATTGACCGTGCGATGGTCCCGCTCGTCCCAGCGGCCCGAGCAAATATCAAGTCCGCCTAAAAATGCCATCCGGCCGTCGACGACAACGTATTTCTGATGGTGGCTGGCGCCGAACGGATGGCAGGAGTCGAAGCAGAATTGAATGCTCTCATGCGAGCTCCACTTAAAATACCAGCTCTGCAACCATTCGCGGTCGACGCAGTAAAAAACACTGAAGTTCCAGGCGAGAATGTAAACGCGGAGATCGTTTTTGCTCTCACAGAGTCTATTGAGAAACGAAATCAGCGTCCATTCGCCGCCAAGCCCATCGTCGCGCAGCAGCTGGGCATCGCTGTCGAACTGCCATCCGGAAAGCAGGATGTAGCGCTCGGCGGTTTCCGCCGCGGCGCAGAAGGCGCGATAATAATCGCTGCCGTCAACCAGTAATCCGGTTTCTTCGACCTCGCTGATCTCGCAGCAATTGATTCCCGGAATCAGGATGTCCTGCATCATCAAACCCAAGTTAACCTAGTCGTGGATCAACGGACGCACTACAGCGACGCTGCTGCCTCAGGAAACGCAACTTGAGTGCCAATAAAAAAAACCTGATTGTCCAATCCCTCAGTTGGTACGTGGAGGGTTAATGCATACACCGGTTCTCGATCGCGACGGTATTTAGCCTGCAAATTTCGGTGTCTCTATATCTGCGCGGGGCCGCACAGGACTCGCCAGCGGGAGCTTCAGCGAAGAAAATTCTACATATCCAGCGTGCCGGCCTGAAGAGCCTGTCCGAAAAAAGAGAACGGAGACACCGGCTGAACCAGCGGCGGCACACCTCCAGCGACGTTCTATGTTTTTCGTATCGGGGTCATTGCTTCGGAGGGCGGAGGAAGAGGCTTAAGCCGGCCGAGGCGAACAGCATGCCGATAAAGATGCTGAAGGAAAGCTTGTAGCTTTGCGTGGCATCGAACAGCAGGCCGAAGAAAGGCGGGCCGCCGGCGGAAAAAGCGCTGGTAATCAGCGAGCCCATGCCGCGGATTTTGCCAAGCGAGGTGCGGCCGAAATAATTCGCCCAGATCATCTCCGCCAGGATCGCGGTCCCGCCCATGCCGATGCCGTAGAGAAAAAAGCCGGCATAAAGGGAAACCAGGCCAGGATCGGACAGGGCTAGCAGAATTCCGCCGGCTTGAATCAGGAATTTCGCCATAATAAGCCTGGCGACATTAACCCGCTCGGCGAGCAGGCCCCAAACCATCGGCGTGCTGAACTGCATGATCGCAATGATGCTCATGACCAACGCCGCCACCATCGTGGGATGCCCCTGATCGCTGACGAACGAGAAGACGTGCAGGTTAAGGCCGGTCACGCCGACGTGGGAAACGCCGAAGGTGATGACGATGAGCCAGAAAGCGGAAGTACTGAGCGCTTCGCGCCGATTCCAGACGACTTCATCAAGTGGGCTTGGACGCGCCTTTACTGATTGTGTTTTGTCCGGGGGCGCAGTGTCTCCTGGCTGTCCGTCGGCCCTGCCGTCCGGCAGGAGGCCCATGTCTTCCGGGCGCCGGCGCATCAATAGCAGAGACGGAGCGACCACCAACAACAGGGTCACAATGCCGAAAACGACCCAAGCGCCACGCCATCCCGTGTAAAGAATCAGCGAGGCCGCCGCCACCGGCATGCAGACTTTCGCCAGGCCGTGGCCCATGCCGGCGAGAGCGAGGGCACGGCCGCGCATGCGCACGAACCATTGTGAGATGGAAACGTTTACCACCATGGAGCCCATGAGCGTATCGCCGGGACTGACGAGCAGCCAGCGCACGAACATGAACTGCCAAAAATCCCGTGCCTGGCCGAGCAGGAGAAATCCCAGACCGGAGATCAATCCGCCTGTGGCGATCAGCCAACGGCCGCCATGGCGGTCGAGCAGGGTGCCGACGAGCGGTGCCGCCGCCGCGCCGATCAGGATCTCGCCGGAGCGGATGAGCGAAAATGCGCCTCGCGATAGCCCCAGGTCCTGAGAAAGCGGTATGAGGAAGACGCTGAGGGTGCTCGAGATCGAGAAGGCCGAGGCGATATGGGCGAGAAACCCGACGGCGACGATTACCCAGCCGTAGAAAAACTTCGATTCGTTGGTTGTCGGCACGCGAGTAGAGATCGGCACGTTCCTGGTTGTATCAGGGAAGAAAGGCAAAAGTAAAAAGGCAGAAGGCAAAAGTGCTGGCAAAGCCCGTCAGCGGAGTGACGTAAACGACCGAAAATTTCAGCTGGCCACGAAGTGCCTAGCTGGCCGAGCCAGAACCAAAATCGAACCAACACGCAGGACACGAAGAGCCTAACGCGGCCGAGCCGCAACCAAAGAACCTGAGTTTTCACCACGAAGTGATTCATGAGCTTACGCACGCCCATAGAGGATGAGAATAGGGGCGCGATGAGGTAAGGAGAGGCCGGTGCCCCAGCGAAGAGATCGGTAAGCGAGTGGAGCGCGAGAGCCCGACACGAAGTGTGATCCGGGACATCCTTCGGCGCCTCAGATTGTCGCCTCGTTGTCTGCCGACGAGAGCACGCGAAGGAGAATCGAATATGCCGGATGTCCCCTGGGCGCACCGAAGAAAGGGGGAGCATCGATGAGCAAGAAGAAGAAGAGTAGCCTTGCGGGGCTGCAGGCGCTGTTTGCGCGAGTGTGTGGATTGGACGTGCACAAGAAACTGGTGGTGGCGTGCGTGCGGATCCTCAATGCGAAGGATGGCACGGTGCAGAGCACGCTGCGCAAGTTTGGGACGATGACGGCGGATCTTTTGGAGCTGCGCGGGTGGCTGGCCGAGCAGAAGGTGACCCACGTGGCCATGGAGTCGACGGGGGTGTACTGGCAGCCGGTGTTCAACCTGCTCGAAGGCCATTTTGAGGTGTGGGTGGTCAATGCCCAGCACATCAAGAAGGTGGCGGGTCGAAAGACCGACATGAAGGACGCGGAGTGGATAGCGCAGCTTTTGCAGTGTGGGCTGTTGAGGCCGAGTTTTGTTCCCGACCGCCAGCAGCGGGAGCTGCGCGATCTGACGCGCCAGCAGACCAAGCTGGTGCAGCAGCGAAATGCGGTGGACAACCGGATTCAGAAAGTCCTTGAGACCGCCAACATCAAACTGGGCTCGGTAGCCAGTGATGTGTTGGGGGTATCGGGGCGCAAGATGATTGAAGCGCTGATTGCGGGGGAAAAAGACGTCACCGTGTTGGCGGATCTGGCCCAGCGCCAGCTTCGCGGCAAGATTCCCGAGCTCGAGCGCGCTTTGGAAGGAGAGCTGACCGAGCATCACTGCTTTTTGTTGCGGCAGTTGCTCGGACAATACGACTTTCTCGAAAAGGAGATCGCCCGCGTAAGCGAGCGGCTGGGGGCGGTAGCGCCCCCCTCGTTTCGTGCCGCGGTAGAGCAGCTCGATGCGATGGCGGGAGTGGGCGAGCGTGGGGCTCGGGCGCTGTTGGCGGAAACCGGGACCGACATGAGTCGATTCCCTAGCCACAAGCACTTTGCCTCGTGGGCGGGCCGCTGTCCGGGCAATCATGAAAGTGCCGGCAAACGGCGCAGCGGCAAAACCCCCGCTGCCAACCGTCACCTCGACGCGGTGCTG
>Ga0075310_1000154_pt1 | contig 11674 bp, 9 predicted proteins | sample MayberryNE_Catta_2_FD_120088 | JGI IMG/M metagenome (GOLD analysis project Ga0075310, IMG submission 120088) | Natural and restored wetland microbial communities from the San Francisco Bay, California, USA, that impact long-term carbon... | ecosystem: Environmental > Terrestrial > Soil > Wetlands... | reverse complement strand
CTGTCCGGCTACGACGACGCGGTGCTCGATCCCGGCACCGCTGATGGCGTCCACGTCGCCGCCGAGGCGCTGAAGCTCGCGTTCGCCGACCGGGAGGCCTGGTATGGCGATGCCGGCCACACACCGCTCGCGACACTCCTGTCGGCGCGGTACGCCGCCACCCGGCGGAGTCTGATCGGCGAGCGAGCATCGCTCGAGCTGCGACCCGGATCCCCGGACGGCCGCGTGCCACGGGTCGCCGCCTGGGCCCGATCCGGCGACGTGGGGTCGTCGGGGACGGATGCCACCCTGGGCGAACCGGCGGTGAGCCGGTACGGCGAGCAGCGCGGCGACACCTGCCACGTCGACGTGGTGGACCGGTGGGGCAACATCATCTCGGCCACGCCCAGCGGTGGCTGGCTCCAGGGCTCGCCGACCATTCCGGAGCTGGGATTCTGCCTCGGGACCCGGGCGCAGATGTTCTGGCTGGAGCCGGGCCTGATGTCGTCCCTCGCCCCGGGGCGGCGACCACGCACGACGCTCACCCCGACCCTGGTCCTGCGCGACGGCGTGCCGGTGCTCGCCTGCGGTTCGCCCGGCGGTGACCAGCAGGACCAGTGGCAGCTGCTGTTCCTGCTCCGGCACCTGGTCGGCGGCCTCGACCTGCAGGCGGCGATCGACGCGCCCACCTGGCACACCACGTCGCTGCCCGGCTCGTTCTATCCGCGCGAGATGGAGCCGGGCGGCCTGGTGGTGGAGGACCGGCTGGGACGGGATGTGATCGCCGAACTTGAACGCCGAGGTCACCAGGTGACCGTCTCCGACCCGTGGAGCCTGGGCCGGATGTGCGCGGTGGCCCGGGACCCCGACACCGGTGTCCTGAGCGCCGGCGCCAACCCGCGCGGGATGCAGGGGTACGCGTGTGGCCGCTGATCCGGTGGCCGTCTGAGCCGCCAGTCGTCCGAGCCGTCAGCCGCAGGCCAGGCGGTGGGCAAGGGCGGTGTGCCGGCGGCCGGTGCCGGCGGTGCGTACGGCGATCGCGACCGCTTTGCGGGAGCCGACGAGGACGACGAGTTTCCGGGCCCTGGTGATGGCGGTGTAGAGCAGATTGCGCTGCAACATGGTGTACGCGCTCATGGTCACCGGGATGACCACCGCGGGATACTCACTGCCCTGGGAACGATGAACGGTGATCGCGTACGCGTGCTGGAGTTCGTCGAGCTCGTCGAAGTCGTAGCTGATGTCCTCGTCCTCGTCGGTGCGTACGGTTACGGTCTGCTCGGCGAGGTCGATGGCGGTGACCCTGCCGATGGTGCCGTTGAACACCCCGGCGGCACCTTTCTCGTAGTTGTTACGGATCTGGATGACCTTGTCGCCGGGGCGGAAGACCCGGGCCCCGTGGCGGCGCTCCGCGGCGCCCTCCCGGGGTGGCGCGATGGCCTGCTGCAGCAACGTGTTCAGGTTGCCGGCGCCGGCGGGGCCGCGGTGCAGCGGAGTCAGCACCTGCACGTCGCGGGGATGTAGACCGAATTTCCGCGGGATGCGCCGGGCGACGATGTCGACCACGAGGTCGGCGGTGGCCTCGGGCTCGTCGGCGGTGAAGTGGAAGAAATCCGGATGTTCGCCCAGGGTCGGCGTCATGCCCGCGTTCACCCGGTGCGCGTTGACCACGACCCCGGACTCCTGGGCCTGCCGGAAGATCCGGGTCAACCGGACGTGCGGGATGGTCTCGGCGGTGAGGACGTCGCGCAGCACCTCGCCGGCGCCGACGGAGGGCAGCTGGTCGACGTCTCCGACGAGCAGCAGGTGGGCGCCGGTGGGGACCGCCTTGACCAGTTTGTTGGCCAGGATCAGGTCGAGCATCGACGCCTCGTCGACGACGATCAGGTCGGCGTCGAGCGGGTTGTCCCGGTCGTGGGCGGCATCGCCGCCGGGACGCAGCTGCAGCAGCCGGTGCACGGTGGCGGCCGGATGGCCGGTCAACTCGCTCATCCGTTTCGCCGCGCGGCCGGTCGGAGCGGCGAGGACGATCTTCGCCTTCTTCGCCCGGGCCAGTTCGATGATCGACGTGACGGTGAACGACTTGCCGCAGCCCGGACCACCGGTGAGCACCGCGACCTTCGAGGTCAACGCGAGCCGTACCGCCTGCTCCTGTTCGGCGGCCAGCGCGGTGCCGGTCCGGGCACGCAGCCACGCCAGGGCACGGGTCCAGTCGACCGCGGCGAACGCCGCCATCCGGTCCGCAGTGCTGCCGAGCAGCCGCCGCAGACCGCTGGCCAGCGCGGTCTCGGCGCGGTGGAACGGCACCAGGTACGCCGCGGGTACGCTGTCGCCGTCGACGCCGGCCGCCACCGGTTCGCGGATCACGCCCTCGTCTTCCGTCAACCGGGTCAGGGAGCTGCGCACCAGGTCCGGCGGCACGCCGAGGATCGCGGCGGCATCGGCGACCAGGTTCGGTTCGGGCAGATAGCAGTGACCGTTGTCGGCCGCCTCGGAGAGGGTGTGCCGGATGCCGGCGCGCACCCGTTGCGGGCTGTCGTGCGGGATGCCGACCGCCTGGGCGATGGTGTCGGCGGTCTTGAAACCGATGCCCCACACGTCGGTGGCCAACCGGTACGGCTCGTTGCGCACCACGGAGATGGACGAATCCCCGTACTGCTTGTAGATCCGTACCGCGAGCGAAGTGGACACCCCGACGCCCTGGAGGAAGACCATCACCTCCTTGATGGCCTTCTGGTCCTCCCAGGCCCTGCCGATCGCGGCGGTGCGTTTGCGGCCCAGACCGTGGACCTCGATCAACCGGCCGGGCTCCTCCTCGATGACCCGCAGCGTGTCGATGCCGAAGGTCCGCACGATCCGTTCGGCGGTCTTCGGGCCGATCCCCTTGATCAGCCCGGATCCCAGATAACGTTCGATGCCTTGGATCGTGGCCGGCAGCACCGTCGTGTACGAGTGCACCTCGAACTGCCGCCCGTACTTCGGGTGGGACGACCACCGGCCGACCAGCCGCAGGCTCTCCCCGGGCTGGACGCCGAGCAGTGAGCCCACCACGGTCAGCAGGTCGCTGCCCGAGCGGTCGGTGGCGACCCGGGCGATGGTGTACCCGGTCTCCTCGTTGGCGTAGGTGATCCGCTCCAGCACGGCTTCCAGCGTGGCTGCGGGGCGGGCGCGGGCGGGTGGGGGAGAGGCCGCTGTCATCGCGGCAATCATCGCAAAACCGGACGCTGTGTAGGAGCCGCCGGCAGCTCAGCTCTTGATTTCAGCGGGCGCCCCACCTAACGTTCACAAAATCCGGAACCATGACCCGATTAACGGACAGGGGGTCAACGTTGGCGACGCGAACGTCGGTGGCCGTGGTGGGGGCCGGCCCGGTCGGCCTGACAGTGGCGTGGGCGCTGGCCCGCGCGGGTGTCGACGTGACCGTTCTGGAGGCGGACGGGGACATCCACCGGGACTGGCGGGCGTCGACGTTCCACCCGCCGACGCTGGAACTGCTCGAGGGTCTGGGTGTCGTCGAAGAGATGCTGGCCCGCGGGCTGGTCGCTCCGACAGTGCAGTACCGGGACCGGAGCGAAGGTCTGATCGCCCAGTTCGACTGCGCGGCGCTCGCCGCCGAGACCCGGTATCCGTTCCGCCTACAGCTGGAGCAGTACAAGTACGCCGACATCCTGTTCCGCCAGCTGACCGGCGCGAAGGTGCGGTTCAACCACCGGGTCGTCGGTCTGGAACAGGACGACGAGGGCGTCCGGATCACGGTGCGGACCCCCGGCGGCGTGGACGTCGTCTCCGCCCGGTATCTCGTGGGCGCGGACGGTGCCAACAGCACGGTGCGTCAACTACTCGGGCTCGACTTCTCCGGCTGGACCTACGACCAGCGGTTCCTGCTGATCAGCACCGACCTGCCCTTTGACGAGATGCTGCCCGGCATCTCACGCGTCAACTACATCGCCGACCCGCAGGAGTTCGTCATGCTGCTGCGCATCCCGGATATCTGGCGGGTACTGGTGCCGGTACCTCCCGACCGCAGCGACGAGGAGGTGGTGCGGCCGGCCGCCCTGCGGAGGGTGCTGGAGCGGATCGCGCCCGAAGCGGACCCCTCCCGGCTCAACGTCTTCCGCCACCAGCTGTACCGGGTGCACCAGCGGGTCGCCGAACGGCTACGTGTCGGCCGGGTGCTGCTGGCCGGCGACGCCGGCCACGTCAACAGCCCGATGGGCGGCTTCGGCCTCAACAGCGGCATCCACGACGCGCTGGACCTCGCGCCGCGGCTCGTCCGGCTGCTTGGCGGTGCCTACGGGTGGGCGGTCGCACACGGCATCGACGCCGAGGCCGGCGAGCTGGACACCTATGACGAGAACCGGCGCCGGGTCGCCCTTGACCATGTACGGGCGATGAGCCACCGGAACACCTCCTGGCTGACCGAATCCGACCCCGAGCTGCGCGCGAAGGGCATCGCGGAGATGCGGCGCATGGCCGCCGATCCGGGAGCTGTCCGGAAGTGGCTGCGGGACTCATCGATGATCACAAGCGTACGCGAGCAGGAGATCGGCGGGGTGCCGCGGTCGTTGACCGGACCGGCCGGGTAACCGCGCACCACCGCTGCCGACACCGAAAGGACGTGCCATGTATCTCAAGCGAACCCTCTGCCTGGTCGCCGGGGCCACCACGGCGTTGGCGGTAACCGCGTGCCAGCCACAGGTGGGGACCGACAAGGCCGCCGCGGAGTTTCCGCGAAAGGCGGTGCACGTCGTCGTCCCGTACGCGCCCGGTGGCCCGTCCGATCTCGCGGCCCGCGCCGTCGGCGCCTGCCTGGAGAAGCAACTCGACGAGACGGTGGTGGTGGAGAACAAGCCGGGCGGGGGCGGTGCGATCGGGATCAAGTCCGTCACGTCCAGCAAGGCCGACGGTCACACCCTCGGCCTGATCTCACCGAGCACCGCAGTGGTCGCTCCGCTGATCTCCGATGACGTGGGGTACACGTACCAGGACCTCGCCCCGATCGGCGAGATCTACGCCATGCCCAGCGTCCTGCTGGTACGCGGGGACGCGCCGTACCGGAGCGCCGAGGAGTTGCTGGCCGCTGCCAAGGCCAAGCCGGGATCGATCAAGGTCGGTACGCCGGGCGCGTCCACGCTGTACCATATCGAGCTCGGCCGGCTGGCCAAGGCGCACGGGATCACCCTGAGTGGTGTGCCGTTCCAGGGCGGTGCGCCGGTCGTCGCCGCGCTACTCGGTGGCAATGTCGACGCTATCTTCCTGGAAGCCTCGGAGAATGTGCTGACCCACGTCGAGTCCGGCAAGTTCCGGGCATTGGCAACCGGTTCGCCCGACCCCGTCCCGTACCTGCAGAAGGTGCCGACGCTGGCCTCGCTGGGCTACGCCGATCTCACCATGACCAGGACGTTCTTCGCACTCGCCGCACCGGCCAAGACGCCGGACGCCGCGGTGGACACGCTGGGCGAGGCGATGCGTACCTGCACCGCCGACGCGGAGGTCCGCAAGCGGCTCGGCGAGCGGTACGTCCCCAAGGAGTTCGTCGACGGGCAGCAGGTCGCGCGGCACCTCGCCGAGGCGAACGACACGTACTCGCCGATCCTGGCCAAGAAGGGTTGACGGGCGGTGACGAGCACCCGGGCGGATGCAGGACCGGACGTGGCCTCCCGTCCTGCCGAATTCGCCCAGACCTTGGACCGTGGGCTGCAGGTCCTCGACGCCCTTCGCGACGCCCCGGAAGGGCTGACGGTGCTGGCCCTGTCCAACCTCCTCGGGATCTCCCGCTCCATCGTGTACCGACTTGTTGCCACGCTCGCGGCCAGGCGAATGGTGGTGGACGTGGGTCAGGGTGTGTTCCGCCTCGGTCCTCACCTGGTCGAGCTCGCCGCCGTTGTCGAGCCGCAGTTGCAACGGGCGAGCGCCGAGGTGCTCCGGCGGCTGGCCAGGGAAACCGGCAATGCGGCCCATGTCTCGATAGCCGACGGTGACGACGTCGTGGCCCTGGCCTCGGCCGAGCCGCCAGGGACCGGTTTTCACATCGTTTGGCGGGTCGGTCACCGCCACCCGATGAATCGGGGTGCGTCCGGCCTCGCCATCCTGTCCGCCCGCCCGCCGGATCCGGGGGAACCTGCCGAGGTGGAACTCTGTCGCAACCGCGGTTGGGCAGTTTCACGAGGGCATTGGCAGGCCGGCACCGTGGGGGTGGCCGCACCCATCAGCTCAGCCCTCTGGCCGTTGGAGGCCAGCGTCGGGGTGATCACGATCGGTGAGCCGGACCTGCTGGCCCTCGGCGAGTACGTCGTGGCGGCCGCACGTGACATCGCGTCCGCGCTCGACGACGCTGCGGGATTGTGACCACGCCGCCCAGACGATGATCGCCGACTAACGGGGCCAGGGGCGACCAAAATTATGACGGTTTGACCATTTTAATCCGATAAGTGGCGGAGCGTGGATCCGGCCGGCGTTGTCGCGGGTCGAGAAAATCCGCGCTAATCCTTGCAATCTTTTTATTCATTGTGATTTGGTGATGCCAGTCACGTCCAGTCGTACGCCCCCATGGCTCGTGATGCGAAGGGCACCGCACCGGTGCCGGTCCAAACCGACCAGGAGGATGAATGCTCCCCCGCGCAAAGCTTCGACTGTTCGCTCTCGCCGCGGCTCCGCTGGTGCTGCTGGGCTGCGGAGTCCAACCCAAGACCAGCGATGCGGACTACCCGAGCAAGCCCGTCACCTGGGTGGTCCCCTACGCCGCGGGGGGCAACACCGACTCCATCTCCCGGACCGTCGCCGAGGCGATGAGCAAGAAACTGGGTCAGGACATCGTCGTCGTCAACAAGCCCGGTGGATCCGGCGCGATCGGGATGCAGGAGATTCAGCAGGCCAAACCCGACGGCTACACAATCGGTCTGTTCACCACCGGAACGATGATCGTCACACCGTTGACCAAGGACCTGGAATACAACCACGAGAAGCTCACCAACGTCGGTCTGATGTTGACCCAGCCGGTGGTCATCATGGCCAAGGCGGACTCGAAGTACCGGACGATGGCGGACCTGGTCGCCGCGGCGAAGGCGAACCCCAAGAAGATCTCGATCGGCGTGCCCGGGGCAAGCACCCCGCAGGCCTACGAGATCTCCCGGATGGCCAAGGACTACGGCACCACCTTCGCCACCGTTCCGTTCAACTCCAATGCCGAAGTCACCACCGCCCTGCGTGGCGGCAACGTCGACGCGATCGCCCTGAACGCCTCGACCGACGTGCAGAAACAGTTGACGTCGGGCGACCTGCGGCCGCTCGCCGTCGGTGAAGCCGAGCGTCTGCCGTGGTTGCCGGACACCCCCACGCTGAAGGAGGCCGGCTTTGACACGTTGACCACCTCCGGAACCTTGATCGGGATCACTGCCCCCGCAGACCTGCCGGAAGAGGTCCGGGTCGCACTCGAGGACGCGCTGAAGGCCGCCCTGCAGGAGGACAAGGTGCAGCAGTTCCTGGGGGCGGACAACGTACCTGACGAATTCGTCGGCTCCGGCGACGTCACCAAGCTGCTGCAGCAGCGCTGGGACGTCTACCAGGAGCTGCTCGGCAAGTGACCGTCGGCCGGACGCCGGAGGAAGGTCCTCCGGCGTCCGGCACATTCCGGGCTGAAGGAGCACCAGTGACCGACCCGCCCAAGCGCAAAGTCCACCGTCTTGTGCCGCTGGCGCTGCTCGCCCTCGGCGTCGCCGGCATGGCCGAGTCCTCCCGGCTCGGGCTGGGTGCGCCCGTCCAACCCGGGCCCGGCATGTGGCCGTTGCTCGTCGCCGGCCTCCTCTGCATCGCCGCGGCGGTGTTGCTGTTCGTCGACGACCGCCGCGACTACGAGCCCTGGACGCGGCGGAGCCTGGTGGTCCTCGCTGGGCTGTTGAGCCTGGTCGTCTACATCTACCTCTTCGCCTACCTCGGCTTTCTGCTCGCCTCCGCCCTGATGCTGGGCACCTGGCTGCGGCTGTTCGCCGCGGAGCCGTGGAAGCGCACCGTGCCGCTGGCCCTGGTGGGTTCGGTCGCGCTCTATCTGCTCTTCGAGGTCGCGCTCAAGGTGCCTTTCCCTGACGGTCTGTTCGCGCTGGCAGGTGGTCAGTGATGAGCGACATCCTCGGCGGGTTCGCCCAACTGCTCGACCCGGCCACGCTGCTCTACGTGTTTGTCGGTGTGTTCATCGGCACCTTGGTCGGCGTGCTGCCCGGTCTCGGTCCGACCGCGACGATCGCCCTGTTGCTTCCGGTCACGTACACGATGGAGCCGGCGCAGGCGATCATCATGCTGGCCGGCATCTACTACGGCTCCATGTACGGCGGAACCATCACCTCCGTGCTGCTGCGGCTGCCGGGCGAGGCCGCGTCGGTGGTCACCACGTTCGACGGTCACGCGATGACGAAGGCCGGCCGGGCCGGTCCCGCGTTGGGCATCGCCGCCGTCGGGTCCTTCGTCGGCGGCACCTTGGCGGTCATCGCCCTCACTCTGCTCGCCGAACCGATGGGGGCCCTCGCGGTCAGGTTCGGCCCACCGGAGTACGTGGCGCTGACCGTGGTCGGTCTGATGCTGATCACCTACCTCGGCACCAGTTCCACCTGGAAGGCCCTGGCCATGGCAGCGGTCGGTCTGCTGCTGTCCACCATCGGGACGGATCCGATCGACGGCAGCTCCCGATTCACCTTCGGCCAACTGTCGCTCTTCGACGGGCTGGACTTCGTCGCGGTGGCGATGGGTCTGTTCGGTGTCGGGGAGATCCTGCATTCGCTGGAACGGAGCGAGACCGGCCAGGCCGTGAAAGAGAAGATCAAGAACGTCTGGCCAGATCGGAAGGATCTGCGTGATTCCCGCGGTGCCATCGCCCGGGGCTCACTGCTCGGCTTCTTCATCGGAGTCCTTCCCGGCGGAGGTGGCGTCATCTCCTCGATGGCGTCGTACGCCCTCGAGAAGCGCCGCGCCAAGGACCCGTCGCGCTTCGGTCGAGGCGCCATCGAAGGTGTCGCCGGACCGGAAACCGCCAACAACGCCTCGTCGACCGCAGCCTTCATCCCGCTGCTCACCCTCGGCCTTCCGCCCAACGTGGTGCTGGCGCTGATCTACGGCGCCCTGCTCATCCACGGGGTGACACCCAGCCCACGCCTGGTCGAGGACCATCCGCAGGTCTTCTGGGGGGTCATCGCGTCGATGTACGTCGGCAACCTGATGTTGCTCATCCTGAACATTCCACTGGTCGGCCTGTTCGTGAAGGTGCTCAAGATCCGGCAGGGCATCATCGCCTCGTTCACGCTGCTCGTCACCATGGCCGGCGTCTATTCGGTCAACAACGACGTCTTCGACATGTTTGTCGTGGTGTTCTTCGGTTTCGTCGGCTGGGCCATGAAGAAGACCGGCTTCGAACCCGGCCCGTTGGTGCTGGCTTTCGTGCTCGGCCCGATCATGGAACAGGCCTTCCGGCAGTCGATGCTCATCTCCGACGGAAGCCCGGCCGTCTTTGTCACCCGCCCCCTGTCCGGTGGCATCCTCGTCACCCTGGTCGTGGCGATGATCGGGATGGGCCTGCTGCGGCGCGTTCTCCGCCGCAGGGCGGACACCGAGGTACAGCAGCTCGCCGAGGAGGGGGACACTCAGCAACCCGCCGAGGAGGAAGGCGGGGAAGGCGCGTCGGTGCCCGTCGGCCAGCAGCGCAACGACGGCCAGCAGCGCAACGACGGCCAGCAGCGCAACGTCGGCCAGCAGCGCAACGACGGACAGCCGCGGAAGGACGGCCAGCCGTGACCGATCGCCTCCGACTGGACGACGACAGCCTGGCCACCGTAGACCTGGCGCTGACCACGACCCGCGCGGTCAGACGCCGGCTGGACCTCACCCGGCCCGTCGACCCGGCCATCGTCCGGGAATCGCTGGCCGTGGCGGGGCACGCTCCCAGCGGCGGCGCCGAGGAACCGGTGCGCTGGCTGGTCGTCACCGACCCCGAGATCCGGCGCCAGATAGGGCAGGCCTACCGCCGGGCGTACACCGATTTCGACCGCGAGCGTACCGATCCGGTCGGCGGGAACGCCGCCGGCATCCGCCGGGTGCGGAGCAGTTCGGCCCATCTCGCCGAGGTGATGGCGGACGTGCCGGTCGTCGTGGTGGTCTGTAGCGCCGCCGACCCGCCGGACGAGCCGACCGGGTCGAGCGCGGCCAAGTACCACGCGTCGATCTATCCGGCCGTCTGGTCCTTCCAGGTCGCGTTGCGCGCGCGGGGAGTGGGATCGTGCCTGACCACGATCGGACTGCGGCAGCAGGAGAGTATCGCCGAGATTCTGCGGCTGCCCCCGACCTGGACGCAGTGCGCACTGATCCCGGTCGCGCACCTCACCGGCGGCACCCTGAAACCTGCCGCCCGCCGGCCTTTGGAGGAGGTCGTCAGATGGATCTGAGGTACACCGAGGCGGAAGAGGAGTTCCGTGCGGAGGTGCGCGCCTGGCTGGCCACCAACGTGCCGGACGAGCCGCTGCCGTCCGGGGACACGGCGGAAGGTTTCGCGCGTCATGTGGAATGGGAGCGGAAGCTCTTCGAGGCCAGGCTGTCGGCGGTGTCCTGGCCGAAGGAGTTCGGCGGGCGGGACGCGTCCCTGTGGGAGTGGCTGATTTTCGAGGAGGAGTACTACCGGGCCGACGCACCGAACCGGGTTACCCAGAACGGAATCTTCCTGCTCGCCCCGTCCCTGTTCGAATTCGGTACGCGCGAGCAGCAGCAACGCATCCTGCCCCGGATGGCCGCGGCACAGGATCTGTGGGCGCAGGGGTGGTCGGAGCCGGGGGCGGGCAGCGACCTGGCCTCCGTGCGCAGCCGGGCGGTACGTGACGACGAGCGCGACGGCTGGCGGGTCAGCGGGCAGAAGATCTGGGTCACCCGGGGCGCGTTCTGCACCCACCTGTTCGGACTGTTCCGCACCGACCCGGAAGCCCAGCGCCATCGCGGGCTCTCCTACCTGCTCGTACCGCTGGATGCGCCGGGTGTGGCGGTTCGCCCCTTCGAACGGCTCGACGGTGATCCCGGCTTCGCCGAGGTCTTCCTCGACGACGTCTTCGTTCCTGACCGGGACGTACTCGGCGAGGTCAACCAGGGTTGGCGGGTCGCCATGGCGACAACCGGGTCCGAGCGCGGCCTCACCCTCCGATCGCCCGGCCGATTCCAGCGGGCGGTGGAACGGCTGCAAGCGCTCGCCGCCCAACATCCCGAGGTCGTCACCGCCTCGATCCGTGAGCGGATCACCGACATCTGGATGGATGCCGAGGCTTATCACCTGTTCACCCTGCAGCAGGTCACCCAGATCGACGCCGGTCAGCCGGTTGGGCCGGAGGCCAGCCTGAACAAAGTCTTCTGGTCGGAGATGGACATTCGGCTGCACGAGATCGCGCTCGACATCCTGCAGGAAGCCGCTGTGCTGGATACGCCGTGGACCCGCGGTTTCCAGTTCTCACTCAGCGGCACGATCTACGCCGGCACGAACGAGATCCAGCGCAACATCATCGCCGAACGGCTCCTGGGACTGCCGCGCCGATGACCTGGCTGCATCCAATGGTTCGGAGGACCAGATGTATCTCGCTCTGAACGAGGAATCCCGCGAACTCGCCTCCGCCGCACGGGAGGTGCGCACACGTCAATGCTCCAGTCACTATATTAGGTCGGTGTTCGCCGTACCCCG
>Ga0075310_1000142_pt1 | contig 11993 bp, 13 predicted proteins | sample MayberryNE_Catta_2_FD_120088 | JGI IMG/M metagenome (GOLD analysis project Ga0075310, IMG submission 120088) | Natural and restored wetland microbial communities from the San Francisco Bay, California, USA, that impact long-term carbon... | ecosystem: Environmental > Terrestrial > Soil >... | reverse complement strand
TCACCACGGAGAGGACGGGGCGGTGGCCCATCAAGGCACAAAACCATTGACCGCGATCGGAAGGGCTTGGCCTTCGGTCGTGATGCAGCCACATGGTCTCTAAATAACGGACTCATTAGTAACTTACGAACTGCTTAGTAATTTGTGAGTATGAGTTTGGCTGCGGCACCGAAGATCGTCGTGATCCCCGCCGGATCGTTTCTGATGGGCAGCGAGCAAGGCCAAGAGAACGAGCGGCCGTGCCATCGCGTTTGGCTGGATAGTTTCGGCATCGGCAAATATCCGGTGACGAATTGCGAGTACGCGAAATTTCTTACCGTCAGACCGCAGCCGCCGCCATTCTGGTCGGATCCGGTGTTTTCGGATCCGGAGCAGCCGGTTGTCGGTATCTGTTGGGACGAGGCGGTCGCTTATTGCCTCTGGTTGAGCGAAGAATTTGGCCGGCGTTATCGTTTACCGAGCGAAGCCGAATGGGAGCGCGCCGCGCGCGGTGGTCACGAGGGCGGGCAATATCCGTGGGGTGATGAACCACCCTCGGATAGGTTTTTTTCCGGTGTGAATTCTGAAACCGGGGGGCCGGCGCGAGTCGGCATTAACCAACCGAACGATTTCGGATTGTTCGATATGAGCGAAGGCGTGCACGAATGGTGCAGCGACTGGTATGACTATAATTACTACCAAACTTCACCGGAGCGAAACCCGCACGGTCCGCAAACCGGCCGACGCCGCTGCTCGCGCGGCGGCTCCTGGCGCCACCGAATCAAATTCAGCCGCTGCGCCGCGCGCAGCTCGCTACCGCCGAGTTTCCAATACGCCGACTATGGCTTTCGCGTGGCGCTGACGATCGAGTAGATGGGTCAGATCGATTTTGGAATTGAATGCACGGAACTTCCATGAGCACCGGTCGATACCGTGCCCGGGAGGCTTGCTCCTCCGGTGTAATCTCGTAAATCGGGCTACTGAGTTACAATACCCGGGAACTGAGCGATGATCTTTTCCGCTTGACCGAAAAATTTCGCGACATAAGATACGTCACACGCTCGGGGAGATCTAAATAATCAGGATTCATGACCAGCTGCCACTAGGCTAGTGTCGTAACTTGTTGAACGTCGTTATATGATCGGCCGAGGAAGGAAAGGAGCTTTCATATGAACTGCAAAAGGACCTTAACACTTTTTTTGACTGGCCTATGTCTATCGCTCTGCACCGCACAATCGATTGCCGCCGCAGAAACCATCCGCGTCGCGTATCCATCGATGAACACTTCGGTGTTCTGCATTATCATTGCTGATAAAGAAGGCTACTTAAAAGAAGAAGGATTCGATGTTCAACTTCTGAGCATCCGTGGCGAGATCGCGATACGGACGGCGCTTGCCGGCGAAATCGACTACTTCACTAATGCCGGCAGCGCGTTAGCAGCGGGGGTTAGAAACGTGCCAGTTAAAATATTGACTGTCTTTCAGGACCGGCCGGCCTGGGATCTCATCGCTCAACCGAACATCAAATCCATCGCACAACTGCGCGGGACCAACATCGGTATTATGTCTCCGGAAGGTTCCCTGGCCGTTGTTGCAAGGGAAATGTTGAGGAAGAACGGACTGGACCCGGGGAAAGATGTCAATCTCGTGGTCATGGGAGGGGATTCGGTTCGTTTTCCCGCATTGCAGAGCAAAGCTATTGAGGCAACGCTATTCAATACGTCGACGAGCATCGAGGCACAAAAGGCAGGTTTTACCAAGCTGGGAAATGCCTCTGATTACGCCACGCTCATCCAAGGCGGTATTGCCGCAGCCGATGTCAAGGTCAAAGAAAATCCGCAAAAAATCTCCCGGTTCATTCGCGCGAGCCTGAAAGGGTTGCAATTTTTTCTCGACAAAAGAGAGCCGGCGATCAAGTACATGATGGATGCGTTGAGAATGACGGATCGCTCGCTCGCCAATCAAATTTACGATATCGAGGCCAAGCTGTTGCTGCGCAACGGTTATAGCGATGACAAAGTTCTTCGCGGCATGATTGACGCGATGAAGAAGACCACAAAAGTGACCCGCGACATCAAAGTGAGCGACATCTTCGAATTGAGCTTCGTTAAAAAAGCGGCCGGAGAGCTCAACGCAAGCGGCTGGAAACCATAGGATCTATTTTTCATCTGATTTGCAATTTGGCAATAAGGTCGGGACACAGCCCGGTGCCTGGCCGCTCGATCGGCGATCCCTGACGATCGCCCCTACAACCTCTTGCAAATCAAAAACGCGCCGGTTTACTTCGACGCCGGCATAAAGCCGGAGTCGACGAACGTCTCCCAAGGCTCACGCTTGGGAATCAGCTTGTCGGCTTCAAGCAGACGGATCATCTCCGCCAGGCCGGGACCGTCAATAACCCCTTCATAGCGAAAAGATTGATTCTCCGGAATCATGAAGCGGTAAGTTTGCAACGCAATCGCCGCATCGACTTTCAAGCGCTGGACCATCACCTCGATGGCGGCCCCGCGGCAGAAGTTTTTACCACAAGGCCCCCTGAGACGATCACGATCATCGCGCATTAGTTTGCCGCGACTATTTTTCTTCATATTCCTTTAAGGCGTCCGAGCGCGGCTCCAAGCCGAGGCCGGGCGTCTCCGGCAACGTCACCCAGCCGTGGTCCGGTGCGGGTGGTTCTTTGTAGATCTGGTCGCCGACACCCCACATCTCGAAATGAAATTCGACGCGCCAGCCGTTGGCCATGCCGGCCTGCAGGTGCATGTTGTGATGAGGCCAGCCGCCGCCGTTGGCGATCGGCAAATTAAACGCCTGGGCCAGCGCGGCGACCTTCACCGCTTCGGTGTAGCCGCCGACCGAGCAGACGTTGGGTTGGGCGATGTCGACGGCATGATTGACGATCAGCTCGCGATGGCGGAAGCGGTGTCCTTCATTTTGTCCCGCGGCAATGGGAATCGATGTGTGGCGGCGCAAGTCGGCGAGCAACGCCGCGTCGTTTTGATAGACCGGCTCTTCGAACCAGATGATTCGGCACGGCTCGACCAGCTTGCAGAGCTCGAGCGCGCGGTTGAACGAGAAAAGATAGTTGGCGTCGATCATTAACTCGACATCGTCGCCCACCGCCTCGCGTACCGCGCGCACCCGTTCGGCGTCGACTTTTGGGTTTTCAGGATCGACTGCGACGACCATCTTGAGGCGCTTCTCGCCTTGAGAGACGAGCTGCACAGCGACATCGACCAGTTGCTCTTGGCTGTACAGTTTAAGTCCGAAGGTGACGTAGGCCGGCACGGGATTCTGCGCGCCGCCGAGCAGGCGCCAGACCGGTTCTTTGTAATGTTTGCCTTTGATGTCCCAGAGCGCGATGTCGATGGCGCTTACCGCTGAGCTCCACATGCCGTCTGGGCGCGCGGATTGAATTGCTTAAAAAGTTGGGTCCACAGTCGCTCGGTCTCCAGGGGGTTCTTGCCGCGCAGGAAGGGCGCCGCTTCGCGATTGATAAATTCGCTGATGCCGAAGCGTTGCGAACCGCGAGTGAGACCGTAACCGGTCACACCCTGGTCGGTCTCGACGGTGGTAAACACAATCGAGCTGAAGATGTTCTCTTTCAGTAGCGGCACCGTAACCGGAACACGATGCAAGGTCGCTTTCACGTCGGTGATTTTCAGCGCGCGCACCTCCATGTTGCTGCGGGTGACTGTTAACTTAGGTAGCTGGATCAAGTCAAACTCGTCTCCGACTGGAGCAGGTTAGCTGAGCTCGCGGTGAATCCAACATCAAGAACAGCCGGCGCGCTCCTGATCAAACTTGTTACTTTTATTCTCGCCGATTGACATCATTATTGCCCGGACCTAGCCTTCATGTACCAGGAGGGGGCTGGGCTATGAAAATTCGGCTGATCGCATTTTTGTTGGTTTGGCCGCTTGTGGGGTGTACCGCCTTGCGAGTGGGAGGGCAGTTCCAGAGCGGGCGGCAAGCGCTCCTCAGGAACGAACCGGAACAGGCGTTGGCCTATTTTCTGGAAGTCGCGAACAAGGATCCAGATTACGTCTTTCAGTCGATGTACTTTCGTGAGGGCATCTGGACCTATGTCGGCCGCACTCAATACGCGAGCGGACAGCTTAAGGAAGCTCGCGCGTCGCTGGAGCGGGCGCTGGCTCAAGACCCGAACGACCACATGGCGCGGCTTTATCTCGGCCTGACGCTGATGCGCAGCGACGACCATGAGCTCGGATTAAAAGAGCTGGCGAACGCAATGCGCGACCTTCACGACTGGCTCGAATACATGGAACGAACCCGGCCGTTACAGGCCTATTGGGATCCCGGGCGGGAAATTCGCGGCGCCATTGAAAAAGAACTCGAAAGAATCAAGGCTCGAGATATCGCACGCGAGGAACTGATTGCCGACGGCGAGTGGCTGGGGAAGCAAATGGAAGAGGAAGTCGATCGCGCTCGCCGCGACGAGCGGCGGCAATGGGAGAATGACTTTCACGATAGGCGCGGTCGCTCACTCGGAATCGGCTTTGGGCTCGGCTTCTAGAGGTGGCTACTAGAGCGCGGAAAGCATTTAGCTGTTGTTCATTTTCGAACGCGATGGATCTCGCGGGTGAGATTTGTTGCTCGCTATTGACACTGATCGCATGTTGCCTTGGGGTGATTTCGTAGGTCTGGGTAGTCTTTGTTGGGCACTCTTTTGCTTGAATGACGGTTACGATCCGTCAGGCCAGCGGAATTGCGCTTGGCGGCTTTTCCAAGAAGCGCCCTAGAGTTCGCAAAAAATCACCGCTGCCTCATTGCCTTGCTGCGACAGCGCCGAGCCCGGGTCCCGGCCGCACTTTTTCTTTTGTTTCTGGCATTTGCTTTGCTTTTGTCTCGTCTGGTTTTCACTTCAGGATTGCCGACTCACTGTATGGATGATCAGTAATTTCCCAAGGAGGAATTCATGGCGCTTTGGAATCAGACGATGACACCCGATCAGAGTAACGACAAGCCGAGTATGGCTCCGGTCGCGAATCCGCAGGTAATTCCAACCCCGGTAGCGGCTCCGGCTCCGACTCCGACTCCGCCGCCGCCGGTCCTGACACCAAGAGAAGGCATTTTAAGAGAGAGCGTTTCGAGGTCCCGCCGGGAGTCGGTATTCGGCTCCGGAGTGACTATCGAAGGCAAGATCGAGGGTGACGCCGATGTTCGCATTGGCGGCAAGTTTAAGGGTGACATTCAAATCAAGGGTGATTTGAGCGTGGAAAAAGGCGCTAACCTGACCGCGAAGATCAACGCTTCCAACGTCACTGTGAGCGGTGAAGTGAATGGCAACATAGTTTCGAGCGGGCAGGTCAAGTTGCTCGAAACCGGGCAGCTCACCGGTGACCTGAAGGCGAGCACGCTGACGGTTGCCGCGGGCTCACGTATGCGCGGCCACGTCGAGTTTGGTTGGAGCGGCGCCGAGGTCGCAAAGTTCGTCAACGGCAGCGCCCGCGAGAATGAAAAGAAGCGGACCGACGGATGAGGCTCGCTCGCGCCCAGACCGCAGGCGAGGCCCGCAGCTGTCCGCATTGTCAGGCGACAATCCTTAAAAGCGCCACATCTTGTCCGATTTGCCGGCACATGTTGCGGGCCAGTTCCGTCAGATTCGAACCGCGAGTTAAGCCGACTATATGCCCTCTTCTGGTTGAGGGAACTCTCGCGCATCCCGGCGCCGGCGATCCGTTGGAATATCAGGTCCTCATGGAGGTCCGCGATGACACCGGTAAGCTGCTATCCCGTCAAATGATCGGCATCGGCGCTTTCCATGCGACGGAAAAGCGAATTTTTTCCGTACGCGTCGAAATGTCGCCTGCGACCGCTCCATAGCGGCAAGCAACGGCTGCCAGATTTGTCGCACCGCTAAGTTCACTCCAAACCGTTAACCGTTTCTTTTCCATCACGCGCCGAGCGCGGGCATGACTTGAGTCGCGAACAATTCGATCGAACGCATGACCTGTTCATGCCGCAAACCGCCGAAGCTGAACATACCCACCAAACTGTCGGGCCGCGCCGTTGCGATCATCGCGCGCGCTTGCTTGATCACCGTCTGCGGGCTGCCGATGAGCGACGTGCCCCATTCGTCGAGCCGCTTGACCGTGAGACCTCCGGGAAAATAAGCAAAGCGCTCGGTGAATTTCGGCAGATCATCCGGCGAGACCGAATCGCCGCGCCAGACATTGTCCGTCGCCAGTTGCCAAAAGCGTGTGATCTCCGGCACGGCCTCATTCCATGCTTGCTCGTCGGTATCGGCGACGTAAACGTCGCGCACCATGATTGCATCACCTTTGCCAAAAAGCTGAGCGTGTTTGACGCGCTCTTCCCGATAGGAGCTGATCGCCCGCGCGCAATTCGCCAGAGGCTGGCGAGACAGCGCCAGATTCCAGCCGCGTTGCGCCACCATCGCCGGACTGTCGGGGGAAGTCGCGCCGTAGTAGATCGGCGGATGGGGTTTCTGTAGCGGCTGGGGCCGGCAGATAATGTCGACGTAACTCCAAGCTTTTCCGCTGTACGTAAACGTTTCTCCGGTCCAGGCGCGCATGAGGATTTCGATGCCCTCTTCGAAGCGCGCTTGTGCAGTGTCGCGATCGAGGCCGTGCTTGAGATCGTCGCGCGGGACGCCGCGACCGAGACCGACGTTGAGCCGGCCGGCTGTGAGAATATCGAGCATGCCGCATTCCTCGGCCAGACGCATCGGGTCGTAAAGCGGAAGAACATTGACCAGGTTACCGAACCGCAAGTGCTGGGTGCGCGGCGCGAGGGTGGCGATGATCAAGTTGGGCGAGGCCAGCATGCCATAGTCGGAGTGATGGTGCTCGGCAAACCAAGCGTCGTCGAAACCGAGCCGCTCGGTGAGCAGGATCTGCTCGAGCAGTTCCTCAAAGGCTTGTTTTTCCGCCACCCACGGGCGCGATTGGTTGTAGCTGAAAGTTCCGAAGCGCATGCGTCGTTCCTCCAGAGAAAGGCCACGAAGGCGATGACCATCAAGAAGTTGCTTCGATCTTACGCTTTACAGAGCTGAAATAAAATTCCATACCGAATTCTAAAGAAGACTTCATCTTTCACCACGACGGCCCCGACGCGGCTGTGCCCACCAAAAGTCTCGGAATATTTCCCGCAAGAGACGCAAAGAAGAAGCAAAAATATTTTTCCAAACTTGGCGTGCTTGCCGCCTTGGCGGGAAGAATATCCGAATCCGAGATGTTGGTGTGTCGGACAATTTGCGCAAGCTGCGAAAACTGTCAACCCTAGCTTGATCACAAAGAGCCAGAGCTAGATAGACTTCCAACTGCTCTCCATGCGGTGTCCTCTTTAAATGTGGATTGCGGCTCGCGGTATCGCTGCGTGACAATAAAATGGACCTGGCTAGAACATGTTTGATTCTCATTTTCGGAATGGCTTGAGAGCCGGCGGGTGTTCAGACGAGACCGAGGATGCCGGCCAGCGCGCCGCCGGCGAGTAGCCATAATGGGTTCCATGGCTTGCGCAGAACTAATGCTACCGTGAGTAGTGTGATCAGGTATCCGCGCCAGTCGTGATTCACCGCGCGCATCAGAATAGTCGCGCTCGCGAACATCAGGCCAATCGTAATCGGCGTCAGCCCGCGGCGGATGGCGCGGCCGATCGAGGCATTCGGATAGCGCTCGTTGAGGTGCCCGACCAGCAAAGTGAGGGTGGTCGCCGGCACGAGAAGTGGGATCGTGGTCGCGGCTGCGCCTGCCCACCCCGCCAGCTGCCAGCCGATCAGAGTGACGTACATGACATTGGGGCCGGGCGCCACCTGCGCCAACGTATAAATCTCGGCAAACTGCGTGCTCGTCATCAACTGGTTTACCTCCACAACATAGCGGTGAATGTCCGGGAGAATCGTCGAGGGGCCGCCGACAGCTACAAACCAGAGAGCAAGAAAATGCACAAACAGCGCGCCGAGATCGAGGCGTTCCATCATTCCTGCTCTTTCCAGGCCGCGGCGACTGCAAAAGGCGCCAGGGCGCCCATAACCCACAGCAGAGGCCATCGCATCACTCCAACGCCGCCGAAGGCGAGCAGTCCGAACAGCCACGGTCGCCAGCCCCGCGGCAATACCAGCACTAGCTTAACAACGGTGGCGAGCAGCAGCCCAGCCGCGACAGTCGACATTCCGGCGAGCGCCTGCTGCACCTGCGGCAAGGCGCCGTAGTGCTGGTATAGGACGCCCATTCCGATGACCACTAAGCACGGCCAGCCCAAGAATCCTGCAACCGACACTGCGGCACCCGTCCAGCCGGCGAAACGATAGCCGACCATCACAGTCAGATTGAGGACGTTCGGCCCGGGCAGGAGCTGTCCGAGAGTCAACAAGTCGACAAACTCCTTATCGGTGAGCCAGCGCTGGCGCTCGACGAGACCACGTCGCGCCCAGAACATCACACCGCCGAAGCCCGACAGGGTAATCCGGGAAAAAGTAAGGAACAGGGCGAGCCGGCTGACGCACGGCGCCGGTGATTGTGATTGCTCCATGTTTTTTCGTCACTCCTGCATTGGCGACTAAATCCCGAAGTTGCTTTACCTCGGGGAAGCACTCCGGATCTCACAGTCTGCTACGATGCACTCCACACAGTGTCAGAGATTCACACAAAGCTCTACTCAGACCGGTTGCATTATTTGCAGATCAGAGCAGAGGCAATCTATGCTGCTCCGCACGATGTGAGGGCATTATTGAACAGGCGTGCGTAGGTTGGAATTCAAAACTCCTGAACGGCTTCTCTTAAATGACGCAAAAATATCACAGATGATGCTGACGCTCCGTGTTCTCTGAGAGCTTCCATGGCGATAGAGCTTCCATCGAGCACGGCCCTCTCGTGGTGGATTTTCAGTTTTCCATCTACGTTTTAGCCTAGGTTCATACCATAGTAATGAAGTGCCAGGTGCGAGACGACGGCATGAATTTCAGAGCATTCAGTTCTGAACCTCGACTAACAGCCGGAAGTAGGTAATTGATGCTGGCACTCACGTTCGCTCCACCTGCGAGCCGTTCCAACAGCTTTGATAAACGCCTTCCAGCTCCCTAGCTTCCCGTTCTATTGAAAAGCGATCAAGCACGTGAGCGCGACCGTGTTGCCCCATCGAGAGCGTGAGCTGAGGGTCACCCATCAGGACTGCGAGGGGACTCACTAATGAATCGACGTTTCCGGGAGGCACGAGATAACCGGTATGCTCATCGACAATAAGGTGGTGAGCGGCACCGACGCGAGTCGCCACAACGGCACAACCACTCGCCATGGCTTCCAACGGGACCAGACCGAAACCCTCCCAACGCTGCGGTGAAACAACGATGCTAACGCGCCGAAACCAAGTAGGGATCTCGTCCGCCGGCCTTTCTCCAAGAAAACGGATCCGGTCTTCAAGACCCGCGGCCGCAACGATGCTTTTGAGTCGCGTGTCGAACCTGTGTTGGTCCGCCGTCACGGCGCCGATTACGACCGCCGCAAACTCCGGAAACTTGGGCAGCAGTCGGCACATCGCCTCGATGAAAAGGTCTGTTCCTTTTTGTGGCCGCACTCGTCCGAAGACACCAATACCAAAACTGCCGGGAAATCCGGTTGTACGCCATTCCCCGCGGCGATCTTCGGCCGGGAAATAGCGCGACGTGTCCACACCATGAAAGATGATCTTGGCAGGTACGGGAAGATAGCTTGCCGTTTCAGGAGAGGTCGCCACCACAGCGTCCATTTGCCGCATCAGCCAGCGCGTCCAACGGCTATGACGGCGTTGCGCCGCCGATGTGAGTACTAGCTTTATCGGCATGTCAGCCAACGAACGCAGAATGATCCCTGTCAGCGCGTCGAGGTTGCGGCGCGCATGCCAGATACGAAAATTTTTTTCACGGGGCGGATTAAAACCGTGCCTTAACAGATCTCTCCATGTAATTCGTGGCCAGTGCGGCGGCAGCTTGGGGCCGAGAGCGGCGATCTTCAGTCGTTTCGTCTGTTCCGGTAACAGAGCCGCGATCGTCGAGGTGACGCCCGTGTGCCTGCGCTTGAGGTTTGCAACGATGACGTCGACTTCCTGCAACTCTTTTAACGCGGCGTCCATAGAAAATATTCTAGTGGGCGTGTTACCTGAGCTGCATGACTTGAACCACACTCTATAAATTTGCGCAAACCCGATTGATGTTGGGCGGCAATCCGATTGTGAGGCCTATCGCAGCTTACCTGTTACGATCTTTAGATTGGTTCGGCGTCTAACGACGATGCGCGAGCTAGACCCGGAAAAGGCTAAAACTTTGCCGGGGAATTTTCGCGCGGCTCTTTACCGAAGCGATCGCTAGCAACCTCTAGAACAAAATGGCAAAACTATGCTGTTCCCTGACGATCAATCAATGATCGCGTGCTCGCGATCATTGAAGATGATTGTTCCGGCCACCGGCATGCGCTTGCGCATGGAATTAACCGTGTGGCATCCCTTATCCGCGAACTGCGCGACTTTGATAATTTTATCTGCCGGTGTCGCACTGTCGATCTTGAACAAGTAATTAACACCCTGGGCAGCGGCGCAAAAATCCTTGATCGGAAACCTGCCGCTCAAGTCATAGGTCATGCGCAACTCCATTTGCAGATCGTTCAAGCCGACGTCCGCTTTCGCGGCCAGACGTTTGAACTGGCTGAACATGCAAAAGCCGATCGATGCAATGAAGTACTGAAGCGGAGACGGGCCTTTACCGTGCTGTCGTTTGAATTTCTCGTCGTTGCAATAAACCGTGTAGTCTTCAGGCCGCTCGAGTTTGACCAGCGCTTCGTTCAGACGAATGATCGCGCGTTGCTGCAGCACATAGCCGACCATTCCGTCGGACCTATGCTGCCGTTCCTCTTCGTAGACGACCCGAAACTTTCCGAGATCGATGGTTCCGGGAACCGCCGGCATAGTTTACTTTGCGCCGTGCAGTGCCTGGTATATCTTTTCCGCCGTGATCGGCAAACTTTTGATTCTAACGCCGCAGGCATCTTCAACCGCATTGGCGATCGCCGCCGCCGTCGGAATATTGCCGGTTTCACCGATCGGCATGCTGTCATATGGACCGGCTCCATGCGGCTCTTCCGTCACCGAGCCTTTAAAAACCGGGGCATCCTTGATCGTCGGGATCTTGTACTCGCCGAAATGAGTCGTCGCGACTTTACCGTCGTTGATGATCACTTCTTCCATCAGCGTGTACCCTATGCCGGTCATACTTGCGCCTTCGATCTGCCCCTGATGCATCAGCGGATTGAGCACTGTACCCGTGTTATGGGTTGAAGTGAATTTCTTGAGCTCGACCTGCCCGGTTTCCGGATCGACTTCAACCTCCGCTACCTGCACGCACATCGAGGCGGCGTGGATCTTGCTCGTGTCATTGAAAGTCCCCTCCACCGTGATCGGCGAGCCTTGGGCTTTGACCAGCTCGCCGTAGGTCAAGCGCCGCTCCATGCGCGGGTGCAACGCGGCCCCTTTCGCCAGCGTGATCTGATCCGCCGGCACGCCCATTTGGCTCGCCGCCGCCTGTTTGATCGCATCGACAGCCTTGAGCGCAGCCTCATAACCGGCGTTGCCGTAGACGCGCGTCGCGCGGCTGCCGCCGACACCGGTGTCCTTCTTGCCCTGCTGCGTGTCCAACTGTTGAATCCGGATTTGGCTGAGAGGAATCTTTAGCTCTTCAGCGACGATTTCGCTCAAGATGGTGTACGTGCCCGCACCTTGATCGGCCATCGCGGAAGAAATCGTAGCCATGCCGTTGCCATCGAGCGAGATCGCAACCGTTCCTATGCCGCCGGCAGGTGTCCATTGCACCAAAGCGACGCCACGGCCGACATTCTTTGGCTTCGGTTTTTGATAGCCGGAGTCTTCCAGCGCTCTCTTAAGCGTCTCGTCGGTTTTGATGTAGCTGTACTCCTCGCCGGTCGGATCGATATCACCGTCGTGCATGAAGTTTTTTTGCCGTAGTTTGATCGGGTCCATGCCTAAGCGTTTCGCGACCAGGTCCATTTG
>Ga0075310_1000139_pt1 | contig 12121 bp, 13 predicted proteins | sample MayberryNE_Catta_2_FD_120088 | JGI IMG/M metagenome (GOLD analysis project Ga0075310, IMG submission 120088) | Natural and restored wetland microbial communities from the San Francisco Bay, California, USA, that impact long-term carbon... | ecosystem: Environmental > Terrestrial > Soil >... | reverse complement strand
TTGCCCTCGCTCATCGACCCGACGACTCCTTCCGGCGGCGCATCCGGTGGCTCATCGTCCCAGCTCCGCACCCACGTCGTGCTGCACGTTCTGATACGCGGACCGGTCGAGGCCGTCGCGTTGCTCCTGCTCGAACCAGCGGAAGAAGATCACCGCGATCACGCCCCAGAGCAGCAGGCCTCCGGCGAGCTTCATGATGAGCCCCGCGATCAGCTGATCGTTCAGCGCCGAGATCCCCCAGATGCGTGGGAACCCCGCGTACACGGGGTAGAGCGAGGAACGTCCGAACGTCAGGAACGACGCCGGGATCGTGGGTGCGAGCGACTGCAGGAACAGGTAGATCATCTGGCCGGGCGGGCTGAGCGCCGGCATCTCGGGCAGCGGCGACATCACCGGCCACCACATCGCGAGCGCCGAGCCGACGATCAGCACGTGCAGCGCGAGATGGATCGCTTCGGAGCCCACCGAGGCCTCGACGACCGCGGGCCAGTGCGTGAACAGCAACATGCCGTTGAACACGATCAGCGCGACGAGCGGGCGCGTGAAGAACCGGAACACCCGCCTGAGCGGCGGCGGGGCGAGCAGGCCCCGCAGCATCCACGCCGGCATGCCGGCGATCAGCAGCGGCGCCGCGATCAGCGTGAACAGCAGGTGCTGGGTCATGTGCATCAGGTAGAGGTAGCCCTCGGCCAGGTCGTGCACGGGCCAGTCGGCCCCGAGCCACAACACGCCCATGCCGGTGAGGAACAGCACCTGCTTCCGCCGGGGGGTCTGCTCGCCCGTGACCGCCAGGTGACGGCGGACGCCGATCACGTAGGCGGCGATGATCGAGCCGAACAGCAGCCAGACGTCGGGGTGCACGTGCCAGGCGGGGAGACGCATCGTTACTCCACGGCGAAGACGCCGAACGAGATCAACACGATCAGGTACAACGTGGCCGCGCCGGCCAGGCCCATCACGAAGAACCGCGCGTAGGTGGGACTGTCGAACCGCAGGTGCATGAACCACATCACGACGAGCGCGAACTTGATCACCGCGAGCACGATCAGCGTCGGCACGAGCAGCGCGCTGCCGACGTCGACGTAGTACGTCGCGACCTCGAGCGCGGTCAGCACCGCGAGGATCACGCCGATGCGGATGTACTCCTTGGCGCTCGGATGCTCGTGGTGGACCGCCTGCGACTCGCGCGGGTCGGCCAGGTCGCGTGCGCCGAGCTCTTCCTGGAACGGGGTCTCGGTCTCGGACACTCGTGGTCCTCCTAGGCCGGAACCGGAGACGGGGTCGGGATCAGGTACACGACCGTGAAGATGATGATCCAGACGATGTCGACGAAGTGCCAGTACAGGCCCACCATCTCGACCGGGAACGCGGCGTCGTCGGGCAGCCGGTCGGCCGCCGAGAACCCGACCAGCGAGAGCAGCATCAGGATGCCGACCGTGACGTGCACCCCATGGAAGCCTGTCAGCACGTAGAACGTCGTGCCGAACAGGTTCGTCGTGATCGACAGACCCTCGTCGTAGAACGCCGTGAACTCGTAGACCTGACCGCCCACGAAGGTCAGCCCCAAGAGCGCGGTGGCGAGCAGCCACAGGCGCATGCGGGCCACGTCGCGCTTCTGCGCGGCCGTAAGCGACAGCACCATCGTCAGCGACGAGGCGAGCAGCACGAACGACGAGACCGACGTGTACGGGATGTCGAAGACGTCGGCGGGGTACGGCCCGGTGTCGCTCGCACCCCGGTACAGCACGTACGTCGTGATCAGCGCGCCGAAGAGCAGGCACTCCGACGCCAGGAACACCCACATCGCGATCTTCGTGTTCGGCAGACCGGTCGTCGTCGCATGTTCGTCGTGCGGCTCCGCCGCACCGTGCCCGGGGGTGATCGCGAGGTCGGCCATCGCTACTCCTCGGCCACCGACGGCTCGAGCGCCCATCCGAAGATGCCGGTGAGCACGACGAGGGCCCCGAGCCCGACGAGCCACCACGAGTACAGCACCCCGTAGGCCATGATCGGCAGCCCCACCGCCGCGACCAGGGGCCAGTACGACGGGCTGGGAAGGTGGATCGAGCCGTGGCCGGCGTGCCCGTCGTCGTGCGTGTCGGCGGCCCCGGCCTGCGCCGGCACGAGCGTGCCGCTGCGTTCGTCCTCGACGTACTTGCGATGCCAGAACTCATCGAGGGAGTGCACCGTCGGGATCTCGTCGAAGTTGTGCACGGGAGGCGGGCTCGTCGTCATCCACTCGATCGTGCGGGCGTCCCACGGATCCTCGACGGCCTCGTCCCTGTGCTTCAGATGGGTACGGGCGACGTTGACCATGAACATCAGCACGGAGAGCGCGATCAGGAAGGCGCCGACCGTGGACACCTGGTTCCAGAACGTGAGGCCGAGCGACTCGGGGTAGGAGTACTCGCGGCGGATCATGCCCTGCAGGCCGAGGATGTGCATCGGGCCGAAGGCCAGATTGAACCCGAGGAGCATGAGCCAGAACTCGATCTTGCCGAGCGCCTCGTTCAGCCGTCGTCCGAACACCTTCGGCCACCAGTAGAAGAACGCCGAGAAGAAGCCGAAGATCGCGCCGCCGAACAGCACGTAATGGAAGTGGGCCACGATGTAGTAGGTATCGGTTTGCTGGTAGTCGCTCGGCACGATCGCGTGCGTGACGCCCGAGAGTCCGCCGATCACGAACATCGCGACGCCGCCCACCGAGAACAGCATCGCCGGCGTGAAGCGGATGTCGCCACCGTACATCGTGCCCATCCAGTTGAAGATCTTGATGCCGGTCGGCACGGCGATGATCGCCGTCGAGATGCCGAACGCGGTGTTCGCGACGGGTCCGAGACCGGCCGCGAACATGTGGTGGGCCCACACCCCGAAGCCGATGAAGCCGATCGCGATACCCGAGAAGACCACGAACTGGTAGCCGAACAGCGGCTTGCGGCTGAACACCGGCAGCACCTCGCTGAAGATGCCGAACGCCGGCAGGATGAGGATGTACACCTCGGGATGGCCGAACAGCCAGAACAGGTGCTGCCACAGGATCGGATCGCCGCCCCGGGTCGGATCGAAGAACGCGGTGTCCCATCGTCGGTCGAACAGCAGTTGGAACAGCGCCACCGTGATGATCGGCAGCGAGAAGACCAGCAGGAACTGCACGACGAGCCCCATCCACACGAACGGCGGCATGCGGAACAACGACATGCCCGGAGCCCTCATGTTCACCACCGTCACCGCCAGGTTGACGGCGCCGGCGGTCGACGCGATGCCGGTGATGATCAGGCCGAGCGCGTAGAACGTCATACCGATCGACGGGTCGGTGGTCGAGTTCGGCGCGTACCCGAACCAGCCTCCGTTCGGCGCCCCGCCGAGGAACGGGCTCGAGTAGAGGAAGAGGCCCCCGAGCGCGAACACCCAGAAGCTGTAGGCGTTCAGCCGTGGGAACGCGACGTCTCGCGCCCCGATCATCAGCGGGATCAGGTAGTTGAACAGCGCCGAGGACATCGGCATCACGAACAGGAAGATCATCGTGATGCCGTGCATCGTGAAGACCTGGTTGTACTGGTCTGCGTTGAGCAGGGTGCCGTCGGGCCGATAGAGCTGCGTGCGGATCAGCAGCGCCTCGAGGCCGCCGACGATGAAGAACACGAACGCGGCGACCCCGTACATGATGCCGATCTTCTTGTGGTCCACCGTGGTGAGCCAGCTGAAGGCGCCGGTGACCGCGGTCGGACGCCTGAGCAGACCTCGTGCGGTCTCGGGTACGGTCACGGTCGCCATCGGTCGGTGATCGCCTCCGTCACGTCAGGCTGTAGAGGTAGGCGACGAGGGCGTCGATCTCCTCGTCGGTGAGCTGGTAGTCGGGCATCTTCGCCCCGAGCTTCACGGCGTCGGGGTCCGCGAGCCACGCGGCGAGCGCCTCGCGGTCCTCGGTTCGCCAGTTGCAGCCCGCGAAGCACGTGTGCTCCGGGTCTGCGAAGTGCGACAGGTTCGGAGCAGCGGTTGCCCCCTGGTCGCCGACCGCGTGACATTGGATGCATGCCCCTCGACCGTCGCTCAGCGGGTTCAGGAACAGCTCCTCGCCCTGCTGCGCGAGCGGGTCGGTCGGGCTGGGCGCGAGCGTCTTCTGGTTCTCGACCCACGCCTCCCAGTCGGCGGGCTCGAGCGCCCGGACCTCGAGCTTCATGCGCCCGTGCTGCAGCCCGCAGAACTCCGCGCACTGGCCCGTGTACGTGCCGGGCTCGTCGACGCTGAACACGATGTGGTTCGTGCGCCCCGGCACGACGTCCTGCTTGCCGAACAGCTGCGGCACCCAGAACGAGTGGATCACCTGGAAGTCGGGGTCCTGGTTCGCGTCCTGCGCGCCACCACCCTTCGACTCGAGCGCGAGGGAGATCTGGCGCCCGGTCGGTACCACCATCGTGTCGGCGATCGTGATCGGGCTGTCCCAGTCCGTCACCATGTCGTCGTCGGGATAGGAGAACCCCCACCACCACTGGTAGCCCTCGACCGTGATGTTGAGCGCCCCCTCGCCGGCAGGGCGGGCGAGATCCCAGATCAGCGCGACCGTCGGCACCGTGACCACGGCGAGCACGACGGCGGGGGCGATCGTCCACCCGATCTCGAGACGCGTGTTTCCGTGGGTCTGCTTCGGCATGCGATCGCGCCCCTTCCGGTGCCGGTAGCGGATCGCGATGTACAGGATGCCCCCCTGCACGATCACGAAGACCGCGACCGCCACCCAGAACACGGGCACGAACAACGCCTTCTGTTGTTTGGCGACGTCGCCGACCGGCTGCAAGGTGTCCTGTGTGGCGTTGGGTGCGCACGCCGCGAGCAGCAGTCCCCCTGCTATGGAGCCGAGGGTCCACAGCACCTTCTTCCGCACGATCGGTCTCTCTCCTACCTGAGGTCTGGGCCGCGGACGGGCCGGATCGCGCGCACTGTATCACCGGCATCGGCGCGACCGGAGACGGCGGCGGCCTCACTTCGCATAGCTGTGAAGACCAACGATCCAGAGGTTCACCACGTAGTACGTCACCAACAGCGACGCGAACCCGACGAGCGCGATGAACGCGGCGCGTCGCCCCTTCCAGCCGTTCGTGGCGCGGGCGTGCAAGTAGCCGGCGAAGATCACCCAGGTGATGAACGACCACGTCTCCTTCGGGTCCCAGCCCCAGTAGCGACCCCACGCCTCCTGGGCCCAGACCGCGCCGGCGATCACCGCGAACGTCCAGATGGGGAACGCGAGCGCGATGATCCGGTAGGCGAGCCGGTCGAGCCCGGCGGCCGAGGGCACGAGGCGGCGCTTGGCGGGACGGGTCTCGACGTCTTCGGCCGGGTCGGGCACGAGATCGGCCGGCGCGTCGGCATCGGCGTCGGCGTCGAGATCGAGGGCACCGCCCATGATCGGCGGACGATCCTTGGAGCCGAGCGCGTCGAGCTTCCGACGCTCCGCGCGGTCGACCACGAGGTAGGCGATCGTCGCGATGCCGCCGAGGGCGAACAGCGACGAGCCCCAGATCGCGGCCTGCACGTGGATCTTGATCCAGTACGAGTTCAACGCGGGGACCAGCGGCCCGGGCCCCACGTAGAGGAACGACACCGCCACCGCCATCGTCAGCACGCTGAACATCAGCGCGAAGCCGGTGAGCGAGCGCACCTTGTACACGCCCTCGACCACGACGAGCGCCCCGATCACGACGAGCAACGCCAGGAGCGACGAGTACTCGTACATGTTCCCCCACGGCACCCGATCGGCCGCGAACCCGCGCGCGACGATCGAGACGATGTTCGCCACGACTCCGGCGACGGCGACCGCCCTCGAGATCTGCCAGATCGCGTCGCGCTTGAACGCCAGGTGGGCGAAGTAGCCCACCATCGCCGCGATATAGGCGAACAACGCGACGTTGAACGCATCGTTGGAGATGCGGGCCCATTGCAGATCGGTCACGGCGTCTGCACCTTCTCGTGCTCCTCCGGCTCTCGCTGATCCGGTCCAGGCCCCCCGGCCCCGGGGTCCGGAGCCCGCCGGCCACCGGCCGACGACACGAGCGCGCCGACCAGGCGGTCGAACTCCTCTTCGAACTGCGGCTTGCGCTGCATCGCGAGACCGCCCACGCGCAGCAGCGACCCGTCGCCGTCGGGATCGGCGCGGACCCAGACCTTGCGGCGGGAGCTGTACAGCGCGGGCAAGAGCCCCACGAGGACGAGGATAGCCGCGGCCAGCACGAGGGGCACCCCGGCGTCGCGTCCTACCTGGAAGACCGAGTACTGCCGGAGCTCGGTGAACGAGATCGTCGCTCCCGAGCCTGCGTCTCCCGCGGCGAGTGCCGCGCCGTCGGCGAGGTCGGCCGTGCGGCCCGCCCCCACGATGCCCGACGACACCTCGTCGAGCCCGGTCGTGTCGAGGCGGTTGGTGGACAGATCGGTCAGCGCGCCTTCCCACACCGAGAACCGGATGATCGGATCGAACTCGACGAGCATCGCCTGTGGCTCCTGCTCGGCGAGCAGCGCGGTGAGGGCGCGGCTATCGGGCCACAGCTCGAGCTCGATCGCCCGGTCGAGCCCGTCGGTGCCCGCCCCGGGAAGCTTCACGACCCCGCGCCACGGCATCGCGAACTCGACCACGCCCTCGGGCGCGGGGTCGCGATCCATCACGACCGGCCCCGACGCTGCGACCTCACCCCCGTCGGTCACCTCGATCACCGGAGCCCAGCCGAAGCTCGATTGGTGGATCCACAGCCCCTCGATCCTGGCCGGGTGATTCACCCTGATGTCCTCCCGGCGGATCACCGACCCGTCGGGGTCGAGCAGGTCGACGCGGGACACGAAATCCATCGGTTGACCCGTGCGCTGGAAATCGCTCCGGAACTCGCGCAGCCGCAGGCCGGTGCCCGTGAACCCGCCGTCGAAGAACCGGCCGGCCCGGATCGTGCCGTCGTAGTTCGCCTCGGCGTCGACCCAGGTCTGTCCCTCCACCACGGCGATCAACCCACTGAACCCGGTCCCTTTGCCGTAGATCACGCCGGTCAGCAGCAGGATCAGCGCCCAGTGGAACCCGAGGCTCCCGATCTCGCGGGCCAGCCCCTTCTCGCCCGCGAGCGCCGGGCGGCTCGGGTCGCGAGCCACCCGGAACCGGCGGCGGCGCAGCACCCACCGGGCGGCGTCGATCGCCTGGTCGGGGTCGGCCGCGACCGCCACCTGGGCGTATCGGGGGAACGCGTCGATCTCGCGCGCCTGCATCGGAGGGGTTCGGACCGCCCGCCACAGCGCCCGGGTGCGTGGCACGAGGCAGGCCACGAGCGAGACGAACAGCAGCGTCGTGAGCAGCACGAACCACCATGAGCCGAAGACGTCGAACAGGCCCGCCCGGTCGAGGAACGTGCCCCAGACCGGGTGGTCGGCGCGGTACCGCATCACCCGCTCGGGCGTGTTGGGCCACTGGGGAAGCAGCGATCCGGCGACCGAGGCGAGCGCGATCATCAGCAGCAGGATCAGCGCCGTGCGCATCGAGCGCAGCGTTCGCCACACGAGGGCGACGGACTGGCGCGGCGTGAGTCGCTGGGAAGCAGACACCGGGTCCCATCCTAGACGGGGGCTCCTCCGAGCCTCCCCAGGACGGGACCGCCCTCGAGCCCCACGGCCTAGAGACCCAGCGTGAAGCGCTCGGCGAGCGGGGCCACCAACCGCGTGAACTCGCCGGTGAACAGCAACACGCCGACCCCGATCATCAACGCGCCCGAGACGATCGCGATCTCGGTGTACCGCCGCTTGACCCACTCGAAGGCCCCCATGAACCTCGTGACGCCGAGGCCGACGAGCAGGAACGGCACACCGAGCCCGGCCGAGTAGCTCACCAACAACAGCACCGCGCGAGCCGTGCTGCCGGTCGCCGCGACCGCAAGGATCGCCCCGAGCACCGGGCCGATGCACGGTGTCCAGCCGGCGGCGAACGCCATGCCGAGCGGCACCGCTCCGACGCTGCCCGGCCGCACCTTGGCGAGGAAGGGACGCCGGTCGGCGTAGAGCGAGAGCGATCCGCGCTGCAGCGCGTACCCGATCATCAGCACGCCGAACGCGATCACGATGGCGCCCCCGATCCGCTGGCCGGCCGTGCCCCTCAGGATCTCGACGACCGTTCGCTGCCCGAACACGGTCGACGCGAACGCCCCCAGCAGCACGAAGACGATCGTGAATCCGAGGATGAACAACAGCATGGGCGCCAGGGGCTTCCGCGCCGCCCCGGTCTCCTCCCCCACGATGCGGTCGCCCGTGACGAACGAGAGATAGCCGGGCAGCAGTGGCCACACGCACGGACTGAGACATGAGATGAGCCCGGCGGCGAAGGCCAGCGCCGGCGCCCACCACGAGGCGATACCCGTCTGCACGATGTCAGCGATCACATGGACTCCGTGGTCCGATCCCCGGATCGACTTGCGTGGACCGTGCGCCTGCAGCGATAGTAGCCATGGACCTTGTGAAATGATTCACGAGCCGACGCGGGTCGTCGGGCGCGCTCGCGTCGTGTCTATAATCGGCCCGCTTCAGCAGACGAACGATGACTCACGCAGGAAGCCAGCCCGGGAGCGTATGAGCCAGGTCGAGACGACGACGCCGGTCGAGCCCGCGCAGACCCGCAAGGAGCGCGTGGAGGCGTTCCTGAGGGACTTCGAGTGGAGCTGGACCACGGCCGTGGTCTTCTCGTTGGGTGTGGTCTTCTTCCTGTTGATCACCACGTCGGTGCTGCCGTCGTTCTGGCTCTACTTCTCCGAACAGACGCTCGGCTGGCAGGGGCCCACCGATGTCGAGGCCGCCCTGCAGGAGATCCCGACGCTGCTGCCCGGTGGTGAGCCGGCCCAGTACCAGGAGCTGCTGCTCCAGGTCCGTGACGCGGTCGCGATGGGGTTGTCGACGGGGCCGATCATCACCGTCCTCGTCGCCGCGGCGATCCTGCAGAACTGGCGGCACAAGCTGCGCGGACGGTCCGCGACCCGACCTTCCGGCGGGTATCGATAGGCTGGAACCATGCCCTTCACCAAGACCGAGGTCGACATCCACGAGGACTACGTCATCGAGGCCGTCGACCCTGCGTGGCTCGCTCAGGGAGTGAAGTCGCCGAAGCACCTGATGCTCGACCCCGACAACTGCATCCTCTGCCGTGCCTGCGAGGACGTCTGCCCATGGAACTGCATCTACATGATGTCGACCGGCATCGTCGAGGGCACGGCCGACGGGTTCGTCGGCGACGAGGTCGGCACCGCGACCGCGGTCTTCGTGGTCGACGACAACGCGTGCACCAGGTGCTCGGTCTGCGTCGACCGCTGCCCCACCGACACGCTGTACTATGCGCGACTGCCGGAGGGCACGACGGGAGGGCGGCGCACGATGGCCGAGGTTCCCGAGTCCCAGGCTGCAGACGCCGGATGAGGGACAGAGCGCTCACGCGGCCGAACGCGGTCGCGCGGAGGGGGAGTCGTTGAAGCTGAAGCCACCGTCACCCAGCGACCTGGGTGACCGCATCAGGGAGACCGAGGTCTGGAAGTCGATCTTCCGGCCCGGATCGATCTTCCGGAAGGGCTACAAGGACACGTCGCGAGACCGCGCTCTGGCGACGATGAACAACGTGCTCTACCACCTGCATCCGGTGAAGGTGAAACGGCACGGGCTGAAGCTGACCTACACGTTCTGCCTGGGTGGGCTCTCGTTCTTCCTGTTCATCCTGCTGACGATCACCGGCATCTTCCTGATGTTCTTCTACCGGCCGACGGCAGACATCGGCGGTGCCCAGGCATTCACCGACATGCAGAGTATCCGCACGTCGGTGTTCTTCGGCGACCTCGTGCGGAACCTGCACCGGTGGGGCGCCCACCTCATGGTCTTCACCGTGACGCTGCACATGGCCCGGGTGTTCTACACGGGCGCGTACAAGCCGCCGCGCGAGTTCAACTGGGTCGTGGGCGTGATCCTGCTCTTCCTCACGCTCGGGTTGTCGTTCACGGGGTACCTGCTCCCGTGGGACCAGCTCGCGATCTGGGCGGTCACCGTGGGCACGTCGCTCGCCGGCTACTCACCGTTCATCGCGAAACAGGCGAACTTCCTGCTGCTGGGCGGTGTGGTGGTCGGGCCGGAGACGCTGCTGCGCTGGTACACCCTGCACGTGATCGCATTGCCGTTCGTGCTGGTGATCTTCCTCGCGGTGCACTTCTGGCGCATCCGCAAGGACGGCGGCATCTCGGGACCGCTCTAGGGAGACGCCAAGGAGACCTATGGCCAAGGAAGACACTCCGCTCGATCAAGGGGTCTTCGACTCGACGCTCGAGGCCGAGCTCGCCAAGGGCACCGACCGGCGGGTCGCCGAGGGCCGCGCGCGCTCGGCCGCCGTGCGTGCCTACCGCGCGGCGAACCCCGAGGAAGCCGCGAAGCACGAGGCCGCGGGCGCCAAGCCCGCCGCCGCTGCCGCCACGGGAGGTGACGGAGGCGGGGCAGCCGCACCCGCCGCCGCGCCCGCAGCCGCCGCCGCCTCCGCACCTGCAGGCGCTCCGGTCGCGGTCGCGGCCTCCGCGGTCACGACGCCGGTGCGTGAGGCTCCGCTTCCCACGGGCAACGTGCCCACGCCGAAGAAGGGCGCGGCCGACAAGCACCGGCTGCTCGCGCTGGTGCCGCCCGAAGGCATCCAGCGCGTCGAGCGCGAGCAGGGCGACCGCGTGAACGTCTGGCCGCACCTGCTGATCGAAGAGTTCGTCGCGATGTTCATCATGCTCGCGGGGCTCACGTTCTTCTCGGTGTTCATCAACGCGCCGCTGCGCGAGCTCGCGAACCCGAACCTCACGCCGAACCCGTCGAAGGCACCGTGGTACTTCCTGGGCCTGCAGGAGCTGCTGCGCTACTTCCACCCGATGGTGGCGGGCATCACGATCCCCACGTTCATCCTGGTGGGCCTCGCGGCGGTGCCGTTCGTGGACCGCAACCCGAGCGTGAAGCCCGGCGACCGGAAGATCGCGATCACCCTGTTCACGATCCTGTTCATGTTCGGAGGGGTGCTCACGATCATCGGCTCGTTCTTCCGCGGCCCCGGCTACAACTGGGTCTGGCCGTGGGCACAGGGGGTGTTCTTCGAGCTGTGAGCTCGCTGCTCCCAGGTCTGGTGGCGATCTCGACCCCGCTGGTCGCCGCGATCCTCGCGTTCGTCGTGCTCGACATCTTCGCGATCGTGTTCGGGCTGTCGTTCGTGCGCGCGAATCGGGCCGCCCGCGAGACCGCCGACGGTCAGATCGAGGTCGCGGGCAAACCCGTCAAGTCGCTCTCGCGCCGAGACTTCTTCCGCCGCTCCCTGCTGACGTCGCTGATGGTGTTCGGCGCCCAGTTCGGCGGGGCGACGATCGCCTTCCTGTGGCCGAACCTGCGGGGCGGGTTCGGCTCGCTGGTCAACGCGGGCAACGTGAACGACCTGAAGGCCGAGATCAACAGCTCCGCCGGCGTCGCGTACAACGGCACCGGTCGCTTCTACGTCGTGGGGTACAACGGCTCGCCGAACGGCGACGTCGACTACGTGGCCGAGGGGGTGTCCGCCGAGGGCATCATGCCCCTGTACCAGCGGTGCGTGCACCTCGGGTGCCGGGTGCCCTTCTGCGACTCCTCGAGGTGGTTCGAGTGCCCGTGCCACGGGTCGAAGTACAACGGCGCCGGTGAGTACCAGCTCGGCCCCGCCCCCCGCGGCATGGATCGGTTCTCGATCGAGATCACCGACGGCAACGTCGTCGTCGACACGAGCGAGGTGATCCTCGGACCGCCGCGCGGCACCGTCACGATCGACCAGCCCCCGCAGGGCCCGTTCTGCGTGGCGACCGGATAGAGGAAGGATCGACGCGAGTCACATGCTGGCAGCCACGAACACCGCGGGCATCGTGCTCCTCGTGCTCGGCATCGTCTTCGTGCTCGCGGCCGGCGGCGCCCTCTACCTCCGCAGCCGCCAGAAGGAGCAGCCGCTCGACATCCCGCGCGGCATGCGACCGGGCCCGAGCGACGCCGCCCTCGAGACCCCGCTGCTGCAGAAGCTGCAGGGTTGGGGGGTCGTGCTCGTCGCGTTCTTCGTGGTGTTCATCCCGTACACGTGGCTCCGCGAGCC
>Ga0075310_1000137_pt1 | contig 12163 bp, 11 predicted proteins | sample MayberryNE_Catta_2_FD_120088 | JGI IMG/M metagenome (GOLD analysis project Ga0075310, IMG submission 120088) | Natural and restored wetland microbial communities from the San Francisco Bay, California, USA, that impact long-term carbon... | ecosystem: Environmental > Terrestrial > Soil >... | reverse complement strand
TCGCGATCGGACAGCACCCGGGGCTGACGCTATATTCCTAGCCCGCGACTCACAGCGAATCTGGGCCGCTTTTCACGGCCCGCCCCGGCTCGGGCGCTACCTGGGTCGGGGCAGGTCGCGGGTGACGACCTTGCCGGTGGCGTTGCGGGGCAGGGCGGGCAGGAACACCACGTCCCGGGGCACGGAGAACCGAGCCCGGTGCCGCCGGACGTGCTCGCGTACCGCTTCCGGGTCGAGGGTCCCGCCTGGATGCAGGGCCAGGTACGCGGCCAGCCGCTGCCCGTACTCCTCGTCCGGTACGCCGATCACCGCGGCCTCCCGCACCTGCGGCAACTCGGCGAGCAGGCTCTCCACCTCGGACGGGTAGACGTTCTCCCCGCCCGAGACGATCATGTCGTCGGCCCGTCCGTCGATGAAGAGCAGCCCGTCTCGGAAGTGCCCGAGGTCGCCGGTGCACAGCAGGCCGGCTGCCGACTCGCGGGCGGCGCCGGAGGTGTAGCCCTCGAAGACCATCTCGTTGCCGACGAAGATCCGGCCCACCTGCCCGTCCGGCACCGGGTTGCCGTCGTCGTCGAGGATGACGAGCCGGGTTCCGTACGGTGGCCGGCCAGCGGTGCCGGGAGCCTGCCGCAGGTCGGCCGGAGTCGCGATGGACGCCCAGGACACCTCGGTCGAGCCGTACAGGTTGTAGATCACGTCGCCGTAGACGTCCATGAATCGGGTGGCCAACCCGCCGGGCAACGCCGAGCCGCTGACCGCGACCACCCTCAGCGCCGGTCGGTGCTCCGGTGGCGGCACTTCAAGCATCCGCTGCATCATCACTGGTACGGCGAACAGCGCCGTGCACCGGAGTTCGTCCAACGCCCGCAGAGTGGCGGCGGGATCGAAGCGGCGGCGGAGCACGACGGTGGCGCGCAGAGCGAAGGCGAGTTGCAGTGCGGCGTACCCCCAGGTGTGGAAGAGGGGAGCGGCGATCATCATCCGTTCGCCCGTCCGTACCGGGATCCGGTCGATGATGGACGCGAGTGGGCCGGCGCCGGGCGGTTTCGGCCGGCGTGCACCCTTCGGGGTGCCGGTGGTGCCCGAGGTGAGCACGATGGTCCGACCGTCCCGTTCCGGCGGCGCCACCTCGCCGTCCGGGGCCTCGTCGATCAGCGACCGGTGCCGCGTCTCGTCGATCCGGGTGACGTCGTCCGGGAGCTCGACGACCCGGTCGGCGAACTCGTCGTCGTGGACCAGCGCCCGCAACTGCTGCTCCTCGGCGACGGTGGTCAGCTGCGGGCCGGACAGGCCGGTGTTGACCAGCACCGGATCGGCGCCGAGCGTGGCGACGGCGACCAGGGTTTCGACGAGACCGTGGTGGTTGCGGCACAGCACGCCGACCCGGTCCCCGAGGCGTACGCCGACGACCGTCCGCAGCGACCGGGCGAGCCGCTCGGTGCGGTCCAGCAACTGCCGGTAGCTGATCTCGCCGAGGTCCTCGTCGACCAGGGCAACCCGATCGGGATCGCGGGCGGTGGCCTGCTGTAGCTCGCCGGCGAGACCGGGACCCCATCGGTGCAGGGCTCCGAGCTGGGCTGCGATCCGGATCGGCGATCCGGGTCGCAGCAGACCCCGCCTGGCCAGCGTGGCGATCAGGAACGGCCAAGCCATGTGCTCTCCCCCTCTCCTCGTCCAGAAGGGCTGCCCTGTTGGGCGCGAATTGTCAGCAGGGCTCCCCGGTACCCCTGGCCCGGAACAGGGGAGCCCTCTGAAGGCAAAAGCGGTGTCAGCGGATCTGGCGTCCGGAGACGGCGCGGGAAATGACCAGGCGCTGGATCTCCGACGTGCCCTCGAAGATGGTGTAGATCTTGGCGTCGCGATACCAGCGCTCGACCGGGTGCTCGCGCAGGAAACCAGCCCCGCCGAGGATCTGCACCGCCTTCTCGGTGACCGAGACGGCCACCTCACCGGCCTTGAGCTTCGACATCGAGCCCTCGCCTGCGGTGAACGGCCGGTTGTTGCGCCCCATCCAGGCGGCCCGCCAGACCAGCAGCCGGGCGGCGTCGATCTCCATCTTCATGTCGGCCAGTGCGAACGCGATGCCCTGGTTGTCGATGATCGGCCGGCCGAACTGCACCCGGCTGCCGGCGTACTCCAGGGCGTACTCGTACGCCGCCCGGGCCACCCCGAGCGCCTGCGCGCCGACCGTCGGTCGGGACAGCTCGAACGTACGCATCGCCGCCTGCCTGGTGGACCGCTGGCCGGAGCGGGCCCGCTCGAGTCGTTCCAGCAGGTCCTCGCGCTCGCCGAGCAGGCAGCTGCCGGGCACCCGGACGTCGTCGAGGAAGACGTCGGCGGTGTGCGAGGCGCGAAGACCCAGCTTCTTGGGCTTCTTGGTGCCGGTCAGGCCGGGGGTGCCCGGCGGCACCACGAAGGCGGCCTGCCCGCGCGACCCGAGCGAAGGGTCGACCGAGGCGGTCACCACGTGCACGGCGGCGATCCCGCCGTTGGTGGCGTACGCCTTCTGGCCGTTGAGCACCCACTCGTCGGTGGCTTCGTCGTAGACCGCCCGGGTACGCATGGCGCTCACGTCGGACCCGGCTTCCGGCTCCGTGGTGCAGAACGCGGCAACGGCCGGCTCGTCCACCGAACCGAAGCACTGCGGCACCCATTCGACGAGTTGGTCGGGTGTGCCGGAGCCGTAGATCGCGGCCACCGCGAGCGAGGTGCCCATGATGGACAGCCCGATGCCGGCGTCGCCCCAGAACAGTTCCTCGTTGACGATCGGCAGCGACAGTCCGGTCGGGTCGGCCCACGTGTTGGCGATGAACTCGAAGCCGTAGAGGCCCACCTTGGCCGCCTCCTGGATCACCGGCCAGGGCGTTTCTTCGCGGGCGTCCCACTCGGCTGCGGCGGGCCGTACGACCTCCTTGGCGAAGCCGTGTACCCAGTCGCGCACGTCCTGCTGTTCCTCGTTGAGGTCCAGAGAGAACTCGGGCATCTGTCAGGCCTTGGGCATGTCGAAGAAGTTGGCGATGTTGGCGGCGAGTCCCAGGTCGCCCTTGGCCTTGAGTTTGCCGGTCATGAACATCATGACCGGGTTGCCGTTGCCGGTGACGACGTTGAGGAACTCGACCGGGCCGACGGTCAGCGACAGCTTGGGGTCGCGTTCCGTGGTCGAGGAGACCTGGCAGGTGCCGTCGGCGATGACGACCTCGTAGGAGTCGGTCCCGCCGTCCGGGCGGCCGGTGATGTTCCAGTGGATGACGGCGTTGGTGGATCCGGCGCGGTCGGCCCGGAACAGCGACGGCATCCGCCCGAACACCTCGTCCAGGATCTTGCCGCGCAGGTCGCTCTGCATGATCTCGGCGATCTTCTTGTCCGGTGTGGTCTTGACGAGTTTGGCGAATTCCCTGGCGTCCACGGTGGCGAAGGTGGCCGGGTCGAAGTCGGTCATGGCGAAGAACCTTCCGGATGGGCAGGCGGGCAGAAGTAACCTACTGACGCGTAACCTTACGTATGAGTAGGTAAGCTGGCAACCGTGCCCGCTACCTCGATGTTCAAGCGACTGCCCAGAGCCGTGCGCGAACAGCAGATGCTCGACGCCGCAGTGAAGGTGTTCTCCCGGCGCGGCTTCCATGCCGCGAGCATGGACGAGATCGCCGACGACGCGAGCATTTCCAAACCCATGGTGTACGCCTACCTCGGCAGCAAGGATGAGTTGTTCGTCGCCTGCCTGCACCGCTCGGGCACCCAACTGATGGAGGCCATCGCGGCGGTCGTCGGCCCTGCCCTGCCGTCGGACGAGCAGTTGTGGCGGGGTCTCCGGGCGTTCTTCGGCTACGTCGGGGCACACCCGGATGGCTGGGCGGTCCTCCGCCAGGCCCGGGGTGAGCGGCGGTTCGCCGACGAGTTGGCCCAGATGCGCACCCGGATCGTCGAGGTGGTCGCCGGGATGTTGGGCCGGGCGGCCCGTGCCGAGGGGCGCGAGGTCCGCGAGACCGATCTGGAGGTAATGGCGTACGCCCTGGTTGGTGCCGCCGAGTCGCTGGCCGACTGGTTGGCCGACCACGACGGTGCCGATCCGGACAAGACCGCGACCCGGATGATGAACATCGCCTGGCTCGGCGCCGGCCAGCTCCTGCAGGGCGATGTCTGGCTCCCGGCTACGGAGAGCTGACGTTCGCAGCGCTATCACAACCTTTTGGTGGTGCAAATGGCGGTTGTGAGTACGGTCGGGGCATGTCAGTCGTCGAAGCCCGATGACCGAGACCGGCGAGCTGACCCATCGGCGTGTGCGCCGGCAGTCGTCCTCGTCGACGAGGAGCGAGTCCGGGACGGTTGTGGAGCGGTGGCGCTCAACACCCTGGCGCAGAAGTCGGGTCGCGCATCGTCAGCGCGGCCAGCGCGGTCTTGTCCTCGGCGGTTGGGCCACTGGAGGTGAGCACCACCGGCACGTCCAACTCGTCCTGGACGGTCGCGACCCAGTCCCGCGGCGGATCGTCGTACTCGGGTCGGGTGTCGAGCAGGCGCTCGGCGAGCCGTGCCTGGCGGTCGAGGTCGCCGGGCAGGCCGACCGGCAGTCGATCGGTCCAGTCGTAGCGCCGGCAGATCTTCATCGGCGACCCGGCCCGGGGCTTGAGATTGGCCAGATCGAGATGGGTCAGGGCGAGCCCGTCGACGCCACCGGCCACCTCAAGCGCGTAGCGGTGCGCCACCGCGTCGAAGTGTCCGAACCGGAACGCCCCCTGCCAGGGGTTGGTCGGGTTGTGCGGGTCGGCCAGCGGCAGCGCCGGATCCTCGGTGACCAGGGGGCCGGGGCCGTGCCGGGTGGTAACGGTACGCAAGACCCCGAGCCGCATCGCCTCGCCGGCCATGCCGGCTTCGGCGAGCAGGCGCTCCGCGTTGGTGAACGTGGTGGTGCTCCACGTCGTGTACGGGTGGAACCCGTGCCACTCGTCGAGCAGCACCCCCTGCGCCCCCTCGAACACGCAGGTGCCGGCGCGCAGCAGCTTCGTCAGATGCGATCGGGACACGATGGAAACCCGATCGGCGAACGCGGTGCACGCGGTCACGCAGTCGTCAACCGGTGGCGCGTCCATCGGGCCGAGGTCCGCAGCCAGCCGTTCGCGCAGGTCGGTCAGCTTGCGGAGCAATACCGCCGGAGTCCGGCAGTCGGCCACCCGGGGCGCATCGGCCGGTTCGGCGAGGCTGTACGCCACCGCCTCGCCGACCCCCATGCCGCAGGAGCCGTGCCGACCGGTGCCACGGGCGATCTCGCGGACCCGGTTGGCCGCCCGGTGGTACGGCGTCGCCAGCAGCGCCTCGCCGTCGACAGTGAGCCGGTCGAGGGCGTCGGGCACCCCGAGCGCGGCGAGGTGGCCGGCCTCGGCGGCCAGCGCCAGCGGGTCGACCACCACGTACCGCGACAGGTGGGTCCGCACGCCGGGGCGGAGCGTCCCGGCGCCGAACTGCGCGAAGGTGTGGTGCCGTCCGTCGCGCAGCACGACGTTGTGCGCCGCCTGCGCGCCCCCGTTGAACCGGACCACCGCGTGGACCGGCCGCGTCGCGCACAGCCAGTCCACGACGGTGCCCTTGCCGGCGTCGCCGTAGCCGAGGTCGACCACCAGGTAGTTCACAGCCGGCTGATCCGATCGGTGAATGCTCGCACCACCGGCAGCGCCGACACCGCGGTGCCGCGCCGGCCGCTGCCGACCCGCGCGAGCGCCTTCGACACGGTCCGGGTCGCGGCCGATCCCGCCTGGTCGAGGTCGCGCAGACCGGCGTCCAGGTCGATGGCCTCCTCACCGAGGCCGACGGTCAGCGCGATCGTCTCGCAGACGGCGTCGAGGTCGTCCAGTTCGATGACGTTCTGGCCCAACAGGTCCCGCCAGAAGTCGAGCACCTTCCGGTTGCCGGCGTAGCTACTGCCCGACGGCAGCAGGTAGTAGGTGTCGTACTTGGCGGTCACCTCTTTGACGATCTGCCGCAGCGGGACGTCCTCGGTCGGCTCCCCACCGATCAGGCCGGCCACCTCCCGCGCCTTGACCTTCGGGTAGGCCAGTTCGTCGCCGATGAGAAACAGGTAACCGCGCCGCCCCCGCCGCTCGTAGCAGTCGATCGAGGTGTGCCGGGCCATGAAGTACATGGCCAGCTCGTACGACTCTCTCATCTGCCCGCCGCCACCACCTTCGAGCACGATGCGGCCGAGGTCGTCGTCCATCCGGTTGTCCGACTCGAACTGCCCGACCTGCAGCGGCACCCGGTCGCAGGTCGCGTCGCCAATCGCGCCGAACATTATCTGCGGGTCGCGGGCGTAGCCCTTGCGCAGCAGCAGGCCGAGCAGTTGCGGCAGCTTGGTCTGCAGCTTGCGCGGCACGCCCCGCATCGAACCGGTGACGTCGAAGAGCACCGAGATGGCCAGTGACTGCGGGTGTTCGGCCGAGTCGCGGCTTTCCCGCACCGCGTCGCGGGGGTCGAGTGCGGCGTGCACCTTCCGTGCCCCGCTGTCGCTGTAGGCGAAGGCGCTCGCACCGGTTGCCCGTCGGTAGCGGTCGGCCGCGTCGTACACGTCGGTGGACCAGATTCCACTGCCCATGACAGCTCCTTACAGGGTGAAGGGACGAAACTTTCGAGGCCCGTACAGCCGATCGAGCACCTCGTCGAACTCGCCGAGCAGCCGCCAGGCGCCGTCGGGCCGGGCGGATAGGGCCGGCAGCGTGCAGCCGGTGGCGAAGTCGCGCAGCGCCCGGGGCGCGCGATCGCCCATCAGGTACGTCATGCAGCGGCTCGCCATCGCGATGTCGGTGCCCGGGCCCGGGGTCCGCTTGGCCGGCACCTCGGGTGGGTACCAGTCCGCGTACGTGGGCACCAGCGCCGGGACGGTGGTGCCGCCGGTCGCTGAGTAACACCAGTCGACGAGCACGACGCCGTGTTCGGCCGGCTCGATCAGCACGTGCCCGGGCAGCACGGCACCGTGCACCACGCCGGCGCGGTGCGCGACGCCGAGCGCGACGAGCAGCCGCCGCCACATCCACGCCACGTCCCGCGCGTCGAGCCCGTCGGGGTGACGCTGGTGCACCTCGGCGAGGCTGTGCAGGCCGGGCGGGGTGGCGAGCACGTTGATCCGGCGGTGTGCGCCGGTCGTGCTGTCGTGGTGCGTGAAGGAATCGACCAGCCGCGGCAGGTACGGCAGGTAGCGCGGGTCGCCCCGGTCGGCGATGGTGCGCAACGCGAGCGCCTCGCGCTGTATCAGGTCGTTGTTGGCCGGGTTGCGGGGCAGCTTGAGCAGCCGGTCGGCCCCGACGTCGTAGAGGTCGGCCAGGTCGCCGGCGTACCTCACGGCGCCGATCCGGTAGTCGCCGACGGCCACCGCCTGCCGGGCCTGCCAGCGGGTGGTCACTGTGACAAACGCCTCGGTGGCGGCGGCCCGGTCGGCGGGGCCGGCGTTGCCGAGCCGGTCCGGGTGCAGGGCGGCGACCAGTCGGCGGTACTGCCGCGCCGGTTCTGGGCCGAACAGCTCCTCGTCGGTCCGGGCCGCCCGGACGTGCCGGATCGTGTCGCCCAGTCTCACCGCACCGTCTCCTCCCGGGCCGGGCGCAGCAGCGCCGGGTGCAGCAGCCGGGCGTCGCCGGTGCGGTAGAGCCGGGCGCGCGGGCCGCCGCGTGTGCCGCCGCGCTCGGTGGTGGCGCCGGTGCTTTCCACGAAGCCGGGAACGGACAGCACCTTGCGGTGGAAGTTGCCGGCGTGCAGGGGGTTCCCCCACACCGTCTCGTAGACCCCGCGCAATTCGCTGATGGTGAATTCGTCGCCGACGAACCGGGTCGCGAGTGGGGTGTATTCCAGTTTGGAGCGGGCGCGTTCGAGCCCATCGTCGATGATTCGCGCGTGGTCGAAGGCGAGCTGACGGCTGGGTAGTGCCGTCACCGGGAGCCAGTGTGCGTCGTCGGCGTCTGTGCCGGCCGCCGGGTCCGGCAGGTCCGGTGCGAACCCCAGGTGGGCCACCGACACCACCCGCATCCGCGGGTCGCGGTCGATCGCGCCGTAGCTGGACAACTGCTCCAGGTGTACGCGGCGCAGCCGTTCCCCACCGAGTCCGGTTTCCTCGGCCAGCTCGCGCCGGGCGCCGGTCGCCAGGTCCTCGTCTGGCCGGACGAAACCACCGGGCAGCGCCCAGAAGCCCGCGTACGGCGGCTCGCCGCGGCGGATCAGCAGCACGTGCAGTGCGCCGTCGCGGATGGTCAGGGCGACCACGTCGACGGTCACCGCGACCGGTGGGAACTCCCGCGGGTCGTAGGCGGCGAGGTATTCCTGCTCGTTCATGCGGGCTGTCCTTCTCGTGTTGAGAATGTCTCGACCTGAGAAGAACCTAGCAGCCGCGACTGCAATCGGCAAGGAAAAGTTCATCCGTCGCGGTAACTAACCGATCCACTATGGCTTATCGGTTAGCACCTTGTTAGGCTGCTTCTACCTGAAACACACCTGACGGGGAGATTGTAATGAAACGGCGCGTTCTATCCGCTTTGTCCGTAGCGGGAGTGGCCGGCGCACTCGTGGTGACGCCGGCGTCACCGGCGTTCGCCGGCGTTGAAGACTGCAACATGAAGAGCTATGTCTCCATGACCGGCGCCGCAGCGTGCTTCGCTCCTTATGGTGACCACTGGTGGGTGGACGACACCAAGTCCGACGGCCACGGCGTCTGGCTGCACTTCCAGACCTCGTACGACCGGGTGGACAGCTGCTACGTGGGTGCCGGCAACGCCGCGGGCTGGGTGGACTGCAACTTCGACGTCAAGGAAAACACGACCATCCGTGGTTACGTCGAGGTCAACGATGGAAGCGGTAACTGGAGCGGTTGGGGAGGCTGGGTCAGCACTTCCTGATCCAGCAGGCAAAGTCCGCAGGAATGGGTCCCCGATGCCGTGCGCGCAAAAGCGCGCACGGCATCGCTCTTTGCCGGCCGTCTTTTGTCCTAGGGCGGAAGCACCCAGGCCGGACCGTGGGTCCTAACGCACCGATCCGGCCAGGTGCGGCTTGTCGGATCGGGCATTGTGCAGGGCGAAGGTCCAGGCCGGAGTGCCGTCGCCCGGGGTGGCGCTGAACGCGACCGTGCTGGCCAGCGGCAAGGGCAGCTTGAACGCCACGTCCACTGTGTACGCCTCGGGCAGTCGCCCCTCCAGCGCGGCCAGGCAGCGTGCCATGCTCCACATCCCGTGCGCGATCGGCCGGCGGAAGCCGAACAGCCGGGCGCCCAGCCGCGACGTATGGATTGGGTTGTGGTCGCCGGAGACTCGGGCGTAGTCCCGCCCCACCCGTGGCTCGACCCGCCACTGCGCCGAGGCCGCCGGCGGCGTCGGCCGCTCGCCCGTGCCGCGTCGATCGCCGCCGGGCGCGGCCCGCTCCTTACTCAGGTAGGTCGACGTGCCCTGCCAGACCACCTCGTCGCCGACCGAGGCGGTCGCCACCACGTCGACCTGGCGACCCCGGTCGTGCGGACGCAGGTGGGCGGCGCGCACCGACAGGTCGAGCGACTCGCCCGTGTCGATCGGTCGATGCACCGTGATCCGGTTCGCCAGATGCACCAGGCCGACCAGCGGGATGGGGAACTCCGGCGCGGTCATCAACTGCATGGCCACCGGAAAGGCCAGGATGTGCGGGTAGGTGGCCGGCAAGGTGTCGGTCAGCCGGAACCCGCACACCCGGTTGTAGTCGGCCAGTTTCCGGCGGTCCACGGTGACCCCACGCAGCACCAGGTCGACGTCGGGCAGGGTGTCGCCGCGGCCGGCCCGCCCAGGGACCAGCCTGGTGGCCGCCCGGACGAATACGGCCCTGGTCCCGGGCGCCTTCGACAACTCGACAGTGGCCATCGCTAACCCCCTCTTGTTTAGGCCCCGAGCAGGCTCTGGCCGCACACCCGGATCACGTTGCCGGTGAGCCCGCCGGAGGCCGGCGAGGCGAACCAGGCAATCGTCTCGGCCACGTCGACCGGCAGGCCACCCTGGGCGAGACTGTTCATCCGACGTCCCGCCTCGCGCAGCATCATCGGCATCCGCGCGGTCAGCCGGGTCTCGATGAAGCCCGGCGCCACCGCGTTGATGGTGATGCCGCGTTCGGAAAGAATCGGCGCCATCGACTGCACCAGCCCGATCACCCCGGCCTTCGAGGTGGCGTAGTTGGTCTGCCCCCGGTTGCCGGCGATCCCGGCGATCGACGAGACGCCGATCAGCCGGCCGCCGTCGGGGACCAGCTCGCGTTCCAGCAGTACGTCGTTGATCCGCTCCTGGCTGGAGAGGTTGACCTCCAGCACGCTGTCCCAGCGGTCGGCGTCCATCCGGCCGATGGTCTTGTCCCGGGTGATGCCGGCGTTGTGCACCACGATGTCGATCCGGCCGTGCCGGTCGGCGATGTGATCGGCCAACCGCTGTGGCGCTTCGGCGGTGGTCAGGTCCAACTGCACGGCCGTACCGCCGATGGAGTTGGCGACCGCGGCGAGCGCGTCGCCGGCGGACGGCAGGTCGAGCGCGACCACGTGCGCCCCGTCACGGGCCAGCACACGCGCCACCTCCGTGCCGATCCCGCGCGCCGCGCCGGTGACCAGGGCGACCTTGCCGGCCAGCGGCCGGCCCCAGTCGAGGTCGGCGGTGTCGGCCCCGGCGGTGACCCGGACGACCTGGCCGGAGACGTACGCCGACTTGCCGGAGAGCAGGAACCGCAGGGTCGACTCGACTCCCGACTCGGCGCCGGGCGCGACGTACACCAGCTGGGCGGTCGTGCCCCGACCGAACTCCTTGCCGATGCTGCGGGTGAGCCCTTCCAAGGCCCGCTGGGCGGTGGCTTCGCGGGGCGTACGGCACGTCTCGGGTGGCGTGCCGAGCACGATCACCCGGCCGGACGGGTAGAGCGCCCTGGCCAGCGGGTGGAAGAAGTCGTAGACCGCGTGTAACCCGGCCGAGTCGGTGATGCCGGAGGCGTCGTAGACCAACCCGGCGTGCAGCGGCATCCGCCCGTTGGCACCAGGCACGGCTGCGGCGCGATCCTTCAACTCGATGTCGGCTGCCTGGAGCAGCTTGGCCATCGGCTCGCGCAGCCGCCCGCCGGGTGCGGCGTCGAGCAGGACCGGACCGGGGACGAGCGGATCGGCCGGCCGGTAGCGTCGCAGTCTCGGCGGATCCGGTAGGCCGAGCCGCTTGACCAGTGCCTTGCCGGGGCCCGACTGTGCGAAGCTCGCGTACCTGTCACCCATAGGCGTAGCCTACTGGCCGGTAGGTTACGTGCAAGTCCCCGGAGACGAGGAGTCGGACATGCAGACCATTCGGCGGGTCGCGGTCGTCGGCGGAAACCGGATCCCGTTCGCCCGGTCGAACGGCCGCTATGCCAGCGCCTCCAACCAGGACATGCTCACCGCGGCCGTGGACGGACTGGTGGCCCGGTTCGGGCTCGCCGGGCAGCGGGTCGGCGAGGTGGTCGCCGGGGCGGTGCTCAAACACGCCCGGGACTACAACCTGACCCGCGAGGTGGTGCTCGGGTCGCGGTTGGACCCGCACACCCCGGCGTACGACCTCCAGCAGGCCTGCGGCACCGGACTGGAAGCCGCGATCCTGGTGGCCAACAAGATCGCTCTTGGCCAGCTCGAGGTGGGCATCGCCGGCGGGGTGGACACCACTTCGGACGCGCCGCTCGCGCTCAACGAGGAGTTGCGGCGCACCCTGCTGGAAGTCAACGCGGCCCGGACAGTGGGGGCACGGCTGCGCGCCGCGGCCAAACTGCGCCCGACCCACGCTTTCAAGCCGGAGATCCCGCGCAACGCCGAGCCGCGCACCGGGCTGTCCATGGGTGAGCACGCGGCGATCACCGCCCGGCGGTGGGGGATCACCCGCGAGGCGCAGGACGAGTTGGCGCTCGCCTCGCATCAGCAGCTCGCCGCCGCGTACGGCCGGGGGTTCTTCGACGACCTGCTGACCCCGTACCTGGGACTCACCCGGGACCAGAACCTGCGCCCGGACGCCACGCTGGAGAAGTTGGCCGGGTTGAAGCCGGTCTTCGGCAACCGCGGCCCGGACGCCGAGCAGGCCACCATGACAGCCGGCAACTCCTCGCCGTTGACCGACGGCGCCTCGGCGGTGCTGCTGGCCTCCGAGGAGTGGGCGGCGCAGCACTCGCTGCCCGTGCTGGCCTACTTCTC
>Ga0075310_1000136_pt1 | contig 12276 bp, 13 predicted proteins | sample MayberryNE_Catta_2_FD_120088 | JGI IMG/M metagenome (GOLD analysis project Ga0075310, IMG submission 120088) | Natural and restored wetland microbial communities from the San Francisco Bay, California, USA, that impact long-term carbon... | ecosystem: Environmental > Terrestrial > Soil >... | reverse complement strand
CGTGGCCTCCTCCTCGACCGACTCGGTGAGCGCCCCGATCCGGCCCACCTCGGTGTCCATTCCGGTGCCCACCACGACCGCGCGCCCGCGCCCCGCTGCGATCGTGGTGGCCTTGTAGACCATCGTGCTCCGCTCGGCCAATGGTGTGTCCGGCTCGAGCGCGGCATCGGTCCGCTTGTCTACCGGCAACGACTCGCCGGTGAGCGGCGCCTCCACCGTGCGGAGCTCCGTGACGTCGAGCAGCCTCGCGTCCGCCGGCACCGCCGCCCCGGTCTCGAGCAGGAGCACATCCCCCGGCACCACGAGGCTCGCGTCCAGATCGCGGACGCTCCCGTCACGCAGGACGGTCGCGCGGGCGACCTCGAGACCGAGCAGCGCCTCCATCGCCCGGTGGGCGCGCAGCTCGGTGACGAAGCCCAGCGCGACGTTGAGCACCAGGACCGCGCCGATCGCCGCGGCGTCCAGCGGATCACCGGTGGCGAGCGCGATGATGGCGCCCGCCACCAGGAGGAGCACGATCACGCTGCGGAGCTGCGCCATCAGAATGCGCCAGGGCGAGGCGGGAGGGGCCCGCCGGAACCGGTTGGGCCCGTACTGTTCCAGCCGGCGGGCCGCTTCCGCCTCCGTGAGGCCCCGGGGTGCCGCATCGAGGCGCGCGAGCGCGTCCGAAGGGGCCAGGGCATGCCAAGCCGTGGCACCGGCGAGCGACGTCGTCATACGCCCGCGCCCAGTTCCCGCATGGCGTAGAGGTACAGAAGCACGAGGCCCGACAGGTAGACGGCGATCATCAGCGCGCTACCCGGCTCGAGGAGGCTCCGTCGTCCCTCCGAGCGCAGTACGATGGCGGCGAGGCCGAGGGCCATCAGCACCACGGCCAGGAGCGCGCTGAGCGCGTGGGCTGGATCGAGCACCCCGAAGATGGAGCCGCCGGGATACGCCAGGTCCATGGGGAGGAAGACGACCATGTTGAAGGCGTTGGAGCCGAACAGGTTGCCGACGGCGAGATCCACGGCGCCGAGCCGGAGCGCGGCCACGGCGGTCACCATCTCGGGGAGAGAGGTCGCCAGCCCCACCAGCCAGGTGCCGACGAACGTGGTGCCCAGCCCCGACAACTCGGCGATCCGCTTCGCCGACCAGGCGAAGGCCGGCGCGGCCAGCAGGACGCCCGAGCTCGCCAGCAGGAAATGGAGGACCGCGTGGCGTGCCTGGGGCGTCCACCGGGGGGGATGGGAAGCCTCGAGCGGCCCTCCATCGCCGCGGTGGGTATAGATGATCCGCATGCCTGCCACGAACCCCGCGGCGAGCAGCAGTGACTCGAGTCCGACCGGCCAGCCGGGATGTTGCAGCCGCGCCAGGACGAAGACGCCCGCCGCGGCGTTCAGGACGATCGCGAGGCAGGCCGTCACCGCGTGGACCGGCGTGGCGGCGCGGAACACGGGAGCGCCGACGCTCACGTACCCGATGGCCGCCAGGATCAGCATGTTGGCGAGACTGGAGCCGAAGAGATCACCTGCGGCGAGGTTCGGCGCCCCGAGGCGCACCGCGCTCACGTCGGTGGCCAGCTCCGGCATCGAGGTGGCCGCCGCGAGCACGAGCGCGCCCACGAACAGCCGGCCCAAGCCGGTGGCCTCGGCGATCGCATCGGCGGCGTGGGTCTGGACCGTGCCGGCCACCACGAGGAGCAGCCCGGCCGCGACGAAGACGGCCAGGGCGACGGTCATGCGGCCCGGCCGCGGCCGGGCCGGGCCGACCGCTGAGGCGGCGCCACCAGCACGTCGCACCCGGCGTGACGCATCACCGCCTCGGCGACACTGCCCGTGAGGGCGTGCGCCAGCCCCGTGCGGCCGTGGGTGCCGACGACGATGAGGTCGGCGCGACGGGCCCGTGCCGCGCCGAGGATGGCCTGCCTCGGATCCGCACGGCGGAGCCGGATTCCCCGCACCGCGGGCGCGGCGCTGGTCCCCCGGACGAGCCCGCCGATCGCGCGACATGCCTCCTCCCGGCACTGGCGCCGGTACGCGGCCCGCCCGGCGGGGGTGCCCACCCGCGCCAGCATCCCTTCGTGCGCGGGGTGATACGCGTGCACCACCTCCAGCGCCCGATGGCCCGGTCCCAGCAGCCGCACCGCCAGCTCGAGCGTGGCACGCGAGCCGTTGTCGCGGTCCACCGCGGCCACGGGACGGCGGTAGGTCGAGTGGGCCGGCTCTCCCACCACCAGCGTCGGCACGACCGCGTGCCGCACCACCCGCTCCGCGCTCGAGCCGACCAACAGATCGCGAAAGGCGCGGCGGCCGTGGCGCCCGACGACCACCAGGTCGGCGCGGGCCGACCGGCGGAGGATCTCCGCGTAGGGCTCGCCCTGGGCAAGGATGGTTCGAATCCGGACCTCGTCCTGGCCGGAGGCCTCGAGTCCGCGGAGCAGGTGGGCCGCGGCCCGGCGCAGCCGTTCCTCCGCGTTCCGGACTTCGCGACCATGGAGCGCAGGGTTGACCCATGCGGGCATCACGTGCAGCAGGGAGATCTCCGTTCCGGGTGCCAGCGGCAGGAGGGGCACCCGAGTGAGCGCGCCGGCCGCTCCGGGGGAGAAATCGGTTCCTATCAGCAGACGCCGGATCGGCGGCCCAGGCGTGCGTGGCATGCGGGCTTTCCTCCAGCTGGGGCTGTCGCCCAGTGTAAGGCGGCGATCGTGAAGAACCCGCGCGAGCGATCCTGAAGAAGCCTTCAGGAGCGTGTGCCTGGGCCAATCCGAGAGCTGATCATCGGCCGAAGCTTGACGGAAGCGAAGTGCGGCGGCTTCTATCCTCGATGCCGCCGCTCGTCCGTCGATTCCTCAAGACCGCGATCGTGTTCCTCCTCGTCGGCGTCGCGCTCGGCCTCTACCTGCTGGCCCGCCGCGAGCTCGCCGGCGTGTGGGCCACGCCTTGGTTGACCAGCGCGCACACCCACGCCATTCTGATCGGATTCGTGATGATGATGATCGCCGGCGTCGCGCTGTGGATGTTCCCCCGGCCCACCAAGGACGATACCCACTTCGATCCCCGCCTGGCGGAGGGAGCATACTGGTTCCTGACGGGCGGGACCGCGGCCCGCCTGATCGGCGAGCTGGTACGGCCGCTGAGCGCCGCGACCGGCGTTCGATGGATGATCGTCGCCGCCGGCGGAGCCCAGGCCCTCGGCCTGGCGCTCTTTTTCTGGACGATGTGGACCCGCATCCGCGGGCGCCAGGAGGGATAGCCCGTAGCGGGGCGCTCAGAAATCCTTGGCGACGAAGCGTCGCATGCCCAGGAGCAGCGGACCGGCGACCCAGAGCGCCAGCGCACCGATGGTCACCCCCGTTCCGAGTGTGCTGCCGAAGAACCGCTCGAACACGGCGCCGGTGTACCCCATCAGCGCGGCGGCATCGAGCCTCAGGAGCAGCAGGACGCGCCCCAGGTCGACCGGATTGAGGAGCGTGAGCCCGAGGAGCGGAAGCTCCAGCGGGTAATCGGCCATGGTCGTGGCCACCAGTACCAGGATGGCGTCGTAGAGCACCGTCACACCGAGCCAGACCACGATCGCCAGGCCGAGCCCTCGGGCGCGATCCACGACCAGGACCGACACGAGAAAGGCGAGTGCGGTGAAGACCAGCGTCAGGAGGGAGCCGGCCGCGAGCAGGAGACCGATCGATCCGCTCCCGGATCCCTCGCCGGGTCCGGCCCACAGGAACGGCAGCCCGACCCCCATGAGGAAGCCGACCACCAATGGGAGAGCCAGGCCCGTGTAGAGTCCGGCGAAGAGCGCCGGCCGCCCCACCGGCTGGGCGAGCAGCAGCTCGATGAACTCCCGCGCGCCGTAGAGGTACATGGTCCCGAAGACGATGCTCACCAGCGGCACCAGAATCAGCACCACATTCAGCAGGCTGATGACCGCGCGGGGGCCACTGCCCCCGAAGCGGAGCAGCGCCTCGGTGAGCGCCAACAGCAGAAGCGTGTAGCCCAGCAGCCACCGGCTCCGCACCAGGTCGCGCAGCTGGAACTTGAGAACCTTGAACGTCGTCATCCGCCCCTCAGCCGCATCAGGGCCGCGACCGCGGCCTCCAGGCGCTGGTGGCCGGTCGCGCGCCGGAGATTGTCGAGCGAGCCCTGGAACCGCACCCGCCCGTCGAGCAGGAGGAGCACGTCGTCCATCATCTCCTCCAGCTCGCTCAACACGTGGGAGCTGAGGATCACCGTGGCCCCGGCATCGCGCGCCTGCAGGATCTTCGCCTTGAGCAGGCCATTCGCGATCGGATCGAGGCCGGCGGTAGGCTCGTCCAGGATGAGCAACGAGGGGCGGAACATGAACGCGACCGCGGCGTTCAGCTTCTGTTTCGTCCCGCCCGACAGCGTTCGCACCGGCTTGTCGAGCTCGGCCACCAGTCCGAAGGACTCGAACAGCTCGTCGTCCTCCGGCACGGCGTCGCCGCGCAGGTCCCGGAGCATCCTCACCAGCTCGCGCCCGGTGAGATTCTCGGGAAATCGGGCCAGCTGCGGCATGTAGCCGATGCGGGCCCGGTAGCCCGGATCCTCACCGACTGGCACACCATCAATCGCCAGCGTCCCGCCGTCCGGCCGGACCAGGCCGAGCATGGCCTTGATCAGGGTGGACTTGCCGGCGCCGTTCGGCCCGGCGAGCGCCGTGATACGGCCCGGCTTCACGGCAAAGCTCAGCCCGCGGAGCACCGGCAGCCGGCCGAAGCGCTTGGTCAGATCCGTTGCGGCGACCGCCGGACGAGGAAGGTCGAGAGGTGGGCGCGACGTCTCCGGCGGGCGCACGGCTCTTGCGAGCGCGGCCGTCACGAGGCGCTCCAGCGCATCAGAGGGCGACCATCGACCAGGCGCTCCGGGGTGATCGCGGGCACCACCCGCTCGGCCAGATCGAGAAGGTCCAGGAAGAAGCTCCGTAGCAGAATGAGCGCCGGCTCGCTCTGCTCCACCAGGACCGAGAAGAGCCGCACCGGGCGGTAGGGCACGTCCCCGTAGCCATCGCGATCGAGGTCATAACCGGCGTACCCGTCCCAGAAGTTTTCCGCGAAGCTGCTGGAGCTGCCGTTGCTGCCGTTGGTCGCCACGTCGAAGCTGTTGCCCTCGAACCGATTCCGGCGGAAGCGGTTGTCGGTCGCGTCGGCCATGAGCCGGACCGCCCAGCCGTTCCCCAGGAACTGGTTGCCGGCGATCACGATACGATCGGACCCCTCGGCGTAGATGCCGGTGCTGTTGCCCGACAGGACATTCCGCTCCACCCGGCTGTCCTTGATCTCCTTCAGCAGCAGACCGTAGGCGGCCGGACCCCAGTTGTCCTCGAAGCGGTTGCCGATCATGGTGACGGCCCGACTGTACATGACCGCGACCCCGGCGCCGTTGCCCGCGAATCGGTTGCCGCGATAGTCGCAGGTGTCCGAGTACATGAAATGGAGACCGTAGCGCAGGTTGGCGACGCTCTCGTTGTCGAAGATCCGGGCGCGGGGGGAGAACTCCAGGTAGATGCCGTCGCGGTGCCCGTGAATTCGATTGCGGGCGACCGTGAACCCGTCCGACTGGAACAGGTGGATCGCGTTGCCCGAGCTGGTCTGAGCCCCGCCGGGACCCTCGAGGAGGTTGTCGGTGATGGCACAGTCGGAGGACCGCGCGGCGTAAATCCCGAAGAACGCCTCGGCGATGCGATTGCCGCTGACGGTGCAGCCGCGCACGCCCTCGAGCCGGATCGCCGCCCGGTCCTCGGTGTAGCTGTGCCCGACGTTGCGCAGGGTGAGGCCGCGAATAGTGACCCGGTCGGCCGTGACGGTCAGGATCTCGTGGGTTCCCTGGCCGTCGAGATTCGGATTTCCCCGACCCAGAATCGTCACCGGGACCGCGACCATGATGCGCGGCTCGCGGTAGGTGCCCGGCAGGACCAGAATCGTGTCTCCCGGCCGCGCCCGCCGCAGCGCGGCCGTCAGCGTCGGAACGGTGCTGCCCGGCTCGACCAGGATCCGGCCGGCCGGCGTCTGCGGCATCAGGCCCGCCAACAGCGCGAGTGACACGACCAGCTCACCCACGGCGTCCCTCGCGCAGCAGCTCCTCCCATCCCAGGCGGATACCGCCGAGACGGGCATGCGCACTGTCCACCGCGGCCCCGGGCGCCAGGGCAGCGAGATGGCTGCTCATCGGTGTGCGAAGGCTGTCCACTCGGAGGTAGCTCGCGGACCGAGCGTCGAGCAGCGAGTCGGGATGCAGGAAGTCGTGAACCCACAGCGAATGGACTACAGTCGAGGGCACCGACTCGCTCGCCACGAAGGCGGCGAGGCAGCCGACATCGTCAAACACGTACACCCGCCCCCGAGTGGTCACCAGCTCCGCGGCAAACCGGGGATCGGCAATCGTCATGTGGCAATGCCGGCAGACTTCCTCGCCCAGCGCGATCGGCCGCGGTCCCGGCGAGCCGCATGCGGCCGCGAGCACCGCCGCCGCCGCGACCACCAGGCGCCGCCGCTCGCGCAGCAGCACCCACACGCCCACTGCGAACACCGCCAAGGCGATCCACGCGCCGGTTTCGGGCCAGGCCGCGGCCTCGAAGTTGAGCAGCTGCTTGGTCCCGATCACCGGCGGCTGATAGCTCATCCCGGGGACCTTGATGGCCGCGTGCTCGTCGAGCTCGTGGCCGTAGCGGTAGCCCCACATCCAGAAGTCCACCAGTCCGGCCACCGCTCCGAAGCCGAGCAGCAGCAGCCAGCCGACCACAGGACCCCTGCGCCCCGCGACGGCCACCAGCAGTCCAAGCCCAACGAGCCCGCCGAGCATCCACGGCATGAGCCGGAGCTCGGGGATGTCGTCCGGCGAGATCTCGTGCATGCCGATGTAGTGGTTCAGCATGTTGATGCTGTTGAGGTCGTTGGGCTTCACCCCGGTGATCTGGTTCACCCAGATCCGGAGCCCGAGGCCTTCAGGGTATTGCGGCGCGTGCAGGTCGATCCGCCAGAGCGGAACCACGTAGATCGCCAGGAGGGCGAGCGCCGCGATCGCCAGGGCGATCCGGGAGGAAGCGCGCATCATGCAGTCCCCCTACTGCCCAGGCGCGCCGGCACCGGCGCCCGCGCCGGCGACGGTCTGATAGCTCGGGCTGTTCCACTTGAGCGGGACGTTCGATCCCTTGGGTGATACCCGGATATAGCCCTGCATCTCCTGGTGCAGCGCCGAGCAGAAGTCGGTGCAGTAGAAGGGGAAGATCCCGACTCGCTGCGGCACCCAGACGAGTGTGCGCGTTTGACCCGGCATCATGAGCAGCTCGGCGTTGTTGGCGCCCAGCACTGCGAAGCCGTGGGGCACGTCCCAGTCCTGCTCCAGGTTGGTGACGTGGAAATAGACCGAGTCGCCGACCCGAATGCCCTCGATCTTGTCGGGCATGAAGTGGCTGCGTACCGAGGTCATCACCACGTGCACGACGTTGCCCTTCCGCTCGACCCGGGTGGTCTTTTCCGACTTGGCGGCGTAGGGGTCCTTGTTCTCCATCAGCGGATACATCTTGAGCTGGCGATCCTGGATCAGCTCCGCCGGGAGGGCCTGCGCGTAGTGCGGCTCGCCGATGGTCGGGAAGTCGAGCAGGAGCTTCATCCGCTCGCCGGTGATCTCGTAGAGCTGAGCCGAGTGGGCGAGCTCCGGGCCGGTCGGGAGGTAGCGATCCTTGGTGATCTTGTTGAGCGCCACGACGTACTTCCCGAACGGCTTGCGGCTGTCGCCGCCGGGAATCATGAGATGGCCGATCGAGTAGTACGTCGGCACCCGGTCCACCACCTTGAAATCCTTGAGGCTCCACTTGGTGATCTCGGAGCTTATGAACATGGAGGTGTAGGCGTACCCCTTGCCATCGAACTCGGTGTGGAGCGGCCCCAGGCCGGGATTCTGCACCTCTCCGGCGATCGTGGCCTCGTACTTGAGCACCGGGATACCCTTCACCTCCGCCGCGAAGGCCTTCTCGGCGATCGCCTTCTGCATCTTGGAGAAGGAGTGCACCGGGATCAGCGCCGCGAGCTTCCCGCCCGCCACGATGAACTCGCCGGTCGGATCCACATCCACGCCGTGGGGTGACTTCGGGGTGGGGAGATAGTAGGCCAGCCCGGGGCACGCGGCTGGGGTCAGCATCTTCACGCCGTCGCCCCACTCGCTCCGGGCGATGCCGTCCTCTCCCAGACGATTGTGAGCATACCGCGCCGGCACCGCCGTGGCCTTGCGCTGCTCCAGGCAGGCCTCCGCCCGCTTCCAATCGATCGCCGCGATGTAGTCCTTGTCGTTCTGCGAGGCGTTGACCTCCAGCTTGCTGTTCCCTTGCTCGCTGTTGTAGCTAGTGAAGAAGGCCCAGCCGTGCGAGGGGCCCTTGCCCGCGTGGGCCAGGTCGTAGTCGAAGGCCGGAAGCCGGATCTGGAAGGCGATGGCCATGCGCCCGGTCGCACTGTCCACCCGGACGAACGTCAGGACACCATCGAAGGCCGTCTTGTAGTCCTCGATCGAGACGTCCCGATTGGGCGCCGGGATGCTGAATCGCGTGCCCCCCACCACGTACTCGTTGTTCTCGGTCACGAAGGGCGAGGAGTGATTGCCGGCCGAGTTGGGGATCTCCAGGATCTCCTCGGTCTCGAACCGGCTCAGGTCCAGGCGGGCGATCCGCGGTGTATTGTTGCCGTTGATGAAGAGCCAGCGGCCGTCGGGCACACCTGCAGTCTGGGACAGCTGGGGATGATGGGCATCGTCCCAGGGGACGAACCCATAGCTGGTGGTCAGCATCGCCTTGGTCTGCTCGCTGTATCCCCAACCATTCTCGGGATTCTGGGAGAAGACCGGCACATGCCGGAGCAGCCGCCCGGAGGGGAGGCCGTAGACACCAACCTGGCCATCGAAGCCGCCAGACATGAAGGCGTAGAACTCGTCGTACTTGCCGGGGGCCACGTAGACCTTCTCGGCGGCGTCACCGACTTCCCCGACGCGCGGGGCATTGGCCCTGCCGCACCCGGCGGCCGCGAGGGAGGCGAGGACGACGGCCAGGGTGGACAGACGCGACATGGGATGACCTCCTGTGAAGTTGGAACCGAATGCCATGCAGTCTCGGCCGTCGGGCTCCAGAGCAGCGTGAAGTGCCGGTGAAGTTCCCTTCATCGTGCCTGCGCCCGAATGGCACCCACAAATAGTTGACCAGATCATGAGAATATGATTAATTGACTCTGAAACCCTCCGCCCGAGCGACCCCATGCTCTCACAGACTGCCGAGTACGCCCTGCGGACCGTGCTCTACCTGGCCGATCGTGGCGAGGAGCGCCTGATCGGCGCCGAGGAGCTCGCCGAGACGCTCGGCGTGCCCCGCAACTACCTCTCGAAGACGCTCCACCGCCTCAGCCGGGAGCGGATTCTCGCCTCCGCCCGGGGCAAGGGAGGCGGGTTCCGGCTCGCCAGGGATCCCAGGCGGCTGACCCTGCTTCAGGTGGTCGAGCCCTTCGACGCGATCTCGGCGGAACGGCGCTGCCTGCTCGGGCGGCCCGCCTGCGACGACCGACATCCCTGCCCTGCTCACCACCGCTGGAAGGCGGTGAGCACACAGGTGGCGGAGTTCTTTCGCAAGACGACGGTGGCCGAGCTCATCGCGGGCACTCGTGGAACACTCCTTCAGGATCGGCCCATGCTTTCTTCACGATCAACCCGCTAGACTGGGCAGCCGGAGGAGCCAACGGGTCATGGATACGGGTCATCTGCATCTCATGCTCAACCATCTGCCGGTGCTTGGCGTGCCGGCGCTTCTGGCGCTTCTGGTGTGGGGACTTGCTCGCAACATGCCGAGCGTCGCTCGCGGCGCCCTCTGGCTGACGCTGGCGCTGAGCGCGGTGACGGCGGCGGTCTATCTGACCGGGGAGGCCGCCGAGGAGCTGGTCGAAGGACTGCCGACGTTCGACGAGCGGCTGGTGGAGCGCCACGAGCTCGTGGCGCTGTGGACGACCGTGATGGTCGTCGCGACGGGACTGCTCGCCGCGGCCACGCTGTACATCTCAGCGCGTCGAGGCGTCCAGGGCTCCAGGGCTCTGATCCGGCTGGTGGTGGTCGGACTCGCGCTGAGCACGATAGCCCTCGGCGTGACGGCCTGGACCGGCGGTCCAATCGGTCATCCCGAGCTGCGCCAGGGCGTCATCGGGGAGCGCTTGTCATCCGTCGATGACGACTAGCTCTCCACCACAGCCCTAACCGCAACGCCCTCGGCTCGGTCGTTGCCTGTCGCGGCATCCCTGCTCATGAAGAACCCTTCACGGATCCTTCACGGGTCCCTCAGGGTGCGCGGTCCACCTTTGTGTCCTCTTCTCACGCCAGGAGCCGAATGTGTCAGAAATGCCGCCAGGCCTGCCTAAGCATCCCATCGGCACCTTCGCCTTCGTGGGCGCCTACGCCGTCCTCTTCGTAATCGCCTGGTTCGCCATCTACATCTACATCTTCCTCGCCCGCCAGCCGGTGACGCCATGAACGTCGACTTCTACGAGCGGATCTGGATGTGGGGCGTGGGCGTGATGCTCGCCGTGTTCTTCGGGAGCACGGCGGCCGCCGCGCTGATGAGTCAGATCCACCCTCCCAGCCACGTCGAGACCATCGATCCGCGCACCGCACTGAGTGACCCCCGCTTCAAGCGCCAAGGCGTGAGCGTGGACGCGAGTGGGCGGGTCCACGCCACGATCGTCGGAATGATGTTCGTCTGGCTGCCGGCCGAGCTGGTCCTGCCGGCGGATACTCCGGTGACGTTCCACCTCACCTCGCCGGACGTGATTCACGGGTTCGAGATCGTGCGCACCAACGGTCAGGCGATGGTGGTGCCGGGTTACGTCAGTCAGTTCACCACCCAATTCGCCGCGGGCGAGTACCTGGTGGCCTGCAACGAGTATTGCGGCGTCGGTCATCACGCGATGGCGTCGCGCCTCAAGGTCGTGCCAAAGAGCCAGTGGCAGGCACCCTCCGGGGAGGCAGCCAATGTCCAGTGAAGCCATCAAGTCGCGCCTCTCCGCCGAGACGCCCTCGCGGGAGGCGCCGCGGGACGAGGCCGCCGGCAACCGGCTCATTCGCGCCAACATCTGGGTGGCGGTGATCGCATTCGGCGTCGCCGCCGCGATGGCGATGATGCAGGCGATCAGCCGAGCCAACCTGGAGCTGCCCTATCGGTCGGCGAGCATGTACTACATGTCGGTCACCGCGCACGGGATCCTGATGGCGCTGGTGTTCACCACCTTCTTCATCATGGGCCTGGGGTGGGCGATCGCGCAGAAGGAGATCGGCACGGTGCCGTGGCGCCGTGCCGGGTGGATCTCCTTCTGGCTGGCCGTGGCCGGCGTGGTGATGGCGCTCGCCACCGTGTTCGCCTTCAAGTCCAGCGTGCTCTACACCTTCTACCCGCCACTCCAGGCGCACCCGCTGTTCTACATCGGGCTGACCCTGCTCGTGGTCGGTTCATGGGTCTGGGCCGGCGCCATGATCACCGCCTGGCGACGCTAGCGAGCCGCGCGGGGCGGCCGTCCCACCTCGCTGGCGATGCACGCCACCACGGCGAATGCCATGCTCTGGCTCCTGGCCACCTTGGGCGTCGCCGCCGAAATGCTGCTTCAGCTCATTCCTTGGTCGCTGGGACTGGTGGAGCGGGTGGATCCGCTGCTGGCCCGCACCCTCTTCTGGTTCTTCGGCCATCCACTGGTGTACTTCTGGATCCTGCCGGCGTACACGATCTGGTACACTGTTCTCCCGCGGGAAGCGGGCGGCAAGCTGTTCTCCGACCCGCTCGGGCGGATGGTCTTCGCCATGTTCCTCGTGTTCTCGACGCCGGTGGGATTCCACCACCAGTTCCAGGATCCGGGAATCCCGGCGGGGTGGAAGCTGCTCCACACCTTCAACACGATGATCATCTCGTTCCCGAGCCTGGTCACCGCGTTCACCATCGTGGCCTCGCTCGAGGTCGCGGGCCGACTGCGGGGCGGCACCGGTCTCTTCGGCTGGATCCGGACGCTGCCGTGGGGCAACCCCGTGGTCTCCTCCGTGCTTCTGGCCTGCCTGCTGTTCATGGTCGGCGGGTTCGGCGGCTCGATCAACGCGGCCTATGCGCTCAATTCGGTCGTCCACAACACCGCGTGGGTGGCGGCCCACTTCCACCTCACCGTCGGCAGCGCCGCGGCCCTGACGTTCATGGGGGCGTGCTACTGGCTGGTGCCCAAGGTGAGCGGGCGAGACCTGGAGCTGTCGCTGCTGGCCAAGGTTCAACCATACCTGTGGT
>Ga0075310_1000132_pt1 | contig 12610 bp, 9 predicted proteins | sample MayberryNE_Catta_2_FD_120088 | JGI IMG/M metagenome (GOLD analysis project Ga0075310, IMG submission 120088) | Natural and restored wetland microbial communities from the San Francisco Bay, California, USA, that impact long-term carbon... | ecosystem: Environmental > Terrestrial > Soil > Wetlands... | reverse complement strand
TCAGATCGTTTTCGCTGGCAAGCGCCATCAATCGATCGTTTTCGACGGATTGCAAGTACCCGGTCTCGCGGCAGGGAATCGACTCGGCGAGGCGCTCAAATTCCCCGGCAAACTCCGGCGTTAAGTCGTGCCCGCCGTCGGCGGGCGGAAGACCCAACGTCTCCGGAAACAATTTGTCAATGCCTTGGGTCAGATCCTCAGCAACCATAGCGATCACTTCGGGGGCTTGAATGGTCACGGCGGCATGATGGATGAAGTAAATCAGCACGCCGAGGCTTACGAGCGCGAGAACCATCGCGAGTGTGACCGAGACCTGCGGCACAAACTCGCTGCCATTGCTGCGAATGGTGCGCAGCACCATCAGCGAATAAGTAAATGTCGCAATAAACGTCCCGAGCACCACCTGGTTACCGCGGTCGCGCATGAAATTCCGCAATAGGCGGGGGCCGAATTGTTGGGATGCCAGGGTCAATGCAACGATCATAACCGAAAACGCGACGCCGGCGACGGTAATCATCGAGGATGCGATCGCCGACAGAACCTCGCGCGCTCCCTCGGGACCGCCGCCGTACGCCCACTCGGAGCCCTGGCTGATGGCGTCGTCGAGCCCGATGGCGGCTAAAGCGAGCCCGACGGCGAAAAGAGTCAATAATGACGGCACAAACCACAAACTCGCGGATAGTGTTTCCCATAAATTTGCCAGGCGAGATTTCATCCCAGCTTTTTCTCCCAAGCTCCGGTCGCGGCGTTCGGCACGCTCCTGCGCTGCGCGGCGCGGCCGTTACCGGCAGAACCCCAATCAGAGCCGAAGATGATCCGGCTCCACGGTGGGAATTCAAAACTGCTCTTGTTCATGGGGCGCGGCATCCGACCAAGCCGGTACGAAAATTACCGCGGCCGGAGTAGTCGCTCTGTGCTTTAGGATCACGTAAAGCGCGGGAACAATGCCAGCACCTAGCCCAGGAGTGAGTAAGATGTTCAACCAGGAAAGGCCGCTTAGCCCGATTCCCAGAAAAACACCCGAAGGCGTCAACAGTATCGCAAACAATTTAAATTCGGATCTGTGGCGGTGACGGCCCTATAGCCTAAGCGACTGTGTTCAACATCGATCGTCGGAACCGAAGACCGGCTCATGCGTGTCGTGTGCTCGCTCGATCTTGGCACACGTCGTCACCGTGTTCAGCCGTGATTGCTCCGGAAGACTTCAGCAGGCCGGTTGCCGTGCCGGGACATATCTAGCGGGCCACGATGCTTCCGCTGAGGCGTTTTAGTCACGGGGCGGCGACTGCGCGCGCACACTTCGGGGCTCGTTGAGCGATTCAATGATCAACTGCCCTGGCAGCGACACAGCGCGAGCGCCGCTCACCGCGTTTTTCAACTGGGAGTTAGCCCAGCAGCAGATTCCAGGCTAACAAGCTCACTCCGGCCAGCTCGACCATAATTCCGAACGGGCTGGTCGCGTATTTCCACGCCAGCACGAGCGGCATGGACTTCTTGATCGTTTCGAATGGAATCAGTTTTTCCATACCCCAGCGAGCGATCATGTAGCGCTCCTCGCCGAGAACTCCGACGGCGATCGGATCTTTCTCGACTTGGTTTTTTCGCCAAATTTCGACTTTGTCGAAATGCTGACTTGCGCGTTGCACTTCAGTCGCCACCTGCATTGGGATCCCGTCATGAAGCGAAGTCGTGCTGAAACTGGCGGCGGCGATCCGATCTAAGTTGTGTGAACGGACCGGTAAAAAGGTCGACCACACGCGCCAATCCTCATCGGAAATTTTGGGATAAGGCAGTCGTGCCGATTCTCCTCCGGCCATAATCGATTCGGCATTCTCTCGGCGATAATTCTCAACGAACATAGTTCATCCTCCTCTTTTTTGTTTTTTTCGACGCAGTGAATTTGTTCCGACGCAGTGACACGGAGATCATCTGCAGTTTCCCCGCTTCTTACATCGGCGCCGGACTCGCTTCGGTTGATCGCCTCCTTGGATCATCAACGGGGGTGAAGCCGGCTCATTTCGTCTTATTCGATCTTTCCAAAACCGCGCACGCTACTCGATCACCCGCGTCTCCACCGGGATCCGTACGGTAGTCATCGGCCGCCTGGTGAATCACAACAGCGGACCCGTCATCATCCATGAGGCTAGCCTTACCGCCGCTAAGACTGAGCTGCGGCACAAGAAATTCCACCGACAGTGGAGCGTTCTCCGTCATATGAATATTCGGCAAATCGCCGGCATGTTTGCCCTGAGTGGCCAGGAAGCCGTGCTTTTTGTTGGCAGGATTGAAGTGTCCACCCGCAGATGTGAACGGCGGCTCGCAACTGCCGACCTCGTGAATATGAATGGCGTGCGTGCCGGGCGAAATTCCCTCGGGATTCCGCCGGAGGTTAATCCGGATCAACACCCCGTTGGGCGTTTCCGTCAAGGTCGCATCACCGACCTCTTGCTGTTTTGCATTGACAAATTTGGTTTTGACAGGTTGGCTCGCGGCTGAAGAACCATTCGCGACGAAGCTTAAGAGGACGGAGGCGGCGATCACGGCTGAAGGAAATCTCACTGATTCTCCTTGTGCCAAAACGCACGGGCATCGTTGATGATTGCTCCAATAGCATCGCAACTTGCATGCCCGATTGCCGCTGCTACTATTTGATATCCGACTGCGGGCGAATGTGTCACCTACGCAACAGGTAGGTCTAGGTTGATCTCAGTTCTGGGATGACGAGAGTAGGAGCGGCATCGCTTATGAAATACGTTTTCGCTGCTTTCACCGACTTCTCCGCGCGCCACGATAACCCGTCCGAATGTAAATGCATATTGCCGAGCAACGCGATCCTCTCGGGCTTGTCGACAAGTCGGCTGCTAATTTGCGAGCTTGCGGGGACTGTGTTTACGGTGCGCCATTTGCTGATCTGCATCCTTCTGTTCCTTGACAATGCGCGGTTCCGTTCCTAACTTCTTTAGAATGCAGATTTGCAAGGTCAATTAAGAAAAAATTGCTGCAAGGAGTCACATGTCCCAAGACTGGGAATTATTGATTTGGCAGCGCGCCGACGCATTGCTTCGGCAGGCTGAGCGTATTCAGCGAAACTTCGTGCAGGTCGCGATTTCCACCCAATACCGCGCCTCGCACGGCAGGAACACGTCATGGGAACCGCCGATCAACGTAGTGGAAACCGACGAAGCCCTGTGGGTTATCGCAGCGATCCCCGGCGTAAAACGGGACCGCGTCATAGTTCGGCTCCAAGACAATTACTTGACAATCTCAGGCGAGCGGCCGTTGCCCGCTTGCTGTACAGAAGGCGAACTCAAGATTTGGGAGATTCCGCTCGGACGTTTCGAGCGGCAGCTTGGGCCTTTCAGCGACGTCTATTCGCTGGTCACCGAGCGAACTAAACTCGATGACGGCCTGCTCATAGTCGAGCTAAGAAAGAACCTATGACAGCTCAAGAACAAGAAAATACTAAACAAGCCTCCAAACCGAGTCGCCGGATCACCGTTCCTCCAGGTGGATTATTAATACTGCCGCTACGCCAGGCAGTGCTTTTTCCATCAACGGTCATGCCGCTGGTGGTCGGCCGCCCGGCCAGCCTGCAAAGCGTCGAAGAGGCCGTGCGTCAGCAAATTCAGGTCGGTTTCGTTGCGCAACGTGATCCGAGCATCGAGTCGCCAGGGCCGGAGCACTTGTTCACCGTCGGTACCAGCGCGGACATTCTGCGCATGTATAATCTTCCCGACGGTCAGCGCCAGATCGTTGTCCAGGGCCGGCAGCGCTTTGAGATCGCCGAATTCATGCAAACCGATCCCTTCCTGATCGCTCGGGTGACCTTCGTTGAAGAGCAAACGCCTAAGTCCAAGGAATTCCAGGCGCGCATTATCCACTTGCGCCAGGAAGCTGGAAAGGCCCTAACACTGCTGCCGGAGCCGATGATGGAGCTCAAGTCGGCGATCGAGCGGATCGACAATCCGTTGGCGTTGATCGATATCATCGCCAGCACGATGGATCTGCCGCTGGAAGAGAAGCAAGAGCTGCTCGCTAGTTTTGACCCCGACCAGCGCACGCAAAAGGTATCCGAGAAGCTGGCGCGCCAGATCTCTCTGCTCGAACTCAGCAAAAAGATCGGCGATGAGACCAAAGGATCGCTCGACAAGGCTCAACGGCAGTATTTTTTGCGCGAGCAATTGAAGGCGATTCAAAAGGAACTGGGCGAAGACAGCGGCGAAAATGCCGAGGCTGAAGAGCTACGAAAAAAGGTCCTTGAAGCCAAAATGCCGCCGGAGGTGGAGACCGAAGTGCTGCGCGAGCTAAGCCGCTTCGAGCGCATGCCCGACATGGCTGCAGAACGATCGATGATCCGCACCTACCTCGACTGGATGGTGGACCTGCCATGGAGCGTCAGCAGCGCGGAACAAATCGATTTGCCACGCGCGCGTGAAGTCCTCGACGCTGACCATTACGATCTGGAAAAAGTCAAGAAACGTATTGTCGAATTTCTTGCGGTTCGCAAACTTAATCCGGGCGGCAAAAGTCCGATCTTGTGCTTCGTTGGCCCGCCGGGCGTGGGCAAAACCTCGCTCGGCCAGAGCATCGCGCGCGCGATGAATCGTAAGTTTGTGCGCCAGAGTCTGGGTGGCGTGCATGATGAAGCCGACATTCGCGGCCATCGTCGCACGTACATCGGAGCTCTGCCCGGCAATATCATTCAAGGCATCCGCAAGGCGGGCACCAACAATCCCGTCTTCATGCTTGATGAGATCGACAAGCTCGGCGTCAGTTTTCACGGCGATCCCTCAGCGGCCCTGCTTGAGGTTTTGGACCCGGCGCAAAATGCAACCTTCCAGGATCACTATCTCGGCGTCGATTTCGATCTCAGCAAGGTGATGTTTATCGCCACCGCGAACGTGCTCGATACCATCCCCGGGCCGCTGCGCGATCGCATGGAAATCATTCCGTTGGCCGGTTATATCGAAGAGGAGAAGTTGGCCATCGCGACCAACTATTTGATTCCGCGACAAATTACGGAAAACGGGCTGGGAGAAGCTCAAATCGCTTTCGATTCGGACGCCATCCGCGAAATCATTCGTTCTTACACCCGAGAAGCCGGCGTTCGCCAGCTTGAACGCGAGATTGGGTCGGTTTGCCGCGGCGTTGCCACACGCGTGGCCGAAGGACTGACGGAAAAAGTCACGATCAATCAAGATGCGCTACGTGATTATCTGGGCCCCCCGAAGTTTTTTAACGAGATCGCATTGCGCACGAGTTTGCCGGGTGTCGCAACGGGTCTAGCCTGGACGCCCGTCGGCGGCGACATTCTGTTCATCGAAGCGACCAAAATGGGGGGAGACGGAAAACTTCAGCTAACTGGCCAGCTTGGAGATGTGATGAAAGAAAGTGCGCAAGCGGCCATGAGCCTGGTCAAATCCCGCGCGGATACGCTCGGCATCTCGCCCGAACTGTTTCGAACTCAGGATATTCACGTGCACATTCCCGCCGGCGCGATCCCGAAAGACGGACCGAGCGCCGGGGTCACTATGTTTGTCGCGCTGGTATCGCTGCTGCTCGGCCAGAGGGTGCGCAAAGACACTGCAATGACGGGCGAGATCAGCCTGCGCGGGCTCGTGTTGCCGGTCGGCGGCATCAGGGAAAAGGTGCTCGCCGCCAAGCGCGCCGGCATCTCAACGGTCTTATTGCCGGCGATGAACCAACGCGATCTGGAAGAAATTCCACCCTCCGCGTGCGCCGGAATCCAGTTTGAGTATCTGAACACCGTGGATGACGCGCTCGAACACGCGCTGGAACCCGACAGCGCAGAGCGTTACCGGGCCGACGCTCCCGGCGTCCAGCCAAGCGCTTCCTAAAAATCAACAGGCCAGACTGCTGCCCGATGCCCGTCTTACCGGCAACGCCTGCGTCTTACCGCCACCGGGTCGCTAAACAAAGGCAATCAGTTATTAGATTGCAACTATACCGCGTTACCAGCGTCTGCGCTCCCCCCGCCATCCGCTGTCGCGTCCGCCTCCGCCACCCCGTCGAGCGCCATCGAATTGCGGCCGCCGTTCTTGCGGGCGGGCTTCATTCACAGTAAGGCTTCGCCCGTCTAACTGGCTGCCGTTCAATGCTTCGATTGCGGCCTGCGCCTCGTTGCCGGAGCTCATCTCGACGAAGCCGAAACCTTTCGAGCGGCCGGTCAGCCTGTCCGTAATGATCCTGGCTGATTCCACCGTGCCGTATTGGGAGAAAATCTCCGCCAACCTGGCATCGGTGGTCGCGTAGGGCAGGCTACCCACATAAACACGATTCGTCATGATCCGTCCTCCTCTGCTTTATTTACCTTATCAGGAGCTGATTTCGATTCCCCCGCAGGGTTTGCTATCGCGTCTTTAACGGTATTCGTCAACCATTTCGTCGTGGTAGATTCCGCGATTATGCTGTCAGAAATTATCTCGCCAAACAGTTTGTCTCCGCGGGCAAGGCGTGACGCAGCACACAGCGACTATCCTTTTTGAGCCGCCGACCTGCTGCTGTTTTGGACCCTAGGAACCATTGACATTCTGTTCTCTGTGTATAGGGCTGGTCAGAAAGAGGATCGCAAGATGTCTTCGGTCGTAGTTCTAGAGCAGAAGTTATCCTTGACTCCCGGTTGGTAGGCCGCTGTTCTGTAGCCATCCCGCAAAATGAGCAACACACTTGACCGGACGGCAACGAGCAAAGAATGCGCCAGTCAGGGGCGAAATCGATAAACGGCGAAAATTAAGGTCATCGATGACAGACCCTGAAGGGATTTTTACTCGCAAGGATAGTTTTACATTGGCCCGTGAGTAGCGGACGCTACGCCTCGGCTGAGATGCTTCTAAAAAACCAAACGCCCAATACGTCCCAGCCGAGCGACAGAGATTCGCGGAGCCGTATCAAACATAAGACAAGTGTACGCTTCGACTGACGCCTGCTAATCCTAATCTCGTATGGTATCTGTCGTGTTAACCGCGACAAAAACGGACCCTTCCCGGGTTCAGCGTTGAGCTGATCGCCTTTTCAGCGTTACGCTAGATCATGACCATCAGTCGCAAGCTGCTTAGGTGTCCGCGCTGCGATAGCACCAACGTGAGAAATTCCCATCGGGCGAATTTGATCGAGAAATGCTTGACCCTTATTTCGGTCCGGCCATTCCGGTGCCGGGAGTGCAGAACTCGATTCTGGAGAGTCTCTAAACGATTAACCCAATATGGATGATGCAATCTCCTCGCACAACATACGTTTTAAATCTCGACGGTTACGCGAGTTATTTGATCCACGGACAGCGTGTTTGCACGCAGGTGCGTTGTGCTTAATTCGCTGTGAGCATTGCCAGGCACGCCTTGTCCAGGCAACTCAATAGATCACCGCACCAAAGTGATCGAGATGACTCCAAACTTGGTGTGCTGGCGCCCGAGCGCGTTCGATCCAAATCACGCATGCAACCACGGTGATCATCAGACCAAAGCAAATAAGCGGCCGAAGATCTCACCCAGGAAGCGCATTAAGCGCACTGGAGTCAATCTCAGCGTCGGGCTTCGTTCGTGCTCGTCGAAAAATCTCTGCAAGCTGAAAGATAAGAAAATTCTTGCACTCCAACCGCTGTGGATGGTAAAAGGCTGGAACCGCGACTCTCGAATATGAAACCTAGTTGTTGGAGTTGACGGTAAGACGCTGGGAGGCACTTACCCCTCTGCTCAAGGGAGGTTCAGACCCGAAGCAGAGCTAGCTCGTAAACGCGAGCATTCGCCAACTCCAATTTCAGCATAACGGAAGAAACACAGAAAAAAAGGCCGTTCCTCTCGGGTGCAGTTAGACAGCGATGAACGGACTCATTGTGGCGCGCCCGGAGAGATTCGAACTCCCAACCCCCAGATCCGTAGTCTGGTGCTCTGTCCAATTGAGCTACGGGCGCTAAAAAACTTCAAATTACAAATTTCAAATCTCAGACCGTGAAATTTGCATTTGATGATCTGTCGTGCCGCCGGGCTAAGTGGCGGAGAGAGAGGGATTTGAACCCTCGGTACCCTTTTGGGGTACACACGCTTAGCAGGCGTGCGCCTTAGACCACTCGGCCATCTCTCCGTAACGGTCTGAATTCTCGCGCCCGGCTCTTGAGACGCTAACAACCGCGCAACAAAACCATCGGCGAACGATGCCAACGTGCGGTGCTTAAGTTCGTAAAATTAGCATACGCAATTGCGCTTTTCTACAATCGCCGGCAGCGCTTCGATCGGCCGGGCTGGCGCGTGACCGTCTTCATCCAAGTTCCAGCGTTGCCGCATCAAAAAAGGGTTGGCGCGCGCGGCGTCCGGCCCTTTTCCATCAGCCATCCATTTCACTTCGGTCCGAACTTTAGCCTTCCCAGACCGGTTTCACGAAAGTATCGAGCCATTTCTTCGGATCTTCGAGAAAGAGCTTGTCAGTGACCGGCAGTGTCTTTGCGCCCTTGCCGAACGCCGACTCGATCGAAGTCTTCGATTTGAAATCGATACGCGACGACTCGCGGCCGACTGAATCGAGGGCTTTCTGCCCCTGCTCGGAGATCAGCCACTCGGCAAACAGTTTGGCCGCATTCGGATGGGGCGACTTGACGTAAATGCCCGCATGGCGAGGAAACAAGACCGGTGGATTGGTCTTAACGTAACTCACCGGAGCGCCTTTATGCATTTCTTCCATCACATCGTGCAACAGCGCTGGCATGGCGATATTGTACTCACCGGAAACCAACAGCCTGAACATCGCGCTCGTGCTTTTATGCACCGGCACCTTCAGCGCCTTGAGTCCCTGGAGAAATTTATTGAAGCGCCCATCATCGTTCCATTGAGTCTTTAAAGCTGACAGCATCGAGCTCAAGGGACCCGCCCGCATAGGATCGTCCAATGCAATCATGCCCTTGTATTTAGGGTTGGCTACGTCTTCCCAATTTTTTGGCGCCTCCGCTGGCTTCATCTTCCTGGTGTTGAAAGCGAGCGCCTGGATCTGCAGGCTAACCGTTGGGATTCCCGGGTCGTGCAACAACAACACGTCTTTTTGCGCCGTCTCATAGCTCATGATCCCGCCTGCGGCGCGGATGACCGACGGAGCGTTATCCGACAACACAACGTCGAAACTCGACTGGCCGCCCTGCAGTTCGGTCAAAACCCGCGTGACAATCTCCGGGTTGCGTGCTTGCCAATAAGTCGCTTTGATGCCCGGATACCGTTTCATGAATGTATCGCTAATGATCCTGAGATGCTCGACGTCCCAGACGGAATAAACGACCAGATTGCCTTCCTGTTTGGCCTTCGGGTAAAGTTCGGCACTCGCTTTCTCGAAAGCCTTTGCCGCTTGCGCGCTAGCACCAGCGCCGGTGATTCCCTTTGTTCCTTGGTCGGGACCGGCTTTCTGCGCCGCTCCGGCCACACTGGCGAAACACAAGCCGATGGCCAACCCGATCGCGGTCACCTTCATGGATTTGCTCATCATTTGATCCGTCCCCCTTTTCATTGGATTTCGACTTGACTACGCACTACAGACTGAACCTCAGTTTGAAAACAAATTTGGCCGTCGAGACGGCCACCACCAATATAATCAAATAGATCACCCCGCCAGCCGCCGCCTCCGCCCATTGTCCAAGCCGGAAGTATTCGAACAACGTCACCGGACCGTACTCCTTCCCGGGCGACGTCAGCAACACCGCCACATCGACATTGCGGATCGCTTCGATGAATATATAGAAGAGCGCCCCTCCGACCGACGGCTTGAGAATCGGCAGCGTGATCTTAAAGAATACATGGCGCCAGCGCGCGCCGTGCACCCAGGCCGCTTCGTCAAGCTCTTTGTGGATGTTGACGATCGAGCCTGAGGCGTTTCTAAACGCGTAGGGAAAGTAGGCGACGAACAGACCGATACCGAGGGCGAGCAAACTGTTGTAGAGCGGCGTGCCGAGAAAAATGATCACCAAGCCGACCGACAAAACTAACGGCGGAAAGGCCAGAGGCACGGTACCTATAAATTCGAACAGCTTGGTGCCGGCGGCGCGTGTGCGGTAGATCGTAAACGCCATCACGATGCCAGCCAGCACGGTGATCACCGCGATGCTCACCGACAACACCAGCGAATTATAGAGCCCGGTAACGAAGCTCGGATGCTTCAAGACGGTGAAGTAATTCGTCAACACGGCGTTGCTTGGAAAGCTCATGAAAGTTTCATAGTCGAAGTAGGGAATCATCGACACTACGATCAGCACGATGAACGGGATCAAGATGCCGGCCAGGAAATAAACGAACACGGCGAGGAAGGTCAGGTATCTCCAGGGTCCGATATCGATGACTTTAACCCGGTACCCTTTGCCGGTGATCGTCGCGTAGCGTTCGGAAAAGCGCGTTGCGCGCACGTAGAAATACAGAGTGATGACCGAGAGCACGATCAATATCACGCTATAGGCGGTCGCCAATCCCGTGTTGAATTCGAGCGCCATGGAATCGTAAACGCGGCTGACGAAAACTTTGATATTGCCGGGAGTTCCTTGTAGCACCGGCGTCTCAAAGGATCTCAATCCGCGAAGAAGATTCAGCACGAAGGCCGAAAGAAACGCCGGCCCAGCGAGTGGAAAGGTGATTTTCATCATCGTATGCACCGGCCGGCTTCCGGCAATGTACGCGCTCTCTTCGAGCGACGGATCGAACGAGAGAAATACCGGCAGGAGAAAAAGATATCCCAGCGGCACACAAGCCAAACCGAAGACCCAAATCATGCCGGCCATGCTGAAAGCATTGAACACCGGCGTGTCGATGCCGAGATACTGATTCAACATGCCATTGAGAATCCCCGACTTGGGAGCAAGCAGCAAAATCCACGCGATGTTTTTCATGATCGGCGGCATGAGGATCGGATAGAGCGGCATCAGCTCGACCAATCCTTTCCCCGGCGTATTGGTGCGGGCGACGATCCATGCAAGCAAAGCGCCGACGCCGGTGCCAAGCAGGGCCGAGCCAGCCGCGTAGATCACAGAATTACTGAGCATCGGCAGAATATCTTTATCGCCGAACACGCGCATGTAGTTGGTCAAGTTAAGGCCCACGGTGAATCCCAACCGGCCGGTGGTAAAGCTCCGCCACAGTACGACGATCACGGGAGTGATGATCGCCGCCCCTGCGATGGTGCTGGCGATCAACGGCACGAGCGTGCCTTGGCGCATCGTAATTCTAAAAGAATTCAGGTTGGCCGTGACCCAGCTCCTTTCCACAAGCTTCGGATTTTCAAACCCGCGCGCTCATGAGCCCACCACGATCAAGCTGATCGAGGAGCGGTCAATGGCCACAAAGGTTTTACCGCCGCCGTTGACCCGAATCATCGGACAGAGTTTGTGCGATGTGACGACCAATTCCTTCGAGCCGATTTGCACCCGGTGGTCGATCAATCCGCCGCGATATTCGCGGCTGGTCATCACTCCTTCGATCACGTTATCCGTTCCGGCGGGAAAGCCGTCATGGCTCAGCTTGACCTCGGTGGTTCGGATCACAACCTTGCATGAGTCTCCGGCCGCAACTCGTTGCGGCGCCGGCGATACCAGATTGGCGCCATTGAACTCCGGCACATTGACGAAGCAACTGCCGCCCTCGATTTTCGTCACTTTGCCGTCCACCAGCATCGAATGGCCGACAAAGGAGGCGACGAAAGGATGCACCGGCCGATTGTAAATCTCGTCCGGCGCCCCGTATTGAAGAATCCTGCCGGCGTTCATCACCACGACGGCGTCAGAGATCGTGAAAGCCTCCTCTTGGTCGTGCGTGACATACAGCGCGCTGATAGCGACTTTGTGGATCAACCGTTTGATCTCGATGCGCATTTCTTCGCGCAGCTTCGCGTCGAGGTTACTGAGCGGCTCATCTAGCAGAATAAGCCTGGGCTCTAACGCCAGGCTGCGCGCCAGAGCAACGCGCTGCTGCTGGCCGCCGCTCAGTTGCGACGGATACCTCTGCTCGTGCCCTTTTAAGCCAACCAGATCGAGCGCCGACATGACTTTACGCCCGATTTCATCGTTCGGCTTCTTGCGCAGCTTCAGGCCAAAAGCGACGTTCTTAAAAACCGTCATGTGCGGCCACAGCGCGTAATTCTGAAACACGAAACCGATCTCGCGCGCGTACGGCGGCACGAGCACGCCGCGCTCGATGGAAGTTTGAACTTTATTAGCGATAGAAATGGAGCCCGCGTCCGGCACTTCGAGGCCGGCGATCGATCTGAGCAATGTCGTCTTACCGCAACCGGAAGGACCGAGAAATGAGAGAATGCCTTTGTCGAACTCGAAGCTGACTTCGTCGAGCGCTCTCACCTCTTTGAAGAGTTTAGTCAGCCCTTCGACTTTCAATATCGGCATAGCTTGATCGAACCGCATCGTCGGCGGAAAATCCCCGCCATTGCTCGCGTTTGTAGGCTCTACTTACTCCAATCACGGGGAAAATGGAAACAATAGCGTTTTTTGGAAGGCCATGGCGGATGGCAGTCCACGAACCCTTCGCGCCCGCTAATACAGCACCTGCATCACGCCACCAACGGGCGTGTGAAATTGCGGCTCATTCCTGGCAGCAAAATTGGGTTTGCGATATCAGCAAGC
>Ga0075310_1000129_pt1 | contig 12906 bp, 12 predicted proteins | sample MayberryNE_Catta_2_FD_120088 | JGI IMG/M metagenome (GOLD analysis project Ga0075310, IMG submission 120088) | Natural and restored wetland microbial communities from the San Francisco Bay, California, USA, that impact long-term carbon... | ecosystem: Environmental > Terrestrial > Soil >... | reverse complement strand
TGCGTCGACTGTTCAGCTAACATTCCCCGCGTTGGGTTTTCAGTTCGACAACTACGACTATCAATCGTATTGTATCCACATTGGTGATTTATCGCGTACTATGGATTTCCTTGTAAATTTTGGTACGAAGTTAAACAGATCCTTTAGAAAATAAGGTCAGATGCGAAAGTCCAATATTTGTCTTAATTCTCGCTTTTCAAGCAAGTATTACAATGTATTCAATATTTATAATAGTGGCTTTGGTCTAAGATAATCGGATAATGTTCGGAAATATCTTTAGAAGATGGAAGCCAAAAGGAAGCATGTACAGTCTCAAATGTGCGCAATGTGGAACGGGCTTTCTTTCTAGTTTAAAACTTGAAGCTCCTATATGTGGAAAGTGTCTTCAGAAAGTGAAATCACTCGATTCAACAGTAGATCAGGATAAAAGATGCAGCAATTGTGGGAAGAATGGAGTTCTCTATGGAAAAAGTTTGTGTTCCCAATGCTATTTCGGTTTTTCAAATCCTACGGAAGGTAAGGAACAAGGAACCAGAATACAATAGAACTCTGGTACTAAACGCTACTCCTCTATACAGTTGAGATCTGATTATTTGGAATAAATCTCAATAGCATTTGATTTCAATGAAAGCTATGACGACGCATATAGGGATAAACCTTTTTAGCCTTTCTGCCGGAAATGTTGGATTAAGAATGGGGATAAAACCCATGTCTTACCAGCATCTTCAAGTAGCTGATAAACTCACTACCAAAAGGGAGAAGAGCGGAGGAATTAGTAGAAGGATATAAGAAGGCTGCTGAGGGTCAAAGAATAGCATTCAAGGAGGCTGTGGTTAGAAAGCGCAAGAGACATTCCGTTCACCTGACGATGTACTTGTGTTGTAATACTGATCTCAATTCTTGCGACGGAGAATCAAATTCGTCTTAATGCATAGCATGTTTAATTGTAGTGTTATTTTAGGCTCAGTCTTTTTTGTTGATTCCACTGATTTGACTAGAATTTTGACTCATGCTTAACATCTAATTATTCATAATAGGTTCCGGTCGGTCTTACTGAATGTCATCTGCATGACGCTTTGTGGTCTTTTTTGTCAACTAACTCATTGCCCAATTATTCGCGAAATACTAAAAAACCTACAAAATTTCTGATCTGCATTTCAACTGATACAATAGGGAGGAGATCTCAATGTATCTCCATACGTTCCTAACATGCTAAATCAATTGGCAATTACTAGGCCAGTTTTATAACATTGCTCTCCTAAGAGGGGGCAAACACTTGGACGCGGCTATTTCCTGCATCAACTACATATACGTTGCCTGATGTGTCTAAAACAATGCCAAGAGGATCAATAAATTGTCCTTCGTCACTACCTTTAGATCCCCACTTAGTCATAAAATTACCTTCACTGTCAAATTTCTGTACCCTACTATTACCTTGATCAGTAACGTAAGTATTTCCTTCCGAATCGACTGCAATATCACCAGGTCGAGTAAACTGTCCATCCCCAGTACCAGGCGTTCCCCACTTAGTCATAAAATTACCTTCACTGTCAAATTTCTGTACTCGATTATTTCCACCGTCAACCACATAGATATTATTTGAGGCATCAGCTGCTAAGCCGGCAGGATTGATAAACTGTCCATCCTCAGTACCAGGCGTACCCCATTTTGTTAGGAGGTCGCCTTCGCTATCAAACTTCTGTATTCTGTTGTTTTCGCCAAAGTCACCTACATATACGTTGTCCGATCTATCCACAGTCAAACCTCCTGGGTTAATGAACTGACCGTCGCCTAATCCAAATGAGCCCCACATTCGTACAAAAGTACCTTCACTGGTAAACTCCTGTACTGCCGTATCCGGACTACCAAAGTCAGCAACATATACATTTCCAGAGGAACTAATGCCAATCCCGCTAGGACTGGTAAAGAGTCCAGGGCCGAAACCCAATGTTCCCCAAGAAGTGAGAAAGGTGCCATTATTAGTAAACTTCTGCACCTTATTAGACACACTGGTGAAGTCTGTAACATATACATTATCATCCCGATCTACCGTGATCTCGAGGGGTTGTTTGAAAGTACCAATGCCAGTACCGGTAGAGCCCCATTGTGTAACAAAAGAGTATTGTTCCTGCGCTAGAACTGTCATCATGGTAGTTCCTAGTACGAGGGTCAATGTGATACCCATAAATGTCGCCAATACCACTCTAATGGTGACTACGTTATTCATATTAAATCAAGTTATGATTGTTTTATATAAATGAATACTGTATCACAAAGAAGTACGAGTACTCGTTTAGATCATCATGCCATCCCAATCGAGAATGGTTGGAGATCGGAAAAAAACGAAAGATTGAATTGCTTTGTTGCTGCCGAATCGATTCCTATTCTCCTATCTGGCTATTCGTGAACTATTCGATTTCAACATGGTAAGCCTATCTTCATTGTCATCCATAACAAGGCCATAGATAGGCGTATTCCCATAATGATTGTTTATCTTTGAAGGGTCAAGCCATATGCTTATTACTTTATCACCGGTGATGGTGACGCTCGAAGGAATGTCTGTAACCGGCCCTTCTCTCATACTTGCAGTTGCAGTGCCATTAAACATCACTGTAGAATTGTTTATCTGGGAAGAATTCGAAGCAACAAAATTAGTTATAGTATGGGTATGTTCTGCACTTCCATTTAGTCTTACCATCTCAAACTGTGTGTCAAAAGACTCTCCTGCTAAAGTCTCATTTCCTTGACCTTCAACAAGTGATTGGTTATTCGCTAAATTGCTCTTCCAATGCCCGGAGAGAACCCACCCCGGATTACCGTTTTCATCGTTCTGTACACTGGATATTGTTCCGAATCCATACTCTCCTATATTATTACCATAAGGATAAGCTCTGACATGATTAATCGGGTAGGTGGCCATTAAGACTGCTGATACAACCACAAAAGAAGCGAATATAGCAGTGCCCATCGCTCGTCTTTCAATACCTCTATCCATCAACTAATAATTGGCAATACCATTATTTGTACCTTCGTTCTAATTAGGTAAGTTAACCTAATTCTGCTCGATATACTCTTGAAATAAGAATATCTTTTAGTCTTAAGCAAAAAGATATGTTCACCGTACTGGAACAGCTTCGAGAATAGAAAAAGTTTGAGAGGAATTAAGATAATCCAAAACGAGATCAAGAGCGATTAAATACTGTCTCGCCAATTTGGGTGATAATGTAATACATTCGAGTCTTACTTTATTGTAGAAACCGTGAAAAAAGAAAAAATAACAAGCGAAATTGGTAGGAGATTATAGCTGGGTTAGTACGATCTTTTCAAGAGGTTAACACGGTAGAGTCATTAATTGAAAGAGAATTAATTCGATGCGAAACACAATTAGACCTCCACTTAATATATGTCCATATATTATAGTGATCGGCACTCAATGCAGGTATTGATAGCTGAGGATGATCTTGACATAGCTACCCTTTACAAAAAGGCGCTAGAGAAAAGAAAGCATGACGTCACCATTACTTCAAATGGAGAGGAATGTCTCAAGAAGTATTTGGACACATTGCATCATATGACGTTTGGAGTCTCATTGCCAACTCTGTCTATGCCTAGAATGCCAGCAACAAGAATGGATCCTGCTTTATCTTCAACCGGGTCTACCGCATTCAGGTCTGTCAACAAGTCCGCACCTTACGATGTTGTTATTCTAGATTACAGCATGCCAAGTATCAACGGGATGGAAGTAGCTAAAGAAATCCTGGCAATTAATTCCCATCAAAGAATTATTTTCGCTTCCGCTTATGTGAAGGAAACCCTCGAACATTCTATTAAGCAACTCAGACAAGTAGTAGAATTAATTCAGAAGCCCTTTGAATTGAGCAAATTAGTGGACACCATCGAAGATAAGGAGGTATATGAAGATTTGAGAACTCTTAACATTGACGTTGATCTCGTGAAAGCCGCAAATCCGACTCATGAGCAAATTATTGATCTTTTAGAAAGATTAAAGAGAATCCAGAAACATAGGACATTTTGATTTATTTGTTGTGGCAGAGTGTATCCGGGCCGTTACAATGGCGATTGCTGATAAGCAGCACAATCCACATAACAAACAATCTCTATAAAAGCTGTAAAGGTATACTCAAGCTTGGAAAGGATCCCAACCTGCTCGGAATTCATCATTTTTGGGTATCAAAAAGGTAACTCTAAATGGGTGCTAATGGTGTTTAGTGCAGTGAAAAAACTCTAGGGAATTCATTATGAGATCTTTTCTTACGACCATGGTATTTTTGGTTAGATATGTAATTGAAAATTCAGAGGTAGCTAGAACATATGTCTTTCTATAAAAGCAGTAGGCTTCCTAGGTCAGCCAGAAGGTCACGTAAACCGTTACAAGATAATTGGATAAGAGGCCCCGGGAGGGGGACAATGCTCAGATGTACTTATATGAAATGTTCCTACGAATGGGAATACTTTGGTCGCCGAAAATGGGCCAAATGCCCGGCATGTCATAGTGTGGTGAGAGTCGCATTAGCTAAGAAGAATTTAGGATATCATCAACGAGCTTTGAATTCTAAGGAATTCAAGAGTGAATAGGTTGAAAATATATATCATTTAGATCACAGTATCAAAACATATTGGCGAAGGGGCTTTAAGGTCTCCAGGTAAACTTGTTAGATTGCTTAAAGAACTCGTAGGCATTGTAAAAAGTTACCTTTTCTATTTGTTCAATACTAAAATCTCTTGATTTCCTCATTTCTCTTGCCATTAGTGGAACACTCAAGGGGTCAGAAACTCCCCAGTCAGCTGCACTGTGTATCATCACTTTTTCCGTACCATATTTCCTGATTATATTCATGGCTCTATCAGGGGAGAGCTTAGTATATGGATACACTGACAACCCTGCCCACAATCCAAGATCTAATGTTTTTTCAATAGTCTCTTCTACATTGTGGTCTACCAGTATCATTTTCCGCCTATATCTATTAGATCCATCTAATATTTTCTCAATTCTATTCATCCCTTCCAACTTGTTTTTATGTGGTAAGTGTATTGTCATTAGCAAATCCTTATCAGTCGCTATGTCCATTTGTTTGATGAAAACTTCTTCTTCTAGTTCATTTATGAGATTATAGCCAATCTCGCCGACTGCCACTACTCGTTCCCTGTCAAGATATCCTTTTTTTGTCATTGCGTCAATTGCATCGAGTCCTAGAGGTCTAGCGTTTGCCTCCTTAGGGTTTACTGAAATACAAACAAAATGTTCAATGGCAAATTCTCTTGCTCGTTGAGTTTCAAAGGTGATCATGTGCTCCCAGTAATCTTCAAAAGTACCAACAAACCTTCTCGGTCCCCCGAGCCAAAATGATGGCTGTACTATGACCTCAATGCCGGCCTTTGACATCAGATCATAATCATCCGTGGTACGAGAATACATGTGAATATGGGGATCAAATAATCTTGTCAATTCTGCTGCACTGTCTTTCTCTCACATATAGATGGATGTAGTATATCAAATGTTGTATTCAAGACTACAATCGAGTTGATCTAGGATTTTGGCGGAAATTCCAAGGCAACTTTGTAACCTAAAGATAGCACATGTACAAATTCAATACTTCGATAAACGAACCACTAACTAATCCGAAAATTTTTTCAAAAATCTTTGCGCCAACTCTTTTCGTCTGTTCCCTTGAGTCAAAATGGAGAATTTTGGGCTAAAGTGGAACGGTTGTGCGCTAAAATCATCGCACTAACCATTTTAAATATTTTATATTTGCAAGCAGAATAGTATAAATCTAAGATTAAATGTATCTATAGTTAGAATTAATGCACTCACTATCGAGAATGAGATCAAATTTATATATTTCAACATTCACAATATTATCAGATGGGCCATGTCGGATGAAGATATAATGTTTGCAGATTGGGATAAGATCATTCTTAAGAATGCACGGTCGAGAGATAGTAAAGAATTGGGGAACGTTATTGCTGTTGATGATGAAAACATTATTTTGAACCAAGATAACATCGAATTTAAGATACCAAAGTCTTATGTGGAAGGATATAGAGAGAACGCTGTCTTTCTCGGACTAAATGGAAAAGATATTCAGTACTATCAATTTTAGGACTGATACCCATTAGAACCATGATGCGTCGGTCCTACACAAGATGACTATTTTACCGCTATCCATTTTTCAATGGCTACATTCTAATCAATTTCTCCTACTGGCAATGAGCTTATTGAGTGTGTTACTTTTGCTCTTTGTTAATGTATCCGTAGTACAAATGTTCGATTCGATTTCATCGATTCCAGATGGCTCAATAATCTCAAAGTTTATAATTGGACTGACACTTGTCTTGATAGCGATTATTCCTCTCCCAATAGTACATAAGGGAATAGTTCCAATTGCAATTGCCGGCATAGGATTGCCTTTACTATACGGTGGTACGGTAATCCCTATTACTACCACATCATCGCCGAGCATATCTGGAAATTCCGAAGAAATACTGTTTATTGCTGAGGGATACTTTCTACTTGGAGTGTCAATGATGGCATTTAGTATTATCAGTGCATACAAACCTTCCATACTATATGTCAAGAATAGGCCAAAAAATACAGGAGATACGAGCCAAGAAGAATATCCGCTGTGGGATAAGATGGATGGAGGAGCAAACCACATTATTTCCGTAAATAGGTTCGATGATGAGGTCAATATTCCTCTCAAAGGTTTGATGAGCGAGATAGAGACGTACTTATTATGGCGATATTCGTATGTCTTGGTTTCGATTCATGGAATCCGTTATATGGCGAATCCCAATAGCTACGTTCCGTATAGTTCAATTATCTTGAGAGACGAAAACGGGCGGATGATTGGAAGGGGCAGATTTAGCAGCTATCTAGTATAGCTAAGATCATTCATTTATTTGGCACAATGTGGGACGAAGATGTAAAAGATTAGTATCTTAGATAATGTTCCCATAAAAGGTCCAATATATGATGTACAAAATCTGTTTGTCTCCCCCTGAGGTCGGTATTCAAATCTTCAAAGTTATCACCTAGTATTTACTTTAGAACAAACTCGAAAAGCATTTTTTAATAGGTTGGTTCACTAGCTCGTAAGGATAGCTAATAAATAAACAAAATCTTTTAAGCAAGATGACGGAGTACGATAGCTATTTGAATGATGAGAATAATAAATGGATAATAAAAATAACAATAATTTGGATTTAATTATGCAGATATCGGATGATGTGATCAGTTGCACTAATTGCGAACTTTCTCACACAAGGAAAAATGCGGTACCTGGTGAAGGATCTGCATCGGCAAGGGTCGTGTTCGTAGGAGAAGCTCCTGGTAGATTTGAAGATGTCCAAGGTAAGCCATTTGTAGGACCCGCAGGAAAGATCCTAGAAGCAGCACTGTTAAACGCGAAAATATCCAGGTCTCAAGTTTTCATAACCAATATTGTAAAATGTAGACCGCCTGGAAACCGAAGACCCAAACGTGATGAAATCATCATGTGCAATGACTACCTTAACAAACAAATTTCGGTCATTAACCCAAAAATTGTATGCATCTTAGGAGCGACAGCATATTCGTCACTTCTAGGTGGTAAAGAAATTACTTTAAATCGAGGAAAATTGCTAAACATCAATGGACGAGATTATTTCTTGACGATTCATCCTGCAGCGACTTTGTACAGAAGAAGTTTGCTTCGCGTCTTGGAGGAGGACATGTTGAAATTGTCAAAATTGATCTTTGAGTAGTGATGGCAATAACAGATGGCATCTTAGGTGCAGAAGATCATCTGGTCGGATCCTGCGAGGGCGTCAGAGGGATTGATAAGAAGCAAAGTTTTTGATCTTGTTATTATTAGGCCTGAACCAGTGCATATCGATGTTGATCTGTCTCTCTTTTAAGCATTGTACATTCTACGCCAGCTCCATGAATGAGTTAGGGGTATGGCCAATGGAAAAAATGGGAAATGTGTTAATCTGCAGTACTATATTTATCCCAGGAAATCTTGTTTTCACCTATGAAAATAGGTGTGATCGGAACCGGAATGATGGGAGCACAATTAGCGATCAGGCTAGCAAAGAGCGGACATGAAGTCATAGTCTTTAACAGGGACAGATCGAAAGCACAGATTGTCAAGCACTCTATTGCTGAAAACAAGATCAGAATAGCAAGCACACCAGCAGAAGTAGGAAATAATGCTAAATTTGTGATAGTTTGTGTGAAAGATCATCAAGCCATTTTGGATATAACTACTGCTAAGGGAGATGCAGGCCTAATTGATTCTCCGAACAGTGACCGGACTGGCAAGGGTTTCATTGTAATTCAATGTAGTACAATATCTCCCACCGAAGCCAATCATGTGGCAGATCTTTATGGCAATAAGAGCATCAAAGTGATCACTGTACCAATTATAGGAGGGATAAGTGCTGCGGAAAGAGGAGAACTAATTTTGATCGCCGCCGGTCCAAAAAAATCATTCATTCGGGCCAAGTCATTACTCAAGGACATTAGCAAACAAGTATTTTATGTTGGCTCAAATCATGGTACCGCATGTACGCTCAAGCTTGCAGTCAACATTAACATTGCATTAATAGCTCTTGCACTTGCAGAAGGTTTGGCATTTGTGAAAGGCACTGGGTTAGACCCAGACATTTTTATCAAGATTCTTAATTCTACCTACTTCAGGACTGGTTTGAGTGAAAACAAAGGTCCAAAAATTATTCATGATGAGTACAGCCCCTCTTTCTCTGTTGCGAATATGGCAAAAGATCTAAAATTAACGTTGCAGACAGCGTATAATTCAGGTCTTACACTCCCGGTTACTGCTTCATCTCACTCTATTTACAAGGCCTCGGAAGTAGTGGGCCTATCGAATTTGGATTACACTTCAGTAGCTTCTTTCATATTAAGGCTAAATGGAATCAGTCGCTTCGGAAAAAGAAAAAAGGTAGAATAGTGGCACTGACTTTCTACTATCGTCCCTATAGCTCAACATTGATTACGACGACTAACGTCTTTTCCGACAGCTAAGTCGGCTTTGGTCTCGGATTGCATATTTATCATGGCAACTTTTACAGGCAAGAAGGCAGTAAACTTAAAGTGAGTTAAATCAGAAGAGTGGCATATCTTAATGCTATTATTATCGAATTTTTTGATGATCGTTTCTCTATAGTAAAATAATTCTTATGATTGCCGTTGGTTGATAAAATTTAGAATTATGAGATGCAGGAAAAAAGTGGACACATCACTCTTGAATGGATTTATGTACTATTCATCAGAATTGATAATATGATCTTCATCTAGACAACACAAAAAAATAATTATAGGGTGGCCTTTTATCCAAAAAATGGCCTTCGATTTAACCTGAGGCCGCCAAGAGTTCCTCTGCTTGGTTCAAATTACTGTTGATCTTGTCTACGTGCTCTTGAATCTCCTCTATTGGTGCATGGGTTTGGATCAACTGTCTTAAGTCTTCTCTGAGCATCAATTCAGTTGTCTCCATTAGGGTCCTATTCTGTTCCGCTAAAGGAGCTTCTATAAACTCATAGTTATCTAGATATGCTTGTATAGCTAGAGTGTCAGCCTGTTCATAGTTCTGATTTTCGTATGCATCAAGTGTTTGATTTAGCAAAGTGCGAATCTCAGGGATATATGCTGAAGTACCACTACCAGTACCAGAGATATTTTCTTCATTAATACCGGTCACCTCTGAAATCTCATGTATGATCGATCCAATTGCATTGGATACTACTTCGGGATTTGACTTTTCCTGAACAGCGTCTCCAAGATCTGCAAAGAATTCATTTATCACAGGAACGTCAGCTGACTTTTCTTGAGGGACCAAAGGAGATGATTCATTGAAAATTGAGCTAGCTCTCGAAATAAATGCCTCTCCATCCTGATACTCTACTATTTCCTTTAATTGACCATTCTCTATTGCTTCTTTGTATTCGTTATCTGCTACAGATAATAGGTTTCCTACGACCATGAGATTGAATGCACTGTCATTTATCTCTTGAGCTGGAATGACCTTCCCAACAGTATCATTGAGTAATCCATTGATATCCAGGGCTTTGGTCACAAATTCTTCTACAGAAGAATTGTCTACCATATTTGAAAGCTGATTCAAGGAGGATGATAACGATTGATTCAGACTTGGATCTGTGGAATCTATCTGGACCTGGATGCTACTGTAAATTTCTTCGATAGGATGAAGGGTATGTGCCTTTGCCAGCGTCGTATTTCCAATCTCTTTATTTGCAACGGCCTGGTCTAAATGTCCCCTGATCTGCTCTATATTTGAATCAAAATGTACTAATGAGCTGTTTGAAACACTAGAACTCATATTCGTGGCATTTTGAACTGCCCCAACTTCTGTTTCCCCTAATTCTTGTCCCTTCACAGATCCAGGGTATAGAGATACTGATGCAAAAATTGCCATAGCAACAGCAGCGAAGCAAGCGACAAAAAGGACAGACTTGATATGTTGTTTACTCAAAGCCGAGCTTCTCGATTCATATTGCATTTTCATATTAGTTGAACCTAACTCTAAATTTATACTATTTATCTCATTTGATGATTCTCTATATCGAGAATCATCAAATTAAATTTTGATGCTTAATGTCTCTTCATTGCATATCACAATGAATAGGTAAAAAATACACTGATGTCTCATTCTAGGGACAGAAAATCAGCATAGGCAATAAATATTAGTTTAGACTAATTAGATTGGTCTAATATCAAAGAAGTGGAGAATAAATGATGACTGCGAAATGTCTGGATAACATGCAATTGGCATCTGTATATTTGTATGTTTACAGTCACATTTGGAACATTCGAAATCTAACCTACAATCCTACTCGGCAACAACACGGGCCTATTCCGCTCTAACTTCGTGATATTATACTGACCAAATCCTTGCCGGGTAGGATATTATCTTATACATGATGGCAGTTCTGGAAATATCGAAGAGGCAATGCTGTTATGCGTCTTCACAATTGCTAGAACTTGGAATTTCTTGTATTCATAATGTACTTGTCAATCGGGGACCAGATCATGAATTGAAGTGAATTAAAAAGTTTCAAACAGAGGAAAGAACATTGTTCAACTACAATTTTTGTTTATCCATAGAGATATTCTGGGTTAAGTACCATCAGAAATCTAGCATAATTAGTAAACCACACCACATGAGACGTATCTCATTATCATCGTAATTATTTTTAGATTGCTAGCACGGTACCTCAATTCACTGGACGATCCTATCTTTTGTATTTAAGACTGAAAATATTAGAATCGATAATTTATTGCACTTGTTGAGTACTGTTTTTTAGAAACAACAGTGTTTTGTTCCACGCATCTGCAGTTTGGTCAGGAGCATAACTGTCCCTTGATGGGTTGGCAAAAGCGTGTCCTACTCCTTTGTAAACATATATCTCATTAGGAATTCCAATGGAATCTAGTGCCGCTTTAAAATTTGTCACATTCTCAACAGGGATTGAGTCATCTTGGTCGCCAAAGATTCCCAATACTGGCCACTTGATCTTAGAGAGTTCATCCGGGTCAGAAACTAATCTTCCGTAATAAATTACAGTGGAAGACAATGGATATTTCGGTTCTGTGTTTAACGCTAGTTGCAGAGACTGCTGACCACCGAAACACCACCCTAGTGAGGATATCTGAGATGGATTAACATTCTCTAAGGAAGCAAGATATCTGACAGCAGCACGGAGATTTGCGATGGCCTCCGTCGGATTCTCCCTCACTGCATCTGACAATGGCCCAGCATCTTGCTGATTTGAAGCGACTTGGCCATTGAACAAGTCCACAGCAAGAACAACGTATCCTTCCTTTGCTAGAGTATCAGCCATCATCTTTATATGTTCATTTAAACCTCGATTCTCATGAATCATAACTACCGCTGGCAATTTGTTACCGACTAACGAGGAAGATGATGACGATGTTATTGTAGCTGGTGATTCAGTATTATCTGATTCTATCATTGAAGTGTTAGCGGACTTAGGAAAAACAAGGTATCCCGAAGTATTGCCATAATAATTGACCGTTTGATTTTCCAAAGACTGTCTAATGTTTTCTTGAATGACGTTGCTGCCTGTTGAATTAGTCGAAATCCCATTTGCATTTGATGAATCAGTGCCATTCGAGGAAATCATTGATGCGTTCGTTTCTTGTGCAAATGCAGTACCAGTATAGTGAAACTGTGTCAGTAGTACATATGAAACAAATGTTATCGTCAGCCACATTCGAACTATTTTCAATTTATCTCCTCACCCGATAATGCATCGTATCCTATTTGAACGATGCGGTGTATGCAACGCTTTATCTATCACTCATGTTTACACTTTATTCGTACAAAAGCAGCCATGCATGTTCTAAGCAAGACCCATGAGGATATCATTAAGGAATATTTTGATGCAATGCAAACCGAAATCAATCCAAGCGTCAATTACGTTAACACTAACCGAATCACGTTAAACAGATTATTAGAATTTCATAATAACGAATTCTTTCTCAAAATGAACAGGGAAGATATCATCTCTTACTTGAATAGCCCTAGAAAGTCAGAAGATATAGACCCTTTACACAAATGGATTGGAACATATAATTCACGTATTATAGGAGACTGCGCACTATATGCCCTAGTAGTCACCTCAACGGATATTGGCGGAAGATCTAACCCCATCCGTCCGTATCTATTTTATAGATTAGATCACTGAATTTCTTACTTTTGCGCGCAAAGTACAGCTACACGCGGCATTTTTCTATGATTTTTTAGGCCAAAACGTCCTTTTTTTGACTTCTAAAGACCTTTTTTGATATGTATCCCACCATCTGCGCGCATCTTTTGATAGGTTTATCTCATTAATTAG
>Ga0075310_1000127_pt1 | contig 12921 bp, 13 predicted proteins | sample MayberryNE_Catta_2_FD_120088 | JGI IMG/M metagenome (GOLD analysis project Ga0075310, IMG submission 120088) | Natural and restored wetland microbial communities from the San Francisco Bay, California, USA, that impact long-term carbon... | ecosystem: Environmental > Terrestrial > Soil >... | reverse complement strand
GGTCGTGGTGCAGCCACATGGTCTCTAAATAACGGACTCATTAGTAAGTCGATGCGCGCGCCCAACGAAAATGATAGACCGTGGCCGGGTTATCGAGGGTATCCGGAACGGCTGAATCTCGCCCAAGAAGTTCTAAAAACATCGATCGAGCGCGGTCTGGGCGAACGGACCGCGCTCATCACCGAACGCGGCACAGTCACATACGAAGAATTGAATCGGCAGGTTAACGCGGTTGCCGCCGGCCTGAACCAGCTCGGAGTGAAGCGAAGCAACCTCGCGCTGATCATGATGCGCAACTGCCCGGAGTTCGCGGTGGCGTTTCTGGCGGCGGTCAAGCTCGGGGTCGTCCCTGTTTTGGTGAATTCTTCACTGTCTGAACACGAGCTCAGAAATATCTTGGATCAAACGCGGCCGCGGTTGGTTTTCACCGAGGCGGCGCACGCCGATGCCATGCGCGAGTTTTGTCATGCTGGATTATTTAACGAGATCGTCTGCGCCGGCGACGCCAAACCGGGGGAGATCTCCTTCGCCTCGCTGTCACAAGCCACCGGGACCCTAACCGCTGCCGATACCGGCGCAAACGAACCATCCTTCATCGTCTATACGTCCGGGACCACCGGCAAGCCCAAGGGCATCGTCCATGCGCACCGCTGGATCGTCGCCCTGGGCGATCTGAACCGATACCGGTTGCCGCCGCAAGAAAATGACGTGGTCATGGCGACCGGCGAATGGAGCTTCATTAGCGCGCTCGGCCACAATCTGCTTTTTCCATTGCGAAACGGCGTTACCGGCGCGATTCTGCCTGTCCGCGCGACGCCGGAAAATGTTCTCCGCTACACGGAAAAGTACAAAGTCACAGTGCTGCATTCGGTGGCGACTGTGTACCGCCGGCTGCTCGCCATGCCCGACTTCGAGAAACAGCACGATCTCAGCAGCTTGCGTTGCGCCCATTCCACCGGAGAGGCCTTACGCGAAGCGACTTACGACGAATGGAAACGCCGCGTCGGCTCCGAGCTTTACGAACATTACGGCGTGTCCGAATACCAGCTCGTAATCGGCCACGGCGTCAGGCATCCGGTCAAGCCCGGTTCGGTAGGCAAACTACTTCCAGGGGTCGAAGCGGCCATTTTAGACGATCACTTCACGCCTGTGCCAAGCGGAGATCTCGGCCAGTTTGCGATCTCAACGAGAGATCCCGGTCTGTTTCTCGGTTACTATAAAGACGCCGAGCGCACTCGAGCAGTTGTTCGCAACGGCTGGTACTTCACCGGTGACCTCGCCTATCAAGACGCCGAAGGCTACTTTTTTATCGCTGGCCGTCGCGACGACTGTTTCAAAAGCCGCGGTATCTTCATCTCCCCGACTGAGATTGAAAACGCTCTACAAAAGCATCCGGCGGTCGTCGAAGCCGCCGTCGTTCCCGAGCCTGATACCGAGATCGGCAATAAGATTCGCGCCGTGGTTGTCTTAGCGAAAGGCGAAACGCCGTCAGATGGCCTGGCGCAATCGGTGCGCGAAAAGCTGCGAAGTCACATCGCGCCATATAAAATGCCGCACAGCATCCAATTTGCTCAGAGTTTGCCGAAAAGCGCCGTGGGAAAGATTCTTAGAACGGCTCTCGTCTTACACAAAAACAAGTGACCGACCGGCCGACTAAACGAATTGAAGTCTTCACTGATTGAACGGCTTGGCCAATCTCAGTTAGTTAGAAGAGCTCCTGGGCCAAGCGTAACAACCGGTGGAGTAATTTGCAGCACTCCCATCCAGGTTATTGACCCCCGCTATGTGCTCGCGCAGAATTCGCCGAACTTCCTCGATCGTTTCCGGATGTCCTTGTGTCGAGTGAGGAGACCGCACGACTTTTTCCGACTCAACGCCTTCAATGTGCGCGCTTTCGTAGGCCACCATGCCGTCGGTCTTGCCGGTGATCGGTCCTTCACCCAGGACCGCGATGATCGCCTGCTTCGCCGAACCGTCGTCCCAGGACGCCAGCGGTTGGGCGATCGATGCGCGCGCAAGCACCGAGAGCAGACATCCCGCGAGGAGCGCAAGTGAACGCCTCAAACCGCGTTGAGTGCGAAGAATAAGTTGCCTTCTTAGGGTTGGTACGGCGCAATCACTATGCCAGTTTCGCTTCTCTGATTATCCGGAGAAAACGTCGATCGTTATGCGTTTCTGAAACGATATCGCGATCACCGTTGGCAAAGATGCGAAAAAGGTTTGAGATGGGCGAAGCGCCGGATCACGAAAGTACGAATGTACGATTCTATCGCGTAGCGTTCAGAATGAGATACGGCTTCAAGCGGTCGTTTAGCCGGTCAATGGCGGCACGAGATACAAAAGGCCGCCGCCGATTCCTCAATCGGACGCTTTTCATTCTTTGCCATGAGACCATTGTGCAGCTGCTGCAGTGTCTCCTCAGGTGCGGCGTTGAGCTTTGCGCAAAGCGGCCTGGCGGTTGCCCTTCAATTTAAATCGCAGAAAGTTCAGAATCTCCATATGTTTTTGTGAATCGTGAATCATGGTCGTATAAAGGAGCACAAACACGTTGCGATAGAGCCCCTGGCTCTCTTTTTTCAGCCGCTCGTACTCCTTGACCGCCTCGCGCTCCGCATCGAGAAAGCTCTCGACCGACTTGAGTAACGCCTTGCGCTTTTCGCCTTTCTCGCCCGCCCTGCGCAGAGTTCCTGAGGACCGAGTCCAGGTCAGCTCATCGTTGAGTTTCGCAATCATCCGCGCTGTGATCTCGTGATGCCGTTCTTCATCAGCGACGATGAGCCCCAAAAGAAAGCGGATCAAAGGATCGTTAGACTGTTTAGCGCTCACCTGGTAACCGGCGAGCCATTTAGCTTCATGAGCTGCGTGCGCTTGGATTTCATTCATCAGTCGCTGCACGGAAGAGACCTCTGGCGATTCGGGTATCCCCCACATCTCGTCTTCGGCTCTCTGGGCGGCGATAATCTCGATCGCCTTCGATCTCAGTGCTCGCGCCATGCCAAATCTCCCTCCCTTTTTCGTATGCCTTCGCAGAACTCATTATCGTAGAGAGCAAGGCATATGCCGCGGTCTAATTCGAAGGAAAGCGGCGGCCGCGTTCTTAGAGTTAGGAATTACTGCCGACCGGTTTCCGACAGTTGCGAAGATTCGACCGATAAAGAGGGCGAACGGTTTAAATTCGGGTGGCCTCCGAATTGCGGGAGTAGGTTAGCGAAGAGGTGGCCAATGACAACTGTCGAGAATCTGGTTTCACAGTATCGCGAGCCCCTTGAGAACGCTCCCCTCGATCTCGCTTTAGGGTGGAAGAAAGATCATCCCGACAGAAAACTGGTGGGTTGTTATCCGGTCTACACTCCCGTCGAGATCATCCATGCTGCCGGTATGCTGCCCGTCGGGGTCATCGGCGCAGGCAACCGGCTCGAGATCGCCCACGCGGATTCTCGTTTTCAGTCGTTCGTCTGTTCCATCGTCAAAAGCACCCTGGAGCTGGGACTGACGGAGAGACTCAAGTTTCTCGACGGTATCGTTTTTCATTCGATCTGCGACCCGGCGCGCAATCTTGGCAGCGTTTTTAAACGCAACTTCCCCGATCTCATGGTCGAGTACATTCACTTTCCGCAAAATATGGTTTCGCCCCACACTATTGATTACCTGATCAGCGAGTACAAAAGAGTAGCCGCCAGCTATGAGGAGCTGTCGGGAATTAAAATCACCGACGAGGCACTGCGTCAAAGTACCGCGCTCTATAATGAACAGCGTCGACTGGTTCGAGAACTCTATGCCATCCGCAGAAAGACGCCGCAGAATCTTTCGACCGTCGAATGTTACGTGCTGACCCGCATCGGCACCCTCCTGCCCCCGGAGGAACATATCGCGATCCTCCGCGAAGCGCTGACGGAACTGCGCCGACGGAACGAGAAGCCCAAGGACCGGATCAGAGTCGTCCTCGAGGGATCTTTCTGCGAGCAGCCGCCCATCGAATTGCTCGATGCACTCGAAGCGGCGGGCTGCTACATTCTGGACGATGACTTTCTTACCGGTTGGCGCTGGTTCTCGGCGGATATTTCCACCGAGGGCGATCCCATGCGTAATCTCGCCGACGCTTACATTAATCAGAGTGTTTATTCGGGTGTGAAACACGACACGCGCGAGCCTAAATCTAAACATCTGATCGACAAATTCAAAGACACGGGCGCCGACGCAGTATTGATCCTGGCAGCAAAATTCTGCGAGCCGGCGCTGTTCGACTACGCGCTCTATAAACGGGCGTTGGAGAAAGAGGGTATTGCGCACCTCTGCCTCGAATTCGAAGAAAAGATGTGGATCTTCGATAAGGCGCGCACCGAAGTGGAGACCTTTGTCGAATCGATGTTGTTCGATTGAACTCAATCTAGAGTCTTGAGTCTCGGGTTTAAAACGTTAGACGCTAGACTCGATACGCGGGACTGCCTCGGAAGGAAAAAGCAATGGCACAGCCAACTGAAACAGTGAAGACGAGCTATCAAGGTCAGATGCATCTCCTTCAAAAAGAGCTGATGGGCCGCTACTTCGAGCGCGTCACCCGCGCCGCCGAACATGGCGAGGGCAAGGCCGTCTACATGCTAATCAGCGGCAATCCGGTGGAGCTGATCCAGGCTTTCGATCTGATTCCGGTCTATCCGGAAATCGACGCACTGCAACTGGCGGTAAAGAAAAGTGCCCTGCCCTTTATCTTGAAAGCCGAGGAGCTGGGCTACTCGACGGACAACTGCGCCTACGTGAAAGCCGACGTCGGCATGTTTCTCGGCGACCGCAAAACTCCCTTCGCGACCATCCCGCTGCCGTCATTGATTCTCTGCAACTACGTGGGCTGCAATGTCTACCTTCAGTGGTTCGAGCACCTGGCGGAATACTGCGATGGACAACTCTATAACCTCGACATTCCTTTCTTGCGCAGCCCTTCCGGCCAGCCGAGTCCGGAGGACATTACTTACGTCGTGCGGCAACTCGAAGAGGTGATCGAGATCTGCGAAAAACTGACGGGAAAAACGCTCGATTACGCTCGGCTCAAACAAATTGTCAGCCGCTCCAGTGAAATCGGCGAGATGTGGTCGCGAATTAAAGGGCTCACCAAGAATCTCCCTTCTCCCTTCGACGCCTATTTCGACTCGGTGACCATGATGGCGCCGCTCTACTGTCTGCGCGGAACCGAAGACGGCGTGAGATTTTTCGAAACCGCCCTCAAAGAGATGGAAGAGAAAGTGCGCATGGGAACCGGGCCCTTACCGGAGGAACGGTTCCGCTTCATTATCGAAGGACCGCCGCCCTGGCCCTATCTGCGAACATTTAGAGACATGTTTTCCAAATGGGGCGCGGTAGCGGTGGCCTCGACTTACTCCACCGTCGGCGGCTTGTGGGAATTTGGCTTCCGCCATGATGCCAATCATCCGTTGGAGTCGATCGCGCAGCATATGCTCCAGTGGAACGTCACCAACCGTAATTTCTTGCAGCGCTACCAGCAGATTCGCCGCTATGTCGAAGAGTGGCACGCGGACGCTCTAGTGATTCATTCGGTCAAAAGCTGTCGACTGTTTTCCGCAGGACAGGGAGACATGCGCGAATATTTCACCAAGGATCTCAACGTTCCCACTCTATTGATCGAATCCGATCTGGAAGATCCGCGCTATTTTTCCGAAGCCCAGCTCAAAAACCGCATTGATGCTTTCTTTGAATCGTTGGAACACAAAAAAGTCGTTCGTGCCGGAGCGGAAGCAGGAGGGGCAGCATGATTTACGCCGCGGGCATCGACGTTGGGTCGACGCAAACCAAAGGGATTATCCTCAACGACAAGTTCGAGATCGTCGCCCGAGCCTTGACCGACACCGGCGCCTACGTTACCAGGGCCGCTGAACGGTGCTTTGTCGAAGCGCTGCAAGCATCCGGGGTAAAGAGGGAGGATGTCGCTTACGTAGTTGGCACCGGTTACGGCCGATACAAAGTCACCTTCGGCGACGCCCAGATCACCGAGATCAGCTGCCATGCACGTGGCGCGAGCTACCTCTTTCCCAACACGCGCACGGTGATCGACATGGGCGGCCAGGATGCCAAGGGCATCAAAATCGGCATCGACGGCGACGTAAAAGACTTCGTCATGAACGACAAATGCGCCGCCGGCACCGGAAGGTTTCTTGGCAGCGCTGCCGACGCTTTGGGCATGCGACTGGACGACATCGGCGATATCTCGCTCAAGGCGAAAACTCCAGTTCGGCTCACCACGGTGTGCACGGTCTTCGTCGAGTCTGACATCATGTCCTACCTGGCTCAGGGCAAGAAGACCGAAGATATCTTGGGCGGCGTGCACAGCGCCATCGCCGCGCGGACGATTTCGCTGATCCGGCGCGTCGGCATCGAACCCGAGATCACTTTCACCGGTGGGGTTTCAAAAAATATCGGCATGGTGCGCGCGCTGGAAGAAAAACTGGGCATGAAGCTCAACGTCAGCCCGGATTCCCATTTTGTCGGCGCGCTGGGAGCGAGCATTTTCGCCCTGGAGCGGGCCACCAAAGGAGTTTCGAGTTCCGAGTCTCGGGTTTCGAGTCCAACTCTGAAGCCAGGAACTGAAAACCCGAAACTTGAAACTAGAAACTTGGGTAAGGAGGCGTCATGACGTTTGTCGCCGGCATTGACATGGGCGCGAAATCGACCAAGGCGGTGGTCTTAGATGGGGAAAAACGCATTTGCGGGAAAGCCGCGATAAAAACTCGGCCGGATTTTGCCGCGGTCGCCAAGGAGGTGCTGGATTTAGCGCTCCAGCAGGCTGGGCTCAAGGAGAATGACCTGAACTACATCGCCACCACGGGCTTCGGCCGCTACAACGTTCCGTTCCGCGATGTCCAGATCACCGATATCACCTGCGTCGGGCGCGGCGCGGTTTTTATCTTTCCCAAAACCCGCTGCGTGCTTGATATCGGCGCGCAAAGCACGCGCGCGCTCAGGGTCAGCGATACCGGCAAAGTCCGCGAGTTCCGCACCAACGATAAGTGCGCCGCGGGCGCCGGCGGCTTCATCGAGCGCGCTTGCAAATATCTAGAGGTCAAAATCGATCAGGTCGGTGATCTCTCGATTCAGGCTAATAAGCCCCAGACCATCAGCAGCGTCTGCGCGGTCCTGGCCGAATCGGAAATCATCAATCACGTCTCCAACGGCGAGACCGTCGAAAACATTTTGCGCGGCGTGCACAACTCGCTGGCGTCCCGCGCCTTAGCATTGCTCAAGCGCGCCGGCATGGAAGATGAGGTCACCTTCGTCGGTGGCGTGGCTCGGCAGAAAGGCATGGTCAAGGCGCTGGAGGAGACACTCAAGAGAAAGGTCAACGTCAGCGAGGAACCGGATCTGGTCGGCGCTTTGGGCGCCGCCTTGCTGGCGCTACGCCGCCTGGAGAAGATTCGCGAAGATAAGAAAACAGCCGGGATCGGAGAGGAGGCAAGAGCAGCGTCATGAAGCTTAAAGGAAGAACCGCTTTGATAGCGGGAGGCGGAGGAGGAATCGGCCGCGCGGTCGCGCTTGCATTGGCACACGAAGGTGCAAAAACCGCCGTCGCGGATATCGTCAAAGACAATGCGGAGAAAGTCAGCAGCGAGGTTAAGGCTCTCGGTGTAGACGGAATGGCGTGTCAAGTCGATCTGACCCGGAAAGCCGATGTCGATCGCATGGTGAACGAAGTTCTCGAGCGCTTCGGTCAGATCGATATTCTTGTCAACTGCCAAGGGTGGGATCGGTTGGAGCCTTTCGTGGAAAGCCACGAAGAGACCTGGGAGAAACTGCTGGCAATCAATTTCAAATCCGTGCTTTACACGGCCAAAGCTGTCCTGCCCCAGATGATCTCTCATGGCGGCGGGAAGATTGTCAACATCAGCTCCGACGCGGGCCGCGTCGGCTCCAGTTGGGAAGCGGTCTATGCCGGCGCCAAGGGAGCTGTCATTGCGTTCTCAAAGACCATCGCTCGCGAGGTGGCGCGTTATAAGATCAACGTCAATGTCGTGTGCCCCGGCCTGACGGAAACTCCGCTGCTGCAAGCCGTCAGAAGCCAATCGGAACAAACCGCGAAAATTATCGAAGCGGTAACCAAGGCCACACCCTTCCGGCGTCCGGCGAAACCCGAAGAGATTGCCGAAGCGGTGCTGTTCTTCACCTCACCCGCGGCACAGTTTATCACCGGCCAAACCCTCAGTGTCAGCGGAGGACTTACGATGGTGTAAACGCCATACCCGTGTTCGTGACCGTGTCTCGTGTTCGTCATGAGCACGAGAAACAACCACGGTGCGTGAGAGGAGAAAGAGATGCGCAACGGAACGAAAGCGATCGACTTCATGTACTACGTGGCGACGCCCGAATTCATCGCCAGATGGAACGAGGCGAAAAAGGGCGAGCTCATCTGTCGGATGGAAAAAGCTATCGGCGGCCTGCCGCAGTATGACAGCATCGAGGCGATGATCGCCAAGATGGACGAAGCGGGCGTGGATAAAGTTTTCATCACTCAGTGCAAGATGTGGTCGTACCGCAACAAGTGGATGTACATGGACACCCAGCTCGAAGAAGTGGCGCAATACACGACCCGCTATCCGAACCGCTTCGTCGGCCTTGCCAGCTACAATCCCTTTCGCATTAAGGAGTCGCTGCAGGAGCTTGACCAGGCGATCAAAGTGCATGGCTTCAAGGGCGTCTACATACACATCTACGGCTTCGACGTCCCGCTGCACGACGCCAAGATGTATCCGCTCTACGCCAAGTGCGCGGAGCTGAACGTGCCGGTCTCGATGCAAGTGGGCCACGTCCTCGAAGCGATGCCCAGCGAGCATGCCCGGCCGATCTACCTCGATCGCATCGCCAGCGATTTTCCCGACCTCAAAATCATCGGCGCGCACACCGGATGGCCCTGGGTCGAGGAGCTGATCTCGGTCTGCTACAAGTGGGACAATGTTTATTTTGGTGTCGACGCCTGGATGCCCAAGTATTTGAAACCCGAGATCATTCACTACATCAACAGCCGCATGGGCCAGGATCGTTGTCTGTGGGGGACCAACGGCTTGCCCTGGAAAGAGAGTCTGGAGCAATGGGAAGAAATGGGATTGAAAGAAGCCACCAAGAAAAAACTTTTGCACGATAACGCCGTGGAGCTCTTCGGCTTAAGTCAATGATCGAAGGAGGCCCGCCGTGTGCCGATTTTTATCCCTCGATTTTGAGTACACTTTAAAATGTCCGGTCGACAAGGAGAACCATACGGTCAGATATCAAGCCTATCCGCAGCTGCGCGGCCATCCGGTGGATGTCGTCGAGTGTGACGCTAAACCTCTAGTCGACCCGCTCATCTGCCGCAAAGCTTGCCGTGGCTTGGTCGAATCCGGCGAGTTTTGGCAAAGAATCTATCCGGAGTCGGCGATTTTCACAGGGAGCCAGTGACTCTCTTGATGTGAATGGCTTTCGAGCGCGGCCATGATGGGAGCGAACCCTGGTATGCATCAAACCTTACAGTACGGCGAGGACGGCGCCGTTGCGACCATCCGATTGCATCGGCCGGAAAAGAAAAATGCGTTTAATGCCGAGATGCGCCATGAAATGGCCGGCTTGCTGAGTGATCTGGCGCGCAAATCGGCAATCCGGGCGGTCGTCATCACCGGCGGGGACGAGATTTTTTGCGCCGGCGCGGACATCAGCGAGATGCGCGGGCGACCGAACGCTGAATCCTCGTATCACCACGCGCGAGAGTTTCAGATCCTCTTCGATCAACTGCAATCATTGCCTCAACCCGTGATAGCCGCGGTTTCAGGATATGCGCTCGGCGGCGGCTGCGAATTGGCTTTGGCCGCCGATTTTCGCATCGCTTCCGAGACCGCCCGCTTCGGGCTGCCCGAGATCAAGATCGGCGCTTTTCCGGGCGGCGGCGGCACGCAACGACTGGCGCGTTTGATCGGCATCGCCCGGGCGAAAGAAATGATTCTGATCGGCGACCCGATCACCGCCGAAGAAGCGCTTGCCGCGGGTTTGGTGATGAAGGTAGTGTCTGGGGGTAAGTGTTTGGAAGCGGCGACCAGCCTTGCCGCCAAGCTGGCGGCGCTGCCCCGCCTCGCGTTACAAGCATCGAAGATGCTGATCAATCGAAGCCAGGAGTTGGATCTGGCGACCGGCCTCGAATTCGAGGCGCGCACTTTCGGCGGCCTCGCACACACGCACGATTTGGCTGAGGGAACGAAGGCCTTCTTGGAGAAGCGGAAAGCGAACTTTACGGGCGATTGAACGATGACGGAGTTCGATGGCAAGGTTGTACTGGTCACCGGCGCGGGACGCGGCATCGGCAAAGCCATTGCTCTGGCCTTTGCCGCTGAGAAAAGCCGGGTGGTCATCACCGGTAGAACGGCGGCCGCCCTTGAAGAAGTCGCGGCAGAGATACGCGCCACGGGCGCTGAAGTCTTGGCAAGCTCATGCGATGTAACTCAGAAACCGCAGGTGAATGACTTACAGCACACTATCAAAACGCACTTCGGCGCGGTGCAGATTCTTGTGAACAATGTCGGCATCGCGCCCGCGGCGGGTTTCCTAGATATGCCAGATAACCTGTGGGATGAAGTTATGCGGGTCAATGTAAGCGCGGCTTACAACTGCTGCAAAACCTTCCTATCCGCGATGATAGACGCGCGATGGGGCCGTGTCGTCAATATCGCTTCAACCGTAGCGCGGGTCGTCTATCCGGGAATTTCCGCATATGCGACATCGAAGCACGCCATACTCGGCCTGACACGCTCGCTGGCGATGGAAACCGCGAGGTCGGGAGTCACCGTTAACGCCGTATGCCCCGGCTATGTGAACACCGAATTGACCCGAGAAAACGCGCGGCGGCTGGCTGAAAACCGTGGCAAGTCGCTCGATGAAGCGCTCGCCATGCTGGCCGCGAGCTGTCCGCAACGGCGTCTCATCGAGCCGGAAGAAGTCGCCTATGTCACGCTGATGCTCGCGTCTGATCGCGCCAGGGGTATCACCGGCCAGGCGATCCAAGTCGACGGCGGCGCCGTAATGGCCTAGAACGAAACCATCTTTGTGAGGAGAAGAACTGGATGAGTTATTCGAGTTTTGTTTTCGAGAACAACGACGGCGTTGCGACGATCCGCCTCAACGATCCGGAACGGCTCAACGCGCTGACTTTTCAGACCTACGCTGAATTGGAAAAGATTACAGCGGAGATGGCCCATGACCCCAGCGTCAAGGTCGTTGTGCTCACCGGAACCGGCAAAGGTTTTTGTTCCGGCGGCCGGGTCGACGACATCATCGGGCCGCTGCTCAAGATGAAAGGCGATGAGCTTTATAAATTCACGCGCATGACCTGCAATGTCGTAAAGAACATGCGCAACCTGAAAAAACCGATCATCGCCGCGGTCAACGGCATCGCCGCCGGCGCCGGCGCGATGCTCATGCTGGCATCGGACCTGCGCCTCTTCTCCGACAAAGCCCGCGCGGCGTTTCTCTTCGTAAAAGTTGGTCTTTCGGGCGCCGACATGGGCGCGCTGTATTTGCTGCCGAGAATCGTCGGCCTGGGGAAAGCTACCGAGCTGGTCTACTTCGGCGATACCATCGATGCCCAGGAGGCGTATCGTATCGGCTTGGCCAACCGCGTCGTGCCTGGCGACGCTTTGTTGGACGAAGCTTACAAATGGGCGAGCCGTTTGAAGGACGGGCCACTGTACGCGCTCGGGGTCACCAAAGAACTCCTCGAATACGAAGCGAACATCAACCTCGAAACCGCGTTGGAGATGGAAGCGGCCGCCCAGGCGCGGTGCATGGAAACGCCGGACTTCGTCGAGGGCTATAATGCATTCACGGAAAAACGCCCGCTACGATTTAACCGCAGCTGACCCCATAGGAGTTGGAGAACAGATATGAAAAAAGAAATTTACGTCAGAAGTCTGGAGAAGCGCGATCTCCCTGCGATCGTCAGCATGGAGGAGCGCCAGACCGGGGTGGCGCGGCCGGAGTATTGGGAGAAGCGAATCGAAATCTCCGAGGCCATTCGGCCCCACTGGGCCTCTTTGATCGCCGAGCTCGACAATCGCGTCGTCGGGTTTGTGTTGGGGCGTGCCGGTGAGTTTGAATTTGGCCTACCGGGTACCGTGGCATGGATCGAAATAATCGGGGTTGACCCGGCGTATCGCCGCCAGGGAATTGCTCAGGCACTCGTCGGCCAATTCGCGGAATCGGCTGAGGATCACGGTATCAAGACGATCTTCACCCTCGTCGCAAGCAACCAAGACGAGATGCAGCAGTTTTTTAGCCGGCTCGGCTTCGTTCACGGCAAGATGCTGCACTATCAAAAAGAAATCTCCGGCTGATTGCGGTCCACTGATCATGGATTTTCGGCGCGATGAGCAAGAAGGTCAGCTGCGCAAAAGGCTCGGGTCGTGGAAACGCCACAACCCGAGCGTCGAGCATGATCCGGACGATCTCGAGCGCGACGCTTGCGGACTGGCGCGACGACTGGGCACAGACGGCTTCATGGGTTACGCGATCCCCCATCAATACGGGGGTGTGCGCGAAACCGTTCAAGCCCGTGATCTATGCGTGATCCGCGAGGAATTAGCATCGCACTCAGCCCTGGCGGACGTGATGTTCGGTGTCCAGGCTCTCGGCAGCTACCCTATTGTCATAGCGGGCACGGCAGAGCAAAAGCAAAGATATTTACCGCCGTTAGCGACCGCGGAAAATCTCGCGGCATTCGCGTTGACCGAACCCGAAGCAGGGTCGGACGCTGCCGCGATTAGCACAAGGGCGACAAAAGTCAGCGGCGGTTACCGCCTGGATGGCAGCAAGTGTTTCATCTCTAACGCAGGGATCGCTCACACCTACGTCGTCTTCGCCTCGACAGAACCAAATGTCAGGGCCAAAGGCATTAGCGCGTTT
>Ga0075310_1000119_pt1 | contig 13205 bp, 11 predicted proteins | sample MayberryNE_Catta_2_FD_120088 | JGI IMG/M metagenome (GOLD analysis project Ga0075310, IMG submission 120088) | Natural and restored wetland microbial communities from the San Francisco Bay, California, USA, that impact long-term carbon... | ecosystem: Environmental > Terrestrial > Soil >... | reverse complement strand
GGTGGAACGACGCGCTGGGCCTCGGTGTGCGTTACCCGGCGGCGCACCGGGAGTTCCTCGCCCGCTGCCACGCCGCCGGCCAGAGTCGCCCGACTCCGCTGCTCCTCCGCTATGGGGCCGGGGACTACAACTGCCTCCACCAGGATGTCTACGGCGAGCACGTGTTCCCGCTCCAGGTCGCGATTCTGCTTTCCGAGCCTGGCCGCGACTTCACGGGGGGAGAGTTCGTGATGACGGAGCAGCGCCCTCGGATGCAGTCACGCGCGGAGGTCGTGCCGCTCCGCAAAGGTGACGGGGTGGTCTTCACCGTCCGGAACCGGCCCGTCCAGGGAAGCAGGGGGGTCTATCGCGTCAATCTCCGCCACGGTGTCAGCCGGATCCGCTCGGGGGCGCGGCACGTGGTCGGCATCATCTTTCACGACGCGTCGTAGGGGTGGCGTACGGTCTGCCGAAGGGCACGAACGACTCCGATCGCCGAAAGGCATCGGAGTCCACAACGGTTTTTCTGTTGTTGTTTTTCTTCGTCTCCTTCGTGTCCTTAGTGCCTTCGCGGTGAATCCTTGGAGTGGGATGGGGCTCGTGTCTCCTGGTGAAGACGCGGTGGAAGGGCGGGATCTCACTCACGCTCGATCGGCACCCGAGGCACGATGACCATTGAGGCCCCCGAGCGGATCCGGATCTCCCCTGCGCGCGTGCTGTCGCTCTCGAACTCCTGCGCCCCCGTTTGCGGATTCACAGAAAACAGCGGATAAAACGCTCCCGAGAGTGCGATCCGAAGCCGGTGTCCCGGCAGAAAGCGGTTCGCGGTGTGCGGCCCTTCGATCCGCAGGCGGACGACCTCTCCTTCTGGAGCCAGCCGGCGCCCCGGGCCGCCGTCACGGTAGCTGGCCCGGAGCAGCGCGGTGCCGGGACTCGCCAGGTTCCAGGCGGCGCCGTCAGGCCCGACGTCGTACACCTGGACCCAGAGGTCGTAATCCGGCACGGACGCGCTCACCTCCAGCTCCGTCACGACCTGGCCGATCAGCTCCCACGCCTCCTCGAACGGAGCGGTCTCGAACACGACGATGCCCTGGCGCCGGGGGAGGTCGCGGTAGTCGTGCGCGCCGTAGTCGCCGTTGAAGGGATCGGTGAACGGATTGGCCGGATCGGAGCGGATCACACGCTCACCATCTCCCACGGTCGGGCTCGATCGTAGAGCCCCTGGTGTCTGCAGGTAGAGCGTGTCGGGGGCGGTCCCCTCGATCGGCCACGCGTCTGATTCACGCCATTGGTTGGCGCCCATCACGAAGACCCTGACCGCGGCACTGTCTTCCGCCGGGGCACCGCCGCCCTTCAGGTAGCGGTCCATCCAGCGGAGGACGGTCGCGGTGTAGTCGATCCCCGCATTCGGGCCGAAGCTCCGGTCGCCGGCGGTGTCGCGACCCACCGCGTCCACCCCGTGGGTCCAGGGACCGAGAATGAGTCGCGTCCTCGCCGAGTCGGGTGATCGGGCCCGCACCAGTCCGTTGTAGTTGGTGGCCGCCCCCAGCGGACCGTAGGGCTCGTCGAACCAGCCCGAGATGTTCAGCACCGCCGCGCCCACGTCGCCGTAGCGGCCCTCGAGCGTGGCCCAATCCCACCAGGGATCGTCCGGCGGGTGTCGCATCCACTCGTAGTACCACGGTGCGACGCCCTGGAAGTCGGGCAGCGTCAGCAGCGGGCGGTGACCCTTGGCGCGGAGGCCCTCCTGCTTCCAGGCAGCGGCCACCTCGTCGTCCGTGCGTGGCCCGGGCGCACCAAGCCGACGGCGGAGGTCGGGCGCGATGTTCCACCAGGTCCAGTCGAGCCAGGAGCCGTCCCAGACGCCCCCGGAGTACCAGAAGCTCTCCGGGGATGCGTAGGTCATCGCGGGGACCATCGCCTTGAGCGATGGCGGCCGCTCCACCGCCGCGAGCCACTGGACCGCGCCGGGGTAGGAGAGACCGAAGGTGCCGACCGCCCCGCTGGACCAGGGCTGCCGTGCCGCCCACTCGATGGTGTCGTAGCCGTCGCGCCCTTCGTGCCGGTAGGGCTCGTACTCGCCCTCGGACGCGTAGCGCCCGCGCACGTCCTGCACCGCCACCGCATATCCACGGGCGATGGCCTGCGGGATGAAGTCCGGTCCGGTGGCGTCGGCGCCGCGGCCGTACGGTGTTCGCGTGACCAGCACCGGCACCCGCTCGGCCGAGGCGGGACGCCAGACCGTGGCCATCAGGACGACGCCGTCGCGCATCGGCACCGGCACGGCGGAATCGACGACGACGCTGGTCGCGGTCGGTCGTGGGGCGCAGCCGGCCAAGAAGACGAGCGCGCCGTGACTCAGGAGCCTGCGCATGGGCCCAAGTCTATGCTTCGATCGGCCGTGGACGCCACCGGGGGAACTCCGGCGCCTGCTGCTGCGTAAAGACTCCTACCCTCTCATGGAGCCATTCGATGACCCGGGCGGTCCTTCTCGCACTCGCCGCTGCCCTGCTTCCCGCCGCGCTGCCGGCGCAGGCGTCACCCGCCGCTCTCACCGCGCTCACCCGGCAGGTGTTCGTCGCCGAGAGCAGCTTCGCGGCCACCATGGCCCGGCGCGACTCGGTCGCCTTCGCCCGCTTCATCGCTCCGGATGCGATCTTTTTCGGTGAGAAGGCGGCACAGCGAGGCAAGTCGGCTGTGGTGGAGCGGTGGAGCCGCTTCTTCGCCGGTCCCGACGCCCCGTTCTCCTGGCGTCCCGAGAAGGTGGAGGTGCTCGATTCGGGCGGGCTCGCTCTCAGCACCGGCCCCGTCCTCGATACCGAGGGGCATCAGATCGGCACCTTCAACTCCATCTGGCGGCGCGAGTCCGACGGAAGCTGGCGGGTGGTGTTCGACAAGGGCTGCCCGGTGTGCGACTGCGAGCGGAAGCCGTGATCTCGCGCGTTCGGCGGTCCGGGCTACCTTTCGCGCGTGACGGACGAGCCGACCGCCGACCTCGAGCTCGAGGGCATCCTCGCGTTCCTCCGTACCGCGGAGCGCCTCAAGAGCACGCCCCGGAGCGGGTGGACCACCGCGGGCGAGAAGGAGAGCGTGGCGGCGCACACCTGGCGGCTCTCGTTGATGGCCGCCGTCCTCTCCGATCGCTTTCCGGGCATCGATCTCGCCCGTCTGCTCAAGATCTGCCTGATCCATGATCTGGGTGAGGCGCTGCACGGCGACGTCCCGGCGCCGCTCCAGAAGCCCGAGGCAGGCAAGGCCGCCCGCGAGCGCGACGACCTCCGCGAAGTGCTGAGCCCGCTGCCCGGGCGGCTCCGCGAACAGCTGCTGGCGCTCTGGGACGAGTACGAGGCCGCCGAGACGCCCGAGGCGCAGCTGGCGAAGGGGCTCGACAAGCTGGAGACCATTCTCCAGCACACCCAGGGCCTCAATCCCGCCGACTTCGACTACCGCTTCAACCTCACCTACGGGCAGGTGTACACCGCCGCCCACCCGATCCTCGCGGCCATCCGCGCCCGCCTGGACGAGGCCACCGAGGCACGGGCGCGGGACACCGAGTGAGCACGGCGCGGATCCGGGCAGCCGCGGTCCACGCTTACACCGCCTCCGGCGTCCTCTTCGCGTTCGTCGCGGCGATCGAGCTCTGCGCGGCCGAGCCCGACCCGCGGGTGGTGTTCGCGCTCCTGGCGCTGGCGGTGCTGGTGGATGCGACGGACGGGCCGCTCGCGCGGCGCTGGGAAGTGAAGCGCGTGCTCCCGACGATCGAGGGGCGCACGATCGACGACATCGTGGACTACCTCACTTACACCTTTGTCCCGCTGCTGCTGGTATGGCGGATGGAGTGGGTGCCGGAGCCGGCGGCGGTCTGGATCGCTCCCGCGCTGATCGCGTCGCTCTTCGGCTTCGCCAACACCGGGATCAAGGACGAGAAGGGCGGCTTCTTCCTGGGATTTCCGTCCTACTGGAACGTGGTGGCCTTCTACGCCGGCCCCCTCAGCGAGCGCTCGGGGGCGGCGATCAACGCCGCGATCTTCCTGCTGCTCGCGCTCGCGACCTTGCTCCCGATCCGCTTCCTCTACCCCAATCTCACGCCCCCACCCTGGCGTACGCCGGTGATCCTGGGCGCGCTGCTCTGGCTCGGCGCGATGCTCGCCATGCTGCCGGACTACCCGCGCGCTCCCGCCTGGGCGTTGTGCCTGTCGCTGCTCTATCCAGCCTTCTACGTCGGGCTGTCGTTCCGGCTCGCTGCCAGGCGCTGAGTCCGCTACCGCGTCATCGCGTCACGTCGAGAACACGGCTCCGGACCCCGTCCGAGGCGACCAGCTCGAGGTCGGCCCCGGTCGCGGGCACCGTCACGCTCCCCCCGCGGGCGAACGAGAGCACCTCGCCGGACCGCGCGTCGCGCACCATCACCATGGGATGCGCCGCAGCGTCCCACTGGAGCGAGACGCCGCCCGCAGCGGACGTCAGCCGCGCCGGTGTCGCCGGTGCGGTGCGCAGCGCGGCGGGCGGCCGCACCGTCGCCATGCCGATGCCGGGGCCCGTGAGGCGGAGCTGCTCCAAGCGCGACGCGTCAGCGTCGTCCACCGGCACCGCGAGCGCGAACAGGCGCCCGGCGCGGGGATGATCGGCGATCTCGGTCGCGTCGAAGGTCTCGGCGAAGACGCGTGAGCCGTCGGCCGCGATGCCCTCCACCGCGTAGGGGCCGGACCGCCGGGGCTCGGCGCGGCTCACGATCCGGAAGGCGGGCTCCAGCACTGCCCGCCCGTCCACGATGCGGCCCCACACCAGCAGCGCCGGACGCGGCCCGCGGCCCCGGGCGATGCCAGGCTCCGTGCCCCGGAAGTCCATCACCCCCTGATAGGTGTAGTCGCTGATCCAGGGATTCCCGCAGTATCCCATGATGTCGGGGAGCTCACGCGGCTTGAGCAGCCCGCTCAGCGGGTCCCACCCGATCCGTCCGATCCTGCCGTTGGGATAGGGGAAGCTCGGGTCTGGACCCGTGGGGTTGCCGCAGGGTGCGTGCTGCCGGCCCCAGGTGTGTCCCAGCTCGTGGGCCGCGATCCGATCGCGGTCGCCCTCGCGGTCGTAACCGACCGCGGCGCCCACGCCGATGAAGCCGAGGCCGGCGAGGCCGGAGCTGTAGCCGATCCGGACGACGCCGTAGTAGTGTCGAGTCTCGGGATCGGCCGCGCGCAGCGCCGCGATCTCGTTGAGCACCGTGAGCCAGGCGCCGTTGGCGTCGTCCGGCTGCAGTGCGGGCGCGCTGGTGGTGTACACGTCGCGCACGAAGGCGCCGTAGTCGGGAAGCGGATACATCCGGCTGGCGAGGTCGAGATACTGCCGCCGATTCGACGCGGTCACGTCGCCCTGGAGATCGTTGACCGACTGCCGCACCGGCACCAGCGTGATCGCGAGCGGCGGTAGTGTCCGCACGTCCAGCGCGAGGCGGCCGGAGGCCGGGAAGACGTTGTCGCTCTCGTCGGCCTCGGGCACCGTGTTCGCCGGGTCCACCTCGGCCACCACCCGCAGTCCGGGCTCGACCAGCGTGCCCTCCACCAGGGTGTTCCAGGTGGTCGTGATCTCACCGTCGAGCCGTCCGGTCGGAATCGTGTCGGCCGGCGACTCGATGACGACGCTCCGCACCTCGGTGTTCCCCCGGTACAGACGCACACGCACCTGGGCCCGCACCCGGTTCGAGCCGTTGGCGAGCGCCGTGACCCGGAGCAGCGCATCCCGTCCCGAGACCAGCGGCACCGTGTTGTCGAACGTCTGGACGCTCTGGGTGAGGTGGAGGCCGGCGATGCTGAGGTTGAGGGTCGGTCCCGCCGTCGCCGCGTAGGTGACGGTGACGCTCGCGCCGGCGCCGGCCTCCACCTCCATGGTGGTCCTGCTCGGCGAGGGGGCGTAGGTCGAGCCGCCGGCGGTCACGCTCGCCGCGGTCACGGTGTAATCGCCGGGAGCGAGATCGGCGAGCGTCGTGGTGGCGGCCACGTCGCTGCGGAACCCGCCGGGTCCGGTCACGGTGATCGCCGCCTCCGCCGCCGCGGGGAGGCCCGAGACTGTGACGGTGAGGCCTCCGGTCGTCGCCACGCAGGTCACCGAGAAGGTGAGGCTGGTGGTCTCCGAGGCGGAGACCGTGGCGCTGCGCGGGTTCTGGTCCTGCGCCGAGCAGTTGCTGGCGAGGCCGCCGAGGGAGACGGTGTGCACCCCGGGCGTCAGGTCGTCGAAGGTGTGCGTCGCGTTGCCGCCGATGGCCACCCCCGCGCCGCCGTCCACGCTCACCGCGTAGCCATTCGGGTCGGCGGGCGCACCGCTCGACTCGGTCGTCACGACCAGCACGCCGGTGCCCGCGCTGCAGGTCACCGCGAACACCACCTCCGCGGCGCCGCCCGCCGGTACGGTGACGGGACGCGGGTTCGCGCCCTCGAGCCGGCAGTTGTCGGCGAGACCAGTCAACGCGACTTGGGTCCCTCCGGCGGCGACGCCCCCCACGCTCACCGAGGCGCTCGCTCCGATCGGCTGCGCGTCACCGTCGGCGATCGCGAACGCGTAGCCGTCGGGGTCGGCGCCGCCGCCGGCGGTCCGGGTCGTCACGGTGAGGGTACCGGCGGCGGGCGGCGGAGCCTGGCACTCGACGTGGAAGGCGACTGAGACGACGCCCCCCGCCACCACGGCCACCGTGCGTGGGTTGGTGCCGGCCACCGTGCAGTTGGCCGCGACGCCGGCGAGACCCACCAGGTGATCCCCGGCGCCGAGGTCCGCGACCGCCAGCGTCCCCTCCGGGGAGACGGCGCCGGCGACGTTGCCGTCCACCGTGACGGAGTAGCCGTCGGAGTCGGTCGATGCGCCCGAGGTGGCAGCGGTGACGCTCAGCCCCCCGGTTACCGGTGGAGGCTGAGTGCAGACGATGGCGAACGTCTCGCTCACCGTCTGCCCCGCGACCACACTGACCGCACGGGGATTTTGCCCCTGCACCTCGCAGTTCGCCGACACACCACTCAGCGCAATCCGATGCGCTCCCGGCTCGAGGTCGGCGATGGTGCGCTGCGCCGCCGGCCCGATCGCGCCGCTTTCCACGTCGTCCACCGACAGGGTGTAGCCGTCCTGGTCCGGCACGGCGCCGCTCGTGTTGGTGGCGACCTGAAGCACCCCGGTGGTCGGCTCGGTGAGTCCGCCTCCGTCGCTTCCGCCGCAGGCCGGATACAGCGCGACGGTCGCCGCGAGCAGGAGCCTGCGGCGGGAGAGCCGGGACCGGCGGAGTTGTGACATGAGCAGTCGCCCCGCGGCGGATCGTGCCGCGGCATGCAGTGGGAGTCGTCGTGGGGGGGCGAAGACTCGGTCAGGCGTGATGAAGGTAGGGCAGACTACCCAGGCCGAGCCTGGGTAGTCAAGTATCGGAAGGGCTCAGCCCTGACGGACCAGCTTGCCGTCGCGGATCTCGTACACCCGCATGCGCACGACGACGCCCGGACGTCGCTCGTCCATGACCCGCACGTGCACGACCTTCTTGTCCTTGCCGGGCCGCTCGACGATGTAGCTCCCTGCCGGCGCCGTCCGCTCGATGTTGGAGCAGCTCCGCGGCTTGGGCTGGTGACCGGGCGGCTCGCCCGGCATCCAGACCCGACACATGCCGGGCGCGGGCAGGTGGCCGGGGGGGATGTTGAGCGACGCGGCCGTGCTCGGGCTCCGCCCCCTGGGCGCTGCCTGGGGCGCCGGCTCCGAGGCCGGGACGGGCTTGCAAGCCGCTGCAGCGAGAAATGCGAAGGACGCGGCCGCGATCGTGGCTAAACGCATGACTCCTCCATGGAAAAGGACCGACCCCCGGATGTCCGGGCAGGGAGCATGCCCGCCGGTGGCGTCCTTCTTGCCTCGGCGTCGGAATTCCATGATCCGTGTACGATCACTTCGCCCCGACGACGTCCCCGCTGAGCACCGGCGCTGCCTCGCCGATGCCTCGGCCGCGGGTGTGGACCTGAGCTTCGGCCTGTTCGACGGTGATCGCCTGGTGGGCCACCTGGTCTGCTGCGGCTTCAAGCCCACCATCTTCCCGGGTGAGACCGGAGAGGCGCTCCACGTGCGCCACCTCGCGGTGCTGCCGCGCTACCGCCGGATGCTGCCCCGGCTCATCCGACGCCTGGGTATCGAGGCACGGCGCCGATTCCCCGGCTCGGTGATCGAGGCCCACGCCGTGGAGAGCGCTGTCCGGGTCTGGCGCGATCACCCCGCGTTCTTCGCCCGGGACGGCTATGCCCTCACCCGCCACGCCGACAGCGGAGAGATGTTGAAAGGTGAGATCCGTTACCTCGTCCGCTGGCAGCCGATCCCCGATTGGGAGCCGTCGGTGTCTACGATCGAGGAGCTGGTAGCGGCGGCACGCACCGGCACCGTCGAGGTGGACGGCGTTCGCTACGAGACGGCGGTGGTCAAGGAGGAGCGGGAGTGGGACGCCCTGGGATCGGTGTGGGACCGCCTGCTCCTCGCCCTGCCGGACCATCCGGTGTTCCAGATCTACGAGTACCAGCGACTCTGGTGGCGCCAGGTCGGCCGGGACAACGAGCTGTGCATCGTGCTACTGATCCGGGACGGCGAGGTGCGCGGCATCGCGCCGCTCCAGATCGAGACCGTCAAGGTCTACGGCCGCTGGTGCAGGCGGCTCACCTTCATCGGGTCGCGCTCCGAGGTAGAGCGACCGCGTCTCCTCTTCCCGGCGGATGAGGACCGGCTGTCGCGCGCCCTGGTCGCTGCGCTGGTGGCACGGTCCGACCGGTGGGACCTCGGAGACTTCCACGGGCAGCTCGCCCGATCCGAACGGCCCCCGGCGCTTGATGCCGCCTTCCGCTCGGCGGGCTATCTCGTCAGCCGAGCGCAGGTCTGCCGGCGCACGCCTTTCTTTCTCGGGCTGCACGCGCTCGCCCTCGGGAGGTCGTGGCGCAGGCCGACGACCCAGTCCATGTTACCATCAGTGCCTCAGCTCACCCTTCGATCGTGGAGACCTGATGACCAGACGTGAGGACCAGCGTATCGCCGCCCTCGCGAAGAAGAACGCGGCCAAGGTCAAGCCCCCGCGGCAGGACCAGGCGTCGGACTTCGATCAGACCCTGCGGCAGCGCGCGCCGGAGGGGGACTCGGAGACCCGGCGCCTGTTCAAGGAGATGAAGCGGCGGGAGTTCTAGTTCCGTAGGGAGGGCATGACGCCTGTCATGCCTCCCGGCCCGCCGCGCCACCGGCTCGGTGGCTACCGAGAGTACGCTCCGCCCCCGCACCTCGAGCCCTTTGTCGAGTCGCTCTGGACCCATCGAGCCCCCGACGAGATTCCGCCCGGCCCCGGCGCCATGCACCGGGTGCTCCCCGACCCTGCCCTGAGCCTGGCGTTCTCCTGCCGCCGCGACGCTGGCGGTCGTCCGGTTGACCCCTACGTCGTCATCATCGGACCCAAGCACCGCCCCCACATCTTCGCCTTTCAGCCCGGCCGGGAGCTTGCCGCCGTTCGGGTGAAGCTGGAGTGGTCCGCTCCGCTCCTGGGGCTCGCTCCCGCCGACCACGGCGATGCCGAGCGCGACCTCACCGGGGTGCACCCCCGGCTCCTTGCCGAGCTGCTCGAGCCGCTCGCAGAGACGGGAGCGGCCGACCAGGCCGCTGCCCTGCTCGCGGAGTTGCTGGCCTGCCGGGCCGGTCGATTGGACGGGCGAGGAGCGAGTCCGGCCGCCCGTGCGCTCGAGCTGGTCCGTCGCCGTTCGGGAGCCGTGAGCGTGGACCGCGCGGCCGATCGGGTGGGTGTTCCACTGCGAACCCTCCACCGTGCGGTGCACGGTGAGACCGGGATCTCGCTGAAGCGCTTCGCCCGGGTGACCCGACTGCTCGCCGCGGTCACCCGCGCCGATCGAGTTGCAGGACCCTCCTGGGCCGCGATCGCGGCTGACAGCGGCTACTGCGACCAGTCCCATCTGGTGCGTGAGTGCCGTGCCATCGCCGGGCTCGCGCCGGGCGAGATGCACCGCGAGCGCCGCGCTCAGGAGGCCGAAACGTCCAATCCCGGGTGAGCGGGGCGCGCTAACCTGGGAGCATGTCCACACTCTTCGCCTTGCTCCTCATGGCCCAGGCGCCGCTGCCGCGCGACTCCACCGCCCGGGTCGAGCGACTCGCCGACGGCGTCTACGCCATCATCCACGACGACGCCACCGACCAGTGGCCCCACGGCAACACCGGCGTGGTGGTGTCCGACGACGGCGTGCTGGTAGTGGATGCCACCTATCTCCCCTCCCGCGCGCGGGGGGACATCGCCCTGATCCGCCGGCTCACGGACCGGCCGGTTCGTTATCTGGTCAACACCCACTGGCACATGGATCACACCCACGGGAACGAGGCCTATCGGGACGCCTTCCCCGGGGCGACCATCGTGACCGAGCGACGGACCCGCGAGTTCAGCGAGCTCAACACCCGCTACTGGTCGCGCTATTCCACCGCGCCGGATTCGCCGCGGCGGCAGGCGCTCCGGCAGCTGGAGGACGAGCTGGCCCGCGGAGCCGACAGTACGGGAAAGGTCCACACGGCCGAGGAGAAGCGGCGGCTGGAGACTGTTATTCGGCAGCGGAACGGTGAGCTGGAGGAGCTGGCGAAAGTGCGCGTGGTGGTCGCGGACCAGGTGTTCGACGGCGCCACGACGCTCTGGCTCGGCGGGCGGCGAGTGGAGCTGGTGGACCACGGGCGCGCCAACAGCCCGCACGACGTCACCGTCTACCTCCCGAAGGAGCGGATCCTCTTCACCGGTGACATCCTGGTGCAGTCACCAGTCCCCTACACCGGCATGTCGTGGCCGGTCCCCTGGATCGACGTGCTGGCCGACCTGGAGAAGCTGCCGGTGACCACACTGGTGCCGGGCCATGGACCGGTCATGCGCGATCATACCTACACCCGGCAGATGCGGGAGCTGCTCGTAGCGGTGACGTCGCGGGTGCGGCGGCTGGCGGAGGAGGGTCGGCCGATGGAGTGGATCCAGGACTCGCTGCGGCTGGACGACGTTCGCCGCAGGGTGCCGGCCTGGGCCGACAAGGAGCACGACGAGGACTGGGACTACATCGTGCGCACCGTGATCGAGCGTGCCTGGCGCGGCGTGCGGGGACAGGGGTAAGCCTACCGGCGGCCCCGAATCACCCGCATACTATGCTCGCACCCTCCGACGAGCCCGCCGCCTCCCCAGGCGGTCGATCACCCGGTCCGGATGCGAGGCCGGCATGGAGGACTGGCTCCTCCCGCTGCAGCAGGATCGACCCCAGGTGGCGTGGGACAAATTTCTCTCACGGCACCGGAAGCTGATCTTCGCGTCCATCCGCCACTACACCCACGACTACGATGAGGGGATGGAAGTCTTCGCCCACGTATGCGAGAAGCTGGGCGCGGACGACATGCGCCTCCTGCGCGCGCGCGCCGAGGATCCGAATCCCCGAGCCCGATTCACCACCTGGTTGGTGGCGGTGGTCCGCCATGCGGCGGTGGACTGGTTCCGTCACCGCGACGGCCGGCACCGGCTGTCGGCGCTCGGCCAGCGACTGTCGCCGCGACGCCGCAGGATCTTCGAACTCGTCTTTCTCGAGCAGCGGAGCCACGCCGAGGCGTACGAGCTGCTCCGTCTCCGCGAGGAGTCCGGGATCACCTTCCGGGAGTTCCTGGCCGAGCTGAGGGAGACCTACCGCGACCTGAGCCGCGGGCGACCCGACCGGCTTATCCGCGAGCTTGGCGGTGTTCCGCCACCTGACCCGTCCGATGGCGATGCCGAGCACCCGGTGGAAGCGTCCGAGCGCGAGGCCCGACTACAGTCGGCCCTAATGGACCTACCGGCCGAGGATCGGCTCGCCCTGCAGCTCTATGTGGTCGACGAGCTGCCGGCCGAGCAAGTCGCCGCGGTCCTCGGGCTCAGCGGCGCCAAGGCGGTTTACAACCGGGTCTACCGCCTGCTGGCGGACCTCCGAACGCGGTTGGAGCGCGCCGGGATCAGGCGCGGAGACCTGTAGTCCCTCCCCTGCGGGAGCAATTCCTTCCCATCTGTCCGTCCAACGTTCCCGGTTCAGTCCCCCGGGGAACGGCAGATGCTGAGACACGCCGATAAACTCTTCGTGCTCGTGATCGTGACGGTCGGAATCACGATGGGGGCCTGCGACGACAGCGGTAACCCCACGGAGCCCGGCACCCTTATCGTCGCCACTGCCACCGGCGGAAACGCACCCGACGAGGACGGCTACCAGCTCGTCCTCGACGGGGCGGAGACCCACGCCCTCGAGGTTACTGGAACGCTCGAGGTCGAGCTCCCTGCCGGCAGACACACCCTGCGGCTTATTGGCATGGCGGAGCACTGCACGGTCCCGATCGGGACGTCGCGGCAGGTGGAGATCTCCGCGCGGAACACCACGCAGGTGGAGTTCGAGGTCACCTGCACCGCGACGGGTGCCCGGATCACTGTGGCGACCTCTGGGATCGACATCGACCCCGACGGGTACCGGGTGGTGGTGGACGGCAGCGCCGGGGACGCGGTTCAGTCCAACGGAACGGTGGTGGCTCCCGTTCTTCCAGGCAGCCGGACCATCGGCCTGATCGGCCTTGCGCCGAACTGCAGCATCGAGGGTCCCGAGACTCAAACGGTATCGGTCGAGGAGTCCGTGGTCGCGCCGGTGGAGTTCTCGGTCGTGTGCCTTGCGGCCCGGGGGGTGGTCGGAGTGGTGGTGTCGGCCACCGGCGTCGACACGGACGGGCCCTACAGCGCGACGATCAACAGCACGAGGCTGATGTCCGTGGGACCGAGCGAGACCTTCTACTGGAACGCCGTGCCGCTCGGGGACCATCAGGTCGCCTTGAATGTCCCCGATAACTGCGCGGTGGCGGACAGCCAACAGTCGGTGACCCTCACTGGTGGGAGCCTGGTCCGTGACACCGTCGAGGCGACCTTCTCGGTGACCTGCGAGACGCGCCGCGGCAACCTGCGGATCACCACCCACACGACCGGCACGGTACCGAGCGATCCTTACTATCCGACCCGGTACGAGGTGACCCTGTGGGCTCCCGACTTCTACTACGGTGAGTACCCGTATCAACTGGGCACCGTGGAGCCGAACGGGACACTCACCACCTCCGTCGAGCCCGGTTCCTACCGCCTCGAGGTGGACAACGTTCCCGATGTCTGCACCCCGGCCGCGTACAACGTGAGCCCGTTGAACGTCGAGAGCGGCGACACGCTG
>Ga0075310_1000117_pt1 | contig 13214 bp, 11 predicted proteins | sample MayberryNE_Catta_2_FD_120088 | JGI IMG/M metagenome (GOLD analysis project Ga0075310, IMG submission 120088) | Natural and restored wetland microbial communities from the San Francisco Bay, California, USA, that impact long-term carbon... | ecosystem: Environmental > Terrestrial > Soil >... | reverse complement strand
CACCTATGGTGCGGCCCTTCCGCCGCGCGGATGCGGTGCGGGTGCTGACCGGCGCCGACACCGCCGGCTCGGCGAGCGGGGCACTGATCCGGCGGCTCCGTACCGACCTCGAGGAGCCCATCGACTCCATGCGCTGGCTGCTCGGAGCCCGTGCCGGAGGCCAGGCGTACACCGAGATCCGCCGCGACGTGTACCATCCCCTCGGTCCGGACGGAGTCCGCCCCTACGCCGAGTTCAACGGCGAGGCCGGCATGGGCCCCTTTACCATGGTGAGCCGGCTGGCCGCGGAGCCCAGGCTCCCCGACGACCCGGAGTGGCCCGGCCGGCGCGACCTCGAGCTGGCGTGGCGCATGCCGGAGGCCTACCTCAGCGCCCAGTTCAAGTACGGCAGCGTATTTTATGGACAGATGGATCGGAATTGGGGGCCGGTCGGGATCGAGGGCATCGGACTCAGCAATTACGGCTACGGCGAGACCGAGCTGGCGCTCGACATCGGCGTGGACGCGGTACGGCTCCTGGCCTCGGCCCGTCCGCTGGAGGACGCCGACAGCTCCGGCGAGCGGGTGCACCGCTACTTCTTCGCCCACCGTCTGGGCGTCCGGGTGACGGACCGGCTGCGACTGGGCCTGTGGGAGACCACCATCGTGGCGGGTGTAGATCGCGAGTTCGATGGTCGCTACCGGAACCCGCTCAGCCTGCTTCTCTTCGCCAATCAGTACGGCCTCGGCGCCGACGGCAATGTGCTGTTCGGCTTCGACGGACGATACCGCATCGGCGCGGGGACCACGATCGAGGCACAGGTCGGACTCGACGATCTGCAGTACGAGGACACCTCGGGCGAGGACCGCTACCCCAATCGCTGGGCGCTCACCGTCGCCGCCTTCGGTCCCCTGGGTTCACGCCTCAGCTGGCGCGCCTTCTACACCCAGGCGTCGAGTCTCGCGTTCCGCACAAGCAACCCCTACGAGAACCTGACCGACGGCGGCGTCGGCATGGGTCGCAACTTCGCCGACATGGACCGGGTGACGGTCACGGTCAGCCTGCCGGTCGCCGAGCGCTGGCTGTTCATGCCCGAGCTGACGCTGCAGCGGCAGGGCGAGGGCGAGATCAACGATCCCTTCCCGGCGACGCCCGAGGAGGCTGGGCAGCTGCCGCAGCTCTTCATCGGGACCGTGGAGCGCACCTGGCGCGCGGCGGTGGCGGTGACTGGACGGCAGGGACCGCTCGACTTGCGCGCCTCCGCCGGCCTGCATCACGTGGAGAACGCGGGGCATGTGTCCGGCGATACCGACAACCGCTTCGTGGGCCGGCTGCAGGCGACACTGGGCCTGAGCCGCCGGGGAGTGATTCGATGACGCACCCGCCGCCGCTGAGCCGCGACCGCCTGCTCCAGCTGATCGATCGGATGAAGAGCAGCCGCGTCGTGGTGATAGGCGACATCATGATCGACCGCTACCTCTATGGAGACACCGATCGGCTCTCGCCCGAGGCGCCGGTGCCGGTGGTCACCGTCCGCGACCGCCGCGCGAAGCTCGGCGGGGCGGCCAACGTGGCGGCGAACGTCGCCTCGATGGGCGCGAGCTGCTTCCTGGTCGGGACGGTGGGTGACGACGCCGACGGCGCGGCGATCCGGCAGGAGCTGGTCGTGGCCCGGCTGGACGGACGGCACGTCGTGACGACTGCCGGACGGCCCACCACGTCGAAGACCAGGATCATCGCGCGGTCGCAGCAGATCGTCCGCATCGACGACGAGGTGGACGCGCTCCTCGACGGGGCCGACCTCGAGCGGGTGATCCGCTCGGCCGGCGACGCGCTGGCCGATGCCGACGCCCTTCTCCTGGAGGACTACAACAAGGGCGCGCTCGCCCCCGCGCTCATCGCCGAGGTGATGGCGCTCGCCCGGCGCCGCGGCATCCCCGTGGTGGTGGATCCCAAGTACCGGCAGTTCTTCGCCTACGCGGGCGCCACGGTGTTCAAGCCGAACCGCCGCGAGCTGGAATCCGCCCTCGGTGCGGCCGTGGATCTCCAGAACCGGAATGCGCTCCCGGAGGTGCTGGTCCGGCTCAAGGTGGACAATCTGCTGGTGACGCTGGGGGCCGATGGAATGCTGCTGGTGATGAAGGACGGTGGCTCGCTGAGGATCCCCAGCATCGCCCGCCAGGTCTACGACGTCTCGGGCGCCGGCGATACGGTGACGGCGTGGCTCGGAACGGCGCTCGCGGCCGGTGCGTCCCTGGCGGAGGCGGCACAGCTGGCGAACTACGCGGCGGGGGTAGAAGTGGGCAAGCCCGGCGTGGCGACCGTGTCACCGGAGGAGGTGCTCGCGGTGCACGAGGAGCGCTTCGATCAGATCGGGAGACTTCGGAGAGGGGGCGTCATCTAGGGCCGCAGATGAACGCAGAAAACACAGAAAGCTCGGGGTTGTCTCGTGATCTGGAGGTGTGCTGTTAACCCCTAATTACCAGCTCCATCTAGGTCAGGAAGGCCGCTCGGGCCGAGAAACGATCTCCGATTCTCTGCGTTCATCTGCGGCCCTATCCTCCTACCCCAGTCCCGAACCCCAGCCACACCCGCCAGGTCTCCTTCACCCCGTCGAGGTACTCCCGCATCAGGCGAGCCCCGCGGACGTGCCCTGGGCTCAGCTCCACCACCCCCGACTCGCTCATGCGCTGACGCAGCGGCTCAGCGCACTCCGCCTCCGCCACCTCGGCGAGGCGCTCCTTGCTCCAGGAGTTCCGCGGCCGCACCCCACAGTGAGCCAGGAAGCCGAGCAGGTCGCGCCGGGTCCAGCCGGCGAGCCAGCCCTTGAGCTCGGTGGCAGGCACGACCAGGCCGGTGTCCATGATGAGGCGGGTGGACTCGGCGACATCGAGGCCGCGCTTGCGGGTTTCGTATCGGCTGAGGCTGGCGAGGGTGCGTGGGGTGCTGGGATCGGCCACGAGGTGGCGGAGGACGTCGGCGGCGTGGGCTCGGACGCCGAGAGGGAGCGGATTGAGCCTCCCGAGCACGGTCTCGACCTCCGGCTCACTCGGCGGGACGACCGGGTGGAGGGCGTCGGGGACGAGAGGCGGCCAGGTGGACCAGTAGCTCATCTCGCTGGCCATCTTGCTCACGAACTCGTTGCGCGCCTCGACCAGCCCGTCCGCGCCGGTGAGGGTGAAGGCGTGGGGACAGACGGCAGCAGCCAGGAACTCGGCCGCTTCGCCCGTCATGATGAAGCCGGAGAATCCTTCATGCGCGGCGAGGAGGATGAGTGCCACTCGCAGCTCGAGATACCCTTCCTCGGTGCCGTCCAGCAGGTAGCGGTCGAGCGGTGCCTGCATGAGGGCTGCGGCCAGCGCCTGAAAACGCTGGCGGAAGTCCTCCTCCGAGCTGCCTACTCCGGGATTCGATTCCCGGACCCGCCAGAGGTACTCCCCGATACTCTCGACATCGCCCCGGCGCACGCGCTCGCGCAGCCAGGGCGAGAAATCCACGCACGGGACGCAGCTGGACGGATTGTGCGCCCGGGAGAGACAAGGGAAGTCCGGATGGCCGAGCCCTCCGGCAAAGCCGGGCAGATCGGCGGCGACTCGATCGGCGAAAGTCATGGCCGTCGAGCCGAAATCGAGAGTCTGCATCGTCAAGAGGCGACCCAGGGTTTCGGTTCGATTCAGGTCACGGCTTCAGTCGAGCAGGGCGCGCTACGCCGCGCCGTCCTCACCGGGCCGGGGACCAGAATATCTTGACCCGCCCTGCCGTTTTGGCAAGGGCGAATCCTCAGCCAATCTCAGGGGAACGGTACAACGAGCCGGCAACCGCGGCCGGGTCCTGATCCCGCTCCGTGGAGCCTGGGCAGGCGCTCCACGCGAATCAGTCACCTCACTGCTCCTGCCGGCGCGTCTCCTGCTGACGGGCGCGCCCGACGGGATCCACCTCTTGCGACGGTGGACCCTCCATCGCCTGGCGTACCTTCGCCCGCAGTTCCTCCATCGTGTACGGCTTGGCGAGAAAGAGCACCTCGAGATCCTGCAGCCCGTGCTCGGCGAGGACTTCCGCGGGGTAGGCGGACATGAAGATGATCCGTTGGCCGGGGCGGTGGGACAGGATCTGCTCGGCGAGCTCCACACCATCGGTCTCCGGCATGACCACGTCGAGCAGCACCAGATCGATGGGCTGCTGCGAGATCCGGAAGACATCCAGGGCTTCCTCCGCCCCATCGGCCTCGAGCACGCGGAGACCGAGCTCTCTCAGCATGCGGGTGGCGACGCGTCGGGAGATACGCTCGTCGTCCACGACGAGGGCGGTCACGTAGGGCGGAGGGAGCTGACTATTCACGAGCCGGAACCTTTTTCCTGGTATAGACCGGGGCAAGGTAAACGAGCCCCGCGAGAAAGGTGTGTGACGCAGATCACACTCCGAGGAAAGCCCAATCCCCTTCCCTCGGCCTAAGTCGTTAAGTGATAGCCAGTTGTCCGAAAGAAAGAAGCTTGGCTGGCGGGTGGGCTGTGACAGAGTGAACCGCGCGTCGCCTATGACGTGACCCATCTCCCTGCGCCGACTGTCACCCCCGCGGTACACTGCCTCGTCCGTTGACACCGGGTCGAGGTGAAGCTTGCGGCGACTGGCACAGTCTTCGCTGCCGATTTCCCGCTCGCGTCCGACCGTGCTTTCTTTCGAGATCGTCCGATGACCGCTTTCCGCTCGCCGATCACCCGCCGCCGCTTCCTCGCCACCAGCGCCATGGCAGCCGTAGCCGCGACTATCCCCGTCGTGGAAGCGGAAGCGGAGGACGATGTGCGTGTCACTCGGCTTCCCGTGTTCGTGCCGAGCCTCTCCACCGCGCTGTGGGGTGTGACGATCGCCCACGTCACCGACCTGCATCTCTACGAAGATGAGCCGCACCCGGCCGCGCGGCGCGCGCTGGTGATCCTGGAGCGCGAGCGCCCCGACCTCCTGGTGGTGACCGGTGACCAGTGGGATCACCGGGCGGGCATCGCTGGATACGAGGCCTGGCTTCGCGCCCGGCCGGGCGGCCTTCCCGCACTCGCCGTGCTCGGCAATCACGAGTACGCCCTCGGCGGCGGCAGCCCGTCCGACATCGCGCGGGAGGCCCGGAAGGTTCACGAACGCGGCGAGGCCGATCTCCTGGTGAACGAGAGTCGGGAGGTCCGGCTGCGCGGCTCCCACCTGAGAGTGTTCGGACTCGACGACCTGCGCCACGGAAAGCCACAGCCCGCGCTCTTCGATCCGGTGCTCGACCCCGCGGAGCCTCAGCTCTGGCTCTTCCACGAGCCGGGACAGGCGGACCGGCCGGGCTGGCCGAGCGCGGCCAGGCCTTTCCTCATGCTGGCCGGCCACACGCACGGCGGACAGATCCGTCTTCCCCTCGTTCCCGCCCTCACACCGAGTGGAAGCGGCCAGTATGTCGCGGGGCTCTATTCGACGGCGCTCGGCCCGCTCTACGTCTCCCGCGGGGTGGGCGGCAGCGTACCTCGCCTGCGCTACCGTTGCCCGGCGGAGGTAGCGCTCTTCGAGCTCCGGCCCGCGTCGGTCGAATCCGGCCCCGCCTTCGCGTAGCTAGAAGCGGCTCTCGACTCCCGCTACGACCCGGTACGCGTCCCGCGCGATCAGCAGCTCCTCGTCGGTCGGAATCACCCAGAGCTCGAGCCGACTCCCGCCGCGATCGATCCGCCCTTCGCGCCCTCCCACGTTGGCGGCGTTGGCCGTCGGATCCATCTCCACCCCCAGCCACGTCAGACCGGCGCAGATTTCGGCTCTGACCTCCGCCGCATTCTCGCCGATGCCGCCGGCGAAGACGATCGCGTCGGCTCCCTCCATCGCCGCGAGATCCGCCCCCACATACTTCCGCACCCGGTAGCAGAAGAGGGCGATCGCGAGCCGAGCCCGACGGTCGTCGTGCTCGGCCGACTCCGCCAGGAGCTCGCGCATGTCGCCCGTGAGACCGGAGACGCCGAGAAGGCCGGAGGACTTGTTCAGCACGCCCTCGACCTGCGCCAGGGAGAGCCCTTCCTTGGCCGCGACGTAATCGAGGATCGCCGGATCCAGGTCGCCCGAGCGCGTCCCCATCACCAGGCCCTCGAGCGGGGTGAACCCCATCGACGTGTCCACCGCTTCGCCGCGCTTGATGGCGCAGGCCGAGCAGCCGTTGCCGAGATGCAGGGTGACGAGATTGGTCTGCTCGCGGCTCCGGCCGGTGAGCTGGCGGTACCGGTGCGCCACGTAACGGTGCGAGGTGCCGTGGAACCCGTACCGACGCACCTTGTAGCGGCGGTAGTACTGGTAGGGAATGGCGTAGAGGTACGCCACCTCAGGCAGCGTGTGATGGAAGGCGGTGTCGAAGGACGCCACCTGGGGGACGCCGGGACCGAGCGCACCTTGGGCCGCGCGGATGCCGCTCAGGTTGTGCGGATTGTGGAGCGGGGCGAGGTCGATGGTCTCGTCGAGCCGGCGCAGGACCTCGGCATCGATGAGGACGGAGCTGGTGAAGTGCTCGCCGCCGTGCACCACCCGATGGCCCACGGCCTCGATCTGGCCCAGCGCGGTGATGGCCGACCCGCTCTGCGCGTCGGTGAGCCAGCGAAGCACGTGCTCCACCGCCGCCGCGTGGTTGCGGAGCGAGGCGACGGTGCGTCGCGGCGCGCGATCGGGGCCCGACTCGAGGGTGAGGATGGCCTCGCCGCCGATGCGCTCCACCTGGCCCCGGGCGAGCCGTTCGTCGGCGTTGGCGGCGATCCGCTCGGCGTCGGTGCGGATGAGCTGGAACTTGAGGGTGGAGCTGCCGACGTTCAGAACGAGGACATGCACGGCGATCTCCGGGTCGCGAGCAAGCGAAACACCTCCCCGATGTCCGCGTCGAAGAGGTGCCATGGTGCCGCATGGGCGATGAGGGACTTGAACCCCCGACCTCGCGCATGTGAGGCGCGCGCTCTAACCAGCTGAGCTAATCGCCCGGTTGTCGGGAGCGGGAACCTATACCCCTGCCCCCCGCCCGGCAAGCGCCAGGCTCATGCCGTAAAACGCGTTCCGCCTTGCGAGGGCGAGCCGACCGGCAGGATATTCGGGTTCCCCCGCTCCCTACCACCCGGTGAGCCATGAGCGAGCCCGAGTCGCCGGCCCCAGGGCAGTCCGAGGCTCGCGGCGTGATCCTCCTTGCCGACGACGAGGAGGCCGTCCGCTGGCTCGGCCGCCGCTATCTGGAAGCGGATGGGTGGGTCGTTCTGGAGGCGCGGGATGGCGAGGAAGCGCTGGAGATCATCGAATCCCACCAGGGCTCGCTGCGCCTGGTCGTCACCGACCTCAACATGCCGAAGGTCAGCGGCCGGGAGCTCGCCGAGGTGCTCTCCATCTTCCGGCCCGGGCTGCCGGTGCTCGCTATCACGGGGTTCCTGAGCGCCGTCAGCCACGACCGCCGACTGCCCATGTTGCCCAAGCCGTTCACGCCCGGGAGCCTGCTCCAGGCGGTCCGGATGGCGTGCGGGCTCTCGGTGCGGTTGCGGCGGCCCTCGCTCGAAAACCGGCGACGGGCACGGCGGCTTCGTGAGCTCACGCCGGCCGGCGCGCCGGCGAATCTTCTCGCGGCGGTTCAGACGCTGCGGACGCTGGAGGGCTCGGGTCGCGTGGATGTGTGAGGCGGACTAATTGGAATCGATGGGCCCTGTTGGATTCGAACCAACGACCGACGGATTATGAGTCCGCTGCTCTAACCGACTGAGCTAAGGGCCCGCAATGACTTACGAAACGTGCCCCTCGTTTTGTCCGCCTTTTGTCCGCGTAGCCTCGCGTGCATTACTCACAGAACCGCCTCGCCGCATTCTAGACATCGATACGCGGAATACTCGCCAGAGTTCGTCAGAAACGCATGTGCTTTATCCGGCTGTGCGGCCAGCGCCACTACCACCGTGTCCACCCGTTCTGCTTGAGTGCCCCGCTGACGAAACAGCGTACCGAGTGCGCTACCTGCACTAGGGCAGTAAAGGAAGTTCATCCTACCCTTCGCGTCAATTTCCATGGCTCCCTGCGCCACGGCTTCCTGCAAGCAATTGACGTAGTGGGCCGTGCTTGAGCTATCAAACACCGATAGCATATCGTACAAGCTCGTGGCCGAAGTATGCTTCACAAGGTTCTCTTGCTGGCAGGCGGTACTCAGCAACCGATCCTTGTTATCGCGGGCCGCCCCCGCCGGGTCGTGCAGTTGGCGCAGTAGTGCTGCATCACGGGTTTCGCTGTCCCTTGTAGATTTTGATCTTCTTCCGGCCCCCCCAGGCCGCAGCTGAAGCGCAAGTCGTTAGGCCGCGTAACGGCAGGGGATCCTCGAACTCGGGAATACTCATGATGAGGATGATCCCGACAGCACTAATCCTCTTACTGGCGCTTCCGGCTTCGGCGCAACAGCGACTGCCAATCATCGACATGCATCTGCACGCCCTGCCGGCTGACGCGAACGGGCCGCCGCCTCTGGCTCTATGCGTACCCATCCCCGCGTTTCCGACCCGTGACCCCGGCCGACCCTGGCCAGAGACCTGGATTGAGTGGCAGAAGAACCCACCGTGCGCCGATCCGGTCTGGTCATCACCGACCGACCAGGCGCTCATGGAGGAGACGAGCGCGGTGCTCAAGCGTCGAAATGTCATCGGGGTGTTGAGTGGGACACTTGAGCGGGTGCAGCAGTGGAGGCAGGCCGCGCCGGACCGATTTATCCCGGGCTTTCAGTTTCAGCTCGGTCGCGAACAGCTTTCGCCGGACTCGCTCCGCCGCCTGTACACCGACGCACGCTTCGCCGTCTTGGCCGAGGTGACAAACCAATACGTGGGCATCGGGCCAAGCGATTCGGCTTTCGAGCCATACCTGGCAGTCGCCGAGGAGCTCGACATTCCGGTGGGCATTCACATCGGCACGGCCCCCCCCGGTGCGCCCTATTTCGGGCTCAGCCGGTACCGAGCGGCCCTCCACAGTCCCCTCACCTTGGAGGCTGCGCTCGTCAGGCATCCTACGCTCCGCGTCTACGTGATGCACGCGGGCTGGCCCATGCTCGATGACTTGCTCGCCGTGTTGTGGGTGCACCCCCAAGTGCACGTAGATCTCGGGGGCATTATTTTCGGCCTTCCGCGGGCTGAGTTCTACCAGTACCTCCACCGAATCGTCGATGCGGGGTTCGGCAAGCGCGTGATGTTCGGATCGGACCAGATGGTGTGGCCAGGAGTGATTGAGCGCGCTATCCAGGCGATCGAGTCCGCTCCATTCCTGAACGACACTCAAGAGCGAGACATTCTGTACAACAACGCCGCTCGGTTTCTTCGCTTGAGCAAGGCGGAGATTGCGAGACATCATGGGGACGGAGCGGTTCGCTGACAACGCAGCCTAACCCGCGCTCGCGGCTGGCGGCCCGGGCCGGCCGCCCGGCGGGAAAGTTCATCGCTGCGAAGCGCATCCACAAGACCACAAGCATGGCGCCATGATGCATTCGCCCACCCATGGCGCCACGCCGGCTCGGTGTCGTCGACCGATTCAGAAGGCCGTGCTCACCTGCACCACGAAGCTCCTGCCGGGATCGAACGCGTAGGTCTTGTACCGGCTGAGAAAGCTCGCGTACTCCTTGTCGAACAGGTTCCGCACCTGGAGATCGAGCGCCAGCTCGGTCCGCCCCGCCGTCGTGCCGAAGCCCGCGCCCACGTTCATGAGCGTGTACCCCGCCGGGGCGAAGTCCTCGGAATCGGTGCGGGTCTGTTGCGCGTTCGACTCACCGCCGACCATGAAATAGGGGTGCTCGATCCACCCACGATCCGTGCCCTCCAGCCGTGCGCTGTACGTGGCGCGGAACGGGGGAATGAGCGGCAGCGGCCCGTCGGTTGTCGTGTTCTGTCCGTGGGTGTAGTCCGCCGTACCGCGCAGGTGCAGCCACGTGGTCGCATGGTACTCCGCCGCCGCCTCGAAGCCCGCGAGCCGGGCGTCACCCTGGCTGGTCTGGAAGACCTGGAATCCCGACTCCGGATCGATCTCGGACGTGGGATTCGGGAAGATGAAATTGTCGATGAGATTGAGGAACCCGCCGACCTCGGCCCTCAGGTCGGAGGTCTGCACCCGGAGCGCGAGGTCGGAGTTGACCGAGGTCTCGTTCGCGAGCGTGGGGTCGCCCCGCTCGAACCGCACGGTGCCCTCGTGCACGCCGTTGGAGAAGAGATCGAACGCCGTAGGGGCCCGGAAGCCGCGCCCCACGTTCAGCACGACGGCCATGGGCTCGCTCACCCGGTACAGCGCACCCAGGTTGCCGGTGAGCGAGTTGAACGTACGGGTCTGCGCCTCGACTCCCAGCTCGTCGTCGGCCTCGACGTCGAGGTCGCGATGATCGTACCGGGCGCCGAAGGAGAAGTTCCACCGGCCCGCCTCGGCCTGCTCGAAGGCGTAGATGCCGATGTTGTCCGCCTGGTTGTTCGGAATCAGCGTCTCCTCGCCGAATTTCTCGAACTCGTTCCGCAGCCCCGAGACTCCGACGATCCCCGCGAAGCGGCCCACCGACCGATGATGGAGTCGGAGGTCGGCGTTGAACGTCCGGGCCAGGAGGCCCAGCGCCACATCGGTGGCATCCTCCTCCTCGAACTCGCGCCGCCGGTTCCGCTCGAAGCCGAGGTCGATGTCGAAGTGGGATGCGCCGGCCGGCAGCGTGGCCCCGAGATGCACCCGGTCTTCTCCGATGCGTTGGAATGGCGTTGCGGTGGGATCCTCGGCCGGGTCCTCGTGAATCTCGATCCGCTCGTCTCGATGGGTGTAGGTCGCGTTGAGCGAACCGAACCCGCCTCGGTATCCGACCGTGCCCGACCCGTTCAGGGTCTTTCCACCACTGTTGGGCAACTCACCCACGGGGGTGGAGACATCGCCGCTTCGGCGGCCGGTAACCGATCCCCGGAAACCCAGCCCCCCGGAGGCGCCCTCGAGGCTCGCGGTGCCGTCCGGCTGATCGTTGACGGTACTGTAGGACCCGAGGACCCGACCGTTGACGAATGGGCTTCGGCCTATCGCGTCGGGAATCGCCGGCGTCACGACATTGACGACCCCACCGAGCGCATCGGAGCCGTAGAGCACGCTGGCGGGACCGCGGATCACCTCGATCCGTTCGGCCTCGCCGGCCTCCACCTGCGGACCGTGCTCATCGCCCCACTGCTGATTCTCCAGCCGCTGGCCGTCCTCCAGCACCAGCACGCGATTGGAGGACAGACCGCGAATCACCGGCTTGCCTATGCCGGTGCCGGTGCTGAGGGTCCGCACCCCGGGCAACGTGGCGACCGTCTCACCCAGGGAGGCGGACCTGTTGGCCTGGAGCTCCTGGCGCGAGAGCTGGCTGACCGGCTGGGGTGACGTGAGCGCGGTGGTGGCGATGGCCGAGGCGGTGACCTGAACCTCGGGCAACTCGATGAGGGTGGAACGGAGGGTGATATCGACGGTGACGTCCCGCTCGCCGATCGTGACCCGGCGGAGCTCGGGAGCGTAGCCGACGAGCGCGAAGGACACGCTGTAGGTCCCGCCGGGGAGGGAGCCGAATTGGTAGCGTCCTTCGGGACCGGTGGTGGTGGATCGGTGGGCTTCGAGTACCGTGACCCGAACCATCGCCAGCGGCCGGCCGCCGGAGTCGGTCACGATACCGGTGAGGTTGTTCGCGACGACAGGATCGTAAGCGTGGGCGGGCGACGGACGGCCCACGGCAACGGCCAGGGCGGCCGCAGCGAGGAGCATGCGCATCGGAATCTCCAGTCCAGGTGGGGGCCTGCCCGCGCCGCGCGCGAGTGACCCCGGAGGTTGCCTGCGTTGTTGGACGGATTACGCCTGATGCGCTGGTGGAGCTCTCGAGGGGGGAAGCCAGTCGGCCGCGGCTGCGACCGATGGCGCGATCGAGCGGAAGATGACGGAGCGGGGGCTCGGTGAGGCTTGCCGAAGCGCCGGCGCGGCCTCGACGAAGGCCCCGGCGCCGGAGGCGGCACGACCGAGCGAGCAGTCATCCGCGTGGGCGCCGCAACCACCGGCCGGCTCGACGTGTGGGCCGAGGTGCTCGGTGGACGGCCGGCTGTGGTACAGGAGCTCGTCGAGCCCGGGCAGCGACGTGCCTGCGCCCAGGAAGGTGACCAGGAGGATCCAGGCGACGAGCGAGCGGCGCATTCGACGATTATACCGGATTGGACTCGACACCGGCAAGTTCGCAGCGCATCTTCTCGGCTTCCGCTTGCGATCCCGCCTCGGAGGGAGGAAGCTCTTGCCCGCAACGTATACCATCGATCAACACTCGGCCGTCGTCCGGGTGGAGTGCTTCGGCGTCTTCACCAACCAGGACATGCTCGACTGCCTGGCCCGCCTGTACAACGACCCGGACCGTAAGCCCGGCACTCCATCTCTCGTGGATTGCCGCGGCGTCGAGAGGATGATGGTCACACCGGACGGCGTCCAGGCGGCGGTCATGGTCCAGGCCACCATGGTGGATCGCCGGCAGCCGCCGTGGGCTGTGGCCGTCATCGCGCCTCAGGACGAGGTCTTCTGGATGGCACGAACCTACGAAGTGCTGCGGGCCGGCTCGCCCCAGAGCGTCCGCGTCTTCCGGCAGCCCGCCGAGGCGGAGCGGTGGCTCGACAGCTGCAGGGCCAAGGCCACGCCTAGGGTCGATCGCCGTCCGGGGTCGCGTAGCGCAACCCCTCCCTGGTAAACCAGCCGTACAAGATCCCGCCCCGGCGCAGCTCGAGCGCGACCGTGTCCGGTTGCTTGGTCGCGGCGCTGTAGGCGAGATAGAGCCGCTGGAGATTGTACCGGGCGCTGGGAACACCCATACCCGCGGGCGCGAGCTGGACGATGAGGAGTCCGGGTTGCGCTTCGGCGAGGTTCTCGGCGAGCCCCACGCGCGTGACATCGCCCATCGCAAGACGAAGCGCCGGGTCCTTCTCCAGCTCGGCCCGCGGTCTTGCGCGAGGTGTCGGGGGACCGGCTGGAGCCGGACGCGGGGTGGCGGCAGCGCTCGGGCTCGCCCGCCGGGGAGGCGGCGGCGTTCGCGGGTCCGAATCCGGCGACGCGTCGGCGCTCGATGATTGGGCCACATAGCCGGCCGCGTCGGCAGGATCGCTGGGTTCCTCCGTCGGGCGCCGCTGGGGTCGATCGACCTCCGCCGGCCTTCGCGCAGCGGGCCGCGCGCGTGGCTCGCCCGCTGTCCTGCCTGCCTGGCTGGAGCGACGCGCCTCTGT
>Ga0075310_1000113_pt1 | contig 13440 bp, 9 predicted proteins | sample MayberryNE_Catta_2_FD_120088 | JGI IMG/M metagenome (GOLD analysis project Ga0075310, IMG submission 120088) | Natural and restored wetland microbial communities from the San Francisco Bay, California, USA, that impact long-term carbon... | ecosystem: Environmental > Terrestrial > Soil > Wetlands... | reverse complement strand
GGCGAGGCGCAGCACCAGTGCCGGCATCGAGGGGGCGTTTCGGGGCACCTTGCGCGCGAGCCGCGCGGTGTCGGGGGAAGGGAACGTGAGCGTCTCTTGAGCCTGAGCCGTGCCGCCGCTTGTCACCATCGCGATGACGGCGGCTACGCCGAGCGATCTCATCATCATGTGGTAACGTATGGACCGCGTGGGATCGCGCCGACCGGGCGGCCTCTTGCGCGGCCGGGGCTTCGGTATATACTGAACCATATGGTTCAGTATTCCACTCGTCTCGACTCCTCCTTCGCCGCGCTCTCCGACGCCACCCGGCGCGGCATCCTGGAACGGCTCGGCCGGGGAAGCGCCTCCATCAGCGACCTGGCCGAGAGCTTCGAGATGACGCTCACCGGGATCAAGAAGCACGTGCGGGTGCTGGAGGACTCGCGGCTGGTGACGACGGAGAAGGTCGGGCGGGTCAGGACCTGCAGCCTCGGTCCCCGCCGCCTGGAGGACGAGCAGGCGTGGATCGCGAAGTACCAGCGGATGCTCGAGGAGCGGTACGACCATCTCGAGCGCTTCCTCCGCCGCACTCAACGACAGGAAAGGACGGACCCATGAGCGCATCCCTGAAGGACGCTACCCGCAAGGCGACCGTGACCACCCACGGCGACCGCGAGATCCGGATCGAGCGCGTCTTCGACGCCCCGCGCGCCCTGGTATGGCAGGCATTCACCGATCCCAAGCTCGTGGCGCAGTGGTGGGGTCGGGGGAACAAGCTGGTGGTCGAGCGGCTGGAGCTGGAGCGGGGCGGACACTGGCGGTTCGTCGAACACTCGCCCGACGGAGTGCACGGGTTCGAGGGCCGCTTCCGCGAGATCACCCCGCCGGAGCGCCTGGTGATGACGTTCGAGTGGGACGGGATGCCCGGCTATGTGATCATCGAGAACGTGGTGTTCGAGGAGGTGGGGAAGGACCGGACGCGGATCGTCAACCTGAGCCAGTTTTACAGCACCGATGAGCGGGACGGCATGCTGGCCTCGGGCATGGAGGAAGGGCTGAACCAGAGCTACGCGGCCCTGGACCGGCTGCTGGCCACGTTGCCGTAGTCGGCGGTCGCGTGCGGACCGCGACAGTAGCGGTCCGCCGCCAGCGTGCGTAACGTGGAGAGACCCCCCGCAGGAGCGCGCCATGGCTACCCTGGGTGACCTGCTCGCCACGAAAGGGCATGAAGTCATCGCCGTCCAGCCGTCGGACACCGTCCTTCAGGCTGCCAATCTCATGAACGATCGCAACATCGGCGGAGTGGTCGTGCTGGACGGCGACCGGCTTGCCGGCATCTTCACGGAACGGGATGTGCTGCGCCGGGTGGTGGCGCAGGCGCTCGATCCCTCCGACACCACGGTGGCCGAGGTGATGACCACGCCCGTCATCACCTGCCCCCCTGACCTGACTCTCGAGGACTGCGCCGCGCTCATGACCACCCGCGGCGTGCGGCACTTGCCCGTGCAGGAGGGCCGGATGCTGACGGGGGTGGTGACCATCAGGGACCTGCTGGCGTACAAGGTGAGCGAGCAGCAGGCGACGCTGGACCAGATGACGAACTACCTGTACGACCTGCGTTGACGGCCACCCCCTCCCCGAACGCCGTCCGCGGCACTATCATTGCCAACCCCTCCCCTCGGGGCGGCCTGCTCGGCCAGCCGGCCGCTATGAACAAGCCCTGATTGCACTTACCAACACGCCTCGGCACTGCCAGAAATTGCAGAATGCCCGCTGCTAGCGCATGCTGCCGAGCCGTCCGGGAGAGCTCGCCATTCCAGCTGACGCCCCCGCGCGCCGGCGACTGCCGGCACTGACCGCCACCGTCGTCACCCTGCTCTACGCCATCGCCTACCTGGTGTGGGAGCGGAACGACTGGGGCTCGCCCACCATCCAGAACCTGGTAAGCAACGTCGCGTTCATGCCGCTGAACCTGGCGGTGATGACGCTGACCGCGCTGGCCTCCCGCTCCCCGGTGCTCGATCCCGGGGTTCGCCGCGGGCTCCGCCTCCTCGCGCTCGGCTCGGTCATGGTGTTCATCGGGAACACCATCTCCACCTGGTACCTGATGGTCCTCCACCAGAACCCGCCGGTCTCCTGGGCGGATCTGTTCTACCTGTCCGACTCGCTGCTCATCCTGGCCGCGCTGCTCTCGTTCCCGCTCGCCCGGCGGACTCGACTGGAGCGGTGGAAGTTCCTGCTCGACGCCGCGATGGTGCTGGTGGGCGGCGCGGTGGCGATCTGGTACTTCTCGATCCGCCCCACGGCGGGCGTCACCGAGCACAGCAGCCTGGTCGTCACGCTGCTCGCATTCGCCTATCCGCTGGTGGGGATGCTGGTGCTGCTCGGCATCACCACGGTGATCCTGCGCCGTCCGACCGACGGCAACCGGGTGGCCTTCGGCCTCATCGTCGGCGGCGTCGCCATCAGCGTCGTGGCCGACCTCACCTTCAGCCTCGTCTCCCTGGAGGTCGGCGGCCGCAGCGCCAGCGTCATCGACGGCGCCTACCTGCTCTGCTACGTCATGCTGATCGCCGGCGCCGAGCTCTACTGGCGGCGGCCGGTGCCGCGGGTGGCCGCGCGGGCGACGCCGCGGCCCCGCAATCAGCCGGTCAGTCCCCTGCCCTACCTCGCGGTGGCCACCACCTACGGGCTCCTGGTGCACGCGGTGATGCGGCCGTGGACCGATCCCGTGAGCGGGCTCGCCTTGGGCGCGATGCTGGTGACGGCGCTGGTCGTGATGCGGCAGCTTCTCGCGGTGCGGGAGAACGTGCGGCTCCTCGCCGACCACGCCGTGCGGCAGAACGAGGCCCGGTTCCGCTCGCTGGTGCAGCACTCCTCCGACGTCATCATCGTCACCCGCTCCAACGGCACCATGCGGTTCGTGAGTCCGTCGGCCAACCGGGTGTTCGGCTACGACCCCTCCGAGATGGTGGGCCGTCCGATCGCGAGCCTGCTGCACCCCGACGACCGCGACCGGGCCGCGACGCTCTTCGAGCACGCGGGCAGGACCCCCGGCGTCACCGGCCCGGTCGAGTGGCGCTTCCGCCAGCTCGACGGCAGCTGGCTCAGCGCCGAGATCCTGGCCACGAACCTCACCGGCGACCCGACGGTCCGCGGCATCGTGCTCAACACCCGCGACGTGAGCGAGCGCAAGCGGCTGGAGGAGCAGCTCACCCACCAGGCCTTCCACGATCCGCTCACCGGCCTCGCCAACCGCGCGCTGTTCCGCGACCGGGTGAGCCACGCCCTGGCGCTGGCGCAGCGTCAGTCGAACCCGATCACCGTCCTCTTCCTGGACCTGGACGACTTCAAGCGGGTGAACGACAGCCTGGGCCACGCGGAGGGCGACCGGCTCCTCATCGCCGCGGCGGAGCGGTTCCTCTCCTGCGCCCGCGCCGCGGATACGGTGGCCCGCCTCGGCGGCGACGAGTTCGCCATCCTGCTGGAGCATTCCGCCGGCCCCGAGGGGCGGGGCGAACTGCTGGAGCGGCTCGCGACCGCCATGGGCCATCCCTTCACGCTGAGCGGGAACCAGGTGCAGGTGAGCGCCAGCATCGGCGTCGCGACGGCGGGCGCGGGCGAGTCGGCGGACGACCTGCTCCGGAACGCCGACGTGGCGATGTACGCGGCCAAGCGCAGGGGCAAGGGTCGCTCGGAAACCTACGAGTCGCGGATGTACGCCGACGTGAGGCACCGGCTGGAGATGGAGGCCGCGCTGCGCGCCGCGATCGAGGCCGGCGAGCTGACGCTCCACTACCAGCCGATGGTGCAGCTCGGCACCGGCTCGATCTACGGGGTCGAGGCGCTGGTGCGATGGGAGCACCAGACCTACGGCCACCTCCTGCCCCAGCATTTCATCCCGCTGGCGGAAGAGACCGGTCTCATCGTGAAACTGGGGAGCTGGGTGCTGGAGGAAGCCTGCCGCCAGGTGCACGCCTGGCGCGAGACGCACCCGCAGACGCCGCTGGCCATCTCGATCAACATCTCGGGACGCCAGCTCCAGGGCTCCGGGATCGCCGACGCGCTGCGCACCGCGTTGGCCAGCGCGGGCGTGGATCCCTCGGCGGTGATCCTGGAGATCACCGAGAGCGTGCTGATGCAGCAGACCGACTCCGTGCTGGAGCGACTCCAGGTGCTCAAGAAGCTGGGCGTGCGGCTCGCGATCGACGACTTCGGCACCGGCTACTCGTCGCTCAGCTATCTCCAGCGGTTCCCGATCGACATCCTGAAGATCGCCAAGCCGTTCGTCGAGGAAGTCGCGCTCGGCGCCGAACGGGCGGCGCTGGCCCGCGCGATCGTGGGTCTGGGCGATACGCTCCGCCTCCAGACGGTCGCGGAGGGCGTGGAGATGGCGGAGCAGCGCGCCGCCCTCATCGAGCTCGGCTGCCCGCTGGGCCAGGGGCACTACTTCTCCCGCGCCCTGCCCGCGGACGGGATCGATCGGATCCTCGCCGCCCGCCGGCCGCTGGTTCCCCCGCACGCGCACCTCGGCGCCGCGCCGAAGCTCGCCGTGCCCCGCGACGCCTCGTAGCCCCCGACCGCCATGGCCTCCTCACGGAAGAAGTCCCTCTACCGGCTCCATCTCGCGGCGTTCACCATCGTCGCCGCGCTCACCGCCGTGGTGGCGTGGCTGCTGTTGCCGCAGGGAGGCAGCGCGATCCTGCGAGGCCTCGTGGTGTTCGCGGCAGTCGCGATCGCGCTGGAACAGCTGATCGTCTGGATGCTGGTGAAGCAGATCCTGGCGCCCACCGGCACCGCGGCCAGTGTCGCGGTTCGAATCGCCGACGGCGATCTCAGCCTCCCCTCGTGGAGCGCGAGTCCGGAGAAGGCGCCCAAGGACCCGCTGACCCGCACCATCTTCGCCATGCTCACGAAGCTGCGCGACCTGGTGGGGGCGATCCGTCAGCACGCGCACGACGCGGCCGCGATGGCGGAGGAGATCGCCGCCTCGACCCAGCAGATGACGGCCTCCACCCAGGAGGTCGCCGGCACCACCGGGGATCTCACCGAGCGGGCCAGCCAGCAGGCGCTGGTGGTGCGGAAGGCCGCCGAGGACGCGGGCAAGATCCTCGACATCACCCAGGCGCTCGCGAGCGGCGCCGAGCACGCAGCAGAGCGGAATGCCGCCCTGGCGAAGCTCGCGCGCGGCCATCGGGAGCGGCTGGACCTCAGCACGACCGAGCTGGGGCGGCTGGCGGACGAGGTGGATGCGGCGGCGAAGGAGGCCGAGGCGCTGGTCACGGCGTCGGCGGAGATCGAGAAGTTCATCACCCAGACCAAGGCCATCGCGAAGCAGACCCACATGCTGGCGCTCAACGCCTCGATCGAGGCGGCGCGCGCGGGCGAGGAGGGCAAGGGCTTCAGCGTGGTCGCAGAGGAGGTCCGAAAGCTGGCCGCTCAAGCGGCCCAGGCGGCGACCTCGACCAGCGACACGGTGCAGTCGGTGCTGTCGCGGGTGAGTACGGCGCGGGATCGGCTGCTGCGTCTCGGCCGGAGCGGCATGCTGGCGCGCGACGCGGCCCATGCGGCGGCGGAAGGGCTGATGAACGTCGCCGCGGACGCGGAGGCGAACGACGCCTGGACGCGTGGGATCTCGGAGTCCGCGGGCCAGGTGCAGGGACTGATCGAGGGGATCGCGGGACGGATGCGCGAGGTGTCGGCGGGGACCGAGGACTACGCGGCGGCGGCGCAGCAGATCGCCGCGGCGGCGGAGCAGCTCAATGCGTCGACCGAGGAGATCTCGAGCTCGGCGAGCCACCTGGCGGATGCTGCATCGCGACTGACGGGGGCGGTGGGAGGGTTTCGGCTCGGCTGAGCCTGGTGCTCCGGGGAGCGAGGGGGTTGGGCCACACCCGGGGACCGTACAGCGGCCGATGTCCGCGGGTCTGGCCCAACCCCCTCGCTCCCCTTCAAGCATCGCTTCCATCTCTACCGTTCGACTCCACTCTACCGTTCGACTCCACCCTTGGCGGGCTGTAACTTCTCACTCATGACGCTAACGCTCCTCTTAAATGCCGAGTTGTTCGACCCGGAGCCGTGCGGGCGGGTGCATCTGCTCGTCGGGGGGGAGCGCGTGCTTTGGGTCGGGCGGGAGGTGCCGGCGGTTGGGGTGCCGGTGGAGGAACACGACCTCGGGGGCCGGCGAGTCATCCCGGGGCTGATCGACTGTCACGTCCACCTGACGGGCGGTGGAGGTGAAGCCGGGCCCGAGACGCGGGTGCTGCCGGTGCCGCTCAGTCGAATGACGACGGGCGGCGTGACCACGGCGATCGGGGTGCTGGGGACCGACGATGCTATCCGCACGCCCGGCGAGCTGGTGACGGTCGCGCGGGGATTGAACGCGGAGGGGCTCACCGCCTACTGCATGACCGGCGGCTATCACCTTCCTCCGGTCACCATCACCGGCAACGTGCGCCGCGATCTGGTGCTGATCGACCTCATTCTCGGCGTGGGTGAAGTCGCGATCAGCGACCACCGATCCAGCCAGCCTACCCTCGACGAGCTGCTCCGCGTGGCGGCGGACGCTCACGTGGGCGGTCTCATGAGCGGCAAGGCCGGCATCCTGCATCTGCACGTCGGCGACGGAGAGCGCGGCCTCCAGCCGATCCGTGACGCGCTCGACCGGAGCGAGATCCCGGCCCCGGTGTTCCATCCCACCCATGTCAACCGTCGCCGGGCGCTCTTCGATGAGGCCCTCGCCCTCGCCGAGCGGGGGTGCACGGTGGACGTCACCGCGTTTCCGGTGGCGGAGGATGAGGACGGCTGGAGCGCCGTGGCGGCGCTGACGCGCTACCTGGCGGCCGGGCTGCCGCCCGAGCGGGTGACCGTGAGCTCCGATGGCGGCGGCTGTCTACCGGTGTTCGACCGTGACGGGCGAGTGGTCGAGATGGACGTGGGCCGCTCGACCTCGCTCATCGAGACGCTGGCGGGACTGGTGGAATGCGGTCAGCCTCTGGAGCGGGTGCTGCCGCCGTTCACGTCGAATCCGGCGCGGCTGTTGCGGCTCACCCGCAAGGGCCACCTCGGGGTCGGAGCCGACGCCGACCTCGTCGTGCTCGACGATCGCAGCGGGACCGCGGAGGTCATGGCACGGGGAAGGTGGCATGTTCGCGGGGGCCGGGCGGTGGTGCGAGGGACGTTCGAGTAGGCCTGACCCGCTGTCACCCTGAGCGCAGCGAAGGGGACCATGTGGGGCATGGTCCCCTTCACTTCGTTCAGGGTGACACTGAGGTAAGTGCCCTACCCTGCTTATCTTCCCCCGACCATAACGACCCGGAGCGACCCCAGGGTGGCGGAGCAGCAGCGAGGCTACATCGTGCCGGTGGGCGGCGCCGAGGAGAAGATCGGCGACGTGGCGATTCTGCGCCGGTTCGCCGCCCTGTGCGGTGGCCCGGCGTGCCGGATCGCCATCATTCCGACCGCGTCGGAGCTGGCGGAGACCGGCGCCCGCTACGAGGAGTTGTTCCACTCTCTCGGCGTGAAAGTGGCGCGCTCGCTCCCCATCGCGAGCCGGGCCGACTGCGAGCGCCCCGAGTGGCTGGCGGTGCTGGACGAAGTGGAAGGGATATTCCTCAGCGGCGGCAACCAGCTGCGGCTCAGCACGATGATCGGCGGGACCCAGGTCGCCAAGGCGATCCGGCGGCGGAACCGCGAGGGCGTGCACGTGGCCGGCACCTCGGCCGGAGCGGCATTCCTCTGCGAGCACATGATCGCGTTCGGCAAGGAGGGCGCCTCCCCCCGGGCGAAGATCGTGACCCTGGCGCCGGGCCTGGGTCTTACCAACCGAGTGATCATCGACCAACATTTCCGACAGCGGGACCGCCTGGGCCGTCTCCTCACCGCGCTGGCGTACAATCCCTTCGCGATCGGGATCGGGCTCGATGAAAACACGGCCGGCTTCATCGGGCCGGATGAGACGCTGGAAGTGGTCGGCGGCGGGGCGCTCACGATCGTGGATGCGTCGGGAGTCGAGTTCTCTTCCATGGCCAAGGTCCGCAAGAACGACCCGGTCTGCCTGATAGGCCTGCGGCTGCACATCCTCGACCACGGGTCCACGGTCAATCTTCACACGCGCGTGGCCGCGGCGGCGCCGGAGATCGCGGCGAGGCGGTAGGGCGGTACCCCGACCGCTCCCGCCCCACCCCGCAGGCGGTAAGGCGGTACCCCACCTCCGCCACCGATCCACCCGGCGGTATGATGAAGGCGGCTGTAGTAGTTGGTCGGGGGTGTTACCGCCTTACCGCCTGCGGGGCTGCGGGTGAAGGGCGAGGTACCGCCGTACCGCCGAAGGACGAACTCCGAGGCACCAAGGAGCTCCGTACTACATGCGCATTCTCGACCGGGCCGTCTACGTCGGCCCCAGCCTCTATGCCCACTTCCCGGTCATCCGGCTCGATATCGATCTCGGCGAGCTGGAGAACTGGCCCTCGATGCGGTTGGGGCGCGGGTTTACCGACGGCCTGGTGGCGGCGCTGCCCGGGCTCAAGGAGCACACCTGCTCCTATGGCAAGCCGGGGGGATTCATCCGCCGGCTGACCGAGGATCAAGGCACCTGGATGGGCCATATCCTGGAGCACGTCGCCATCGAGCTCCAGAATGTCGCCGGCGAGCCGGTGACGTTCGGCAAGACGCGCTCCTATGGGCCCACGGGGCACTATCACGTGATCTACCAGTACGAGCAGGAGGACGTCGGGCTCGAGGCGGGCCGGCTCGGCCTCATGCTGCTGCACTCCCTCCTCCCGCCCGAGCTGAGACCCGAGGGGATGGTGCCCCAGGGGTTCGACTTCGCGGCCGAGCGGGACGAGTTCATCCGCTACGCGCAGCGCCGCCACCTGGGGCCGAGCACCATGGCGCTGGTGCGGGCGGCGGAGGAGCGGAAGATCCCCTGGATCCGGCTCAACGAGCAGAGCCTCATCCAGCTCGGCCACGGACGTTACCAGCAGCGGGTGCAGGCCACCGTCACCAGCCGCACCCCTCACATCTCCGTCGAGCTGGCCTCGGACAAGGAGGAGACCAACCGCATCCTCGCGGACCTCGGCCTCCCGGTGCCGAGGCAGCGCCTGGCCCAGGGGCCGGAGGACGCGGTGGAGGCCGCGGCGGAGATCGGCTACCCCGTGGTGGTGAAGCCGTTCAACGCCAACCATGGCCGCGGGATCACCATCCACATCACCACCGCCGCCGAGGTTCGCAGGGCGTTCGCCGTCGCGCGGGAGCACAGCCGAAGCGTCATCATCGAGAGCTTCATCTCCGGCGAGGACCACCGGATGCTGGTGATCAACGGCCGCCTCGTCGCCGTCTCCAAGCGCGTTCCGGGCCACGTGGTGGGCGACGGCGTACACACCATCGAGCAGCTGGTCGAGGAAGTGAACCGTGATCCGCGCCGGGGCATCGGCCACGAGAAGGTGCTGACCCGGCTCACCTTCGATCATCAGGCCGAGACGATGATGGCCCGGGAGGGATATACGAAGGACAGCGTTCCCGAGGCGGGCGAGCGCGTCTTTCTCCGCTCCACCGGCAACCTCTCCACGGGCGGCACCGCCACCGACGTGACCGACGTGGTGCACCCCGACAACGTCGAGATGGCGGTCCGCGCGGTGAAGGCGGTCGGACTCGACGTCGGGGGCGTGGACTTTCTCACCACCGACATCACCGAGTCCTACAAGGAAGCGGGCGGCGCGATCTGCGAGATCAACGCGGCGCCCGGCTTCCGGATGCACATGGCCCCGAGCGAGGGCAAGCCGCGTGACGTGGGCGGTCCGGTGATGGACATGCTCTTCCCGCCGGGCACGCCGAGCCGGATCCCGATCGCGGCGGTGACGGGCACCAACGGGAAGACGACCACCGCGCGCATGCTGGCCCATATCCTCAAGCTGGCCGGCCACCACGTGGGGCTCACCTCCACCGATGGTGTGTACATCGACGGCCAGCGTACGGTCACGGGCGACATGACCGGCCCGGTCGCGACGCGGATGGTGTTGCGGGACCCCTCGGTGGACGTCGCCGTGCTGGAGGTCGCCCGCGGGGGGCTGTTGCGCGCCGGCATGGGCGTGCGCCACTGCGACGTGGGCGCGGTGCTCAACGTGAACGCCGACCACCTCGGCCTTCGTGGGATCGGTACCCTGGAGCAGCTGGCGGAGGTGAAGCGGATCGTGGTCGAGGTGGCGCAGGGAACGGCGGTGCTCAACGCGGACGACCCGCTCTGCCTCAAGATGGGGGACTACACCCAGGCGGAGCACCTCTGCTACGTCACCATGGATCCGGGCCACGAATTGGTGGGCGAGCACATCAAGGCGGGCGGACGCGGGGTGGTGCTGGAGTCGGGGATCAAGGGCCAGATGATCACCATCTACGACCACGGCGCCCACATCCCCCTGCTCTGGACCCACCTGATCCCGGCGACGCTGGAAGGGCGCGCGCTGCACAACGTACAGAATGCGATGTTCGCGGCGGCGATGGCGTTCAGCCTGGGGCTCAAGCTTGAGGACATCCGCCACGGGCTCCGCACGTTCGACACGACGTTCTTCCAGGCCCCGGGCCGGATGAACATCTACGACGAGCACCCCTTCAAGGTGATGCTCGACTACGGCCACAACCCGGCGGCGGTCGAGGTGATGTGCGACCTGGTGGAGCGGCTCGACGTCAGTGGAAGGCGAATCGTCGTCCTGTCGGCGCCGGGAGACCGTCGGGACGAGGACATCCGCGACATCGGGCGGATCGCGGCGGGCCGGTTCGACCGCTACGTCTGCCGCCGCGACGACGGCCTGCGCGGCCGCAAGCCGGACGAGGTGCCTGCCCTGCTGCGGGAGGCGCTGCTGGCGCACGGCACGCCGGACGACGCGATCACGGTGATCCCGGACGAGCGGGCCGCGGTGGACGCCGCGCTGCGCGAGGCCGGTCCCGGCGACCTGGTGCTGATCTTCGTGGACGCCATCACTCGCAGCTGGAAGCAGGTGATCCAGTTCAACCCCGCCGGCGACGGCCGTCCCGTCGAGCGCACGCGCACCTCGCGTCCGGAGCCGGTGCTCGCGACAGCCGAGCCCGTGGCGGCCGAAGAGCATCAGCGGGAACTGGTGCGGGATCCCCGGGGCGTTCGGCTCCGTCGAGAGGCGGACGACTAGGGACGTGTTGTCACCCTGAACGCAGTGAAGGGGGCCATGGCTGCCATGGTCCCCTTCGCTTTGCTCAGGGTGACCATGGACCGGGAATCGCTGCGGTGACACGCCGCACAGGGACGGGTAGGTTTACGCCCCTATGGAGATGCTCGATTCCCGCCGGCTGACCGGACGCGGCCTCCTGCTCGACGGCCCGGGCGCCGTGGTCGAGACCTAGGTGGACGACGATCGCCGCGACGCCGCCATCGCCGCCTGGCGCGAGGCGGCCACCCGGATGCTCGGCGCCGTAGGCTGGGACGGTGAGCGGCTGGCGGTGCGACGCTACCGCGGCGGGGTCAGTCTCGCGTTCACCGCGCCGATGGACGCGCTCTACGCGGCCACGGACCTCAACGAGTGGGCCTGGGGAGCGGCGGCCGACGCATTAGCCTCCGGTGAGCGACCCCGGCTCGAGGGCCTCGAATTCGTCGCCGCCGTCGAACGGCTGCGGGCGACCATCGCCGGGGAGCGGCGGCCGGCGCTGCTCGCGATCCATGACGCGGCGCGGGAGCGAGGGATCACTTTTCTCGCAGGTGAGGACGAGATCTCGCTGGGGAGCGGCAGGGGCGTGGTGCGTTGGCCGGTGGACGCGCTGCCGGACCCTGGCGGGATCCGGTGGGATGAGATCCACGACGTGCCCATCGCGCTGGTGACGGGCTCGAACGGCAAGACCACGGTCGTCCGGCTGCTCGCCGCCATGGCCCGACAGGGGGGCCGGCTCACCGGGACCAGCTCGACCGAGGGCGTCACCGTCCAGGGAAAGACCGCAGGCGAGGGTGACTACTCGGGACCCGAGGGCGCCCGGCTGGTGCTTCGGCATCCGGAGGTGGAGGTCGCGGTGCTGGAGACGGCGCGGGGCGGACTGCTGCGACGCGGCCTGCCGGTCCAGCGGGCCGACGTCGCGGTCGTCACCAACATCGCGGCGGACCACTTGGGTGATTTCGGGGTCGGCAGCCTCGAGGAGCTCGCGGAGACGAAGCTTCTGGTGGCCCGAGCGGTGGACGAGCGCGGCCGAGTCGTGCTGAACGCGGATGATCCCACACTGGTGCGCGCGTCGTCCTCGGTGCTCGCGCCGATCGTGTGGTTCTCGCTCGAGCCTGGAGACCAGATCGTCACCCGGCACCTGGACCAGGGCGGTAGGGCGGCGGTGCTCGAGGGCGATTCGCTGGTACTGGTGGGTGGCGGTCCGCGGGAGGTGCTGGGTCGCGTGGGCGCGCTGCCGATCACAGCCGGCGGCGCGGCGCGCTACAACGTGGCGAACGCGCTCGCCGCGGCCGCGGCCGCGGAGGGCCTCGGCGTTCCCGTGGACGCGATGCGCGCGACGCTCTGCCGCTTCGGGCTCGACCCGTCCGACAATCCCGGGCGGGCGAACCTCTACGAGCGCGACGGCGTACGGATCATCGTGGATTACGCTCACAATCCGCACGGCATCGCCGCCCTCGCGGGGGCACTCGAGCGGGTGCCCTCGAGGCGGAGGCTGGTCGTCATCGGGCAGGCGGGGGACCGGGACGACGCTGCTATCCGCGAGATGGCACGGGCCGCGCTGGCGCTCCGGCCCGATCGGGTGGTCGCGAAGGAGATGGACGCCTACCTGCGCGGACGCGCGCGCGGGGAGGTGCCCGGGATTATCGCCGACGAGCTACGGCGGGCGGGGCTGCCCGAGGCCGCGATCGGGACCTCACCGGGCGAGCTCCCGGCAGTCGAAGAGGCACTGGACTGGGCGCGGCCCGGGGATATGCTGATTCTGATGCTGCATCAGGAGCGGAATCGAGTGGAGGAGCTGCTGCGGCGCCGGGGGTGGAAGGCCGTGTGACGCCCGTCCGCCGTCGAGTAAAGCGTTACGACCTGCGACAGCAGCTGGCCCCGCCCCCACCCAGCGTACGCCGTTCCTGGACCTCGGTCGCCACCAGCGCCACGGCGCACGCCGCCGTCATCCTGCTGCTGCTGTTCCTGACCACGCGGCCGGTGGCAGAGACGGAGGCCGAGGCGGAGCGCTCGGCAGACCAGTCCCGTCAGGTGGAGATGGTCTACCTGCCACCGCCACCCACGCCGCGGCCGCAGCCTCCTCCGCCCCGGCCTCCGCCCGCCCAACGGACCCCACCCCCTCCACAGCCGGTCGCGCCGCCGCCAGAGCAGGAGCAGCGCGAGCCGGAGGACCGGGCCAACGCGCCCCCGGACGCTGTCCGGACCGAAGGGGAGGAGGCCGACGATCCCGAGGGCGCCTCCGATCCCGGCGCGCCGGCGGAAGCGCCCCGCGCCGAAGCACCCGTGG
>Ga0075310_1000108_pt1 | contig 13634 bp, 13 predicted proteins | sample MayberryNE_Catta_2_FD_120088 | JGI IMG/M metagenome (GOLD analysis project Ga0075310, IMG submission 120088) | Natural and restored wetland microbial communities from the San Francisco Bay, California, USA, that impact long-term carbon... | ecosystem: Environmental > Terrestrial > Soil >... | reverse complement strand
GGAGCGTTGGAGCAATGAATCCAAGCCCCTTAGTCCAATACTCCAGCGCTCCAACATCCCATTGAGTTAGTCCGTGACCTCCTGCCAAGTTAACGAGATCTGCTTCATGGGCGCGTGCGAGCTGGCGAAGTCCATCCGCGTTCGTGACCTTTCCGCGCGTGAGGTGATGAGCGCGTTGCTGGAACAGATCGAACGCGTCAACCCGAGAATCAATGCGATCGTCGCAAAGCTGGAGGACGAAAAATGTCTCGCGCTGGCTGACGAAGCCAATCGCCGCTTGGCTCGCGGCGATGACGTCGGACCACTGTATGGTCTGCCGTTCGCATTCAAGGATTTGGACCCCGCCGTCGGATTCCCGCTGACCCGTGGTTCGAGGATTTTTAAAGACTTTATACCCGTCGAAGATTCCGTGTTGGTCGAGCGGTTGAAACACGCCGGTGTGATTCCCATTGGGAAAACTAACGTCTCTGAATTCGGCATGGGCTCGCATACATACAACGACGTTTACGGAACCACGCTGAATCCCTACGATCTCACCAAAAGCGCCGGCGGCTCGAGCGGCGGCGCCGGCGCCGCGCTCGCCGCCGGTCTGTTGCCGCTGGCAAGCGGCAGTGATCTCGGCGGTTCGCTGCGCAATCCCGCAAACTTTAACAACATCGTCGCGCTCCGGCCGACGGTGGGATTGGTTCCGTCGGCGCCGGTGGCGCTGCCTTTTTTGGGGTTCGGCGTCAAAGGGCCCATGGCGCGGTCCGTCGCCGACGTGGCCTTCTTGCTCAGCGCCATGGCGGGAACCGACCCCCGCGATCCGGCTTGTTATCCTTCCGATCCTTCAGTTTTCGCTAAACCGCTGGAGCGGGATTTTAAGAACGCGCGAGTTGCCTGGTGTCTAGATCTGGGAGGGCTACCGTTCGATCGTCGGGTTCGAGCCGTGCTGGAAGTCCAACGAAAGACTTTTTCCGATCTCGGCTGCGTCGTCGAAGACATGTGCCCCGATTTCACCGGTGCCGACGAGATCTTTCTAATAATTCGCGCTTGGTACTATTGGCACACTCTCGGCCCGCTGCTGGAAAAGCACCGCCGCCAAATGAAAGCCGAAGCGGTTTGGCAGATTGAATTGGGCGGCCGGCTCTCGGGTGGCGATATCGCCAACGCCATGGCACGTCAGGGCGAGTTGATGGAACGTATGCGCCGGTTCCACGAGAAATATGAATTCTTTCTCTGCGCCGTCAATCAAGTACCGCCGTTCGATGCGACGATCGCCTGGCCAGGCGAGATCGAAGGCGTAAAGATGAAGACCTACATCGATTGGATGAAGAGCGCCTATCGGATCACACCGACTTTCTGTCCCTCAATCTCTGTACCCGCGGGATTCACTGAAGAGGGTTTGCCCGTCGGCATTCAAATCGTCGGCCGTTATCGCGACGACCTCGGCGTTCTGCAGATCGCGCAGGCTTTCGAGCAGGCGACCCGATTCGGTCTTAAGCATCCAAAGATTGCGTCGGCAATTACCGATTAAGGAGTTCATAAGTCACTAGACAGCAGGGTTTATTGACACGAAGGACGACTCTTCCAAACCCAGGCAAAGCGTCTGGGCGTCATCGGCCGCCCGCCGAGCCACGCCCCGAGTGCGTAATTTTGGGCGTGGGTGCGAAAGCATCCTTTGAGTCCTGATGCCTGCGCTTTCCACGACTCGCCCCTTCGTCCCAGCATGTCTAGTAACTAACGAACTCCTTAGATAACTGGCGCTGATCGAGAGAAAGTCACCGGCGATTTTATCGACCAGCCTTGAGCCCCTCTGTTTACCGGAACGCGAGCTTTGATCTCGCTCATAGCGCGGAGGGTTGACTCCACCCGCCGTTCGGCCTTAGAAGAAAACCATGAAAAATCCTCAAACGATCGTTCACCCCGTCGATGGCCATCCCCGGACGTTATAATAGCGGATACAACATCGGCGTCGGCGGAGCGGTTGTTCGCGACGGTCAGTTACTGCTCGTGCGCCGGGCGTCGCGGCATGGGCGAGGCAATTGGCAGCTGCCAGGCGGATTTATCGAGCCCGACGAGACCATCGAGCAAGCGGTGGTCCGCGAAGTCAAGGAAGAAGCCGGGGTCGTCGCCGAAGTCGAAGCCGTTCTCGGGCTACGTAGCCGCTACGATCCTGAGAGCGGAAACGGGATTTACGTCGTCCTCGTTCTAAGGCCGATCAGCGGTGAACCGACGGCGGACGCCCACGAAGTCGATCGCGCCGGCTACTTTACTCTCGAACAGATTCGAGAACTGAGTCCCTTACCACCAGTGAACTGGGAGATCGCCCAGCGGGTGCTCTCCCGCGATCGCAGGCTTTTGTCGCCCAAGCCGCTGGCCAACCTCAACGGCGCGAAATACACCCTGTTCGTCGGCTAACAGCTGAATACGAGCGCAAGTGGAGATTTCGATTACCGCTCAGAGGGTAAAATAATGACTTTGATCAGTAGTTCGCGTGAAGAGGGTGACGTGGATTCCTTATCCGTGCTGGCGATTGGCCTTTCCGAATCGATATGGGCCTCGGCGGCGAGATCTTTGCGGAACTGCTCGAAACGAGCAGCCGGCACGGCGAACCATCGCATCTCGACGATGGAGCTCGGCGGGGATGCCGGAGCCGGAACGGCTCGTCTGGCCGCGGCGGCCGCTATCACCGCGTCAGCCTCAGCCCGTTTGCGCAGCGCATCACTGCTCGATTCTTCTTTCTCCTCGCTTTGCTCGCGTCGCTCAAACGGCCGCCGCCGCACGATAAACTCGATGTCCGCGCTCGGCTCGCTAAGCGGAGAAGAGGCTCTTTCCGCGACAGCGAACGGCGCATTGCGAAATGGCGTTTGGCTCAGTGCGCCGATTGCCGCGCCAAAATCGAAGACCTCTGTTCTGGGCCGAAAGGTTCTTCCACCGGTGGCGACTTCTTGGGCTTGAATAGTCGGGCGCCGCGGTGTGGCGATCCTGCCCTCCGATGGCTTTTCCGTGTTGGCACTCGCTGCCGGCGCCGCCGCTTGGTCCTTCAGCGAAAGTTTATCGGAGACCTGTTGTTGCCGAGCTTGGGCGCCGCGATCTTGTTCAGCCACTGGGGCACGCCTGGTTTCGCGAAGGGTATTCGGTGTACTGGGTCGGGATGGGGCACTATCAAGGGCGGTGTTTGTTTGCTCTTCCGCAGATAAGGGCGATACAGGCGGGAGTGAGGTCAACTGAACTGGGTCGGGTTGGCTGATCTTCGTTTCCTTTTGATAGAGTAAAACTGCTACGACGGCGATCATGACCAAGGCGGCGGCTTGAATGGGGAGGACCACTCTGAAGCCGGCGATAAACCTTTTCCAGCCGCGCGGCTCGATTTCAATTTCCCGCACATGCGCCATGACCCCCCGGGCGAATCCGGCCGGCGGCTCGACGATCGGCAGATTGGCAACCTGTCGAATGCAGTCGAATAGGCTATTAGCTTCGGCGCGACAGGCAGGGCAAGAAATCAGGTGGCTTTCGATACTTTTGGTTCGGATCGCGTCAAGTGACTTTTCGAGAAATTCCGAGAGCTGCGGTTGCACTTCCTGACAATTCATATCGCCTTCCTTGCGGTGGGGAAATATGCCGTGAGCCGCGCCTTGAGGGCCTGGCGCGCTCGATGGAGCCGGGACTTAACCGTGCCAACAGGAATATTGAGCACCCGCGCTACATCCTCATACGCGATATCTTGCAAGTCCCGCAAAAGAATGACCATAGCGTCTTCCGGCTGCAACTCCTTCAGCGCGCGCTGTACGCGTTGGCGAATTTCTTTTTTTTCCAGGGTCTCGGCCGGACCAAGTTCGACATCATCGACCAGCTCGGTATCATCGATCGGGACCAACCGGCGCTGCCGCGAGCTCGTGCTCTTGCGCCGAGTGCTCGCGTGGTTGAGCGCGATGCGATAGAGCCATGTGGAAAAATTCGCATCGCCGCGAAACTGGCCGATGGCGCGATAGGCGGATAAAAATACTTCTTGAGCGGTTTCGGCGGCGTCATCATAATCGCCGAGCATGCGATAAACCACGTTGAAGATCGCCTTCTCATGACGGCGCACCAGGATTTCGAAGGTCTCCGTCTCCCCCCGTTGTATCCGCCGGACGCATTCGGCGTCACTGATCGACTCAGAGCCCATCAATTCAGTGGTATTAGACGGATTTTTCAATGAAAGGTTCCAATCTTATCGATCTTGGCTAGCTGCCTGGCGCGGTGAGTGACCCGGCCCCATGACCTCAGAGCAAAATGCCAAGCCTAGCCCTGCTCCAAGCCGTTCGTTCAGCTTAAGCCCACGATCGTAGCCGATTGCTCTTCCGCAGTCCTCAAGTCGAAGGACAAATCCAGCCATATTATGCCGGAGCGGCTTGCCCAAGTCGATCAGCGCCGGCAATATTTTGCCGTCTACACTCCAAGAATGGCAAAGAAGTCCGGCTGTCTGCGCAGGAACTACCCACCTAGCAAAAGCCGCAGGGGCCTCAGCCAAATCATAGCAGAAAAATCGTAGATCGGCGGTTAACGAGCACCGCGCGCAGCCTTGTCCGGTCAAACTGGTTCTTTCCACAGATGACTGAAATCCGTTGCGACGACGCGGTCGTACGGGACGGGGCCGGACAGCAGCCCGATATCTTGGGCGAACCGATTCATGCTGACAACTTTGGTGTCGGGAATATTGGGATCATAGTAAGGAAGGTCGCGGCGCACCAACTCGGCGATGAGATCGGCTTCCGAGGGCGGAAAACGCTTCCTTCCGATCTCGGTGGCGAGGCTCACGTCTTCTTTGAGAGCCTTATGCGCTTTCATCAGCGCGCGGATTGCGGCCCGAACCGACCGGGGTTCGTCCTTGATACGTTTTTCGGTCGCGACCAAAGCCGAGAACGTATAATCTCTTGCGCTTGGCGGTCCGTCGCCGCGCCGCACATCGAGCACCATGGTGCCGACACCCCGGCGCATTGCTACTTCGCAGCCCATGCCGTTGGCCCAGAAACCGTCGAGCTTGCCGTCTTCGAGAGCTTTCGCCGCGGAAAGGCCAAAAGAAACGTTGGGTCCCGCCGCGCCGGGAATCGGCATGATCTGCACTTTGTCTTTTTCCGGATCGATCCCGGCTTCAAGCAGCATGCGTTGCAAACTCAGATCGACGCCGGGCGCGGCGCCGATACGTAGTCCTTTGACGATTTGCAGATCGCCGCGCTTGGGTTTGAGATCGCTGCGGATGACGAGAAACCAGTAGGTATGCTGGCCCACGGCAGCGAGCAATTTAGCGCCGTGCCACTCGGGAAAGGCGAGCAAGGTTGCATGCGCCGAGCCGACGACAAAGTCGAGATCGCCATCGCGCAGGGCTTCAAAGGTCTTCGGAATCGGAAATAGCAAGTCGATGCGGGCATCGTAACCTTCAGCCTTGAAAAAACCTGCCTCTACCGCAGCAATGGCTGGAAAGTATGAATTCGAAACCAAGTCCGGCACGGCGATGCGTAGCATTACTTCTCCTTGTAACGATTTGAACGGCTTGAACGTTGGAACGTTGTGAAGTTTACCTTAATCTGACAGCGGCACGATCATAAATACATGCGGTTCGTGCCGAGCACGCGGGAGCTGTCCCTCACCGGTCGTGTCGTCGGCGAGCATTACGTCACCGGCTTTAAAGACTCTTTTGACACCGCTGCACGTTTCAATCTCCCACGACGCGGACATGCTGACAAGCTACTGGCGCGGCGGCATGGATGCAGATCGAGGACGGTACCCGGCGGCACGCAACGGAAAACCGCCATCGTCGCCGGCCGCGGATCGGTGTGAAGATTTCTTGGCTGCCGCCGAACTCAAGCTCAATATTTTCAAAAGTAGGATTTCTGGTCGCTGCCGGTATCGACCCGGGTGATTTTCACTCTGCCCTCCTGATTGAAGTTAAATTTTATATTCCAAGCCCGCGGCTTTGATGCCGGCGACGACCGCCACTTCGTCTTCATCGGCACTGGCGCCGCTGGCGCCGGCGGCGCCGATGATCGTTTCGCCGTCCATGATCAGCACGCCGCCCGCGACCGGCACGACTTTGCCGCCGCTCATGTCGGAAAGGGCGCCCAGGAATGCGGTCATATCTTTTAATCGACTGCCCAGGTGGCGGCTCGATTCGCCCATGCCGACCGCACCCCACGCTTTGCTGATCGCGATGATCGGCCGCAGGATACTCGCACCGTCGTCGCGCTTGAGCGCTTTCACATGGCCGCCGTCGTCAAGCACGGCGACGCATAACGGGCGAATCTTGTTCGTTCGGGCGTGCTCCAGCGCCCGGTCGACGATTATCGACGCCTTATCAATCGTGAGCTTCATCGTTGTCCTCGCTTTATTGGAGCCGGCTATGAAATGACGGCGACCATTTCATAGCCGAATCCGCCGTTTGTCCAACGCCCGCCGCCATTTGTCGCCGGCATGTTTTCCGAAGATCAATGATTTGTCCGCGGAAACGAGAAACCAGGAATTCGCCTTGAGTTCATCTTCCAATTGTCCTGGCGCCCAGCCGGCATAGCCCAGTGCAAAGAGAAACTGCTGCGGCCCCGTGCCGTTCGCAATCGCTTGAATCATTTTGATGTCCGAAGTCATGGCGATGCCGTTGGGCGATTTTAAAGCGCCCTCGACAGTTTTGTCTTCGCTGTGCAGCAGAAAACCCTGGCGGCTGCTCACCGGCCCACCGTAATGCACAGTGATTTCGCTCGGCGACCCGGTTGCTTCGGCACCAAATCCCTTGAGGAGATCGTCGATCGGACCATGAGCCAAGGGCCGGTTGATGATCAGGCCGAGTGTCCCGTCAGCGTCGTGTTTGACCAGATAAATGACCGATTCGAAGAACCGCGGATCCTTCATCGCCTCGCTGGCCACGAGCAGCTTGCCGGCCATGGGCTGCTGCTCACGTTCCGCGGCAATCAGCGGCGAGCGTACCGACTGGAAGCAAGCAAACAGCATCAGAGCGCCGAACCAGAAAAATATTTTTGCGCGATCTTCAGTAGCGTTCAGCATATAAGATTTTCAGCCGCGGACTCTGGGCCCGACGCTCTCGATTTCGATGCGAATGACCACGCGTTTTTCCCGGACCATTCTTTCGTGGAACTCGGGCCAGTTCTTGTGCTCGCCGTAGACTTGGCGTTGCAGGTCAATCAGCGTGTCGAGCGCATACGGCAGTGAGAGGATCTCGGCCGTGCCGTTGATCTGCACCCAACCCTCGCCGTGGAACGTCGTCGTAATCGCACACAGCGCGGCGCGCGGATCGCGCCGCAAATTATTCACCTTGTAAGCGGTCTCGCGGCTGCTGATGACCGCGCGCCCTTCGCTATCCAGACCGACGGTGACCGGCGACATCTGCAGATGACCGTTTTTGCGCCGGGTGGCCAGAATACCCCAATGGTGGTTCTTCAAAAATTCGCGTGCGCGCTCGACTTGCATCGGCGTAAAATCCGCCATCGCGTGTTCCCCTCGAGGCCGGGATTTCTCGTCCAGCAGGGTGCTGAAAAAATGCGGTTTCGGGTTACGAGTTCCGGGTTTGATTGAACAATTGCAAATAAACTAGAATAGAGATGGAGTACAATGCAAGCGGTAGACGTGGGGTATTCCGCCGACGTCGACCCCAACTTGACCGCCTCAGTGCATTGCCCTATAACGAGAACAGAATGAGGAAAAACTCATGGCGATGACGGTACCACGAGTTCCTTTGCCGGAAGTGTTGCCGGTATTTCCGTTGACCGGAGTGATGTTGTTGCCGGGTACGGTGCTGCCGCTTCATATTTTCGAGCCACGCTATCGCGCTCTGGTCGAAGATGCTCTCGAATCCGGCAAGATTTTTGGAATGGTTCAGCCGTTCACGCCGCAGAATGACAATCGCGGCCCGCAGCCCGGCGAGGGCAACATGGCTCCCGATCTATACAAAGTCGGCTGTGCCGGCTATATCGAACAGTGTGAAAGGTTGCCGGACGGCCGTTTCTTCCTCCAACTCAAAGGCGTCAACCGTTTTCGTTTCAATGAAGAGTTGGAACTCCAACGAGGTTATCGGCGCGTCAAAGCCAACTATCAGGAGTTTCCTGACGCGAGTTTGGAACAGAGCTGGCAGTGCGATCGCTCAAGGATTGTGCAAGCACTCGCCGGATATGGCATGGCTCATGGCATGCAGGTGCGCCCGGATCAGGCGGAAAAATTTTCCGATCTTGAATTGGTGAATCTGCTCGCCGTATCGCTGCCGTTTCATCCGGCAGAGAAGCAAGCGCTCTTGGAAGCGCGTGATTTGAAAGATCGCGAAGCCATGCTGGTCAATTTGCTTACCCTCGGCGCGGGGCCGATCGATCCCGAGTCGGAAATGCCGCCGCGCACCCTCAACTGAGGCACTCCGTGGGTTTGAAGCCGTGTCGCAACGCGCCATGGCGTCCTCGTTTTCATCGATTCGTTACTCCGACATGTCGATCAGCACGCCGTCGGGATCGGCGGTGAAGTGCTGGCCGAGGCAGCAGCGGCGAAAATCTTCCTCATTCTTCTTGCCGTTTCCGCCGACAAATTTTCCGCTTGGCGGCGGCGGCGCAGTCTCTTCCAAAGCTGCGAGATCGGTTTTGGTTTTCTCCAGGTCTTCGACCTTGAAACCGAAGTGGTCGATGCCTTCCCGCAAACCGCGGTAGAGCCGGTTGTCGCGCGGGCGCAACAGTAACTTGACCTTGCCGTCGGTCATGCAGATCGAGCCGTCATCTTTGTAGGTCTCCGCTTCCTTGAGCTCGAATATAGTTTCGTAGAATTCGGCGACTCTCGACGGATCGCCGGCGCGGATCGAGATATGGTTGATCCAGCGCGGTTGCTCCCAGCCGGATTCGTTGTAGCCTTCGCGGACGTTGGCGATGTGCGCCTGGGCGATGTCGAACTGGGTGCCCGCCGGGTCGTAGCTCCGCAGACCTGCGAACGGCACATAGTCGAGCCCCTTGGCGATCATCGTTTGGGGATAATGCTGTTCCATGCGGCGCACGTATTCCTTGATATCGTTGACTTCGAATCCGAAGTGGTCGACGCCGGACGGCATGCCGGCATAACGAGACAGGATCGCCAGGCCGATAACACCGTCGCTGATGTGGCCGCGATGGGTGTTCTGCTTGCCGGTCTCATCAAGCGTGTTGCTGGTCATGCGTCGCATACCGAAAATCGTCTGATAAAACCTGTCCACAGCAGCGTGATTGTGAGTATACATCGCGACATGGCGGATTTTTGCGATCATGGATGTCCTCCATCAATGGATTTGTTTTCTTGTAGGTTAGTGAGGTTGATATTGTCAAGATAGACGAAGTGTTTAGGTTTGGCCTCTCAGATCCAAATTTTGGAAAGGAGAAAGCGTCGTCTGGTATTCATTGCATCAGCCACAATCGTCGAGCCGCAACCAGTCACGCAGTTCTGTTGAAACCGGATTCAGTCATAGATGGCGCACACTATCGTTCGCAGTTGACTTTTTCAGTTCGGCTATGAGAGTAAGCAGTGACTGGTCAAATCATCGCTCATGCAACGCACTCAACTTATCATTGTTCGGCATGGTCAGACCGAGTGGAATATCGCCGGTATTCGCCAGGGTCATCTCGACAGTCGGCTGACGGAGCGGGGGATGGCCCAGGCAAAGGCGCTGGCACAGCGGCTGGCACGGGAACGGTTTTCGGCGCTCTACAGCAGCGATCTGGGCCGGGCAGTTCAAACCGCCATGGCGATCGCGGATCTCACGGGACATGAAATCGTTACCGATCCACGTTTGCGCGAGCGGCATCTGGGAATTTTTCAGGGGCTGAACGGCAATGAGATCTTAGAAAAATATCCGGAGGAACGCCGGATGCTGCGCACCCTGGGTCCCGACTATGTCATTCCGGGCGGCGAGAGCATGAAACAGCAGGTCGAGCGCAACGTCGCGTATCTGACCGATCTCGCGCACAAGCATGTCGGCGAAACGATTGTCGTGGTGACGCACGGCGGCGTCGTCAGTGGTTTTTTCCGTCAAACGCTTGCGATACCACTGGATGCGCCGCGCCGCTTCGAGTTTGTCAATGCCGGCCTCAATGTTTTTGCGTACGAGGAGGAGTCCTGGGTGCTTCTCACCTGGGGCGATGTGAGCCATCTGGCGCCGGGAGCGGCGAGCGAAGGCGACGATCCTTGAGCGGCCGCGGAAAAAGGTCATCTGCGTTGTTGCACTCGTCCGACTCACTCCGACGTATTGACCGTACGCCTCCGTTCGTGATCACCGTGCGCCTCGCATAGGACCTTTTTGAGCGGCCTTTGTAAGCAGAGGCGGGTAGGAGCTCCAGAGGATCTCGCCAAGCGGGATGCGAGACGCTGAACGTAAACGCTTACGTGTTCGTTCCCGCGCCGGATCGCTTTGCCATCCTGAGCGAAAAACCCGGTTGCTTGATATAGACCTGCTTCGGGTTATTGCGCTTCGCCATTTGCTCGAGGAGTTTCACAAGCGGCTGAGTACCGTCCAAGTAGTCGCCGGGTCGGCCGCCGTTCGGCAGCCTCTTCACGTAATCTTCGCCGGCGAAATAGTGCAAAATCAAGTCTTCATCCGACAGATGCACGCCGTAGTTTTGGCGAAGCTCGTGCAACGACGGCTGGGGTTGCTCCCATTGCGTCCACTCCTTGGCGCGCGGACGGCTGAGTATTTTGTCTCTCACGTTGGCATCCATGACCTCGACCGCTTCTTTGCCCCAAATTCCGAGCGCGTACTGAATCACTTGATCGGGCACTTCTTTATAACGCTCGCCGACGATGACGTTGATCGCCGCCTGGGTGCCGACGTACTGCGACAACGGCGTAACCATGATCGGGTAGCCGAACTCGGCGCGGACCCGGCCCGATTCCTCTAGCGCGGCTTCCATCTTGTGCTCTAAGCCGACGATTTTTAATTGGTGCCGCATATTGGAGATCATGCCGCCGGGGACTTGATGGCGATACTGGGATTGGTCGTACTCGGCGGGCTTGCCGATCGGTAGACCGTCTCGCTTGGCCACCCGGGTGAAATGTCTCTCCACCGCTTCGAGCGGTTTTAGATCGATTCGAGGAGTGTAGCCGAGCGCTCTGAGATTGTGCGCGATGTTGAAGATCGAGGGCTGCGATGAGCCGTTGGCCAGCGGCGGCGTGGCGGTGTGCAAGATGCGCATGCCGAGCTTGACGCCTTCCAGATAGCACAACGGCGCTTGGCCGCTGTTGCAATGCGCGTGGAACTCGACGGGAATATTGTCGGCCGCTTTGAGAATAATCGGGATCAACGTGCGCGCACGTTCGGGTGATAGCAGGCCGCCGACGTCTTTGAAGCAAATGCGCCACGGTCTGGCCCCAGCGGCCTCCTTGGCCTTTTTCGCATAGTATTCATCGGTGTGGCGCGGCGAAACGGAATAGATCAGGTTCGCCACCGTATCCATGCCGACTTTTCTGAGATCGTCGATCTCTTCTTTGAACGCAGTGTAGTCGTTCCAGCAATTCGATGTCCGCGTCAAGGTCAGGCCGTAGGAGACCAGTCGCTCGATAAAAAGCTTGAGCAGCGCGTGCGGGGTTTTCTCAAAGGCGCTGTGCATGCCGCCGTGATAACGAAGCCGGGTCTTCTTGATGCGTCGGGTTCCCTCTTTGAGCCAAAACCATGGGTTTTCTTTATGCTCGCGCACGTATTTTTTGAACATGACGCTTAAAAAAAATTCCATCGATTCGTAGCCGGCCTGGTCCATGTGCTCCGCGGCCGGCAGCATGGCGCCGATGCGCATGTTCAAGGCCCACAAGCTCTGGTTGCCGTCTCGCACCGTCGTGTCGATAAACCGAACTTCGTCGCTCATTGACCCTCCAGAAAACAACGGTTCCAATCGTTCCAGCTGTTTAAGTCGATTATTTGGAGCGCAGAAATGAATTATTCGTCACGCTTCACTCAAGACTGACTTTGGCATCTAATACCTGTATAAATTCTTAGAAGATAGATCAAACCGGCAGGAGCGGCGCCATGAAAAGTTATCGAAAAGAGTTGTGGTTCAATACCCCGACACGGGTGGCGTTCATTAATATCACCCCCCAGGTGCAGGAGTGCATTGGCGAGAGCGGGGTTAAAGAAGGGCTTGCGCTGGTGAACGCCATGCATATCACGGCCTCGGTTTTCATCAACGATGACGAATCGGGGTTGCACCACGACTACGGCGTGTGGCTCGAAAAACTGGCGCCGCACGAGCCCATCAAGCAATATCGCCATAACGACACCGGCGAAGAGAACGCCGACGCGCACATCAAGCGGCAGGTCATGGGCCGGGAAGTGGTCGTGGGGATCACCGGGGGTAAACTCGACTTCGGTCCCTGGGAGCAGATTTTTTACGGCGAATTCGACGGGCGCCGGCGTAAGCGCGTACTGGTGAAAATTATCGGTGAGTGAGCTTGTTGATGCCCGGTTACCGGTCTGACGCTTCAATTCGCCAGCGACGCGGCGCCGAGGCGAGGCGCTCGTTCGGCGAGGATTCGTTTTCGCAGAAACCTTACTGCCCGCACTATCCGCAATGCGTCGGCTGCCCGTTGATCGACGTACCCTATCCGGAGCAATTGGTGCGCAAGCGCGCGATCGTTCGGGAAGCGTTCTCGGCTTATCCCGCGCTCGAAGGAGTGGAAGTCCCGCCGGTGATCGCGTCGCCGCAACGGCTGGGCTATCGGGCGCGCGTGAAGTTGGTGGTGCGCAAAAATCGAAACTCCGTTGCCGCCGGCCTATACGTACCGCAGAGTCATCGGGTCATCGATATATCGGCTTGCCCGGTCCATCCACGGCCGGTGAATCAGGTCGTGGGTTATCTCAAAAAGAAAATCCTCGAGCTCGCCATCGACCCCTACGACGAGCGCGACGACAGCGGTAATCTGCGCTACCTCGACCTTCGCTACAGCGCGATGCGGCGAGAAGTAAACGTAACTTTGATCACGCGACATAGCGCTTTCCCCCAGGGAGCGCTGCTCGCGAGGTCCCTGCAGCAGCGTTTTACCTTCGTCTCGGGTGTGATCCAAAATGTCAACGGGCATCCGGGCAACGTGATCTGGGGAACAACTTTCCGGACCCTCAGCGGCCGCGACACGATTCTCGAGCGCGTTGGCGATCTCAAATTGGTTTTCCCGCCAGGTGTGTTTTCGCAGGCCAATCCATTCACCGCGCGCAAGCTCTATGAGCATGTGTGCGAGGTGGCAACGTTGCGGGGCGAGGAAACCGTGCTCGATCTCTACTGCGGCGTCGGACCGATGTCACTCTATCTGGCACGCGGCGCGCGGCAGGTATGGGCGGTCGATGACAGCGAGCCGGCGATTCGCTCGGCGAAACAGAACGCGCGCCGCAATGGCCGCGGCAATTGCCGCTTTGTCGCCGGCGACGTCGCGGTAACCGCGGCGCAATTGCAACGGACTCTATCCCGAATCGACTTGACGGTTATCAACCCGCCGCGCAAAGGAGTGCAGCCCGCTGCCTTGACGTCGATCATCGAGGTCAAGGCAGCGAAGCTCATCTATGTTTCCTGCGACCCGGGCACCTTGGCCCGTGACCTGGACCGGTTGATCTCCGCCGGCTACCGGGTCGCTCGGGTGCAAGCATTCGATATGTTTCCGCAAACCGAAGAAGTGGAGACCGTAGT
>Ga0075310_1000107_pt1 | contig 13701 bp, 14 predicted proteins | sample MayberryNE_Catta_2_FD_120088 | JGI IMG/M metagenome (GOLD analysis project Ga0075310, IMG submission 120088) | Natural and restored wetland microbial communities from the San Francisco Bay, California, USA, that impact long-term carbon... | ecosystem: Environmental > Terrestrial > Soil >... | reverse complement strand
TCTTCGACGGGCGCCTCGCACGCCGCTGGAAGCAGACGTCGACGTTCGGAAGCTTCCTCGACACCGCGGCCGACAAGCTGCTGGTCTCGGGCGTGCTCCTGGCCCTCGTCGCCGTCGACCGCGTCTCCCCGTGGGTCGCGTTCGTGATCGTCGGCCGCGAGCTGCTGATCATGGGCCTCCGTGGAGCGGTCTCCGCATCCGACGGCATCGTGGTCACGCCATCGATGTGGGGGAAGTGGAAAGCGACGGTCCAATTCGTGGCGATCACGTTCGCGATCTGGCGACCCGACGTTCGGATCGACGATTGGTACCTCGACCAGTGGCTCATGGCCGTCGCGGCCTTGGTCACGATCATCTCCGCCGTGCAGTACCTCGCACGGTTCCTGTCGGTCCTGTCGGACCGCGATCGAACGGCGTCGGATCGCTGACCCGTGAGCGGCCCCGTCTTCCTGACCGGGGGCACGGGGTTCGTGGGCGGGGCGGTGCTGCGCCGGTTGATCGCCGACGGGCGCGAGGTACGGGCACTGGCCCGCTCCGACGAAGGCGCGGAGGCGTTGGCCGCCCTCGGCGCGGGGGTGGTCCGCGGCGACCTGTTCGACCACGGCGCCTTGCTCAGCGGCATGCGCGGATGCGCCACCGTCTTCCACACGGCCGGCGTCAACGCCATGTGCCTGCGGGACCCCGGACCCATGCTGCGCGTCAACGTCGACGGAGCGTGCGCGGTGGTCCGTGCCGCCGCCGCCGCGAAGGTGGCCCGGGTGGTGCACACCTCGTCAGCGGCGACCATCGGCGAGCGGCGGGGCGAGATCGGCCGTGAGGGCACGCCGCATCGCGGCAGCTTCCTCTCGGACTACGAACGCTCGAAGTTCCTCGGGGAGCGGAACGTGCTCACGCTGGCCGAGCGGCTGCGCGTGTCGGTCGTGAGCGTGAACCCGTCGTCGGTGCAGGGGCCCGGACGTGTCGAGGGATCGGCGCGGCTGCTCCTCGAGATCGTCAACGGCAGGCTCCCGGTGCTGGTGAACACGTGGTTGTCCGTGGTCGACGTCGACGACTGCACGGCGGCGCACCTGCTCGCCGAGCGTGAAGGCATCCCCGGTCGCCGCTACCTGGTGAGCGGCGCTTCGTTCGACGTTCGCACCGCCGTGGAGCTGCTGCGAGCCGCGTCGGGAAGGCCGGGGCGCGTCTGGTTCGCCCCGCGTGTCCTCGCGAAGGCGGGCGGTGTGCTGCTCGGCACGCTGACCGCCGCGGGCGGCCGGGGGCGCGGCATCTGCCCCGAGACAGTGCGAACCCTGCTGCACGGGCATCGTTTCGACGCCTCGCACGCCGAACGCGAGCTCGGCCTGAGGTACACCCCGGTGGAAGACACGATCCACCGCACCTTGGAGTGGTACGCGCAGCAGGGCCTCGGCCCGGCACCGATAGGATGAGGGCGCTCTCCGGCGCCCACCGAGCGCCGGGCCGATGTGAGGAGGCGCCGTGAGCGATACGCGTCCGGACCGGAACCTGGCGATGGAGCTCGCCCGCGTGACCGAAGCTGCAGCTCTCGCCGCCGGGCGATGGATCGGCCGCGGTGACAAGAACGCGGCCGACGCGGCGGCGGTCGATGCGATGCGGTTGATGGTCGACACCGTCTCCATGCGCGGCGAGGTCGTGATCGGCGAGGGTGAGAAGGACGAGGCGCCGATGCTCTACAACGGCGAGCAGGTGGGCAACGGCGAGGGCCCCGGAGCCGACGTGGCCGTCGACCCGATCGACGGCACCCGGCTGACCTCCGTGGGCCAATCGAACGCCGTCTCGGTGATCGCGCTCGCCGAACGCGGCACGATGTTCTTCCCGGGCGCCGCCGTCTACATGGAGAAGGTCGCGACGGGCGCCGAGGCCGCCGACGCGATCGACGTGACGGCGACGCCCGAGGAGAACGTTCGCCTCGTGGCGAAGGCGAAGGGGGTCAAGCCCGAGGACGTGAGCGTCACGATCCTCGATCGTCCCCGGCACGAAGCCATGATCGCCGCCGTGCGGAGCGTCGGAGCGCGCGTCTTCCTGATCACCGACGGCGACGTCGCCGGCGCGATCTCCGCCGCCTCCCCCAGGACCGGAGTCGACCTGCTGCTCGGCATCGGAGGCACGCCGGAGGGGGTGATCGCCGCAGCCGCCTTGAAGTGCCTGGGCGGGGCGATCCAGGGGCGCCTCTACCCTCGGGACGAGCGTGAGCACGACGCGCTGCTCGACGCCGGCTTCCAACTCGATGCAGTCTTGACGACCGACGACCTCGTGAGCGGCCACGACGTGTTCTTCGCGGCCACCGGGATCACCGATGGTTCGCTCCTGCGAGGCGTGCGGTATTGGCCGGACGGCGCGACGACACACTCCATGGTCATGAGGTCGCGTTCGGGAACGGTACGGTGGGTGGAGGCAGAGCATCGCTTCGAGAAACTCGAGCGATTCTCGAAGATCGCCTACCGCCCGTAGCCACCTGCCCACGAGCTGCGGTCCGGGATGCAACGTGCGCGATCGATGCGTATCCTGAACCGCGTTCACGCGGACCGACCACCGACGAGGAAAGGATCAGGCCATGGCGGAGAAGACGATCCTCGTGTGTGACGTCTGCGGCAGACCGGCTGCCGAGACCGTCACGATCAAGGCGTCACGTGGCAACTTCGTGAAGGACATGTGTTCCGCGCACGTCGCCGAGCTCGTCGCGGGTGCCCGCAAGCCTCGGCCCGGACGGCGCAAGGGCGCCGTGGCGGATTCGTCCGCCGCTGCGAAGAAGCGCACCGCGAAGCGCACGGCGACCGGCAAACGACGCGGACGCCCACCGAAGTCACAGAACGGCTAGGAACGCCTTCCCGTCATCCGTCGTCGGGCCGGGGGGCGAGCCCGTACACCCCTCGGTCGACGGTGACCAGCGCCCCGTCGCGCACGCCGAGGCGCAGCGCGGCGAGCAGATCCTTCCGCACGTTGGGCGTCGTGAAGGGGTCGAGGTGGCCGGCCCGCAGCGCTCGATCCTGGATCACCGTCCAGTGCAGGGGCCCATCGGCCTCCCGCAGCACCGCGACGGCGGCTCCGAGGGCATCGAGCGCGGGTTCGGACGTGTCTCGTCGATCTGCTCGGAAGGCCGGGAGAACACGCTCGGCGAACAGCTCGACGATCTCGGGCTCCTGCTCCGAGAAGGGCAGCACCCAGGGCGCGACCACGATCTCTTCGACGCCGAGCTCCTCGAACGCTCGCACGCGCTCGATCGCCTGTTCGGGCGTGCCCGACAGGGTGTCCGCCCGCCAGGTCTCCTCGGTCTCCCCGCGCAACGCGTCGCCGGGCATCGAGGCGACGCCGCGCGCGAACGTCGCTCTGAACGTCCGGTCGTCCTCCCCCAACAGGGTGTAGAGACCCGCAGACAGCCGGAACGTCGCCGGATCACGACCGGCTTCCTCGCAGGCCGATCGAGCCGCCGCCGCCCGTTCGCCGTAGGTCTCGGGCGTCCAGCGCCAGGCGCCGTTCCATCCATCCGCGTGGCGGGCGGCCAGCCGCAACACCCGGGGTCCGCCCTTGCCTCCCACCCACACGGGGATGCGTGGCTGCACGGAGGCCGGCAACGAACGTGCATCGCGGAGTCGAACGGTCGGCCCGTCGAACGAGGTCGATTCGCCCGACAGCAGGCCCTGCAGGACCTGCAGCGTCTCCCCGAGGGCGTCGAACCGTTCGCCGACCGAACCGAAGCGGTAGCCGAACGCGTCGAATTCCTGCTCGAGCCAGCCGGCACCGACGCCGAGATCGAGGCGGCCGCCCGAGATCGCGTCGATCGTCGTCGCCATCTTCGCCACGATCGAGGGGTGCCGGAACGGCGCCCCGAGCACGAGCGTTCCCAATCGGATCCGTTCCGTGAGCGAGGCGAGCCCCGCGATCGCCGTCAACGGTTCGATCGCCGCGATCGGGATGGGATCGGCGCCGTACCGACCGAACGAGTAGAAGAAGTGGTCGGAGATCCACACGGAATCGAACCCGAGGCGTTCGGCACGTCGTGCACTGTCGGCCACCGCCTCGAACGTGATCGGTTCCCCCCCTGGGAGTGAGAATCCGTAGTGGGGCAGGGTCAGGCCGAAGCGCATGCGGGAAGGATACGGTCCCGCACACCGTCGCGGGGGCCGATGCTACGGGCTCGGGCTGGTGACCGTCGCGCGCGTCTGCATGGAACCTCGCAGTACGACGCGGCCACCGATGTCGCGCACGATCACGGTGTCGTAACCGGTGAGGTCGCCGAACTCCCGGGTCACCGTGCCCGCGCCGCTGTCGTCGAGGCCGTCGCCGTCGATGCGACCGACCAACAACGCGCCCTCAGGGCCCCGGAGCCGCACGGTGAGCGGCAGATGCTCGCGGAGATCGTCGGGCACGCCTTCCACGAGCACGATCGCCATGTCGGCGATCGTGGGTGAAACGAGCGTGAGCGCGCTGCCGCCCCCTCCCCCGGTCTTCGCCGGGTTCAACGAGCCGAGGAGCACCTCGTTCTCGGGGTCGCTGAACTCGAGCGAGGTGACGAGCTCCTGGAAACGCTCCAGCGCGCTCTGCGTGCGGGCGACCTCACGCTGGGCGGCCTGGTCCGAGCGGACCGCGCGGTTCGCCATCACCGCGCCCCATCCAGTGCCGAGCACCGCGAGCATGGCGGCGAGGGCGGCGACGAGCGTGAGGCGGCTGCGACGAGGGGTGGGGGCGTTCCGCCGGTTGCGATCCGCGACCGACCGGCGAACCGTCTCGACGACGCGACCTTCCAGCGCCTCGGGTGGATCGTCGGACGCGACGGCGAACGCCAGGGTCGCCGAAGCACGTTCCAGCTCACCGGCTTCCTTCCGGCACGCCGCACACCACGCGAGGTGGCGGTCGACCGCGGTGGCGTCGCGCGCGGACAGGCCTCCGAGGACACGCTCCGTCAGGCGATCGCGCACGGCGGTGCAGGTCACAGCAGCTCCTTACCTTCGTTCGCCTTCCTGACCTTGATCATCGCCGAGCGCAGGCGCGTCTTGACCGTTCCCAACGGGATCCCGTCGGTCTCTGCGATCTCGCGGGCGGTCATGCCACGGAAGTACGCACGGCCCACCAGGCGCCGTTCCGCCTCGGTGAGCGACGACAACGCACGGATCGCGGCGTCGCGCTCGACCAGCACGGCCTCCTCGTCGAGTCCCGGCGCGTCGGGCACCTCGTCGACGAGCACGAGGGTGGGGCGCGAGACGCCGGTCTCTCGGCGAAGCCTGTCGACCGCCAGGTTGTGGGCGATCGTCATCAGCCACGTCGACAGTCGGCCACGGGTGGGATCGAAGCGGGCGGCCTTGCGCCACGCCGTGAGGAAGACGTCCTGGGTGAGCTCCTCGGCGGACTCGCGCGTGCCGAGCAGGCGGTAGCCGAGCGAGTAGATCGGCCGGCCGTACCGTGCGTAGAGCGCACGGACGGCGTCGTCGTCGCCGGCGAGGAGCCCTTCCATCAGTTGCTGTTCCTCTTTCGGGAGGAGTGGTCCGTCGTTGCGAGCCTGCACCCGGTGTTCCTTCCGATATACGGAGCCTCGGACGATCGCGGCTTGCGGGACACGACGCCAGGGCGTGGGTCATGCTAGTGCGATCGTACTCCGAGACCGTCCGTTCGCATCTGCCGTGACGGCGGCCTGTAGCGGGTTCGTCCGCAGGTTAGGCTCGGTTCCAGGCGGAACGGAAGTAGAACCGAACCACAACATGTGGCGAACCCGTGACACGGACATGACGACGACTCGGTTGGGTCACGCTGCTCGACTCACGGCGTCGATGGCCCTCGTGGTCATCGGTCTCCTCGCCGGCGGCGCCGCAGCCCAGTCGCCGACAGCAGGGTCGGTCGTGCGGCTGCACCTCGACGGCGTCGTCGACCCCTTCGTCTCCGACTACCTGACGGGGGGCATCGCCGAGGCGGCCGAGGCGGGGGCCGCGGCCGCACTGATCGAGATCGACACGCCCGGTGGCCTCGTCTCGTCGACGCGGGAGATCACGCAGGCGATCCTCAACGCCGAGGTGCCAGTGCTCTGCTACGTCACACCGTCGGGGGCGCGCGCCGCCTCTGCGGGATCCTTCGTCCTGCTCTCGTGCAACATCGCCGCGATGGCGCCGGGGACCAACGTGGGCGCCGCCACCCCCGTGGGCATCGACGGGGCCGTCGGATCGGACAAGGCCGTGAACGACGCCGCCGCCTCGATGCGGTCGATCGCCGAGCAGCGAGACCGGAACGCCGATGTCGCCGAGACGTTCGTGACCGATGCCGTGAGCATCAGCGCGGAACAGGCGCTCGACGACGACGTGATCGACGTGATCGCGCCGACGACCGCCGATCTGATCGCCGAGGTCGACGGGCGCACCGTCACGCTGGGCAACGGAGATCGGATCGAGCTGGAGGTCGCCGGCGCCCCGCTCGTCGACCGCTCGATGGGCGGGTTCGTCGGGTTCCTGCACACGATGCTCGACCCGACCCTCGCCTTCATCTTCTTCTGGCTGGGGTTGGCGCTGATCGTGCTCGAGCTGCTCGTGCCCGGGCACATCTTCTCCGGCACGATCGGCACCGTGTTGCTGATCCTCGCGATCGTGTCGTTCGGCGTGCTACCGGTGCAGCTGATCGGGGTGCTGCTGTTGGTGGCCGCGGCGGCGCTGATGGTCATCGAGCTGAACGCGCCGGGGTTCGGGGTCTGGGGCATCGCCGGCACGATCTGCCTGCTGCTGGGCGGGTGGTTCCTGTACGACCGGGCCGGCGGCGTGGTCGTCGCCCCTGGCGTGCTGATCGGCACGGCCGTGTTCGTCGGCGTCTTCTTCGCCATCGTCCTGCGGAAGGTGTTGCGCGTCCGCCGCCTGCCGCCCGCCCAAGGGACCGAGACGGTGGTCGGGAAGCACGGCGTCGCGATCGGCGCGGGGCTCAACCCCGACGGCATCGTCCGCGTCTCCTCCGAGGAATGGCGCGCCACGACGTCCGACGGCTCCACGATCCCGGCCGGCACACCGGTTCGGGTCACCCAGCTCGACGGCCTCACGCTGATCGTCGAGAGCGCACCTGCAGAGCTCGAGACGGCCGCACCCGCGACGGCCGAGGAGGAGAGGAGTCGCTGATGGAGTTCAGTGCCGCCCTGATCGCCGTGATCGTGGTGATCGGGCTGATCGTGCTGTTCCTGACGAAGGCGATCCGCATCGTCCCCGAGTACCAACGCCTGGTCGTGTTCCGGCTCGGTCGCCTGCTCGGCCAGAAGGGACCGGGCCTGGTGCTGCTGATCCCGTTCATCGACCGGGGCATCAGCGTCGATTTGCGGGAGTTCTACCTGGAGATCCCGCGACAGGACTCGATCACGAAGGACAACGCCCCGATCGCGGTCGACTTCGTCATGTTCTACAAGGTGATGGACGCCCAGACGTCCGTCGTGCAGGTCGGCAACTTCGCCGGCGCCGCGCTGAACATCGCCTCGACGACGCTGCGAGCCGTCATCGGCGACATCCCGCTCGACGACATGCTCGCCAAGCGCGACGAGATCAACACCCTGCTGAGGATCAAGCTCGACGAGGTCACCGAGCGGTGGGGAGTGAAGGTCACGAACGTCGAGATCCGCGAGATCATCCCGCCCGCGTCCGTGCAGGAGGCGATGACCAGGCAGATGTCGGCCGAGCGGACCAGGCGCGCCGTCGTCACGGAGGCCGACGGCGCGAAGGCCGCCGCCATCACGGTCGCCGAGGGCAACAAGGAAGCAGCGATCCTGAACGCCGAGGGCTCGAAGCAGTCGGCGATCCTCACGGCCGAGGGCGAACGGCAGGCCGCGATCCTGCGAGCGGAGGGATTCGCCCTCGCGCTGAGGACGATCAACGAGCAGGCGATGGGCGCCGACGAGAAGACGATGCGCCTCCAGTACCTCGAGGCTCTGAGGACCGTGGGCGCGTCGCCGGCGTCGAAGGTGGTCGTGCCGATGGAGCTCTCCGGATTGGTCGCGGGATTCACGGCGATCGCCGAGGCCGCGTCGCCGCCCGACTCGAGGGACGACACCGCCTGAACGACCCGCCGCTCACGAGGGCGCCGGCTTCGCCGCCGCCCTCGCCACGTCCGGGATGGAACCTGCGCCACGTCGGTGGTGTATGACGGATCGAACGGTGAACGACCAGCGCCCCTCGCAGGGCCGGCCATCGGAGGACGCCACCCTCGTGTCGCGTGCACGCGACGGGGACGTGGAGGCGTTCGAGGAGCTGGTGACGCGGTATCAGGGCATCGCGTTCCGCGTCGCCTGGCTAGTCGTGCGCGATCGGGGCGATGCAGAGGAGGCCGTGCAGGACGCATTCGTGAAGGCCTACTACGCGCTGCCTCGGTTCCGACCGGGCGCCCCGTTCCGGCCATGGATCCTCCGGATCGTCACCAACGAGGCCCGGAACCGCGGGCGGTCCGCCAGGCGACGGGATGGGCTCGCGGCCAGGGTGGCGGCATCCGAGTCGACGCGCGCGGCGCCCGCCTCCGAGTCCATGGCCCTCGCCCGTGCCGACGCCGAGGCGTTGCTGGCCGCCCTGGATCAGCTTCCGGAACGCGACCGCCTCGTGATCGCGTACCGGTTCCTCCTCGAGATGACCGAGGCCGAGACGGCCGAGACGCTCGGCGTGCCTCCCGGCACGGTGAGATCGAGGCTTTCGAGGGGCCTGGCGCGTCTGCGGTCGCAGCTGAACGCCGGCGTGGTGGAGGTGGAACAGGCATGAACGAACGATCCCGCCCGATGACCGAGTCGGCGTTGCGAGATGCCCTCGTCGCCGCGCGGGAGCACATCGACTGGCCGACGCCCCCCGATGTCGTGCAGGACGTTGGCGCAACGATCAGGGCGATGCGCACGACCCCCTCCCTCGCCGCCCCCCGCCTCTCGATGCCCAGTCGCCGGCGCACCCTGCTCGCGATCGCGGCGGCCCTGGTGCTCCTCGCCGGCGCCGCGTTCGCGGCCCGCCTCGTGATCGAGCTCGGCGCCATAGCCGTGCGCGTGCTTCCCGACCGCCCGACCTCGCTGCCCACGAACGTCGCGACCTCCGACGACCTCGGGCGCCAGGTCACGCTCGCCGAGGCCGAGGCGGCAGCCGGATTCCCGGCGGCGCTGCCGACGGCGCTCGGGCCACCCGACCGCACGTGGATCGACGAAGCGTTGGTCGGCTTCGACCCAGACGACGTTGCCCGCCGCATCGTGAACGCCTGGCAGCCTACGTCCGGACTCCCCGCGGTCCGGGGCACCGAGGCCGGGGCCCTGCTGATGCAGTTCGAGGGTGACTGGGAGGTCGCCTCCAAGCTCCTGTCCGCCGAAACGGGTCGTTTCGGCCAGGCGATCGTCGACGGACGTCCGGCCTTCTGGACCACGGGCGAGCACGAGTTGCAGCTCATCAGTGGTGACGAAGCGCTGCGCCTGCTCGTGTCCGGGAACGTGCTGATCTGGCAGGACGCCGGCTACACGTTCCGGCTCGAGACCGTCCTCGGCAAGCGCGCCGCGATCGCCATCGCCGGGTCGATCGATCCCGTCGTCGATCGGGCCTAGATCGGGAACCCCCCGGTGACGGCCGGTGTAGGCAGGGGTGAGATCGAGGAGGTCGACGGACTGGAGGCGACGATGAGGCGGGCACACAGGATCGCGACGATCGCGGTGCTCGGCACGATCGGCACCCTAGCGGGCGTGACGGCCGCCACCGCGGGCGGCGGTGGGCACTGCGCCCCGGACGAAGCTCGGGGGAACCGGGTGGAGCTCGAAGGAGCCTGCTTCACGCCCTCGACGCTGCACGCCGAGGCCGGCGAGACGATCACGTTCGTGAACCGGGATCCCCTCGCCCACAACGTGAGCGGCACCGGGTGGGGCAACTACGAGGACATGGGCCAGGGAGACCGGTTCACGACCTCGTTCGCGGACGAAGGCATCTACCCCTTCGCCTGCACCTTGCACCCGGGCATGACGGGCGTCGTCGTCGTCGGCGACACGGGCGCTGAGACCGCGGCCGAGGTGCAGCCGCTGGCCGCATCGACGTCGCCTCCGCCGGACGGCGATGCCTGGATCGCCGCGGGCGCGGTCGGCCTGGCCGTCGGGGCGGCCGTGGGTGCGGGCCTGGCCGTCGTCCGGCGCCGGCGCGCGACCACTGCCTGAACCGAGATCGTGCGGCCGGCGGTCGCCGCGCTAGACCGGCAGCGGCATGCCGGCCTGCTGCATGGCCAGTTCGAAGTCGTGACGGTTCGACACGGCCTGGATGGCGTCGTCGACCGTCACGGCGCCCTCCTGCACGAGCTGGAGCAGACACTGGTCGAACGTGACCATGCCGTAGAAGCGGCCGTCCTGGATCACATCCTTGATCTCATGGGTCTTGTCGGGGTCTGCGATGCGCTCGGCGACGCGGCCCGTGTTGATCAGGATCTCGAGGCCGGGGGTCCGCCCGCCGTCGACCGTCGGCACGAGCCGCTGGCAGATGATGCCCCGCAGCGTGCCGGCGAGGGCCAGGCGCACCTGCTTCTGCTGATACGGGGGGAAGAAGTCGATCACCCGGTTCACGGTCTCGGTCGCGTCCACCGTGTGCAGCGTCGACAGCACGAGGTGCCCGGTCTCGGCCGCCTGGATCGCCGCGCGAACCGTCTCGGTGTCGCGCATCTCCCCGATCAGGATCACGTCGGGATCCTGGCGCAGCGCCGATCGGAGCGCCCCGAGGAAGTCATGGGTGTCGTTGCCGATCTCCCGCTGGTTGATCGAGGCGACGTCGTCCTTGTGCAACACCTCGATCGGGTCCTCGATCGTGACGATGTGCACCGGTTTCGTCTTGTTGATGTAGTCGATCATCGCGGCCAGGGTGGTGGTCTTGCCCGATCCGGTCGGGCCGGTGACCAGCACGAGCCCACGAGGCTCGTCCGAGATCGTCCGCACCGCATCGGGGAGGCCGATCTCCTCGAACGCCGGGCCACCGAAGCGGAGCTTCCTCAGCACCATGCTCACGGATCCCCGCTGCCGGAACACGTTCACACGGAAGCGGCCGACGTGCGGGATCGAGTAGGCGAAGTCCACGTCGCCGCTCTCGACGAACCGTTCCATGCGGTCGGGGGGGATGATGCCCTCGGCGATCGCCTGGCATTCGATGCCGGTCAACGGATCGCGATCGAGGCGATACAGCCCTTTGGGCAGCCGGATCATCGGCGCCGACCCGACCTTGACATGCAGGTCCGATCCTTCCCCGCCGACGAGCTGTTCGAGCCAGCCGTTGAACTCCGGCACGATGGGGGTGCCGTCCGACGACGTCGTGGCCGTTCGCTCCATGCCTGTTCCTCCGATGAGCGTGCCTGTCATGCCCGGCGGCAGTCGCCGTTCGGGGCTCCAGGTCACCATCGGAAGCCCCTGCCCCCGACTTCAGTCCTGCGTACGTGGTTCGTCGGTGATGATGCGTACGTAGGCGCCGGCCCGCGCGATCACTCGGGCACGGCGGTGAGCCGGCACACCGCGGAACGTTCGGCGAGCGGCTCGAACGCTCCCAGACGCATCGGAGGCCGCGAGCCCTGGAGCATGCCCTCGAGGAGCCCGCGATGCAGCGCACACACCAGCTCACGGTGGTCGTCGAGCAGCTCGCGGAACGGGCAGTCTCGGAGCGTGATGTCGACCCGGCCCCGACCCCGACGGCGGAACCGGGGGTCGAATCCCGCCTCGGCGAGCGCCGCCTGCAGCACGGCCAGGTTCGGGCCGCTCGAGCTCCGCGCGCCCGGCGGCGGCGCCGACCGGCCCACGAGGTAGGCCCCCCATTCACGCGCGGTCTCGACCGAACGCGCGCGCTGCCGAGCACCGGTGATCTGACCGGCGATCATGTCCGCGAAGAGCCGGTAGTCCCGGCCCTCCCTCGCCTCGCGGTCGACCGCGGAATAGACGGTCTGCGGGCGTCCGACCGACGTGCCTCGCCTCGCTTCGCTGGAGACGAGACCCGCCTCCTCGAGCCGGCGCAGGTGGGGCCGCAGGGTGTTCACGTGCAGGCCGAGCCGCGACGACAGCTCACGGACCGAGACCGCGCGCCCCGACAGGCGCAGGGTGCGGTACAGGCGATAGCGGGTATCGTCGGCCAGCGCCTTGTGGACCTCGATCGGTGAGGGCTCCGCCACTCGCACACCTCCGACGTATCATGGATTTCCACGGTCAACACCGTGCGAATCAAGCTTAGAGGGAAAGGGACCGACGTTGATCACCGAAGAGCAGGTTCGGCAGGCCCTCCGGGGCGTGATGGACCCCGAGATCGGGAAGCCGATCGAAGACATCGGCATGCTGGAATCGATCGCCGTCGACGGCGGCCGCGTCGAGGTGCACGTGCTGCTCACGATCGAAGGCTGCCCGCTGAAGGACCGCATCACCCAGGACGTGACCGCCGCCGTGCAGCCGCTCGAGGGGGTGGAACGCGTCGACGTACGGCTCACCCCGATGAGCCAGGAGCAGCGCGAAGGGCTCGTCTCGCAGCTGCGCGGCGGCGCCCCGACCCCTCAGCAGAAGATCCGGTTCCCGCCGTCGACCTCGGTGATCGCGGTGGCCTCGGGCAAGGGCGGCGTCGGCAAATCGTCGGTCACCGTGAACCTCGCGGCGGCGCTCGCGGCCGGGGGCAACAAGGTCGGCGTGCTCGACGCCGACGTGTGGGGCTTCAGCGTTCCCCGCATGCTCGGGGTGACGGGCAAACCCGTCGGCTTCGACAACATGATCCTGCCGCTCGAGGGCCACGGCGTGAAGGTGATCTCGATGGGCTTCTTCGTGCCCGAGGAGACGCCGGTGATCTGGCGCGGCCCGATGCTGCACAAGGCGATCGAGCAGTTCCTCGGCGATGTCTACTGGGGCGACCTCGACTTCCTGCTGTGCGACCTGCCGCCCGGCACCGGCGATGTCTCGATCTCGCTGGCGTCGTTCCTGCCGGGCGCGTCGATGCTCGTCGTGACCACGCCGCAGGAAGCGGCGCGCACCGTGGCCGAGCGAGCGGGGCGCATGGCCGAGCGCACGAACCTGCGCCCGATCGGCGTGGTCGAGAACATGAGCTGGTACGTCTGCCCACACTGCGGCGAGCGCGAGGCGATCTTCGGGGAAGGTGGCGGGCATTCCGCTGCGGAGCACCTCGGTGTGCCCTTGATGGCGCAGGTTCCCCTGATGCCCGCGATGCGCGAGGGCGGCGACATCGGTGCGCCGATCGTCGTGGTCGAGCCCGACGCGCCGGCGAGCGTCGCCCTGCGCGAAGCGGCGGAGGCCGTCCTCCGCTCGACCAAGAGCAAGATCGGGAAGCCGCTCACCCTGATGACGAGCTAGAGCCCTCGCTCCGGTCGACGCCCCACGGCCCTAGGCCAGAGCGCCGCGACCGCTCTGCCCATGAGGAACCCGCTCACGGCGTCGCTCGGGTAATGCACGCCGAGGTACACGCGAGATGCGGCGACCGAAAGCCCGAGCGCCGTCAGGCTCCCGCGTGCGACCGCTCCGGCCTCCAGCTCGCGCCCGGCCACCGCGGTGAACGCCGTGAGCACGGCCGGGTGACTGCTCGGCCACGACGTGCCCATCGGGGGCGCGATCATCGACCGGGTGCCGGCGGGGTCGGCGACGGAAGGACGGGGGCGGTCGACCATGCGTTTGACCGTCTGGCCGAGGAGCCAGGTCGCGCCGGCGGCGGCGATCGCCCGAACCGCCGGCCGCGGCCTGCCGAGCGCCGCGAGCGTCCCGGCGGCGGTCCCGAC
>Ga0075310_1000103_pt1 | contig 13878 bp, 13 predicted proteins | sample MayberryNE_Catta_2_FD_120088 | JGI IMG/M metagenome (GOLD analysis project Ga0075310, IMG submission 120088) | Natural and restored wetland microbial communities from the San Francisco Bay, California, USA, that impact long-term carbon... | ecosystem: Environmental > Terrestrial > Soil >... | reverse complement strand
GCCGGGCACCTCGAAGTCGCAGCTGCACCGCGCCCGGATGGCGCTGCGCCAGCACCTGGACCGATAGGAGCGAGCCATGAGCGACCAGTGGACCGACCGGCTGTCCGCGTATCTGGACGGCGACCTCAAGGGGTCGGAGCGCGCGCTCCTCGAGGCGCACCTCGAGCGATGCGAGGATTGCCAGGAGACGCTGGCGAGTCTCCGTCGGGTCGTCATGCGGGCCCGCTCCCTCGAGGACCGGCCGCCGGCGGCCGACCTGTGGGCCGGCGTCGCGGAGCGGATCGGCGCCCCGGCGCGGACGGTGGGACTGCCGGTGCGCCGGCGATTCACCTTCTCGCTTCCCCAGCTCCTCGCCGCCGGTGTCGCGCTCGCCGTGCTCTCGGCGAGCGGCGCGTGGATGCTGCACCCCGTGGTGCCGACCGTCACCCTGGTGCAGCCCGCGCCCTCCGGCCAGGGAGAGGTGACCGTCACCCCAGTCGCCGCCCCCAGCGCCGCCCGGAGCTACGATGCCGCGGTGCAAGACCTCGAGCAGGTCCTGGCGCAAGGTCGGGGTCGGCTCGACACCGCCACGGTGCGGGTGCTGGAGCAGAACCTGGCGCTGATCGACCGGGCGATCGCGGAGGCCCGTCGTGCCGTGGCCGCCGACTCCGCCAACCTGTACCTCAACAGTCATCTGGCCGAGACCATGCGGCGCAAGGTCGACCTGCTCCGGCAGGCCGTCGCGCTGGTCGCCGCCGAGAGCTGAAAGGACCCCGACGTGCTGCTGCTACTCGCCCTGCTCCAGCAGATTGACTCGACCGTTCCCGTGGGACGGGGACAGCGGCTGGAGGTGAACGCCTTCGCCGGGGAGATCGCGGTCTCGGTCTGGAACCGCGACGCCGTGCGGGTGGAGGCGGACGCCGGTGGGAGCACCAGGGTCGAGATCGACCGCAACGCGACGACCGTCTCGGTCCGTACCTCCGGCCGCCGCGGGCCCCCGTCCGACGTGGAGCTCCGGATCACCGCGCCCGCCTGGATGCCTCTCGACCTCTCGGGGGTGAATACCGAGATCACGGTGGAGGGGACCCGGGCGGCCATCTCGGCGGAAACGGTGCAGGGAGATGTCAGCGCGAACGGCGGCGATGGGCTGGTCTCGCTCCGCTCGGTGCAGGGCAGCGTGAGCCTCACCGGGGCCAAGGGACGCCTCGACCTGAGCTCGGTGAACGCGGACGTGGAGGTGAGCGCCAGCTCGGGCGAGGTGAACGCGGAGACGGTGAACGGTGACGTCACCCTCGACGCCGTGGACGCCACCAGCGTGACGGCGACCTCACTCAACGGCGACGTCGCCTACAACGGGCCGATCAAGAGCAGCGGCCGCTATGCCCTCTCGACCCACAACGGCGACGTCACCGTCACGGTGGCGGAAGGCACCAGCGCCTCGGTCGCGGTCTCGACCTTCAACGGCGAGTTCACCTCCGCCTTCCCGGTCACGCTCACCGAGACCCGGAAGGGCAAGCGCTTCAATTTCACCATCGGCGGCGGGAGCGCCCAGGTGACGCTGGAGTCCTTCCAGGGCACCATAGAACTCGTGCGCCCCGGACAGTTCCAGGGCGCACGAGGAGACGACCACGGCGATGACGACGAAGAGTGAGGCTCAGTCCAGCGCGACCTCGTCGGTGGCCACGGCCGCGTGGTCGATGACCAGCGCCACGCGGCGGTTCTCGATGCCCTGATCGCCGGGCCCCTGCGCGCCAGGCACCACCTGCCGGTTCCTGGCCTCGCCGTAGCTCACCGCTTTCAGCTTGTCTCCGGTCAACCCGCCCGACGTCGCGAGGTACTCCTGCACCGCCTCGGCCCGTCGCATGCCGAGCTGCATGTTGTACGCGGCGCCCCCCGAGGGATCGGCGAAGCCTTCCACCGTGACCAGCGCGCCGGGGTAGTACTCGGTGACCACCGAGGCGAAGCGATCGAGCACCGGGCGATCGGCCTCGCGCAGCTCGCTGCTGGCGAAATCGAAGTGGACCGGAACGTTGAACTTGAGCTGCCCGCGCACCTTCTCGATGCTGACCGTGTACTCGCTGCGGAACGCCTGCAGCTCCTGCTCCAGCGCCTCGACCCGCGCACGCTGCTCCGCCAACGCCTGATTGGTCGAGTCCACCCGGGCCCCGACCGCCTGGTCGCCCGCCTGCATCTCCTGCCGGAGCTTTGCCAGCTCGCTGTTGAAGTCCTCCTGCTTCACCTTGGCGGCGCAGCCCGCAAGCCCGACGACGATCGCGAGCGCACCGGCGGCCACCACTGTGCGACGGCCGTGACGAGTAATCATCTGCTCCCCCTTTGGCTCAGGATCACACGTAGACGCGGCCGAGCCAGGGTCCGCTGGGGAACCTCCGGTCTGGACCTGCATCCGCGGCTGGTGAACGGAGAAGGCGTGACCATGAGACTATAGGTCAAACGCCGCAAGGGGTCTGTGACCTATCTCACTTGAGGTCCAGCAGCTCCACGTCGAACACCAGGGTCGCACCCGGGGGGATGACTGGCGGCGCGCCCATGTCGCCGTAGCCCAGGCTGGCGGGGATCACCAGCTTGCGCCGGCCACCGACCTTCATGCCGGCCACCCCTTCGTCCCAGCCGGGAATCACCTGCCCTTGCCCGATCGGGAAGGAGAACGGCTGACCGCGGTCGCGGCTGGTGTCGAACTTGGTTCCGTCCGTCAGCCATCCGGTGTAGTGCACCACCGCGACCTGGCCATCGTGCGCCTCGGCTCCGCTGCCGACCTTCACGTCCTGGTACTGGAGCCCGCTGGCGGTCTTCGTCAGCGCGGCCGAGTCGACCTTGAAATCACCGCCGGCCGACGCGCCTCCGCTGCCGTCGGAGCCACCGCAGGCCGAGAGAATGAGCACGAGCAGAGCGACGGTCGAGCCACGCATGAGGAGCCTCGATGGGAAGGAGAAATGCCAAGGACGTGGCCGGGTGCGACAAAGCCGACCGGCTGCGGTCGGCTCTGTGCCATCGGGACGGCGGGATTTGAACCCGCGACCCCTGCAACCCCATTGCAGTGCGCTACCGGACTGCGCCACGTCCCGTCGTGCGGGACGGAATTGTAGTGAAGCCGCCCGCAACGCGGTAGGCCTCAGGAGACGGCCCTGGCCACTTGCACGATCCTGCCCTGTCTCGCCTCCCTGGCCACGCCTCGTGTGACGGTTCCCACCTCGTCCAGCCGGAGGGCCAGCCGATACTGAAAGGTCGTCGGGCCCGGGATCGGCCGGTCCTGCCGCCGCTTCGGTGGAATCCGCACCGTGCGGCCCGGCATTTGCTCGGGAGAGCACTGCCCCCACGTGGTCCGGAGACCAACCGAGGAGCGGGTATGAGCCTAAGCGATGGGCGTCCCTGGGAGGGGGAAGGAGATCTGCCCTGGGACACGCCGGATGCGGAATGGGAGCCAGCCGAAAGTGAGGCATGGCGGGGAGATCTCCACCTGGACGACTGGCCCGAGAGCCTGGCCGGACCCGAGTACTGGCTCTACAAGAATCAGAGCGACGATGAATAACCGCGCCGCTCGAGCGAGCTGGTGAGAGGGACTGGCGTCTTCGGCCGGTCCCTCTCCGCTTTTCGCCCGGTCCGCACCTCCGGCCCACCACCCCGAAACAATCCCGAAGCTGATCCGCTAACTCCATGTCAGGGGCGAACATAGAGCCCGTTGACGTGATGTAACTCTTTGTTAGATTTGGTCTTACGCATCTCGCCCAGGATGAGTGTGTCCGGGGCGATTGGTATCCGGATTCCCGGGTCGTGGCCCGGCTTACAGAGAGCAGGTATCGGACATGTCGGAAGCATTGCCTATTCCCACCGAGGCCCCGGCGGTACCGGCGGCCCCGCAATGGGACCCGTTTCAGCTGATGGATCGGATGGACGAAGATGCGCTCCGGCGGGAGCTGGACGGCGTCGCCTCCACCGATCTGGTGTATGTGGTGAAGGAGGGCGGTCAGGAAGTCGTCGGCCTCAGCAAGACCGGAGTGGACGAGTGCTGCATGGCGCTGGTGTCGCAGGGACAGGTGATCCGTGAGGAGAACCTCCAGTACGAGCTGATCGGGGACGGCGAGGACCGGGAGGCGCTGTTCAAGGTGAGGGCGGCGCGGTTTGCCGTCTCGCCGACGGGGCAGGAGGTCCGGCTCGATCAGGTCATCGGAGTCAAGCGGCAGCCTCTCTACTACGACCCTGCCCAGCTCGACCTCGACTCGCGTGTGCCCAGCAAGAAGTACCGCGGCAAGACCTATCGTGAGCTCCTGGCCGGCGCGGAGGGCCGGGACTACCTGACGTGGATGGCGGAGAACTTCGGCGAGTCCGAGATCCGCGACTTCGTGCAGCGTATCCTGGCGGGTGAGGAAGTGGTGTCGCAGCGCGGTCGCCAGCTGAACCCGCACTGGTACGAGGCCGGCGCGATGAAGGCGGCCAGGAACGCCCGCTTTCGGCTCATCCCGGGCAACATCAGGGCCCAGGTGATCGCCTCGGCGCGGCAGAGCGGCCAGGCGAGGGTGGTGGACGGAGCGTCTTCGAGTGCACCCGCCTCGCATCCGGTGCCCGCAACCGCCGCCGCCGCGACTCCGGCCGCAGCGGTGGAGCGCACCGAATCCGTGAGCCGTGTCGGCCCTTATGCTCCCACCGAGAAGCAGGTCGCCTTCTATCAGCGACTCGCGGAGTCGCCCGTGTTCTCCGAAGAGGAGCGTGGTCGGGCGCTCGAGTGGCTCGCGACCAAGGCCACGCGGCAGACCATCAAGGATCAGATCGACTGGCTGAAGCGCCAGGTGGAGACCCGCCGCGCCAACCGCGCCGGCGAGTCGGCCGCCTGAGCCGTCGGCGACCGCCGCGAGCGGGGAATGGAGTACTAGCGTTCTACCTTTTGTCACCCTGAACGAAGTGAAGGGGGCCATCTACGGGCATGGCCCCCTTCGCTGCGCTCAGGGTGACAGGTAGCCTTAGAACCCTTTCCCGATCCCCAGATAGAACGCCGTCCGCTCGCTGCTCGACGACAGCGACAGCCTCACCATGTACGCCGGGTCGAGGAACGAGGCCCAGAGCCCGCCGCCGGCCGCGCCATGCCAGATGTCGGACTCCTCGCCGTCGAGGAAGACCCGTCCCACGTCGGCCAGCCCCAGCACTCCGAAGTCCACCGGCGCGAGGAGATAGAACGCGCCGAGGCGGAGCCGCAGCTCGCTCTGAGCGTAGAGCGACGCCTCGCCGGCGTACCGGTTCGCCCGGCCGAGCCGGGCCGTGGAGGCATCGCCGATATAGGCGGCTTCCTGGAAAGGAAAGCGGCCCCAGACCCGCTTACCGCCAAGGTGCAGCGCCAGCGTCGGCTCGAGCGGAGCGGAGGCAGCCGTCATCGCGGTCGTGACGTCCGCGTGCATCTCGCCGAACGCATCCTCCACGTCCCAGGCGGCCGGGTAGAAAGCCCCCCCGACGGTAATGGCGACGCCCCGGTTGGTGCCGGTCCGATTCAGGCCGTCGAAGCTGAGCCGGCTCCCCACCCCGAACATGCCGAACGTCCCCGCGCCGTACTCGTCTCGCGTGAGGAAGCGGTCTTCGTCGAAGTCGGTGTCGAAGTAGCGGAATAGTGGTCCGACGGTGAGCTCGGCCTCGCCCACCGGCACCCCGATCGCCGGTGCCACCGACAGGTCCAGCTGTTCCACCTCGAAGAACTCGTCGTCGCCTTCCGCGGTCGTTTCGTTGCCGAATCCGTGGAAATTCAGCACCTCGATGCCGGACAGGCGGGCGAGCAGCCGCCCGCGAACCCTGGAGTTCTCGCGGATCCAGGTGCCGGCGAAGTCGACCTTGCCCGACATGGCAGCCGTGGACCAGCCGGCCCGCACCCGATAGCGCTCGGCGAAGGGATCACGATGAAAGCCGTACCGGGTGTGCACCGCCCCGGTGCCGAGGAAGAGGCCGACGTCTGGACTGATGGCGAGCCAGGTGACCGAGACCCAGCGGTTGCCCCAGTCCCGCGGCGCCGTATCGCGCGGCGCGTAGGTCTTCCGGTCCACGTCGACGTCGTGCCCAGGAAGGACCGAATCGGCGGGCTCAGCGGCGTACAACTTCACCCGACCGCCGCGGGAGGAGTCCACCACCACGTCGGTGCCGCTTCCCGGGAGCACCCGGACCCGGACGCCGCCCCCACCCTCGCCCTTCACCTCCACCCGGTCCGCGCCGCCGTGCAGCATGAGGCGGACCTCCTTCGTCTCGTCGTGGTCGAAGCGGCGGGTGAAGTAAGGCGGTTCCAGCTCGCCGTTCTCGCCCACGGCGGCCAGGGACACCTCCGTGAAGCGGCCGTCCAGTCGGTGCACCGTCGCGACCTCATCGCGGTCGGTGCCGTGGACGTCCACCTCCCCGGCGAGGTGGCGGTAGAACTTGCCCGCGGCTTCCGGAAGGTCGTCGCGGCGCGACTTGAGCGCGTTCGCCAGACGGGTGGAATCGATCGGGAGATAGCTCGCCGGAAGCCTCGCCGCCGCCGCTTCGATCACCGAATCGGTGAGCCGGGACTGGAGCGCGGTCGCGATCGAGTCCCAGTCCCCGCGCTGCAGCGACACCAGGAAGCGGCGGTCGAGATAGCGTCCATTCCAGTTCTGGCCCAGCGGGCTGGCGTACTTGGGGCCGAACTTCACCAGCTGCGGCGTGCTTGACCGGGCCACCTTGAGCAGCAATCCGTCGTAGAGCGCGAAGGCCTGGTCGCGGTCACGGGGGATCGGTACCCAGTGGCGGGGCTTGGTGTCCTCGAAGCGGGCCCAGCGCCACTGGTCCTCGTGTCGATCCCAGTCGCCGATGAACCCATCCACCAGGCGCGCGGTGAGGAATCGGCGCGCGTCCACCTGGTCGTTGGGACTGTCCTCCACTTCCTTGAGCAGTTTGGTCGTGCTGATGACCTCCTCCGCCCCCTTGAACTCCGCTCCCTCCTCATCGTCGGGCCGCTCCTCGATGGTGCCGAGCATGCCGCCGTACTCCGCGGCAAACTCCCCCAGCCGGGGGTGATCTTTCGGCAGGATGAAGACGCGGGGCGCGGCGTGCGGAATGCCGGCCGCCTCCAGCACCGGCGGCACCAGCAGGGCTCCCACGGGGTGCCCCGCACTGGTCTGGTCGCGCACGATGCCGGCAGCCGCGGTCGTGCGAAGCTCGGGAGGTAGCGCTGCCACCGGATCCTTGTCGAGCGAGCGGAACTGGTATTCCCTCCCGTCGGCGCCCTTGAAGCGAAGCGATTTCGTCTGCTCTCCACCACCCCTTTGGGTGGCCGTCAGTCCGCCGGCAAAGCTGTCCAGGTCGAGCACCGGCGCCTCGAGCGGTGTGGTCCAGAGATCCCGGTAGTGGCTGCCGAAGAGCCACCGCTGCAGCCAGCCGGCCTCGTACTGGGGTCCCGGGGGGACGGCGGGCGTCTCACCCGGCTCCGCCCGATCGGCGACCGCCTGACCCTCAGCGGAGACCGGCAAGGCCAAGGCAAGCAGAACGGCGAGACCGACCGCCGCGTGCCCGTGACATATCTCCTGGACGATGCGTATTTGCGGAAGAACCATCATTCGGGAGCTCACATGTGTGGCGAACGCGACCCTCGAGTCCGCGATTCCAGGGGCGTTATACTCCGTAGCTCAATGTACCTCCTCCCTGTCCTTCTGCTCGCCCTGGGACTCACCGGCTCTGCCTGCGCCCAGTCCGGGCCCACGGCGGCTCTGCGCCAGTACGATCTGGATGGCACGCCGGTCGCCCGGATCGAGCTCCCCGCCGAGTTGGCCGAGATATCCGGTCTCGCCTTCACCGAGGATGGCCGCCTGTTGGCGCACGGCGACGAGCGCGCGGTCATCTACCAGATCGAGTTCCCGGGCGGAAAGTTGGTGAAGCGGTTCGCGATCGGAGACGCCGGCGGTCCGCTCGTGGGCGACTTCGAGGATATCCAGGTCGTGGGTGACCACGTGTTCCTGGTGACCAGCGCCGGGGTCCTGGTGGAGGCGACCGAGGGTCGCGACGGCCAGACCGTTCCCGTCCTGCGACGAACCCGCGGACTCGGCGGGGCCTGCGAGGTCGAGGGGTTGAGCTGGGACCAGGACTCGTCCTCCATGCTGCTGCTCTGCAAGCAGACCTCGGGGAAGCGCTGGAAGGATCAGCTCGTGATTCTGGCCGTGAACCCCGCCACCGGCGAGTTCGAGCCGGAGCCGAGGCTCACGGTGTCGTATGCGGACCTGAAGCGCGCCACCGGCGTGAAGGGGTTCGCGGGCTCGGCGATGGTGAGGCACCCGGGAACCGGAAGCTTGATTCTCCTCTCCGGCCCCGAGCGCGCAGTCGCCGAGATCGACGCCTCCGGGAAGGTGCTCGCCGGCGGACGGCTTCACACCAAGCGCCACCGCCAACCGGAGGGCCTCGCGATCGCGCCGGATCTCACTCTGCTCATCAGCGACGAGGGGGCAGGCGCCAAGGCGACGATCACCGGATATGCGAGCCGCCGCTAGAGCGGCCGTCGTCGCGGCCGCCTTCGCGGTGGCCGCGTGCAGCTCCGCGCTGGAGCCCGCCACACCCGTTGCCGCCCCGGTCCCACCCAGGGACAGCATCGAGATCGCCATCTTTCTCATCGGAGACGCCGGCAGTCAAGCCTACGACGGCGAGCCGGTCCTGCGAGAGCTGGCGCTCCAGTCGGACTCCCTTCGCCCGGTACGCCAGTTCATCGTGTTCCTGGGCGACAACGTCTATCCCCGTGGCGTGCCCCCGATCGGCGACCCGAATCGGAAGGATGCGGAGCGCCGGCTCGCCGCTCAGGTCCTCGCGATCCGGAAAGGGAGCGCGCAGGGCCTGCTCATCCCCGGCAATCACGACTGGGACCGGCAGGGGCGCGACGGCTGGAATTCCATTCGCCGCCAGGACTCGCTGGTCCGGCGGTTCGGCGGGTCCGATGTGCGGCTCGCTCCCCCCGACGGCTGCCCCGGTCCCGACGTCGTGGACCTCGGCACCCACGTGCGGCTCATCGCCCTGGACACCGAGTGGTGGCTCCACAACGACGTGAAGCCTTACGGGGACTCGTCACCCTGTCCCACGAAGACCTACCAGGACGTGGAGGATTCGCTCGCCGGGGCGCTGCGGGACAAGGGGGAGCGGCACGCCATCGTCCTCTCTCATCACCCGATGCAGTCCGGCGGGACCCACGGCGGCCATTTCACCCTCAACGATCACCTGTTCCCCCTGCGGAACTGGAAGCCCTGGATGTGGCTGCCGCTGCCGATCATCGGGTCGTTGTATCCGGTGGCCCGGCAGAGCGGCATCTCCAACCAGGATGTATCGGGGCAGAAGTACCGAACGCTGCGAAGCGCCTTCGAGCGGGCCTTCTACCCGCACCCACCCCTCGTGATCGCTTCCGGACACGATCACGACCTGCAGGTGATCCGAGGTGGCCGCTCGGGAATCACCTGGGCAGGCTACCAGCTGGTGAGCGGCGCGGGGATCCTGGGGCACTCGAGCGTCGTGCGTGCCATCGACGGCACGCTGTTCCATCGCGAGGCCGCCGGCTTCATGCGACTGGACGTGACCCGCGACGGCAGGATGCGCCTCTCGGTCACGACGGTGGTTCCCGAGGGCGAGCGGCCCATCGGTGAGAGCGCGGAGGTTTACTCGCTGTGGCTCACCGAAGAGGAGGGATTCTAGAGCAGATTGCCGAACCCTTTGGCCTTTCGCCTGAAGGGTCCCGCGCAGAGCCATTCGCTGACCCGACAAGCCACTTAGCTGCAACAACTTAGCACCTAGGTACATACGGCCCGTTTTGTGCTTCTGAGGCGGCCCGGAAGCCCTCCTCGGAACTTTCATAACGGCCGGCATGCAGCGACTGCTGAACTTCACACTCGGAGCGCTCCTCCTTGGTGCCTGTGCGCCGGCCCTTCCGCCCGCGCCGCCGGTCGCACCGCTGAGCGCCGCGATCCCCGACAGTCTCGCGTCTGCAACCGAGATCGAGGCCTCCGCCACCGCGCCGCTGGCCGACGCTGCCATCGACGCGCCCGGAGACGAGGTCGCTTCGCTCGACGCGGACGCCGTCACCTGGGACTTCGACGTCCAGACCTACGCCTCGCATCCCCGGGTCCGGTACTACCTCGACTATTTCCAGGCGATGGCACCGAGCCGCCTGGCCGTGGTGCTCGAGCGCGGGGCCCGGTACGAGCCGATGATCCGCGAGCGGCTCGCCGCCCAAGGGCTCCCGGGGGACCTGTTCTACCTCGCGATGATCGAGAGCGGCTGGTCCAGCGAGGCCGTGAGCCGTGCCTACGCCGTCGGCATGTGGCAGTTCATGCGGGGCACGGGCCGCGGCTACGGCCTCCGGGTGGACACCTGGGTGGACGAGCGGCGGGACCCGGTCAAGGCGACCGACGCCGCCGCCCGCCACCTGCGCGACCTCCGCGAGCGCTTCGGCTCGCTCTACCTGGCAGCCGCGGCCTACAATGCCGGCGCCGGCACCGTCTCCCGCGGCCTCGGCAGGCTGGAGCCTGCCGAAGAGATGGAGGAGGCGGAAGCAGCCGGCGACGCGGCGTTCTTCCGGCTCGCCGAGACCAGGCTCCTGCGGCACGAGACCCGGGACTACGTCCCCAAACTGATCGCGGCCGCGATCATCGCCAAGCAGCCGGCGCGGTACGGGATCGCCACTTCGCCGGTCCAGCCCTTCGCCTACGACTCGCTGGTCGTGTCCGACGCGACCGGCCTCGACGTGGTGGCCCGGCTGGCGGGCGTCAGCCTGGGCGAGATCAGGGATCTCAACCCCCAGTACTTGCGCCTCGCGACTCCGCCGGGCAGTGAGTCCGTCATCCGCCTTCCGGCGGGCACCGGCGCGTCGACGGCAGCCTCCTACCAGCAGGTCCCCGCTGGCGAGCGGGTACAGTACCTGACCCACGTGCTTCGCCGGCGCGAGCGGTTGACGACGGTCGCCGCCAACTACCGCATTCCGCTCGCCGATCTCCGCGCCGCCAACCCGAGGGTCGGCTCGAGCCCGAGCGCGGGAACCCGGCTGGTGGTCCCCACCGTCGCGATCCCCTCCGCGATCGCGATCCGGGCCGCGGGTGAGCGTCGACCGCATCACGCCACCGCGCGCACGCACCGGGTCCGCCGGGGCGAGACCCTGAGCGGCATCGCGCGGCGCTACCGGGTTTCGCTGACGGCGCTCAAGCGCGCCAACTCGATCCGGAACGAGCACGCGCTGATGGCCGGCACCCGGCTCCGCATTCCCGGCTGATCGCCACCCTTCACCCCTGAAGGAGCACGTCCCCGTGTCCCTCGACACCCGCGTCACCCCGAGCCCCACCGCGATCGCTCCCGTTCCCGAGCGCGCCGCCGCCGCCATCCTCGGCTCGATGGTCGCCCTGATTCTCGTGCTGATGGCGATCCTGGTGCAGACCACATGGCTGGAACCCACGAGCGCCGTCGACATGCCGACGGTCGAGACCGCGGGCTACGCGCAGCGCTGACTCCCTTGCGCACCTCCGTCGGTCTCCTGCTCGCGCTCGCGGTCGCCGTCACCGGCGCCCCCCGGCCCGATGGCGTCGGCGGCTACGCCGCCATGTCCGTTCGGGACACGGCTCGGCCGTATCTCGATCCGGCCGAGCGGGACGAGCGCCCCGCGCTCACGGCGCTGCCGGTGGGCGTGGAGATCGACGGTTTCCTGTCCGCCCGCGGGCTGCCGCCCCGGCCAGGCCGGTTCGTGGTGACCGACACGGGGCTCGTTTTTCACTCGACCGACGGTCGGCTGGCCCAGGCCTACCCCCTGGTTGGACCGCTGCGCGTCCGCGACGGGCGGCAGTGGCGCGCGCCGGTGATCTCGCTGGCCTACCGCGACTCGACCGACGGCCGCTCGGTGTACGTCTTTCGCATGGATGGTGGCGTCTTCGGGACCGAGGCTCCTGGACCGCTGCTGGATCTGGCCGGGCGCCCGAAATGGCTGGACAGCCTGGCCTCGCGCGAGTGGCGGCCGGACCGTCCGCTCGTGAGCCTGAGGGACACGGCGGCCGCGCGACGGGTCACCCGCCGTCTGGAGCGCAGCACCTATGCCGTTTCCCTCTCCGCCCTGTTCGGCCGGCCGCAGCGTCGGGTCGGGCTGGTGAGCATGCGGGGACGCGCGGCGGGGCGGCTGGCGGAATACATCGCCTCCCGCGACTCGCTCGCGATGGACCCCGCGCGGATGACGAGCGAGGACCAGCTCCGGCACGCCCTGGCGCACGAGCTGGCGCACCGCTGGCAGGCCCATGCGCCGGGGCAGATCCGCACCATCTGGCAGGACGTGCGAGGGATTCCGGATCCCCGCCGCTATGGTCACCGCAATGCCGCGGAGCACCAGGCGGAAGCGGTGGCGTTCGCGGTCCACTTTCTCCAGGCGACCGCAGCGTCGTCCACCGACGGCCCGGCACTGCTGGAGCAGTACGAGCTGCTGGTGCCGGGGACCGGCGCGATGGCCCGCTACTTCGCCCTGCAGCCGATCTACGCGCACCACCCCCTGCACCGCCTGCTCACCACGGGGGAGCGGAGCTGAGCCCCCGCCGCTAGCTTATCGGGGTCCCGACTCGAGGGCCCCGTGCCTACCGAACTCCAGCTCCTGGTTCGTCTCCTGGTCGCGGCCGCGCTCGCCGGGGTGCTCGGCTTTGAGCGCGAGCGCGCCAGGAAATCCGCCGGGCTCCGCACCCACATGCTGGTCAGCATCGCGGCTGCCCTCTACACCACCATCGGCCAGCTGTCGGTGGCGGAGATCCCGCCCCACACGGACGTACTCCGTGCCGACCCGATCCGCGCGGTGCAGGCGGTGGCGATCGGCATCGGCTTTCTCGGCAGCGGAGTGATCTTCGTGAGTCGCCAGGAGGAGCGGGTGCAGGGCCTCACCACCGCGGCCTCGATCTGGGCGGCCGCAGCGATCGGACTGGCGGCCGGGCTGGGGCACTACGTGCTTGCCGCCGGTGCGACACTCCTGCTCCTGTTCGTGCTGCGGGTGCTCGCGAGGTTCGATGTGCAGGACTAGCGGTAAGGCGGTAAGGCGGACCGAGCCCGACCTGTCATCCCGAGCCTGACCTGTCATCCCGAGCGAAGCGAGGGACCTTCTCACCGCTCTTCGATTTTGCAGGACTGCGGCTAAGGACGGCGCGCCGCTCGAGGGTTGGAGCCACTCGCTCTGTGGATGGTCACCTTCCGGTACTCTTGCTGGTGGATTGAGATGAAAGGCGCCGGCGAAGCGCATATGAATGCTTCCCGGCGCAGCCTCAAGACCAAGAAAGGCAGCGGTAGCCAGGCTACCGCATCACGTCCACAGAGCCACTGGTCGGATTTGAACCGACGACCGCTCGATTACGAATCGAGAGCTCTACCCCTGAGCTACAGTGGCTGGCCAGCAATGAGGGGGCGCGTGTCTACGCGCCCCCGATTCGCGATGCCCTGGCGCGGATTCGAACCGCGACGCCTTTCGGCACTACCCCCTCAAGATAGCGTGTCTACCAGTTTCACCACCAGGGCGTGCGGCGAGCAAGATAGCGGCCGGAGAAGGGCGAGGCAACCCCCGCGCAACTTACGGTAACTTCTTGCCTCCCTTGAGACTACGCCACCTCAGGGGAACGTCACCGTCATGCTGTAAGGGCTGCCGCTGATGTGGGCACCCCCCAGCGTCACCGTCACCTCATGCGTGGCGATCGACAGGGTAAAGTCCTCGATGCCGAGCGTATAGGTCCCGTTCCCCTGATCGGTCAGCGACTGCGGCGCGCCGTCGATCCGGAGCTCCACCGGACCCCCGCCGAGGCCCACCACGTCGCCGAACCGGCGCCGGATCACCAGGGTGATCGTGAACGAGTTGAAGATGGAGACCGACCCCGGCACGTCGGCGGAGCTCTGCCCCGCATCCGACGCCGCCGGCTGAACCTGGCT
>Ga0075310_1000099_pt1 | contig 13949 bp, 12 predicted proteins | sample MayberryNE_Catta_2_FD_120088 | JGI IMG/M metagenome (GOLD analysis project Ga0075310, IMG submission 120088) | Natural and restored wetland microbial communities from the San Francisco Bay, California, USA, that impact long-term carbon... | ecosystem: Environmental > Terrestrial > Soil >... | reverse complement strand
TGGATCTGCGTTCTGCCGCTCCTGGACATGAGCACTGCGCTCGAAGAGCTCAAGTTCTGCGCGGCACACGGCGCCTGCGGCGTCTTTATGCGCGGTATCGAAGGCCAGCGCATGATCACCGACCCTTATTTCTATCCACTATACGAGGAAATGAGCCGTCTCAATCTCGCGGTCGGCGTGCACGTGGGCAACGCCAATCCCTACGTGATCGACTTAGTCTCGCAATACAACGGCGGCGGCAGCTTCTGGAAGTTTCGCATTCCCGTCATCGGCGCGTTTCACTCGGTCGTCATGAGCGAGGTGCCGGCGCTTTTTCCCAAGCTGCGCTTTCACTGGGCCGAGGCCGCCGCCCAGTGGATCCCCTACGTCGTCAAAGACTTCCAGCGCCGCTGGGGCGCGATCAACCGCCGGTTGCCGGAAAACCCGCTCAAAGAATATCGGCAATTTGTCTCGTGCCAGACCGACGATGACGTGGACTATGTCCTAAAATATTCCGGCGAAGGAAACCTCGTCATCGGCACCGACTACGGCCATAACGACCAATCGACGGAAATCGAGGCCCTGCGCAATTTAAAGAGCCAGGGTAGCATCACACCACGGCAGTACGAAAAGATTATTTACGACAATCCGAAGGAGCTGTTTGGGTTGTGAGAAACTGCAAGGAACGCTACGCCGGTACATCATTACTCTGCGGTGTCGGGACGGCCAAGTTATTTGTATGCCATTATGAAGCAGCGTGCTGCATCGTAGTCCGATGGAGGGCAATCGGTTCTTTCTGAATTCCGTCTTCGCTTCATTAGACTCAGACGAATTAGAACTTTAGTCCTTCGGCGAACTTCTCCTGCTTTAATCTTTCGATGATCGAGCCGTCGACGAACTCCTTTGGGTCGCGGCGCAGGGCGTCGGGATATTCCTTGCCGAAATTCTCCAGAATCACCTTGATGCCGTCGAGATTCGGGGCCGGATAGTCGGGCATGAGCGAAGAGACGAATTCATGCTCCGTCGCCGCCAGCTTGGGTTCGTTGATCTTCATGTACTTGGCGATAATGCGTTCGCTGTCGGCGCGATTGCGCTTCAAGTGAACGATCGATTCGGTGGCGCATTTGAGGTAGCGATAGGCGACGTCGCGATGGCGGGCCAGCCAGCTGTCCTCCACAACCACCGATGTCCACGGAAACGGAATCGCCATTTGTTGGGCAGTGGCCAGGACGCGAAAGCCCTGAGCTCGCGCCTGATTGGTCGCGGCGGCGCCGAGAAAAGTGTATTGGATCGTACCCGCCTTGAGCGCGCCGATGCGGCTGGCGTCGCCGCCCATCTGCAGCATTTTCAGATCCTTGTCCACGTTGAAGCCATTCTTTCGAAACAAATAACGAAAGCCCTGATCGGTGGACGAGCCGAAACGCGAGATGCCGGCGATCTTGCCCGGAAGGTCGGCGACGCCTTTGATGTCGGGATGAGAAACCAGGTTGGACGCGAGCAGCGGCAGGGGATTACCGAGGATCGTCAGCTTGACGCCGCGCAAACGTGCTTCGATCGACACCGGCCCGCCGCCGGCAATCTGCACGCTGCCGCCGACCAGAGCGGCGATATTCATGGTGCCGCTGTTGATGTAGAGCAGCTCTCCTTCGAGGCCGTGTTTAGCGAAATAGCCGCGCTCCTTCGCGACCCAGAGAAAGGCCTGCGTGGCGTTCACCGCGGAATAGGAGATGCGAAGTTTGTCGGCGGCGAAGTTCTCAGTCGCGAAGCCAAAGAAACCACTAAATACGAGAGCGGCGAGCTTTATCCGAAAGCGTTTGCGGTTTGTCATGGGACTGTGGATACAGCGATTCGGGTGTGGCGGTCAAGGGTTTGGATTGCTGCGACAGAGTGGACTTTGTTTCTTGACAACTCGAAAGACGGTTTGTTACGAAGGAACACTGTTTAGAATTCCGGAGGTCCAATGCGGCTAAACGACGAAGTGTCGGCACGAAAGATTTGTTTCTTCATGATTCCGTGCGCCATAGTGTTTTTTTATTTATCCCCGCCGGCGCATGCTCAGAGCATCGACGAGACTTACAAGCAGGCGTTGAAGGAAGGCGGCGCGCTGCACGTCTATGGGACTTTGACGTCGGCGACCGCACAGAAAGTTCTGCCGGTGTTCGAAAAACGCTTTCCTGGCATCAAGACGGTCAACACCGGCGCGAGCTCGGACAAGATCGTCGCGCGGGCGATCTCCGAGGCGCGCGGCGGCAGAACCATTGGCGACGTTTTTCACATGAACCTCGAAAACATCATGCAAGTGCACGAGCAGGGGCTGGTCCTAGAAAAGCTGCCGCCGGAAGCCGACGTCTTTGCAAATCATCTCAAAGGCAGTTACTGGGTTGCGACGCGATTCAATACTCTGGTCGCGGCCTGGAATACACAACTTGTAGGCAAATCGGACGAGCCGAAAAGTTTCGAAGAGTTCGCCGAGCCGAAATGGAAAGGCAAGCTCTTGGCCGAGCCGCGCGATGCCGAGTTTTTGGTCGCCTTCGCCGAACAGAAATACAAAAGCGCCGATAAAGCGGTTGCCTTGTTCAAAAAAATCGCTGCCAACAATGTCGAGTTTCATAGCGGTCACCCACAACTGGCGGAGCTACTCACCGCGGGTCAAGGTTCGGTTTGTCTGACCTGTTACACACACCACCTGTTGCCGAGAATGCATAAAGGGGCGCCGCTCAACTACCTGCGCACCCTCGGGGTCGGCTTGATCAGCGCCACCGCGGTGTTTAAAAACGCCCCGCACCCAAACACTGCATGGCTTTTTCATCGCTGGGCGGCTTCGGATGAAGGGCAAAAGGCGTTCGGTATCGAAGGCCGCGTACCGGCAAATCCAAAAGTCAAACCCGAAGAGGACATCGGTCTCCAAACGGTTTATGGCTTGGGCGAGAAAGAATACAGAGAATTTGCCAGATACGAAAAGATGTGGAAGCAAATCTTCAGTTTGAGATAGTCCGTTGCCGAATCAAGACCGTTACTCGCTTCCACTTGGAGCGCGCCAACGCCGCTCGAAATCGTCGCCCATCTGCAGCATCTCTAGATATTGCCCATTTCGAGTCCGGCGGGATATCGGGCACACCTCGGCGTAAAGGGTTTGAATTGCGAGGCGATGCTATTTTATAAAGAAGGCCGAGAGGAGAATGTCGATGGCAACTCATTGGTTGTTCAAGACCGAACCGTCGGTTTATTCATTTCAGCAATTGCAGAAAGACAAGAAAACCATGTGGGACGGCGTGGCGAATAACTTGGCTCTCAAGAACCTCAAGGACATCAAGAAAGGCGACGAAATCTTCATCTATCACACGGGCGACGAGAAGGCTGCGATCGGCGTGGCAATAGCGTTGGGCGGTGCTTATCCGGATCCGAGCAAAAATGATCCAAAGCTCCTGGTCGTCGATATCGAGGCGTCGACTCCACTACCGAAGCCGGTTACTCTCGCCCAGGTAAAAGCGCACCCGAAGTTAAAAAATTTCGATCTGGTGCGGAACTCGCGGCTGTCGATCATGAAAGTGAGCGACGAGCAGTGGGAGATCATGGAAGAAATCGCGAAAAGCAAGTAAGAGAATTTAACCGCAAAGAACGCAAAGATAAAACGGGTTTAGTGAAGTATCTGCTTTTTCTCTCTGGGATCGACACGACCGAGACCTGTCCAGTAAGAAGTAAGGATAAGAAAATGGCGGACGAACACAAACGCGGACATAACCACGAGGACGAACACGGACACGATCATCAGCACGGCAAGGCGCACGATCACGACCATGATCATTCCCACGGGCACGGTCACGAACACGCCCACGATCACGGTCATAGCCACGGCCACGAGCACAAGACCCGTTTCCATGATCCTGCGCATGCCGCCGACTTCGATCGGCGCGCGTTGTCCGGCATTCGCAGCTCGCTGACGGAGAAGTTGATCGAAATGCTCGCGCTCAAAGGCGGCGAGTTGGTGCTCGACGTGGCGACCGGTACGGGGCGCGTCGCCCGTCCGTTGTCCAAGCAGCTGACCGGCGGGAAAATCGTCGGCGTCGATCAGGCCCTGGCGATGCTCGACGTGGGACATCAGCATCAAGATCCGATTCCGCATTACGATCAGAGCGCCGGCGAGGCGGATAAACTGCCCTTCAAGACGGATACTTTCGACCGTGCTTTCGTCTCGTTCAGCTTGCATCATTTCGGCAATCCATCGGGCGTCGTTGCGGAAGTGCTGCGCGTGCTCAAGAACGGCGGGCGTTTCGTCGTCCTCGATCCGGTCATCGAGGAGGCAAAGGATGCCGTCGATATCGCGCTCGAAACGAAGATCAACCAAGTGTTCCGCCGCACGCACGGCGATGAATTCCGCTATCACACCGCGAGCAGCATCCAGCGCTTGCTCACCAAGGCGGGCTACCGTGTGCCGCGCAGCAACATGTTGTCATACTCCTTCAATCAAGAAGGCATGGACGGCATTCCCACCGGCCGCCACTGGCTCGAGGCCGCGCTGGAATTGGAGAAGGAATCGCCCGAACTGGCCGAGCGGATGAAGAAGAATTATTTTACCTGGCACGCCCACGGCGACCACGTGCACGTGAAGGGAAGTTTTTCCTACGCGCTGATAACCGGCGTGAAGCCGGCATAAAAGATAGTTTCCGAGTTCCGAGTTTCTAGTTTCGGGTTGGGGAACTCATGACTCAAGACGCGAGACTCTAGACGATTGCCAGAGGAGCGATGACCTTGAAGAAAGCGGACTTTCGAACCTTTTATCGCGATGCGCATGCAGTGGAATGTCTCACCGAGCGCGAGAAGATGCTCATCGGCCTCACCGTTGCAATGATGCGGCTGTGCGACCCGTGAGTGGATCGACGCCTTGCGGACGCAAGGAAAGCGGGGATAAGCGAAGAAGAGTTGGACGCTGCTGTGGATGTGATCGCCGCGGTGGAGGCCGGCGTGCTGCAGTCGCTCAATCAGCGGATCAAGCAGAGAAACAAGACGTAAAAAGCCGGCGCACGATTCTTGAAGCTATAGGGTTTAGATGATAGAAAAGATTTCCCGTGGTCGCATAGCTCAGTTGGTTAGAGCGCGCGCCTCACATGCGCGAGGTCGTAGGTTCAAGTCCTACTGCGACCACCATTTTTATAGTCGAACAACTTTTCCTCTCCTTATTTCTAGTTGACTCACTGCTCAATTGCGAGACCAGACGCTCGGTGAGTCGGCCGGTTTCGAGTTAGACTCCCAGAATCAATCTGACCGGATGAGTTCTTTCGTTAAGCCCGAAATGGAGTTCCTCTTTCGCCCATTCTGGATTGAAATAGGTTCCGAACAATCTGTCCCAAACCGTTAAAAGCGATCCCATGTTAGACTTGTAGTGCGCCGGGTCATCGCTGTGATGAATTTGGTGATAACGAGGCGTGACGACAAGCGACTCCAGCAAGCTCGAGTTCCAGGTGACATTCATGTGCATCCAGTGGTTGCGAAAGATGTGCTCCGCGATGATTAACTGAAAAATCCAAGAAGGCGCGCCGCGCAGCAGCGGCAACGCAACAACAAACGTTAGATTGAAGAAAATAATATGGGGAATGGTCGTTCGGATTCCTGCGAGCCAATACATGTATTTCGGATAATGATGCCATTTATGGGTGCGCCAGAAATAATCGGTATGCATCAGGCGGTGTACCCAGTAGAGGCCGAAGTCCTCGACGATGTAAAAGAACATGAGCTTAACGACGATCGGCATTCCCAACACCGCAGCCGGCACATAATTGGGCACGGGGATTCGGTTGGTGAGGCCCACGACAGACGCGAAAAAAATATTGTACAGGACGAGCGCGGTCAGGTCCCGCAGCAACACTTTACGGTAGGAAACCGATCGTGCCGGGAACAGCAGCTCGGCCGTGAAGGCTAACAGGCCGAGACTCCAAAAAATAATGTATGGAAACAGCGTGTGGTACATAAGCCCGCTGACGTCGGAGAGAATGCGGCCAAAGAACTCGCCTGCAAACAATAGCGCTCATACTCGCAATAAGCTTGAAAAACAAGTCCGCGCATCGAACTGCGGGCTCAAAATCTTTTCGTACAATCAGCAAGAGCTGGCTTATTGATGATCGCCAGGTTCGTTGCAATTCCGAGAAACGGTCCGATGATCTTCGATCCGACTATCGCGCGACCTGAAGAACGAAGGGTCGAGTTCGTGCCGTTTGTGAAGGACTGCTGGCACCGGGTCGGTGCCGGCTGAAGGGTTGAAATAGTAAAGAGCTTAGTTGGATCCAGGATCAGCGAACTATTCCGCCACGGTTCACGTTCGATAACCCGCCTGGAATCAGAACCAGACGGGGGCCGAGTTTTGCACGCTTGCGGAACCGGGGATGGTTAGTTTTGTCCGATGGTGCGACTGCTTTATCCCCCTGGCCCTGCGAATGCAGCGATGTAAGTGCTTGTTCACACAAGCTTAGTATTTCGATCAGCACGTCCGTGCTGGTACTCGATCGGCCCATGCGTCTTGGTTAGGCAAGAATCGTGCAAGAGCATAGAGGTCAATCCAAGGAAGTTGCGGTACGATTAGGTCATCAGACTGATTTCTCGCGTTGACGGTATTGGCAACGGAAGTGACGGAGACGCATCATCGTTCGCAAGTTAAGCGTCATTTGTAAATAGTGGTCTCTGTTGTCGGTCACGACCGGATCGCCGAAGATTGACAGGAATCGGCCGGCATATTAAGCGGTAGAGTGGATTTCGCCATATCGAGGCACGCCTTGCGCGATCTTATCCGATGAATGAAGACAAAAAACTGGGCCTGGCGGATATTCCGCACGTCGGACCGGGGACGCCGTGCGGGGAATGGTTTCGCCGGTATTGGATCGTGGTCGGCACGGCGCAGGAGCTTTACGACATTCCGCAAGCGGTAAAAATACTTGGCGAAGACTTGGTGTTATTCCGCGACGAGTTCGGCAAAGTGGGAATACTCGGCGAGCATTGTCCGCATCGCGGCGCGTCGTTAGAGTACGGCGACATCGAAGACGGCGGACTGCGTTGCCCGTATCACGGCTGGCTGTTCAACGTTGAGGGTCAATGTTTGGAGATGCCGGCAGAGCCGAAGGACAGTCAATTTTATCAAAAGGTGAGACATCTGTCCTATCCGGTTAAAGAATTGGGCGGCTTAATCTTCGCCTACATGGGGCCGAACAAAGACGATCCGCCGCCGCTGCCAAAGTATGCACCGCTCTTTGAACGGACCGGCCAATGGCAGATCGAGCCGGTGCGTCACGCCGACTATAACTGGTTTAATTTTTTTGAAAACTCCGCGGACCCGGCCCACGTGTGCATTCTGCATCGGCACGCCGGCTACGGCCAGCAATCCTGGGGCAATCAGTTTTTCAGTTACACGGATATGCCGCACTTCGAGTTCGTCGAAATGGATTACGGCATGAAAGTCGTCATGACCAAACCCGGCGCCGAGGCGGGTACGGAATTCGTCGATGAAATGAGCCTAGCGCTGCCGAGCATCGTGCAGGTGGGCGATACCGAGTTCGTCCACGCGAAAGTGGACGCTTCCGAATTGATGGCGAGGGGCTCGCAATGCGAGCACTGGATGTTTGTCACGCCCAACGACGATGACCATTTTATGCTTTTCACCGCGGACAATTACCGCGGGCCGGAAGAGAATTTCTTCGAGAAACTCAAAGCGCTCCGCGCCAAGGAAACGCCGGCACAAGCACTGATGCCATATGACAAGCGCAAGCTCATGCCCTACAAAGGCAATATCCGAAAGGAAGATCTGGTGACGCAGGGGACCCAGGGCCTGCTCGGCGAGCGCAGCGAACAGCTGGGAGTTTCCGATCGCGGGGTCATCAAGTTTCGCAAGATCGTTCTTGACGCAATCGAAACAGCTCTGAACGGCGGCCGTCCGAAGGGCATCGTCGAGAGAGAGCACGCGAACCAACTCTATCGTCTGGAAACGCGGGTTGGCGTGCGAGCGAAGGACTCGCAAAGTGCGTAAGGGTTGTGGAAAAAATTGCACAGGAAAGGATTCTTCCCAGGCTGGATTGAGAATGACATTCGCTGAAGTGTCATCCTGAACCGGCTGGAAAATCGAATTCAGCATCAGGAGGCAAAGATGATACGCGGAGTGTTGCTGCCGATCATTACACCGTTCGATGAGAAGGTGAGGGTCGATGAGCAGATGATGCGCCGGCTGGTCGACTTTCACATCAAAGCCGGCGTGCACGGATTGTTTGTGCTCGGTTCCACCGGCCAGGGACCTGCGATGACCATTGAAGAGCGTAAGCAGACCGCGGCCATCGCGCTGGATCAGGCGAAATCGCGGGTGCCGGTGATCATCCACGTCGGCACGGCGGATGCCGGCAGCGCGGTGGAGCTGGCGGAGCATGCGGCGGCGCACAAGGCCGATGGCGTGGCGATCGTGCCGCCGTATTATTATTCCGATCACACGGAATATGAAATAATCGCGCACTACAAGGCGGTGCACAAAGCCGTGCCGCTGCCGATCTTTATTTACGAAAATCCCAAATACTCCGGCATTTCGATACCGCCGAATCTCGCCGTGCGGATGAAAGAACAGGTGCCGGCGCTTCACGGCATCAAAGTCGCCTACGGCCAGGGGGCGCTGCTCGAATATGTCAGGCTTTTGCCCGATGTTTCGGTCTTCACCGGCAACGCGGATTTATTCGGCCTGGTACCGTTCGGCATCGCCGGCATGATCAATCCGCCAACGAGCTTCGTTCCCGAGTTGTGCGTCGATCTGTTCAACGCGCTCGACAGCAAAGATTATGCGAGGGCGGTGGAAGCGCAGAAGCGAGTCGATACAGCGGCGCGGATCGTGGCGGCGCGGCTGCGCAAGTACGGCAGGGTGCCCTTGCAAGAAGTTTTTCGCATGCGCGGTTTCGCCGTGAGACGCTTTCCCAAATGGGAGACCGAACAGATGCCCAAAGAAGAAGTTGCCAAATTGGAGCGCGAGCTTAGGGATGAAGGAATTCTCGGGCAGTAGCCATAGCTAAGCGCGAACCGCAAAGAACCTAGCGCGGCGTTTCTAGAACCAGAAATCGAGACTTCGCCACTTGGAGCACAAAGTCTCAAATTAGGGGCGTCTGATTGACCCGGTTCGGAACGAGCAGGTTTTTCGGCTGCGCGTCACTTCCAAATTGTTTTCGTTGGACAAGCACAGAAAAAAAATCATAGGTAGACCGGTTACCCGGTCGGAGGGACTGGAAAAAGTTTCCGGGCGCGCAATCTACGCCACGGACGTCGTCCTGCCCGACATGCTCTGGGGCAAGGTTCTGCGTAGCCCGATTCCGTACGGTCGCATCAAGAAGCTCGACTTCAGCAAAGCCGCGGCGTTGCGAGGCGTACATGCGATAGTCACTGGCAAAGACGTAAGCGGTTCGCTGATCGGCCGGAAGATTTACGACATGCCGATACTCGCCGAAGCCGTGGTGCGGTTCGTCGGTGAGAAAGTCGCGGCGTTGGCGGCGGAGAGCGAGGCGATTGCCGAGGCGGCGTTGGAATTAATCGACGTCGAGTACGAAGAGATCGCTCCGGTGCTCGATCCGGTCGAAGCGGGGAAACCGGCGGCGGCGTTGATTCACCCTGATGTGCAAAGCTATCGCGGCTTACTTCATCCGATCGAAAACGCCAGCAACATCTTCGTTGACATGACCTGGAAGAAAGGCGATGTCGAGGCCGGCTTTCGCGAAGCCGACACGATTATCGACAATACCTTTACTACTCAACCGGTGCATCAAGCCTACATCGAGCCGCATGCCTGTGTCGTCCGAGCGAGTGATTCGGGTGTCGTGGACGTTTGGGCCTGCTCCAAAGTCCCTTTTGCGCTGCGCGAGCAAGTCGCTACGGCTTTCCGGAAATCTGTCGATGATTTCGTCATTAAGCCGGTTTATATCGGCGGCTGTTTCGGCGGGAAGGGCGACTTCATGGACGTGCCGGTTGGTTACTTGCTGTCGCTCAAGAGCGGCCGGCCGGTGAAGATCGTGATGGAATATTATGAAGAGTTCATCGCCGGCAATCCGCGCCACGCAGCGATCGTGAAAGTAAAGACCGGAGTGAAGAACGACGGACGGCTGGTCGCGCATCGGCTCGATTTTCTTTTCGACAGCGGCGCCTACGCGGCGTTCAAGCCGCAGGGCTATCTCTATGGGCCGCAGGAATCGGCCGGGCCATACAATATCCCCAACGTCCTAATCAACGAGAAGATCGTCTATACCAACAAGATCCCCTGCGGCCATATGCGCGCGCCGGGCGACCCGCAGGGATTTTTCGCCAATGAGTCGCAGATGGATTTGATCGCGCGCCGCTTGGGCATGGACCCGATCGCGTTCCGGAAGAAAAACTTATTGCGCGACGGCGACATCTCGCCGATCGGTCACGCGGTGCCGCATATCAAGAGCGATGAAATTCTCGACAGTGCGGTCGACGCCTCCGATTACCGCCGGCCTAAACGAAAACATACCGGGCGCGGTGTTGCTATCTCCCAGTGGCTACCGCTGGGCGGAGAATGCCATGCGTTTGTTGAAGTCGATGCGCGAGGCATCGCCACGGTTTCAACCGCCATGCTGGATCAGGGCGCGGGCACGCACACGGCGATGCGCCTGGTGGCGGCCGAGGAACTCAAAATGCCACTGGAAAAAATCCGTGTGGCGACGCTTGATACCAGCCAAGCGGGTCCGGATACCGGCATCGGCGCCAGCCGCGGCACGCGCATATTCGGGAACGCCACCCGGTTGGCGGCGGCGCAAGCCAGGGAACAACTGCTCCAGGCTGCCAGCGGGAAACTGGGCGTCGCCCGGGAGACACTCAAATTGACCGGAGAGGGCGCCGTGCACGCTCCTGCGGGACAACAACTGAGCTACGGCGAAATCGCGAGCGGCGCGAAAATTCGCGGCCACGGTTTTTATAAGAATTTTGAATCGGGGCCGGAAGCAGCGCTTTGTGTCCAGATCGCTGAGGTTGATGTCGATCAGGAAACCGGCAAGGTCACTCTCACGCATTTCACCAGCGCGCATAGTACCGGGACGGTTTTGAATCCACTTATGCATCAAGGGCAGATCGACGGCGGCGCCGTGATGGGTATGGGCTATGCGCTGATGGAAGGTGTGATGATCGATGGCGGCAATGTTGTCACAGCCAATTTCGGCGAGAACAAAATTCCTTCCATACGCGACATCCCGGCGCTGAAGACGGTCCTTCAAGAGTTTCCGGTCGGTAATGGCCCCTACGGCGCCATGAGCATCGGCGAGCCACCGGTTACTCCCACAGCCGCGGCCGTCGCCAATGCCGTGCATGATGCGGTCGGAGTGAGGATTTACGACTTGCCCATTACTGCGGAGAAGGTCCTGCGCGCGTTGCGCGCGGGATAGGAGTAATGGAGTATTGGAGTGATGGATTTTTGGGTTCCCGATGTTGTAGGAGTGCAGTTGTCCGTAACGATTTGAACGGAGCGCAGCGATTGGACGATTGGAAGTCTGGAACGAGTCATATTTCCCCATTGCCACTGATTCTTTTGCCTGCTAATTCAATGGATCAACGATGAAGGACGAACTCGCCAGACGCCTGGTTCAGGGTTTGAAGGACGCCGGGATTAACTTTGTAACCTACTTGCCGGAAACTCGGCTTAGCCAGATCGTGCCGCTGATCCGTGATGATCCGGAGATGGAATTGATCGCGGCCGCTAGCGAACAGGAGGCGGTGACCATTGCTGCGGGCGCAACCCTTGGCGGCAAACAGGCCGCCGTTTACATGGAAAACACCGGGATCTACGTGTCAAGCTACAGCCTACTGACGATCGGTAAACAGCTGGGCGTGCCGATCCTGCTCGTCGTCGGTTATCTCGGCGGCGTGCCCGATCAACGCAATAGTTTTCTTTATTCGACCATCGGCAAACACACGATACCGACATTGGAAGGATTGGGTATCGAACACATGCTTCTCAATGACGGCGACGGGCTCGAAGTCAAGATCAATGACGCCGTGCGGGCGGCCAATGCGCAGCGCGCGCCGTTCGCGCTGCTTTTTGCCGGGGAGTTCTCGGTATGATTCGTCACGATTGTCTCGACTTGCTGGCCGCTAAAATGACCGAGCATTTGGTGGTCACTTCGCAAAGCGGACAGCGCATCGAGTGGTCGTACTTGTCGAAGCATGAAGGCAATCTGCTGGTCGGCATGATGGGCTGCGCCATCGGCGTGGCGACGGGCCTGGCTTTGGCTTTGCCGCACCGCAAGGTGATCGCCCTGGATTCCGACGGCAGCGTCCTGCTCTCGCTGTTCAATCTCGCGACCCTGGGTAACTTGCGTCCGAAGAATCTAGTCATCTATGTTTTTGACAACGGCGTCTACAGCGGCAGCCGGATCAGTTATCCAACTGCGACGGCGGGACACACGGATCTGGCGGCCATGGCGCGCGCTGCCGGTATTGCCAATGCGCACACGATTTGTGATCTCGAGGAGTTTCGCAATCGGGGGCTCAGTGCCCTGGCGCAAAACGAATTGGGTTTCCTGGTCTGCAAGGTCGAGGAGAGTTTGCTGCATCGCGAGATTCCCCGGCCCAATACCGATCTTGCGGAAAACAAGTATAGCTTTGTGAGATATTTGGAGCGGACGGAAAAGAAAACGATTCCTTTTATCGGCCGCGGTTAAGATGGTTCTACATCAGAAAAACACAAAAGAGTTGGAGATGGCATAATGCGACGATTCACATTCTTTCTGGCGCTCGCTTTCGGACTCGTCATGGGTTCAATCTCGACGGCCGGGGCACAGGAATTCTTTAAAGGCAAAACCATCAGGTTCGTCGTCGGCTATTCGGCCGGAGGCTCCTTCGATCTATACACACGAACCATCGCGCGGCATTTTTCCAAGCATGTGCCGGGTGATCCGACGACTATCGTGGAAAACATGACTGGAGCCGGCGGAATCATCGCCGCGAATCATTTATATAACCGCGCCGCGCCGGACGGGCTTACCATCGGCGCCTGGGCGGCGCCTCTGGTTCTGCAAAACGTCATGGGTAATGAAGCAACGAAATTCGACGGCCGAAAATTCGGCTACCTCGGCGTACCCAGTCCCTATGACACGGTCTGCATGTTCAATGAGAAAAGCGGCATTGCGAACATGAACGACTGGATCAACTCGAAACGACCGATGAAAATATCCGCCATCGGCCCCGGCACCAGCACGTCGGATATCCCCAAGCTTCTCAAGGCCGCGCTCAATTTGCCGGCCGATGTCTTGGACGGTTACAAGGGCGGCGCCGGCGCGCGCCTCGCGGTTGAGTCCGGAGAAGTCGACGGCTATTGCGGTTCGTGGCAAACGGTTGAGACGGTGTGGCGGAGCGCCTATCAAAGCGGAAAGATCCGAGCGGTTCTACAGGCGGGCCTGGAATCCCACCCGAGGTACAAAGATGTTCCGCTGGCCGTTGATTACGCCAAGACGGATTTGGCCCGACAGCTTGTCACCGTTGCCGACAGCGCCCATGGCGCGCAGTTCCCCTATACGGTGCCGCCGGGGATGGGCAAAGACCGGCTCGAGCTTTTGCAAAAGGCTTTCGTCGATACGTTGACGGACGCCGAGTTTCTGGCTGAGGCCAAAAAGGCGAAGCTCGATATTGAAGTCATCAACGGACCCACGATCGCGAAAAAACTCGGCAGCCTTTATGAACTGCAACCGGCGGTGGTGGCCAAACTCAAAGAAGTCCTGTTGCCGAAGAAATAATGCCCTGCGAGAGCGGATAACGATCTGGTTCAGGGCGGCAGGCTACGTCATGGCTTATCGGACGGCCTGCCGCCTTGCCCTTAGGCGATCCGCGCACGTCGACTTACTAATGAGTCCGTTATTTAGAGACCATGTGGCTGGATCACGACCGAAGGCCAAGCCCTTCCGATCGCGGTCAATGGTTTTGTGCCTTGATGGGCCACCGCTCCGTCCTCTCCGTGGTGA
>Ga0075310_1000094_pt1 | contig 14262 bp, 12 predicted proteins | sample MayberryNE_Catta_2_FD_120088 | JGI IMG/M metagenome (GOLD analysis project Ga0075310, IMG submission 120088) | Natural and restored wetland microbial communities from the San Francisco Bay, California, USA, that impact long-term carbon... | ecosystem: Environmental > Terrestrial > Soil >... | reverse complement strand
CACGGCCACGAGCGCGAGCGCTGTCCACGCGGTGGCGAGCCCGCTCACCGCCCACGCGCCCACGGCGCCTCCGGGAACACGGAACGTTCGCGGCACGCCCGGGTACGACCATCGAAGGCGCACGAGTGCCGGGAAGACCGCGAGGTTGCCGAGCGCCAGCAGCGCGATCGAGAGGGCGAGGACGGCGCTGAAGTACTTCTCGTTGTCGTTGCCCGCCACGGCGAACGCCGTGCATGTCGTGAGGGCCGCGGCGGCACCCGCGACGACCGTCGCCCGCACCGGCGTCCCGGTCCGACCGGAGATCCGCCCCAGGAACCTCGGCCCCACGCCGTCGAGGCCGGCAGCCGCCTGGGCTCGGCAGGAGCCGGCCATCCAGGTCATGCCGTTCACGAGCAGCACGAGCACGAAGGCCGAGCCGACCGCCGCGCCCACCGGTTCGGCGGCGCTTCCGTACACGGTGAAGACGCTCGAGATGGCGTCGATGAACCCCGTCAGCCCGGAGATCTCCTCCGCGGGCATCACGAGCACGATCGCGAGCACGGGAACGCAGTAGAGGACGAACGTGAGCACCCCGGCCCGACCGATCGCGGCCGGCACGTCGCGCTGCGGGTCCCGCATCTCCTCGCTCGCCGCTGAGGGAAGCTCGAAGCCGAGGAAGTTGTACACGAGCACCGGCGCGACGAGCACGAAGACCGCCCAGCTCGGTGCGACGTCGCCGGCGGCGACCCCGTGGACACCCTCGCGAGCGGCATAGGCGACGACGGTCGCGGTGAAGAACGTGAGCAGCCCCACCTGCGCGGCGGCGCCGATGGCTGGGATCCGCCTGCCCGTTCTGAGCGGGACGACGGCCATCAGGGTGGCAGCAGCGACGAACGCGAGGGCGAGGGCGATCCGCCGAGACCCCTCGAGGGGCACAACGAGCTCGTCGACGACCGCCACCGCCGTGATCGCAAGCGAGCCGCCCACCCAGACCGCGGCCTCGACCCAGTAGCAGATGGCGACCAGCGACCCGGCGAAGCGACCGAACGCCTGACGCGCCCAGGCGTAGGGGCCGCCCTCGTGAGGGAACGCGGCGCCCAGCTCGGCGATCGCGAGGCCGGCCGGCACGAAGAAGAGCAGGCTCACGATCGCGAGCCACGTGATCGTCTCGGCGCCACCGCGAGCGACCGCCCCGAGGGTGTCGAGCACGACGATGGCCGCCATCAGCAGACAGACGGCGTCGAACCGTCCCAGCTCTCGTCTGAGCTTCCTGCGCTCGACCGCTGCCGGGGCCACGAGGTCCATGTGCTCGAACCTAGGGAGGCATGGTCCGGCCCGGATACCGGGGTTCCCATCGACGGGGCGACGGACCCCCTATCGCTCGGGTGGCTAGGACCCGGCCGGGAACGAGAGCTCGTCGTCGACGACGAGCCGGGTGAGGTCGCTGCGGGAACGGATGCCGAGCTTGCGATAGATGCGGGTCAGGTGTGCCTCGACGGTGGCCACGCTCAGGAAGAGCCGCTCGGCGATCTCGCGGTTCTTGAGGCCTTCGGCGACGAGCGCTGCGATGCGACCTTCGGTGGGCGTGAGGTCGCCCGATCCTCGACCCGGCGAGACGCGTTCGAGCTCCTCGACCGCCCGCGCCTCCCAGAGGCGGGCGCCGATCGCGGCGAACCCGTCTCGCGCGGCCGCGAGCACCTCGGCGGCCTGCGAACGGCGGCCGTCGCGCAGGATCGCCCGGCCCTCCAGCAGTCGGGCGCGCGCGGCATCGGGGCGGAACCCCAGCCGATCGAAGGTCGCCGCGGTGTCATGCAGCAGGGTCGCGGCCTCGGCGGCTTCGCCCTTGGCCAGGAGCAGTGCGCCGCGGGCCCGCGTTGCGGCCGCGAGCGGCCACGGGCTGTCGACCGCGTCGGCCTGGCGCTGGAGCCTCTCCATCAGGTCACCCGCCGCGTCGGGCTCTCCGACGAAGGCGAGCGCCTCGACGGCGTCGGCCAGCTCGGGCTCCGCGCCCGGATGACGGATGCCCATCTCCTCACGACGACGAGTCGCTTCCGCGAGATCCCGGGAGGCCCCTTCGGCGTCGCCCTCGGAGAGGGCGAGGAGCCCGAGCACCGAGAGGCCACGCGGCACGGCCTTGTCCATACCGAGCGACCCGGTCTCGTCGACGAGCCGGGTCGCGGCCGAGCGAGCCTCGTCGGCGCGACCGAGCCAGGCATCGATCAGCGAGCGCGCGTAGAGGAGCAGCCGCTCCGACCACATGTCGTCGGCATCGAGCGCGGCCTCCACCGCGCGGGCGACGTCGCGGTCGGCCTCGCCGAGGTTCCCGGCAGCGCATTCGACGAGCGCGAGGTCGTAGAGGTACTGCAGCTCCTTCGACGCGAGGCCCGATCTCGCGGCGGCGGCCCGAGTCTCCTCGAGCAGCCTGCGCGCGCCGGGAAGGTCGCCGGCCCACAGCCGATGCTTCACCAGGAGCTCCCGCGGCCCCTGGGTGACGATCGGCATCCCCATCTCGTCTTCGAGACGCACCGCGCGGTCCATGAGGTCTGAGCTGGGGTGCCCGGCTTGCGCTTCGAGGTGCCCGAGCACGGTGGCCGCCACGAGCTCGAGCTGGGGGTCCCCGACCTCCTCCGCCAGGGCGAGACCCCGTCGCCCGAACTCGATGCCGGCCGGCAGATCCCCCTCGTCGGCCCGGGCATCGGCGAGCAGGGTGAGCACCCGGCATTGCAGACGAGGGTCCTCCGCCGACTCCTCGAGCGCCTCCATCAGCAGGGGTCCTTCCCGCTCCGCGATGTCGGCAACGTCGGCCCCGACGATGATCGCCTCGGCTCGTGCGGGACCGGACGGAAGGGAGTCGACCAGCTCCTCGACGAGCGTTCCCGCCCTTCCGGTCTCTCCTGCGGCCCACCTCCATTCGATCTCCGCGAACGCTCGGCGCAGCGAGTCCTCCTGATCCCCGAGCGGGGTCAGCCGCAGGCTGTGCCGGACGAGCTCGGCGGCGAGGTCTGGAGCTCCTCTCGCGCTGGCCCGGCTCGATGCTTCCTCGAGCAAGGCTGCGATCTCACCGTCGGGCTCGTCCGTCGAGAGCGCGAGATGACGGACGCGAGCCTCGTCGTCGGTCGCCGCGGCGGCGAGCTCGGCGTGGAGCGATCGACGGGCGAGCGCGTCCAAACGACCGTAGACGGCCGATGCAAGGAGCGGATGCACGAACCGCACCTCGAGGTTCTCCTCCACGACGAGCAGCTGCCACCGCTGCGCGAGCGCGACCAACGCCGGCACGTCGGCGCCGGGCATGGCGGCCTCGATCACACCGAGCGGAGCGGAGCCGAGCCCGGACATCGTCTCGAGGAGCGGCAGCAGCTCGGCGGGAGCGGCGTCGAGGCGCTGGTCGATCGCGCTCTGGAGCGAGTCGGGCAGACGGACGCCCATGGACCGCGGCTCACGATCGGCCGCCAGGGCGCGCGCCAGCTCGATCGCGTACAGGGGGTTGCCACCCGAGACCTCGTGGATGCGCCGGAGGGTCGGCCGGGTGATCGCGTCCACGATGCCGGCGACGACGCGACGAAGCGCACCCAGAGAGAGCGGGCCGAGCTCGAGGCGAGCGGAGCGGCCGGGCGGCAGCGTCGATCGCAGGTCGAGCGGGCTCTCCGTGTCCGAGCCGGTTCGGGCGGTGGCGAGCACGCCGACCGGCTCCTCGTCGAGCCGGCGCAGCGCGTACCGGAGCGTGCGGGCCGACGTGATGTCGAGCCACTGCAGGTCGTCGATCGCGAGCATCACGGGCGCCTGTGCCGCGAGGGTCCTGAGCGCGTCGAGCACCGCGCGCCCTCGAGCGAGCTGGCCCGTGTCGGGAGCGAGCGCGTCGGCTGCGAGATCGTGCTCCTCGAAGAGGTCCACGAGCCCCGCAAGGGCGAGCGGCATCTCCTCCTCGGCGGGTCGCGTGGAGAGCACGAGCCAGCCCGCATCGCGTGCGGCGGCGGTGCCGTATCGCCACATCGCGGTCTTGCCGATGCCCGCATCGCCGTGGATCACCAGCGCTCTCGCGCCGGAGCGAACCCGAGCGAGGAACCGATCGACCTCGGTCCGCTCCGCATCCCGTCCGACGAGCTCGGGCTGCGGACGGACGGTCGGAACGGGGGCGGACTCGTCGACCACGAGGCCGATTATCGCAGTCGACCGTCGGTCGACCGTCAGGCGTAGAGGCGCTCGATCGTGTCCTCGAAGCGTCGGTAGCCGGCCGCCGGGTCGAATCCGCCTTCCGTGACGCCGGGGACCAATCGGGCCTCGAGGCCCGTCTCCGCCGGCGCGCGCACGAACGATGCGGCCCGGAACCACTCGAGGTCCCCCGGGTGGATCAACACCTCGCCGTGGGTGCCGAAACGGCGGTAGGAAGCGTCGTCGGTGACCACCGGCGTCTTGCGGTAGGCGCGAACCAGCGCCGCCCGCAGCTCCTCGTCGCCGCTCTCGACGATGGGCTCGCCATCGATCCACGACGCAGAACCCACGAGCTCGGGGGGCGGGGCTTCCGCGTCGGGATCGTCGGACGGCGCCGGCGCGGGGCGGTGGAACTCGACCTTCATCGGCGCATGCTCAGCGCGCCAGCGACCGGTCGACGCGGCGGATCGTGCGGGCGAGGCTCTCGAGCAGCGAGATCGCGACGGCCGGGTCCTGTTCCAGCTCCTTCAGGAAGCTCTTCCGCTTGATCATGAGCAAGGTCATGGGCGTCTCGGCGGTGACGGTCGCGGTTCGCTCCCCACCGTCGAGCAGCGAGATCTCGCCGAAGTGGTCGCCGGGCAGCACTCGGTGCACCGTGCGGCCCTTCACGGATACCTTGGCCTCGCCGACCAGGACCACGTAGAAGCTGTCGCCGAGGTCGCCCTCCTTCACGATCTTGGCGCCCTCCATGAAGTTCGCCATCTCGGCGATCGAGGCGAGCTTCTTCAGGTGTCGCTTGGTCAGGCCCTCGAACAGCGGGACGGCCGCGAGCACAGGCTCGAGCTTCTGTTTGGCCACGAGTTCCTCCTTGGAGCCGAGTCGTTCCGTTGGCCCGAGGAGCAAGCCTATCCGCTCGCGAGGGGGAGATGCAGCCGGTACGACGACGAGGGGCCGGCGGTGTCGGAGGTGGAAGGTAGGGTCCTCGTCCCCGAGAGGCGGGGTGCTCCTCCCCGGTAAGGAGCTGGTGCCCATGGCCGTGCGCCCGCTGCGCAGCCTGCGATCTCTCCCCCTCGCGACCCCCGTGCGTGCCGGAAGCGTCGTCGTTCGGCAAGGGGAGCCCTTCCCGCCGATGCGAGCGGTCGTCGATGGCGCGTTCGTCGTCGAGGTGCTCGGGCATGACGGGCGGCGGCTCGTGCTCGACGTGCTCGGGCCGGGTGACGGCATCGGTGGACCGGGTGACGGCATCGACACGACCGATGACCCGCGGGTCGCCCAAGCCACGGTGCGCGCCCTGCGGCCGGGCCGGTTGCGAGAGCTCGAGTCCGGTGAAGCGGTACCGCTGCTCGTCCGGCGGGCCGAACGCGCGGCCCGGCTCGCGGCCGACCTGGCCTGGTTCGACGTACCCACGAGGCTGCTCGCCCGCCTGCACGTCCTGGCGGCGCGGTTCGGCCGTCCGGTGCCTGGCGGCGTCTCGATCGGGCTCCGGCTCACGCACGAGGACCTCGCGGGCCTCTGTGGCACGAGCCGCGAGTCGGTGACCCGGGCGATGCGCCGACTGGTCTGTCAGGGACGGGTCGAGGTGCCGCGCCGCGGGCGCATCGTGCTGCGTCACCGGCTCTCGGCGCTGCCCTCCTGGAGCATGATGAGGCTGCACGACCCACAGTAGAGGGCTCGGCCCTTCACGGGCTTGCCGCACCGGCGACACGACCGAGGAGCGATGGCCTCCCAGGCCGCATCGTCTCCGCGGCCCCGCTGCTCGGCACGGCCCTCGGCCGAGAGCTTCAGCAGGTGGGCCAGGACCGACCGGGCTGCGAGCTCGCGCACCTCCGGTGGGTACGCGGCGTAGATCTCGGCGACGAGGTCGGCGATCGTGCGAGGACCACGCGAGATCGCCTCCACGATCTGCTGCTCGCGTGCGCCGCGGTGATCGAGGTACTCCTGCAGCTTCTCGCCCCCCCGCAGCACGATCGGTCCGTGTCCCGGGTAGATCGTTCGCGGATCGAGCTCCTGCATGCGTGCCAGCGAGCGCAGGTACTGCACCAGGTCGCCGTCGGGCGGGTCGATGAAGCTCGTGCCCCGACCGAGCACCGCGTCACCGGTGAACAACGCGCCGGTGGCGGGCACGTGGAACGCCGTGTGGTCGCTCGTGTGCCCCGGGGTATGCACCGCCGTGAGGGAGATGGCCCCGGCGGTGACGACCTGCCCGTCACGCAGGTGATCGGCCCCTGGAAGGCGGAAGGCCAACAGGGGAGCGTGCACACGTCGAGCGAAGGCGGCCGCGCCCGGCGCATGGTCGGGGTGGTCGTGGGTGACGAGCACGGCGGCCACGCGGTCGCCGGCGGTGCGAGCGACCTCGTCGAGATGGGCTGCGTCGTCGGGGCCGGGATCGATCACGACGGCGGGATCGTCGCCCACGACCCAGGTGTTCGTGCCATCGAGCGTGTACGGGCCTGGGTTCGGCGCGAGCACGCGGACGATGCGGAGCACGGACTCAGTCCTCGCGGAAGACCGCCCGAGGAAGCCGCACGACCTCGTCGTCGGTCGGTTCCCGGGTCTCGAAGGTGAGCGCGGCGATCGCCTCGGCCGTCTCGCGCGCTGCGAGCTCGATCATCGTCGCGTACGTGGGCCAGTAGAGCTTGCGGGCGCCCATCTGCCACTCCGCGAGCAGCTCCTTCGGCGAGGCCCACCACGCGTGAGCGGCCTCCCCGCCGTCGGGGGCGGGCTCGAGGCCTCGCGGTGCGAGGACGCTGAAGTACCTGGCATCGAATCGAACCGGCACCTCGTCGGGGGCGATCCACCGGGCGACCTGGCGCAGCTGCCCGGCGGCCGGAGGCGCGGCGTGCACGGGATCGAGAGAGTCCGGGTTGCCCGCATCGACGAGCCCCGCTCGGGTGAGCGCGAGGCCGGCCTCCTCCACAAGCTCACGAACGGCCGCCGCCCTGGCGGCCTCGCGGTCGTCGCCGAACCATCGGGACGCGAGCGCGGCGTCGCCGCGCTCGACCGCACCGCCCGGGAACACCACGTAGCCGGGCAGGAAGCGGCTCCCGGCCCCCCGCTCGAGCACCAGGACCTCCGGGTCGCCGCCGCGCGCGCCATCGCCGTCGCGCACCGCGATCACCGAGGCGGCCTTTCGGATCTCGTCGCTCATCGCGCCGACATCCTCGCAGGTACCCTGCCGTTCGATGTCCCCTTCGGCTCCGGGCGCGGCCTTCGCCACGATCGCCGACGAGATCGGCCGGCTCGGCCCGATGCGGTTCGACCGCTTCATGGAGCTCGCGTTGTACGGGCCGGGTGGGTTCTACGACCGACCCCGCATCGGCCCCGGCCCCGCGGGCGACTTCGTGACCAGCCCGCACGTCCACCCCGTGTTCGCAGAGATGGTGGCCGAGGCGGTGCGAGGCATGCACGAGGCGATGGGCGGACCCGACCCGTTCGATCTGATCGAGGTCGGCGCGGGCGACGGCACCTTGCTGCGGCGGCTGCTTCCCGAGCTCGCCGACCTCGGGCCGCGCGTGACCGCAGTGGAGCGGAGCCCGGGGGCGCGGCGAGCGCTCTCCGAGATCGAGGGCGTAAGCATGAGCGTCCACGACTCGATGCCCCCCGCCTCGTCTCCGGCGATCGTGTTGGCGCACGAGCTCCTGGACAATCTGCCCTTCCGGCGCATCCGGACGACCGAGAACGGCCCCCGCGACGTCTGCGTGGGACTCCGGGACGACCGGCTCGTGGAGGTCCTCGAGCCGGTCGACGACCCGGCCGACCTCGGGGAGCTCACGCATGACCGAGCCGGCGAGGCGATCGTTCCGATCGGGGCGGCTTCGTTCGTCCTCGAGGCCCTGGCGGGGCCCGCGCCGCGAGCGCTGCTCGCGATCGACTACGGATCTCGACGCGGCGCCGGCGGCCCGGCGCACGGATACGCAGCGCACCGGCTGGTCGAGGATCTGCTCCTGGCGCCCGGCGCCACCGACATCACGGCGGGAGTCGACTTCGGGTTCCTCGCTGGGGCGGTCCGAGCCCGCGGCCATCTCGCGTTCCCGACCGTGACGCAACGTGAAGCGCTCATCGCGCTCGGCCTCGAGGCATGGCTGATCACCGAGCTCGAACGACAGCGGGACCAGCTCAACACGGGGCGCGGCGCCGCAGCGGTCCGCACGTGGGGAGGGCGAAGCCGCGCCATGATGCTGGCCGAGCCCGCCGGGCTCGGTCGCTTCCTGTGGTTCGTCGCGGCGACGCGTGGCGTTGCCGAACCGGCATGGCTGCTGCGGGCTCGCGAACGTCTCCCGATCGCCGGGCGATGAACGGGTCGCTCAGCCCTCGGAGATGGACCGGAGCCTGCGAGCCCCCGGAGACAGCCCGTCGCCCGATCCTTCCTCCGCCGGAGGCGACACTTCGACGCGCGGCGGGTTCCCCGACGTCATCGACCGCCGGAGTCGGGTCGCGAGCCGGTTGAGCTGATCCACCGCCGAGACCTCGCCTTCGGCCCAGAACGGATCCATCTCGTCGGGATCGAGGGTCCCCGGCGAGGCGATGCGGTCTCCGTCGGTCGTGAGCAGCACACAACGGCCCTCGTGTTCGTTCCGCTCGCCCACGAATCCTTCGAAGCGATCCCACATCACCCGGTGGGTGCGGACCACGTCGAGCACCTGCACGCCGGCGACGTCGATGCGGAAGCCGATGCGCGACATGCGCAGCACGATCCAGGCTCCGGCCAGCAACGCGACCGCGCCCAGCGCGCGCACGGGCACCGGGAAGGGCGAGAGCAGGAACGCCACCGAGATCACCGCAGGCACCAGTGCGGGCACCTGCGATTCGAGCCGCCACCCCTTCGCCCAGACCTCCACGGCCCCGTCACGCGTCTCGCGCGTGCGGAACAACCCCATCGTCTCCACGCCCCATCTCCTCGGACCGTCGCTCCCTCTCGGCTATCGGCATCCGGCGCGGGCGCCTGGAGCCTCAGCGATCCGCGACGATGCGGAGCAAGGTCGCTCGCCGCAGATCGCCGGTCTGAGCCTGGATCAGGAAGAACGTCGCCTCGCGGCTCAGCCGCTGTGCCGGATGCGAGAGTGAGATCGCACCTCCGCCGCTCGCGGCGACGAGCGTGTCTGTCGCGCGGCGCGCGAGATCCAACCCTCGGTCGCGCTCGCGTGCGCCTTCCGAGATCGCTTCGTCGAACCCGGCGTCCTCGGCCGAGGCCGATGCCATCAACGATCGCGCCACCTCGTCGGCGACGCGGCGCCGCTCCGCCAGCATCGCGCTCAGGGTTGAGGCCGCGTCGCCGACGTACGGCGCCGAGGCCCGTTCGGTGAGCAGCCCGATCGCCCGCCCTGCGATGCCCAGCGGTGCCGGCGCCGGCATCGAGGAGCCGAGCCGATCGCGCCGATCCCACACGTCGTGATCGAGCACGCCGACCACGTCGTCGTCGCCGACCTCGAGCCCGTCGAACGCGAGCGAGACCGTTCGCGTCGCCCCCATGACCGCGAGCGCCTGCGGATCGCCAGCGTGCAGCTCGCGCCGTTCTCCAGGACGATCGACCGCCGCCGTCACCACCGAACCGTCCGTCGACCGTGCCATCACGATCAGCACGTCGATCAGGCTCCAACCGGTGATCCAGGGGGCGGCTCCATCGATGCGCCACCCGTGCGGGGTGCGCTCGGCACGCACGGCGGGCGGTCCCGGACGTCGCAGATAGGCGAACCCGATGCCGGCCAGCGTCGAGCCGTCACACAGCCGCGGCAGCCACGTCGTGCACGCCGGGCCGTCGCCCGCGCGAACGCGCCTGACCGCCCCGTGGTGCTGCGCCCACACGAACGAGGTCGCACCGCACCCGCCGGCGACCGCCTCGAGCACCGGCCGGGCGGCGGCGTGGTCGGCCCCGATCCCGCCCGGCACGTCGACCGGGCCGTGCAGTCCGAGCAGGCCCGCGTCTCGGATCGCCCGGAGGTTCTCGGCGGGGACCGTCGGCGCCCGGTCGGTCTCCTGGGCCCGCGGGAACAGCACCTCGTCCGCGACGGCCCTCGCCCGCTCCAGGGCCTCGGCGAGCGTTGGTGCCGGAGGCGGAGTCACCAGTCCGTTGTGGACTAGCGGTCGACGTCGCCGACCACGAAGAAGATCGAACCGAGGATCGAGATCAGGTCGGGAAGCTGGGTGCCGGGCAGCAGTGCCGGTATCACGCTCACGTTCGAGAACGACGGCGTGCGCATCTTCAGCCGGTACGGCTGCTTCTCACCGTCGCCGACGAGGTAGTAGCCCATCATGCCCAGCGGGTTCTCGGTTCGCACGTACACCTCGCCGTCGAGCTTCAGCGTCTTCGGCAGCTTCGGCGCCCGGTACTCCCCGGGCGGCAGCCTGTCCATGCACTGCTCGATGATGTTGCAGCTCTGCTTCATGCGCTCGACCAGCACCATCAAGCGGTCGTAGCTGTCACCGGTCTGCCCGACGGGCACCTCGAACTCGACCTCGGCGTACTTCTCGTACGGCTCGTCCTTACGCGGATCCATCGGTACGCCGCTGGCGTGCAGGACGGGCCCGCTCGTGCCGTACGCGACCGCCGTCTCCGCCGGCAGCACCCCGATGTCGCGGGTTCTGGCGAAGATGATCTCGTTGCCCATGATCAACGACTCGAACTCGCGGATCGACCCGCGCACCGCCGCGAGCACCTCGACCGAACGCTCGAGGAACCCTGCGGGCAGGTCGTCCTTGAGCCCCCCGACGCGACAGTACGAGTGGTGCATGCGCGCGCCGGTGGCGCTCTCCATCAGATCCTGGATCATCTCGCGCTCTCGGAAGGCGTAGAAGATCGGCGTCATCGCGCCGAGCTCCAACGGATAGGAACCCGAGAACATCAGGTGGTTCAGGATGCGGTTCCACTCGGCGAACATCGTGCGGATCCACTGCGCTCGTTCGGGCACCTCGATGCCGGCGAGCCGCTCGACGGCGATCACGAACCCCAGCTCGTTGTTGAAGGCGCTCAGCCAGTCGTGGCGATTCATCAAGACCATCGTCTGCGCGGCGTCGCGGAACTCCGCGAGCTTCTCGGCGGCGCGGTGCATGTAGCCGATCACCGGCTCCGCGCGCACGATCACTTCGCCGTCGAGCTGCAGCACCACTCGGAGCACGCCGTGGGTCGAGGGGTGCTGCGGGCCGATGTTGAGGATCATGTCCTCGGTCGGCATCGAGTCGTCGGCGATCTCGACGTCGAGTCCGCCGCCCCGGATCATGCTCGTGACCTCGGAGGACTGGAAGGCGGGGCGCTCCCTGATGTCGGCCATCGCGCCTATGGTACGCGGAACCCGGCCGGCCGACGGTGCGCGAGATGGCACGCGGCGAGGTGCCCCGGCACGGTCGGCTCGAGCCGGGGGTCGTCCGATCGGCACGCTTCCTCGACGCCCGCTTCCGCGGCGCGTCCATCGGCCAACGCGGGGCATCGAGGGTGGAACCGACACGCCTCGGGGATACGCGTCGGATCGGGCGGCTCGCCCGTCAGCAGCGGTCGGTCGAGCGCTCCGGCGTCCTGGGCGTCGGGCACGACGTCGAGCAGCGCCCGGGTGTACGGATGCCGCGGCTCGAGCAACACGTCACGGGTGGGGCCGACCTCCACGATGCGCCCGAGGTACATCACCGCCACCCGGTCGGCGACCGACCAGGCCAGCGCCAGATCGTGGGTGACGATCAGGATGCTGATGCGAGCGTCGCGGCGAAGCTGCAACAGCAGACGGAGGATCTCGCCCCGGACCGAGGCGTCGAGGTTGGAGACCGGCTCGTCGGCGACGATCACCCGCGGCTCGAGCGCGAGCGCCCCCGCGATGACGACGCGCTGACGCTGTCCGCCCGACAGCTCGTGAGGGAACCGCAGCAGGAACCGCCCTGGGGGGCGCAGGCCCGCACGCGCCAGTGCCCGGTCGACCAGCTCGGCCTCGTCGCCCGGGACCTTGTGGATGCGCAACCCCTCGGCGACCGAGTCGTACACGGTCTGCCGGGGATTCAGGGCGCCGGTCGGGTCCTGGTAGACCATCTGGACCTCTCGCCGGTACCCGCGCAGGTCCTTGCCGAGCGGCTCCCCCCGGAACTCGATCGTGCCGCGCTCGGGGCGCACGAACCCCATGATCGCGCGCGCCAGCGTCGTCTTGCCGCAGCCCGACTCGCCGGCGAGGGCGACGACCTCGCCTTCACCGATCTCCAGGCTCACGCCGTCGACGGCTCGGGCCGGAGCCTGCCGGGCGTGTCGCTCGAACACGCGGTGCCTGCCGGCGAACGACACGTGCAGATCGTCGACCCGCAGGAGCGGCGGGCCGGAGACCTCGCTCCGATCCGGAGCCGGCAGGGTCGCGGTCACGTCGGCATCGCCTCCGGTGCCCCTTCCTCGAGCAGCAGGCACTCGGCGCGCCGGCCGGCCCCCGCCGGGAACGAGGGCGGCTCGATCGTTCGGCAACGATCCATCACCCGTGGGCACCGAGGGTGGAAGCTACAGCCCGAGGGCAGCTCGCGAGGGTCGGGCGGATCGCCGTCGAGCCCTCCGGGCGATTGCACGAACGCCTCGTCGCCGATCCTCGGGAAGGCGTCGGCGAGGGCGGCCGTGTACGGGTGCGCGGGCGAGCCGAAGACCTCGTCGGCGGGACCCTCCTCGACGATGCGGCCCGCATACATCACCGCGAGCCGATCGGACACCTGGGCCAACACCGAGAGATCGTGGGTGATGAACAGCATCGAGAGCCCGAGCTCCATCTGCAGGTTCTTCAACAGTCGGAGCACCTGGGCCTGCACCATGACGTCGAGCGCGGTGGTCGGTTCGTCGGCGATCACCAGGTCGGGGTCGCATGCGAGCGCCATCGCGATCATCACGCGCTGCTTCTGTCCTCCCGAGAACTCGTTGGGGAAATCGCGCGCGCGGCGGGCGGGCAACCCGACGAGCTCGAGGAGCTCGGCGGTGCGAGCCCTCGTCTCCCGCCGCGTCGCCGTCCGGTGCGCGAGGATCGCCTCCTCGATCTGGTCCCCGACGCGGATCACCGGGTCGAGCGCATGCTGGGCCCCTTGGAAGACGACCGAAGCCTGTGTCCAGCGGACGGCGCCGAGCTGGCTCGGCGCCATCGCGAGCACGTCGGCTCCGTTCAACACCACCCGCCCGGCCATCTCGGTGCCGGGCGGGAGCAGCCGCAGCAAGCCGAGGCCGATCGTCGACTTCCCGCAGCCGGACTCGCCCGCCAGGCCCAGCACCTGACCGCGATCGATCCCGAACGACACTCCGCGCACCGCGGGGACCGGCCCCTCGCGGGTGAAGTAGGACACCGAGAGACCCGAGACCTCCAGCACGTTCATCGCTGGCGCAGCCTCGGGTTCAGGATCTCCTCGAGCGCGTTCCCGCACATCGTGAACGCGAGCACGACGAGCACGATGCAGGCGCCGGGGAAACCGATCCACCACCAGGCGCCGATCGTCGGCGCTCCGGCGGCGAACGCGAGCTCCAGGGTCGCGCCCCACGAGACCCGGAGCGGATCGCCGAGGCCGATGAACGACAGCGCCGATTCCGCCAGGATCGCCGCCGCGATCGAGAGGATCGTGTTCGCGAAGATCACCGGGAACAGGTTCGGGAGCACGTGCTTCAGGATCAGTTGCGGGTCGCGGGCACCCAGCCCGCGTGCCCGCTCGACGTAGGCGCGCTCTCTGACCGACAGCGCCTGGCTCCGCACGATCCGAGCGGTCCAAGGCCACGAGGTGAGACCGATCACCATCACGATGATGAACATCGACTGCCCGAGGATCGCGGCGAGCACGATCGCGAGCGGAAGCCCGGGCAGCACCAGGAACCAGTCGGTGAAGCGCATCAACGCCGCGTCCCACCGCCCACCACGGAACCCGGCGACGATGCCGACCGCCGCGCCCACGACCATCGAAACGGCGGCGGCGAGCAGGCCGATCGCCAGCGACACCCGCGAACCCCACACGATGAGGGCGAGCACGGAACGTCCGGCGTCGTCGGTGCCCATCGGGTAGGCCAACGACGGTCCCTCGAGGATCGGTCCCGTGGCCTTCGTGACGTCGAGCTGGTCGCTGCTGACGCGCACCGGCGCGAGCAGGGCGACCAGCACGAACACGACGAGGATCGCCAGGCCGGCGATGCCCATGACGCTGCGTCGGTAGGTG
>Ga0075310_1000093_pt1 | contig 14267 bp, 13 predicted proteins | sample MayberryNE_Catta_2_FD_120088 | JGI IMG/M metagenome (GOLD analysis project Ga0075310, IMG submission 120088) | Natural and restored wetland microbial communities from the San Francisco Bay, California, USA, that impact long-term carbon... | ecosystem: Environmental > Terrestrial > Soil >... | reverse complement strand
CGGAATCCTGAAAGGTGCACCGAACCCGGATATTGCCAGAGCCTTCCTCCGCTTCGTGATGTCCGAGGAAGGTCAAAAGCTCTGGCTGTTGGTGGAGAAATCAGCGGACGGGCCGCAGCGTTTTCAGCTTAATCGTTTCAGCGTGCTGCCGTCCTTGTATGAACTTCCGCCGCAGAGCACTGCGGTAAAGCTCAATCCATTCTCCTGGGAGTCGAACTTCGCTTTTGATCCGCAACTGAGCGCTGATCGTTGGTCGATCGTCAATGATCTCATCGGTGCTTTGGTGATCGACCAGAAGCATCTCCTTACGCGATCGTGGAAAGAAGCCTTGGCCGCCCATTCGAGTGAACAAGAATTAAATCGGCTGGCGGCGATGCCCATCTCTGCGGATGAGGCTTTGGCGCTGGCAAAAACGAAGTGGAAAGATCCCGCCTTTCGCAATCAAAAGCTCAACGAGTGGGTGCACTTCGCTCGGAGCAAGTATCTGTTGGGCATCAAGCCGCCCCTAATCCGCTCCGAATGGTATAGCCTGATTGCCTTTGTTTTTCTCTCGCTCGGCCTGGTAGTGTACGGTTGGAAAAAACGCAGTTGAACCCCGGGGCATGATCTCATGACCGTCAGTGTGAAATTCGAGTCCGTCACCAAGATCCTTGGCCAATCCAAAGCGGTCGACAATTTGACTCTGAACATCGGTGGCGGGGAGCTATTCTTTCTTTTGGGGCCGTCCGGATGCGGCAAAACCACGGCGCTCCGTTTGGTCGCGGGGTTTTACAGCCCCGACGAGGGCCGAATTCTTTTTAACGACAAAGATCAAAGTCGGGTAGCGCCGCACAAACGCAATACCGGAATGGTTTTTCAAAACTATGCCCTATGGCCGCATATGAACGTCTGGGATAACGTCGCCTACGGACTCAAAATGCGCCGTGTCTCAGAGGGCGAGAAAAAGAAACGGGTCAGGCACGCCCTTGAAATTGTCCATATGCAGGCCTACGCCGAGCGGATGCCGAACCAACTCTCGGGTGGCCAGCAACAGCGAATCGCCCTCGCTCGGGCTTTGGTCATCGAACCCGACGTGGTCTTACTGGATGAGCCGTTGTCGAATCTCGATGCCAAGCTGCGAATCGAGATGCGCACGCAGATCAAAGACATCCACCGTAAGATCGGACGCACGATGATCTACGTCACCCACGACCAAGCGGAAGCGTTATCGATGGCCGATCGTATTGCGGTCATGCGCCGGGGACGGCTCGTGCAGGCGGGAACACCTCACGAGCTCTACACGCGGCCCGAATCGGCATTTGTCGCCGAGTTCATCGGTGGCACTAATTTGATACGCGGGACGTTGGAAGAGATCGGAGAACTTTTGACAGTTAGAACTGAAGCCGGCCTTGTCTATGCAAAAAACGGCGTGAAAGGAATCGCCCGCGGCGCTTCGGTTTTTTGCTCGGTACGGCCGGAGTCTCTGCGACTGACTTCCGCCGTGAAATCCAGCGGACAACCACCAAGCGGTGCCAACAACGAGCTGCTCGCCGAGGTGCAAAGCATTATGTATCTCGGCGACAACGAACAATATTCTTTGCGCCTCGCGGACAACGCCATGGTGCGGGCCGTGGAATATAACCAGCCATCGAGGAAAGCTCAGGTGGGCGAGCGATTGACGCTTCAGTTCGATACCCATGCCGTGGTCGTGTTGCCCGAGGAGGAGTTGGGTGACTAACTGGCTGCGCCGCTACGATTTGAATGCCGCCAACGCTGCGGTGCTTCTCTTTCTTTGGTTATTCTTCATCGTTTTCATGCTCTACCCTCTCGCTTACGTTTTCTCCAATGCTTTTTTCACGGACAGCGGGTTTACGCTGGTTTTCATGAAGCTGATGTTTTCCAGCCCGAACAATACCATTATCCTGGCCAACAGCGTCAATTTGGGATTGGCTGTGACGCTTTTGACGACCGTGCTCAGTCTTCCGCTGGCTTTTCTTCTCGTGCGCTACAATTTTCGCGGCAAGGGCTTATTGAACGGTCTGATTTTGATTCCCATGGTGCTCCCGCCCTTTGTCGGAGCTATCGGCATGCGTCAATTGCTGGCGCGTTTCGGATCGGTCAATCTGTTGCTGCTCGAGATGGGCGTGATTAGCCAGCCCATCGACTGGCTCGGCGGTGGAAGTTTTTGGGGCGTAGTCATTCTCGAGGCGCTACATCTCTACCCGATCATGTATTTGAATTTGGCCGCAGCCTTGGCGAACGTCGACCCCAGTCTCGAGGAAGCGGCTAAAAACATGGGGGCAAATAGCTTCAGGCTTTTTAGTACGGTGACGTTTCCTTTGATGCTGCCCGGTTATTTTGCCGGAGCGATCATCGTCTTCATTTGGGCGTTCACCGACCTCGGCACGCCGCTGGTTTTCGAGTATCGCGAAGTCATTGCCGTGCAGATCTTCAACATGGTTACCGACCTGCACCAAAATCCCATGGGTTACGCTTTCGTCGTGGCCGTCATCGCGCTGACGCTTTTTTTCTTTTATCTGTCCAAGCGCATTCTCGGTGGAGGGCGTTACGAGATGCTCGGGCGCGGCCATGTCAGTTCGGCCGCCCGCCCGGCTTCGCCAACCATGACCGTCATCGCTTACGCGGTTGTCCTCGGCATATCGGCGCTCGCCCTCATACCGCATTTGGGCGTTTTGTTGACGTCAATCACCCAGCGTTGGTTTTTAACTGTGCTGCCCACTGACTATACTTTTCAGTTCTATAAAGATGTGTTCAGTCACGATCTTGCGCTGCTCAGTATCAAGAACAGTCTACTGCTCAGCAGCCTGAGCACGATCATCGACGTGGTTCTCGGGGTGACCATCGCTTACCTTCTGGCGCGCAAGCGGGTGCCCGGTCGCAGTGTTCTGGATGCTCTTGCCATGCTTCCACTGGCGCTTCCCGGTCTGGTCTTGGCTTTTGGCTACGTGGCAGCGTTTTCGGCAACACCGCTCGACGCCCGTATCAATCCAGTTCCGCTGCTGGTTATCGCTTATGCAGTTCGCCGCCTGCCTTATATGGTACGCGCGGCCTACGCCGGCTTTCAACAAACCAGTGTCGCGCTCGAGGAAGCAGCCATCAATCTGGGCGCCACCCCGATGAAAGCTCTCTTTCAAATCACGATGCCGCTGGTATTCGCGAATCTGATCGCGGGCGCGGTGTTGGCGTTTTCCTTCGCAATGCTCGAAGTGAGCGATAGCCTGATCCTGGCTTCGAAAGAATCTTATTACCCGATCACCAAGGCCATCTATGCCCTTTTGGGACGCATCGCGGACGGCCCGTATATCGCGAGCGCGATGGGCATGCTGGGTTTGCTTCTATTAGCTGCGAGCCTGTTCATCGCCGGACGATTTTTTGGCCGCCGCATGGGAGAGCTTTTCCGTGCGTGACAGCGCCTAAGACCATGGCTGGCACGAAGCGCGCCGTGATTTTGATCCGGCGCGCCTGAAATGCCGTCCATCCTGCAACGGGTTCGCTCTGCTCGTCTTTTCTCCAGCAATAGGGCGAACCCCCGGTTGGCGTGCATCACTCTCTTTTCATTCCTTTTATTTTGGAATACGTTTCCTCAAGATTGGATCCGTCACGGCCATAAATCGCATTGGAGATAACCGTCGAGCAAACCGATGCCGCAAAATATCCTTATCGTCGATGATGAGCCGCTCAACCTCGATTTGCTCGAGCAGGAGCTTGCGGATCTGGGTTACGCGGTTGATAAAGCCGACGGCGGCAAACCTGCGCTGGAAAGACTTTCCGCCAAACCGGCGGATCTTGTTCTCCTCGATTATCAAATGCCCGGCATGAACGGCATCGAGGTGATGAGCGAGATCAAGAAGACCAGTCCCGCGCTACCCGTCATCATCATTACGGCTTACGGCACCATCGAACGAGCCGTCGAGGCGATCAAGAGCGGCGCCGATGATTTTATTACCAAGCCGTTCGATCCCGATCACCTCGCGGTGGTGGTCAAGAAAGCCCTGGAGCGCGCCCGGCTACAAACCGAGGTAGAGCTGCTCAGCCGGGAACTCGCCGGCCGCTACCATTTGATCTCGGGCAAGAGCGCTGCGATGGCACGCGTGATCGACGACGCCAAAAAGGCGGCGCGCAGCAAGACCACGGTCCTTTTGCTCGGCGAAAGCGGTACGGGGAAAGAGCTTTTCGCTCGTTCAATCCACGAGTGGAGTGACCGGTCATCGCGGCCGTTTGTCGCCATCAACTGCGTCGGCCTTTCCAAAGAACTCCTCGAAAGCGAGCTTTTCGGTCACGAGCGCGGCGCTTTTACCGGAGCCTATCAGACCAAGAAGGGCAAGATGGAAGCGGCCGACGGCGGCACCGTGTTCCTCGATGAAGTCGGCGATGTATCAGCCGAGCTGCAAACCAAGCTGCTGCGCTTTCTACAAGAGCGCGAGTTTGAACGCGTCGGCGGAACGCAGCCGATCCAAGTCGACGTCAGAATTATTGCGGCGACCAACAAAGATATCGAAGAGGCGGTGCAGCGCGGCTCGTTTCGCGAAGATTTGTATTATCGCCTGAACGTCATTGCGATCACCTTACCGTCCTTGCGCGATCGGAAAGAAGATATTCCCGATCTGGCCGATTACTTCTTGCGGCGCTTCGCTGCCGAGACCAAAAAATCGTTCACCGGTTTTACCGACGAGGCGATGGATTGGTTGGGCGCTTATTCTTGGCCAGGGAATGTTCGCGAGCTGGCCAACGTCGTCGAGCGCGGCGTCGTCTTGGGCAACGGCCCCGCCTTTGCCGTGGATCATTTGCCGTTGCGAGTTACCGGCCACCGCGCTGAGGCGCCACAGAGTGGGCAACAATTCCATGAAGCCGTGAATAGCCACCGCCGCGCTTTGCTCGTCGAAGCGCTCGCGCGCGCCCAAGGCAATCGCGCCGCAGCCGCAAAGGCGCTGGGGCTGCACCGCACTCACCTGCTGAAATTAATGAAGGCGCTCGACATTAACTAACGATCTCCAACATTAGGTTTGAATCTCCTCGGAAAACCCTGGAAAAGGACTCGCCGTCCCCTGCTTTGACGTTTGCCGGAGATGAATTGAGCTGATCGCAGCGGCAGACCTGCTCTTTACCAAAGTACTTCCGAATAAAACGCCCTGTTGATGACGATCATTGCGACTTCGTTGTTGTTACATCCGATGCTCGGATGATTTGAGCGACATACGTCGTGGCAGTTTTACGAAAAATTATTTCTAGAATGATATTTTTTTCTTGACATACCAGCAGTTGTGCCTTAATCTTCGAATCACCTACAAAATATGGGAGGGTTTTTGGTACGAAATTTGTCTCCGCCTGAGTCACGTTTTAACTCTCATCAAAACAGAACGCCCACCCTCGGAATCCTAAAAGGAGGTGCCTATGGCTGCTAAGAAAAAAGCCAAGAAGAAAGCCAAAAAGAAAAAAAAGTAAGCCCTAATTTGTGAGGTGGTTGTGGTGGTGTAAACCCTCCTTTCTCTCAGGCGACAAGGTAACCGTTCTGGTTGCCTACATGCACAAAGCCCTCCGGTAGCAGAATCGGAGGGCCTTGTGTTTTTAGCTCCCTTTAAATCGGCCAAATAGTTTTCTGACGATTGCCGGGACGTGACCGGCGGACGCATTTGCCACCGAAATCTTGTGCGTCGGCTCTCGCGTTAGCAGGCCTGCCAGTATTGCGTCTGTTGAGCCTGTTAGTTAAAGTGCAGGCAATGAAGATTCGGTTGATTCTGCGAGTTATTTTGCTCGCTTTTACCGCTTTTTTGCTGGTGCTCGGCCGAGCTCCGGTTTGGAGCCAGTCGAAAGTCAATTACAAGGCGGTGCCGATTCTCCAGCCGATGAAAGACGTCGCGCCGACGCCGGATTTTAGCTTGAGCACGCCCGACGGACAAAAGATTTCACTCAAGGACTTTCGCGGCAAAGTTGTTCTGCTGAATTTCTGGGCAAGCTGGTGCGTTCCATGCCGCGAAGAGATGCCCGCCATGGAAAAGCTCTATCAAGAGTACAAGCAAAAAAATTTCGTCGTCCTCGCCGTCGCCGTCAAAGATCGCAAACAAGACGCCGTCGATTTCGTCAAGGAGCTCAAGCTGACCTACCCAATTGCATTGGATCCGAGCGCCCAGGTCGGCAACGTTTACGGTGCCTGGGGACTGCCGGCGACCTATTTAATTGGCCCTAAGGGTGAAGGCCTGGCACGCGGTTGGGGACCCGCAGATTGGTACAATCAGCCCGCGCGCAAGCTGATCCAAGACTTGGTCGACGGCAAACGATGACCGACGTCAACGTATTCGTCGCTTTCGCCGCGGGTGTTTTTTCGTTCCTCTCTCCCTGTGTTCTGCCCTTGATTCCATCTTATCTTTCTTTCGTCTCGGGCGTATCTCTCGAGGAAATGCGCAGCGAGCAAGCATGCTCGCAGGTGCGCTGGCGCGTGGTTTTCAACTCGGTTGCGTTTATTATCGGCTTTTCTTTGGTGTTCATCTCGCTCGGGGCGTCGGCGAGTTTTCTCGGCGGGCTTTTTTTAGGCTATCGCAATATCATCCGCATTGCCGGCGGTGTTTTTATCGTGCTCGTCGGTCTGTATCTCGTCGGAGTTTTCAAAATCGCCGCGCTAGACCGCTATCTGCAATTCAACCTCAAGGATAAGCCGGCGGGCTATCTCGGCTCAATCTTGGTCGGGATTACCTTTGCGGTGGCATGGACTCCCTGCGTGGGGCCGATCCTCGGCGCGACCTTGGCGCTTGCCAGCACGGCGGGAGAAGTCCATCGCGGCACGCTCCTGTTGACCAGCTACGCCGCCGGGCTGGGCTTGCCTTTTTTCTTGAGCGCCCTGGCGATTAATTCTTTCTTCCAGTTTTCACAGCAGCTGCGCCGCTACCTGCCAATCGTCCACATCGTGGGCGGGATGCTCTTGATCATCGTCGGTGTCTTATTGATCACCGACTATATGACCATGCTCAACGCCTACGCGCTCCGTTTTACCCCGCAGTGGTTGCTCGAACGCCTTTAACGGGCTTTCGCTTGTTTGACCACCTTAGGGCTAAATGTTAATTTTTTAAGACTTTTCTGACGGCGCTGCCACCCCTGAGCGCACCCAGCTTCAGCATCCCGACGGAGCAACGATGGAAGAACATATTCGCGAGATCCTAAAGGCCATGGGCGAAGATCCCGATCGTGAGGGGCTTTTGAAAACCCCGCGACGCGTCGCCCAGGCTTTTACCTTCTTGACCCGCGGTTATGAAATGGATCCGGCCAAGGTGATCAATGACGCGTTATTTACGGAAGATTACCAGGAAATGATCGTGCAGAAGGACATCGACTTCTACTCTCTTTGCGAGCACCACTTGCTGCCGTTTTTCGGCAAGGCACACGTCGCCTACATACCGCATCACAAAATCGTCGGCATCTCCAAGCTCGCCCGTCTGGTCGATGTTTACGCGCGGCGCTTGCAAGTCCAAGAGCGCATGACCAATCAGATCGCCACCATCATCATGGACAAGCTCGACGCGCTCGGCGTCGCCGTGGTGATCGAAGCCGAGCATCTATGCATGCGCATGCGCGGCGTCGAGAAGCAAAACTCATATGTGATCACCAGCAGTTTGCTTGGCGCCTTTCGCACGCGCCAGGACACCCGCAGTGAATTTATGAACCTGATCCGCCAGAAGGCTTAACTGAGGACCGGATGGAAATACGATTTCGCGACACGAGCGCGGAGCGCATCAAAACCGGTTTACTGGTTATTCCGGTGCACGAAAAAAGACTGGATGGCCCGGAGATTCGCGCCTTGGACCGCCGGCTCAACGGTCATCTGCGCGCGCGCATTCACAAGAGCAAATTTATCGGCGCCGAGGGCACGACCTTGCTCTATACCACGGCGGGACTCTTGCCCGCGGCTCAGCTGCTGCTGGTCGGTACCGGCGGCGAGGCGGAGATCGCCACCGATGCTTGGCGAAAAACCGGAGCGCGAGCGCGCCGCGAGGCCGTCGCCATCGGCGCCGACGAAGTTGCGCTGTTGTTTGCGCCAGGAAAAAATCCCGACAGCGCCGCCGCGGCGGTCGTCGAGGGCGCGTTACTCGCTGCTTACCAATTCAACAAATATCGTCTCAATGCCAAGCCTGCTGCTGAAGTAAAACTCCTCACGTTGTTCAGCCCGGGATTGAGATACAACGGTGCGTTGCGGCGTGCCGTTGAACGCGCGCAAGCCACCGTAGCCGGTGTTTCCCTGGCGCGGGATCTGATCAATGAGCCGCCGTCGGTGGCCACGGCGAGCTTTTTGGGAGCGCAGGCGGCGCGCCACTGTCGCGGCCGGGGGTTGAGCGTCGAGGTCTGGGGCAAAAGGAAAATCGAGGCGATGAAATTGGCTGGGCTCTTGGCCGTCAATCGGGGCAGCCACGAGGAGCCGCGGTTTATCAGAATTCGCTATAAACCCGTTGGCAAGCCGAAGAAGAAAGTCGCGCTTATCGGTAAAGGCATCACCTTCGATTCCGGCGGTTTATCGCTGAAGCCGTCAAAGGCAATGGAGACCATGAAGCTCGACATGGCCGGCGCGGCCGCCGTGATCGCGGCGATGAGTTGTTTGCCCAAGCTCGGCCTTGACATCGAAGTCACCGGCTACGTGCCGACCACGGACAATCTGCCGGGACACAACGCACAGAAACCCGGCGATGTCATCCGCTACTTAAATGGCAAGACCATTGAGGTGCTCAACACCGACGCCGAAGGCCGGCTGATCCTCGCCGACGCGCTCGCGCTCGCTGCCGAGCAAAAACCCGATTATATGATCAATCTGGCGACGCTCACCGGTGCCTGCATGGTCGCTTTGGGCACCCAGGTTGCGGGGGTTTTCAGCAACCATCCGCCGCTCGTCGAAGCGCTCCTGCGATCCGGCGGCGAAACCGGCGAGAAACTCTGGCAGCTGCCGCTGGTCAAAGAATACAAGGAAACGATCAAGAGCAGCGTCGCCGACATGAAGAACATCGGAGGTGCGCACGGCGGCGCCATCATCGCCGCGCTGATCTTGCAGGAATTCGTCGGGGAAGTGCCGTGGGCCCATCTCGATATCGCCGGACCGGCGTTCGCCGAAAACGACAATCTGTTCGGTCAGAAAGGCGGCACCGGTTTCGGCGTGCGCACCTTGATAAATTTTCTTTCGAGTTTGTAAGGAGGAGAAGATGGGTAAGATCACCGAGGTAGGAGACAGTAATTTCGAAGCGGAAGTACTAAAATCGACGGTGCCGGTGCTGGTCGACTTTTGGGCGCCGTGGTGCGGCCCATGCAAATCGATCGCGCCGATCGTCGAAGAACTCGCGGTCGAATACGAGGGCAAGCTCAAAGTCACCAAGCTCAACGTCGATGACCATCCGGCGACGGCGTCGCGCTACGGCATCCGGGGCATTCCCAATCTGATCATTCTCAAAGCCGGCGCGGTTCAAGAGCAAATCGTCGGCGCGGTGCCGAAAGCGAAATTGGTGAGTGCGATCGAAAAGGCGTTGCAGTAAGTCAAGATAATGGAATATTGGAGTGGTGGAGTATTGGGTGAGCGGAACGAGTCTTCATTCTTGCATTCCATTATTCCAATACTCCAACACTCCATGCCTCCATCTTCTCAGAAGATATACCGGCGCATGCTAACGTTCATGATCACGCCAATCGCGAACATCATGGAAGCAAGCGCCGAGCCGCCGTAGCTGACCATCGGCAGCGGGACGCCGACCACCGGCATGACGCCGGCGACCATGGCAACGTTGATGACGACATGCCAGAAGACGATGGCGATCATGCCGAATACGAGCAGTGCGCCAAACCGGTCTTTGACTCGTTGCACGAGGCCCAGGCAGTAGACGATCATGCCAAAATAAAGTAGCAGCAAGATCGCGCACCCGACAAAACCCCATTCTTCGGAAAAAACCGCGAAAATAAAATCCGTGTGCTGTGCCGGCAGGAAGTCGAGCCGGTTTTGCGAGCCGTGCAAAAATCCTTTACCGAATAAGCGGCCCGAGCCGATGGCAATTTGCGATTGGATAACGTGATAGCCGGCCCCGAGTGGATCGCGATTGGGATCGAGAAAAGTGAGGATGCGCCCCTGTTGATAGGGACGAAGAAAGTGCCAGAAGATCGGCAGAAAAGCTAAACCCGCGGCGACTAGCAAAGCGAAGGAACGAAGCCGCAATCCGCCCATCAAGATCATGCTGATGAAGACAACCCCGAGAATGATCGCCGTGCCCAGGTCGGGCTGCAAGAGGGTCAAAATCACCAGCGGCGCAACTATTACAAACGGCACCCAGAGATCGCGCAAGTAATAGCCGCGTGACGGCTCATCGGACTGAAAATACTTGGCCATCACGAGCACGATGGCGATTTTCGCAGGTTCCGACGGCTGCAGTCGAAAAAAACCCAAATGAATCCAGCGCTGCGAGCCGCCGCCCGAGTGGCCAAAGATCATGACCAAAATCAGCAGCACCAGCATGATGGCGTAAAAAGGGTAAGCGAGACGATCGATGTAGTGGTAGTCAAAACTCATCGCCATAAACATGGCGACCAGACCAAGTCCAAACCAGGTGAGTTGCCGCGCCGGCAAAGCGCCGGCGTGTCCTGTATCCAAATCGAAGTTGGCGCTATAGATGGTCATCACGCCGACGGCGACGAACACCAACGCGAGCAAAAACAACGTCCAGTCAAAATGCGAGATCAGCCGGCGATCAATTTGCACGAATGACTCCATCGGCTTGCACTTGCTGTTTGTTGTCAGCGGCGGGATGCGTTTGCTGCTCGATGAACTTTTCGAAAACTTTTTTTGCCATCGGCGCGGCGGCCGAGCCGCCATGGCCACCATGCTCCACCAGGACCGCGATCGCGACCTGGGGCTTATCGACCGGCGCGTAGGAAACGAACCAGGCGTGGTCGCGGTTGAAGTAACTCAACTGTTCGCTCTTGAGATAGGCGCCCTTCATTTCGATGACCTGCGCGGTGCCCGTCTTGCCGGCGACTTGGATCGCCGGCGATCTCGCTGCGCCGCCGGTGCCGCCGGGCCCGTGTACGACGTCGGCCAGCGCTTTGTGAACGCGGCTTAGCGTCTCCGGTTTCATCTTGATCTGCCGGATCAGCTCGGGTCTGTACTCGCGCACCGTCGCGCCATCGACCGATTCGACTTTGCTCACGAGATAGGGCTTATAGAGCTTTCCGCCATTGGCCACGGCGGCCATCATGTTGGCGAGCTGCAGCGGCGTCACGGTCACGTAGCCTTGGCCGATCGCAACGGATATCGTTTCACCCGGGAACCAAGGTTGGCGGAATCTTTTACGCTTCCATTCCGTGTCGGGAATAATGCCGTTTCTTTCGCCGTCCAAGGCAATGCCGGTCTTCTCACCTAAGCCGAAGGCGCGCGACCATTTGGCGATTCGATCAACGCCCAGCTTAGGCCCCAGCTGATAAAAGTAAGTGTCACAGGACTCGACGATTGCCCGGTGCAGGTTGACGGCGCCGTGACCGCCTTTTTTCCAGTCGCGAAAATTGCGGTTGCCGAACGGGAAAAAACCCGGATCGTGAATTTGAGCATCGGGGTTGACGACTCCTTCTTCGAGCGCCGCGATGGCCATGATGATTTTAAAAGTCGAGCCCGGCGGATATTGCCCCTGGATCGCGCGATTGCTGAGCGGGCGCAGCCGGTCTTTGATCAGTTCGCTCCATTCTTCGCTCTTGATGCCGCGCGCGAAAACATTCGGATCGAACGCCGGCGTGCTGGCTAGAGCGAGGATTGCGCCGCTGTTGACATCGAGCGCGACGATGGTCCCTTGTTTGCCGTCGAGCGCCTCATACGCGGCTTCTTGCAGCTGGCGGTTCAAGGTGAGATGAATGGTGTCACCTGGGATATCCGTCACCTCGTGAAGCACGCGGACGCGCCGCCCGAGCGCGTCGACCTCGACCTGTTGGCCGCCGCTCTGGCCGCGTAGCAGCTCTTCCCAGCGGCGCTCCAAACCATACTGGCCGATCTCATCGCCGAGCACGTAGCCCTGATCCTTGAGTAGTTGCAACTGTTTTTGATTGATTTCGCCCAGGTATCCGAGGACATGCGCCGCCATCGGTCCATCGGCGTAACTGCGCCGCGGCCGAGCGCGCAAGCTGACGCCGGGCAAATCGATCTGGTGCGTTTCCACCGCGACGACCGTCGACCAGTCGACATCCCGCCCCAACACCATCTCGTCGAACGCCGCGCGAATTTTGCCCTCTTCAAAGGTTTTTAGCAGTTCATTTTCGTCGCGTTTCAGGTAGCCCGCCAACAAGCGCAGTGTGTTTTCGGGATGCTGAGAATCTTCAGGTACAAAAATGAGATCGAAAGAAGGCCGGCTATCGACGAGTAGCTGGCCCTCGCGGTCGAAGATCATGCCGCGAGTACCCGCGAGTCGCTTGATGCGCACGCGATTGTTCTCGGATAAATACGTATAACGGTCACCGGAAAGAATTTGCAAAAAAATTAACCGGCTGAAGAGACCGAGAAAAGCGAAAGCAAGAATCACGTAGAGCAGGCGCGCCCGCCGGCGCAGTTCCGGCGCGCCATCTTGTTTACTGATCTCCGCCAGTGCAACCATCGTCGTTATGCGACCGCTCCGAATTTGTTGAAATAGTTCTCACCGCGCCGCAACAGCGAAAAAACAACCGGCGCCAGCGCGGCCGCCACCAGAGCTTCCATGACTATATACTTAACCGCGCCCAGCCAAAAACCCTCCATGCTGAGGAAAATGACCCAGACCAAGACCATAGCGACGCCTTTAACCACGGCGGCACATAACACGATCAACGAGCTGACCACGGGATGATGCAGCCAGATCGAGCGCGAACTGAAGTAGACCGCTAGAAAAACCAACGTCATGGCGAAGGCATTGAACCCGAGTAAGCGGCTCGATACGACGTCGACCGAATAACCTAAGACGAAGGAGCCGAGCGCGGCCCCTACCGTCGGATGATGGAGTCCCAGATAAACACACAGCACCAAGATCAGGTCCGGCACGATCGGACCGAGCGGCAACAAAGAAAAGAAAGTCGATTGCAGCAAGATGAGAAAGAGCCCGATCAGAAAATAGAGCAAGAAAAGCCTCATGGGAGGACGCGGTTCTCAAAGTCGATTTTATTCCGCTCGCTCGGCGGCGACAACCAGAACCTCTTCGACGCGCGCGGACTGGACCGCCGGCAGCACTTCGATCGATTGAAACAGGCCAATGTGCTGCTTGCTTACTTTGATTACCGTACCGACCATCATGCCTTTGGGAAATACCCCATCGGTGCCCGAAGTGATCAGCCGGTCGCCTTCCTGAATGTCTTCGCTCCGTTTGACATACTTGAGCAAGACGCCGTTCTCCAAAGAACCCGAGACGATGCCGCGCGAGCGCGTCCGTTGTACCAGCACGTCGATGCCGCTGTTGGCATCGGTTAACAATAGGACCTTCGCTGTCCGTGCCGTTACGGCGACGACCTGGCCGACGACACCGAGCGGCGTGACCACCGCCATGCCCTTGCGGACGCCGTCGGAAATGCCTTTGTCGAGCACGCAGCTTTTGAACCAGCTGGTGGCGCTGTTGGCAATGATCGAGGCGGTAATCGGGGTGCCGGACAATTGGCTGCGCAAATCGAGCAACTGCTTGAGCCGGTTGTTGCTGGCCTGGGCTTCCAGGAGTTTCTGTCTTTCAATCTCGAGATTCTGAATACGTTGGCGCAGCCTCTCGTTTTCTGCGCGGAAGCCGGCCAGCGTATCGTAGTTCTCCCGCAGTCCAGTCAACCAATGGACAGTGCCCTGCGCGGCGATTTGCAGTGGCCGCATGATCCACATCAGCACTGCGCCCAGCGGCTCGTTTTGGAGCTGGCCGCGCGCGCCGGCGGTCATGATGTAGACCGACAGGAGAAGGCAAAAAAAACAACTTAGCGGAACTTGATTCTTACGCAGAAAAACGAGCATGGAAGGCTCGATGGCTTCCAGCTATCAGGCTGGAGCCGAGGCGCATCGAAAGTTCGTTAGCACAATGCTAATGAACCGCCACCTCTCTGAGAAGCGCGATCTCGTCCAACGCTTTGCCCGCCCCCATGACAACGGCGGTCAGCGGATCGTCAGCCATCATCACCGGCAGTCCTGTTTCTTCGCGCAGTAGGATGTCTAAATTTCTCAGCAGCGCGCCGCCACCCGCCAGAACGATGCCGCGGTCAACGATGTCGGAGGCGAGCTCAGGCGGAGTGCGCTCGAGTGATAGGCGCACCGCCTCGACGATCTGATTGATCGG
>Ga0075310_1000087_pt1 | contig 14772 bp, 9 predicted proteins | sample MayberryNE_Catta_2_FD_120088 | JGI IMG/M metagenome (GOLD analysis project Ga0075310, IMG submission 120088) | Natural and restored wetland microbial communities from the San Francisco Bay, California, USA, that impact long-term carbon... | ecosystem: Environmental > Terrestrial > Soil > Wetlands... | reverse complement strand
CGTCTGTTTGAGATGGTCGACCAGCTGTGCTGCCAGCTCCCGATACGACAACGAGCGATTGCCCGCATCAGGCACGCGCCGCCATGATCCGACGTGCATCTCATAGATCGAGATCGGCTTGCCTAAACTGTTGCGCTCGCGTCGCTGCGCCATCCAGTTCTGATCGCGCCATGAATAGTCGAGGTCCCATACGATGGAGGCCGTTTTCGGCGGGATTTCGTTGAAGATCGAAAAGGGATCCGCTTTTTCGGCGCGGTAACCCATGAAGCGCGAGCGCACGAAGTACTTATAGAGCGTGCCCTTGCCGACTTCAGGGATGAAGCCTTCCCAAATCCCGGAATTGGCCCGGCGACCGAGTGGATGGCTTTCTTTATTCCAGTCATTGAAATTGCCGGCAACCGACACCGCCTCGGCGTTTGGCGCCCATACTGCAAAATAGGTCCCCTCGCGGCCGTCAACCTTGGCGTGACGAGCGCCCATTTTGCCATACAGTCGCACGTGCGTGCCTTCATTGAACAAAAAAAGATCGTCGTCAGTGATGAAGCTTTCCGTCGCCGATACCAGCGATTGATTTTCACCGCGCCGTGACTTGATACCGATAGCGGCCCGGGGCTTTTCATTGCTCATTCGCAGTCACCTTTCCGGTGCAGAGGTCGTTGGTTCACGTAGGTTCACGGAAGATTATGGGTATCTCCAATCGAGGCGTCAATAAAATGACAGATTACGCGTTTGTTGTCATGCAGGCGTGAACGCGAGGAATGGTTTCGTCGGTGAAGATCGCGCCATACTTGAATTACCTCTACGTGCACAGTTGCCTCTCCGTCCGCGCCCACGTGTTTCGGCCTAAAAATTTATAATAATGGAATTTCGTTGTAAGAAAATAGCGTATGACGATTTTGCCGTGATGGCGTTCGTTCAGGATTCCGCCTCGGCAGCGATGGCTGGACCGACTGTGCTCGGCGCCGGAATTTCCCCCGCCGCGGGCGGTATTAGCGGCAGCTGGATCGTGAAAGTGGTTCCCTCGCCAGGGCGGCTTTCGACTTCAATCTTGCCGCCGTGGCATTTGACGATGCGGTCGCAAATCGGCAGACCCAAGCCTAAGCCGCGTCTTTTCTTCGAGGTAAAAAACGGCTGGAAAATGCGCGGCAACACGTCGGCATCGATTCCGATGCCGGTGTCTGCCACCGTAATCGTAACCGCCTCGCCTCTAGCGGCTGCCGCGCCAATCGTCAGCGTGCCGCCATTCGGCATGGCGTCCACCGCATTCAAGCTCAAGTTGAGCAGGATCTGCTGCAGCTGCTGCGGATCGGCATACATTTGCGGTAATCGGTCGGCGATCCGTATGGCCGTCTCCACCTTATTTTTCGCGGCGTGCGGTTGAACCAGGCTCATGGTTTTCTGAATAATCTGCTCGACGTCAATCAGGATAAAATCGGCGTTCTTGGGCCGGCCGAACTCGAGCAGCTCATGGACCAGCTTCTCGCAGCGCCTCGCCTCTTCGGCGATGATCCGGACGTGCCGGCAATTCGGATCGGCCGGGTCCATGCTGTCCAATAACCCTTGCGCGAAGCCGAGAATGATACCGAGTGGATTGTTGAACTCATGGGCCATCGATGCCGTGAGCTCCCCGACGGCGACCAGACGTCCCGAAGCCAACAGCTGTTGTTCGAGTTGCTGCGCCTGATTGCGCAGATGCTCTTCGCTTTCGCGCAGCGCCGCTTCCGCGTTCATGCGCTCCACGAATTGGCCAATCTGGCCGCCAAGCGCCTGGACCATTTTCAGCACATCGCTTTCGGCAGGACGAATTGCAGTGCTAAAAAATTCGATGACCCCCAAAACCTCGTTGCGCATCATGATTGGAAAAGCAAAAGCCGCGTGAATATTGTCAGCCCTAGCAAATGAAAGCTGTAAGCTCGCGGCCTCTTCCACCACGTCGGCGATCCAGACGGATTGTTCATTTTGCCAAACCCGGCCGGGAAGCCCCATCCCACGGGCCAGCTCGGGCCGCTCTGCGCAAGCGGTAAATTGCTTCGCGGCGGTATGCCAGTTCTGCAGGCACGCCAGCATTGAGGTTTGCTTGTTGACGATCCAAAGAGTCCCCGCTTCCCAATCCAACCCTTCGCCGATCACTTCGAGAATTCTGGGCCATGCCGCTTCCGGAGTCTCCGACTCTGCCAGCACGAGCGTCACCGCATGTTCGGTCGATAGCCTGCGTTCCCATTGCCTGCGCTGGCTGACGTCGCGGTTGCATTCTAAAATCACGTGACCGCCCGCGCGATCATCGATCAGCTTGAATCGACTTTCCACGTCGATGTGCCGGCCGTCTTTGGTCTTCTGTCTGAGCTCGCCGCCCCACTCGCCCGCTTCGAGCAACAAAGCTTCGAAATCCGCCCAAGCGCGGGGAAACTCCGTAGCGAGCAATTCATGACTTAGCGAACCCACCGCCTCGTCGTGGGTATAGCCATAAAGCTGTTCAGCGCCGCGGTTCCAGTAAATAATCCGGCTATCGAGCCGCCTCGCGAAGATCGCCTCGTTGGCTAAATTCAGCAGATCGGCCTGGCGCTGCAAGTATTCTTCTTGTTCGCGCAAAGCATCCTCGACTCGATCGCGTTCATTTTCACGCTCGTGCAGCAAATGTCCGGCTCGCTCCATCTCGCGCGCCACATCGGCGAGCTCGAGGATCGGCGAAATTAGCGGAACAGAAACCGACTGGCCACGTCCGAGATCGTGCGCCGCGCCGGCCAGCTCGCCGATCGATCTGGAAGCCCGCCGCGCAAAGATCACAGCAACGCCGAGACCGATCAACAGCATCATCAGGCCGCCGCCGCCTACTGTGGCAAGCGAGCTATACAGTATGGCATTGATCTCGGAGCTCGGCACGATTAGCGCCACGAACCAGCCTGCGAGCTGTAAGCGACTGATCGCCGCGTAAGCGTCAGTGCCGTCTCGCCGGGTACCGTGCAGGAATTGCTCCCTCGCCAACACGTTTGCCGTGCGTAACAGAGGTCCGACGGGCGTGCCGATAAACTGCTTGGCGTCACGCGTGCGGCCAATGATGATATATTCCGAGTCAAACAACGTACCAATCCACTCGCGGGGCAGCTTTTGTCGGGTCAGGATATCGGTGAATACGCGGGGCTCAGGCGCGGCGGTGAGAATGTAAATAATCGTCTTCTCGCGCGTCACCGGCACGTGAACATGGATGCCGGTTTCGACTGAGTCCGGACCGGGAAATCCGCTGACCGCTGGCAAACGGGTTCTAAGTACATTCTCCAGGCTCACGCGCCCGATCGTGCTTGATGGCTCGACCGTCGGCTTGGCAATGTTCATGAGTGGCTTGCCTTGTGGATTGAACAGCGTGAGACTGTTCCAACTATTCTGCGTGCGCAGAATCCTCGCGGCCGCGGCGCGGAAGACGTTGACCGCGCCGACATCCAAAGGCTCCGAGGTGGCGAGGGCCTCGAGATTGGTGATGGAAGATTTGATTTCCTGATCGATGGCGAGGGCAAGGGCGCGAGCCGTGCTTTCAAGCCCGAGCCGGCGATTTTCCTGCTCCTGGCGTGCGAACAGGACCATCATGAACACAGCGAAAATCAGCAGCGGGCCAAGCGCGCCGAGGACCAATCTAATCAGATACGAATTGAGCGTTACCGGATAGGAAAACGAGTCGAAAAATTTGAGGCGTGAAACGGCCATTTCTTCATAGTACGTTAACGCGGCGCAACACGAACCCGTGTTAGAATAGCGATTTTAACGCTTCTGCTAATTCTTGCAGATCTACGGGTTTGGTCAAGTAGCGAAGCGCACCCTTGTCAAACGCTTGTTTGATCGAACTTACTGTCGGATAAGCGGTCATCATAAAGACTTTCAGCCTCGGCAAGCGCTGGGTCAATTCTTCCAGCAACGCCATCCCATCCCCAGCCCCGAGTCGGATGTCGAGCAAAGCGATGTCAAACACACGCCCGTCGAGAAGGCTTAAAGCTTGCTCGGCGCTCGCCGCCGTCGTGACCTGATATCCGCGTTGAGTGAGAAACCACTGGAGTAGCGTGAGAAAGTTTTCCTCGTCATCGACAACCAGGATAGAGGGGCGGGCGGGCGCCTCCGCAACGCGCCCAGCCGATTCGGCCGCCGGAGATGCCATTCGTTTCTGAGCGTTGCGTTGATCCATAACTTATTCACACTGCGCCGTCGCGACCTTTGCCCGCCGAGGCTCAACCCGCGTTGAGGCGGTCTCGGAACCCAATCTCTTGGCGCGATCCGAAGGTTGTCTCGGTTCTTCCTTTCAAAAACTTGATGTCACTTTCAGCCATGTCTATTATATCGTTGTCGCCTTCGCTTGGCCAAGACAAATCCGGTTGAGCACCGAAACTCTCTGGGCCAAATAGACGAACTTCCGCCGGTAATCTCTAAGAATGAGACCCGCACGGCAGTTAAGTCCGTCCACAGACTTGGTCTAGGTGTTTATGTCAGCAGAAATTGTACCAAACTGTTCAAGGTCAAAAGCACTGCTATTCCGTCAATTTCAACATTTGCGAGGATTGACGAGAAATGGGTTTGGAGGGAATTGACTTACGATCTAGGCGAATATCCTGACAAGTCGCTATGAGACGGGTGCACTTTTGTTTGCTAAACTAATAAGACGAAATGATGCGATCGGTGAAGCAGAGTCCACTTGGAGTAGCGGCTTTTATGAATTTTTCGGCCATGGGCGAAATTCTTGCCATCTGTGATCACACCGAGCGGACATTCAGCCCGCTGCCGCAACATCGGCTCCGTCGGTCCCCGTATGGACGGGCGGGTTCAACGCCAGTTGCTGTTTGAGCGTACGCTGGACGGTGAGAACTTTCGTGGCATACTCGAGCGGAATCCTTTGCCTCTCTCTGATTTTTTGCCTGATTCTCGTCGGACCCCAATTATAGGCCGTCAAGGCAAGCTTCAGATCGCCAAACATTTCGTGGAGGAACGCCAGGTAAGAGGTGCCGACTTGAATATTCATCAGCGGATCTTTCAGGCTTTGATGGCGCTGCGACGGCTCAATTTTGCCTTCGTGAATCATCGCCTTAACCACCGCCGGCTTAACTTGCATCAAACCTTGCGCGCCGCGCGGTGAGACAGCTTTATGATCGAATCGACTCTCGACTTGGATCACCGCCAGAACCAGAATCGGATCCAGCGCGTTTTTTTTACTTTCCTTGAGAATTCCGCGCGCCAAATCGGCCAGTGATGCGTCGTCTAAGCTCGGATCTTGCGACACGAGCCAGGATTCAATCTTTGCCGTCTGATTTTGTTTTGCCGCACTGTCCTCCAGCTCGCTCTCACCGATCAACTGCCTTGGGCTCGCCAGTAAGACAATCAACAAGGCCGCTGGAACGATGGTGGATAGCGCGCGGATGCGGCACTGAGAACTAAACGTAGTCATTCTGGCGGCTGTCCCGCGATTCGACCCGGTGAGGCGATGATCCATTGAGGCGTTTGGGCATCAATTCGTTCTCTTTTTCGCGCGCACTTTCGGTTTCCGGACCGACCTCATTTTCTAACACTTCGGCGAATTCCCGCTCGCTCAGCCAGAGTTTATCGCCTTCAATGCCGCCTCCGGGAAACAGCCGTTCAAACTTGACCAACCAATTATTTTGCCCGCGTTGTTCGAAGCCCAGGATTTCCGCGATCTCGCCGCCGCGCAACCAATGTTGTGGAACGATTCTCACCTGCATCCCGATCCCGAATTTTCTTCGGCGCTCCATACCTCACCTCCGCGTGATCTAAGTTGATCTATGGCAATGGCAATTGCCGTGCCGCCGAAAGAAATCGCCAATAATAAAAAGATTTTGATTGCAGGCGAGCCAGTAAACCGGGAGGGTTGCAGGAAATTTCCTGACTAAGGTGTCGGTCTTTCAGAAACGAGCAGGCATGGAAAATCGCCGAGTTTTGAGGGTTATCAGTCGATACATGCGCCGGGCCGAGCCGGCTTGGTGGGCACAGTTCGGGTCGCCTTTGCTTGACACTTCGTAAGAAAAAACGGCGGCGGCCCGCCGCATCTATCGGGCCGCCGGGATCGCGACCATTCCGCCGAGCTTACTAACCTCAGATAATGGCAACCACTTGTCCCTTCAGCTAGGTGCTCTTCTTTCCCGCCGTCTCGAATTGCTTATCCTTCATCTTTTGCATCAGGTCGTCGAACGATGATCGTGTGATCACGCGATTGAATTGTGAGCGATAGTTGTTCACTAGGCTGATATTCTCGATGACTACATCATAGATTTTCCAGTTGCCGTTTGCCTGCATGAGCTTGTAATTGACAGCGATCGGTTCGCCTTTTTTTGTGACGATTTTGGTGTCGACTTCGGCAAATTCCTTGTCCTGCTTTTCTCCGGCAACAACCACTTTTTCGCCGTTGTAACCTTCAAGGTTGGACATATAGGAGTTCTCCATCAGCTCGGTGAACAGCTTGACGAACTCACGCTGCTGGTCGGCGTTGAGGCGCTGCCACTGCGCGCCCAACGATCGCTTGGCCATCTCGGCAAAATCGAATTTAGAATAGACCACCTGTCGCAATTGATCCAAGCGCTGTTGTTTTTTCGATTCCGCTTGCAGCTGCGGGTCCTTGAGAATCGTCAAAACTTTTTCAATGGCGCCTTGAATTTGCAGAGCGGGATCGCCGGCGTGCACCGGAATAACCAACACAACCAGCAGTAGAATTGACGAGAAAGCCGGTAAAACCGTCGGCATACGCCCATGCCTTGTTTGATCAATCATGATCATGTGTTTCCTTTCCTGAATCGCAAATTGAACGCTCTATGTCGAGCTTGAGCAACCGATGTGCCAAAGGGTCACAACTTCTCAGTTACGCCGGGGTTTGTGTCATTGTGAATTCTTACGCCGCCCGAATGAGTCGTTTTCCATACACTCCCGGAGGGGTTTTTCCACCTCCCGCGGGGCTCATATGAAGTCGGCGAATGTAGACAGCCCGTTACTCTGGTTCGGCAGCCTCCGCATGAATTCGCGGTGGATTTGCAGCCCACTGGGCTGAAGGCGGCGGCTTGTTCCGGGCGCCGGAGTCGATGGTGCTCTGAGATGAGCTCTGGGGTTTGCATTCACCGAGTAATTTTCGCAATCGATCGATCAAGGGAGGAGGACTGTCTTCTTCCGGGATCTGAAATAAATGCAAGCGCCGGCTGGCGCCCCCAACACTGATGCGACTGGAGTACACCGAGAGCGGGATCGACAACAGCAAAGGGATCGCCACCGGCAAGAGCCAGAAAAACAACGCCGGATTGAACCACGCAATAGCGGCAATCCAAACGCTCGCAAACAAAGTAGCAACGCCATGGGCGCGCAACGCTTCGACCCACGTCGTACCGCTCGCAGTGCGCTGTTGCGCGTTCCATTTAATCGGCCTTCCCAGCAATGTCAGCAGAACAAACTTGCTGTGGAGCCACATGCGCAGCGGCGCCAGCAACGTGGATAAAATAATTTCCAAGACGATGCTGGTGGCGAGACACGCCACGCCCCCGAATCGTTTCGCCTGCCCGCGTTTCACGATCAAAAAGAAACTGAGCAGCTTGGGCAAAAACAGCAGTAGCGCCGTGGTACTGGCGAGCGCGATCGCCCACTCGGGATTCCAGCGCGGCCAGACCGGAAACAGACTCGGCTGCGATGAAAAATAATTCGGCGGTGACAAAGATTGATTGGCGAGCAGAATCGTATTGAGAATGAGAAAACCGGCCCAGATCAGCGCGGATGCATAGGCCATGACTCCCATGGCGAGAATGGCGCGATGGCCGGTCGTGAAACCGTCGCTGAGCAGCAGGCGCAAGTGTTGTAAATTACCCTGACACCAGCGCCGGTCGCGTTTGAGCTCGTCGAGGAGGTTCGGCGGCGATTCCTCGTAACTGCCCTGGGTGTTGAGCCCCAGCCAGACTTCTTGTCCGGCCCGCCCCATCAGCGCAGCTTCAACGAAGTCATGACTTAAAATCTCGCCGCCCAACGGCGCTTGGCCGGGCAGGCGAGCTAGCGCGCAATGTTGAACGAACGGTTCAATGCGGATGATTGCGTTATGGCCCCAATAGTAGCTCTCGCCGAGCTGCCAAAAATGCAAGCTAGCGCTGAACAACTCACCGTAAACGCGACTGGCGAACTGCTGCATCCGTGCGAACAGAGAATCGCCGTTGACGATGGTGGGAACCGTTTGAATGATTCCCACCTGCGGCGAGGCTTCCATCAACCGCGTCAGCCGCACCACGGCTGCGCCGGTCATCAAGCTGTCTGCATCCAAAACGATCATGTAATCATAATGCTTGGACCAGCGGCGTAAAAAGTCCGCGATGTTGCCGCTTTTGCGCTTGATGTTGACCCGTCGTCGCCGGTAAAAAATCTTTCCAGAGCCGTTTACCGCGCGACAAAGTTTGGCCCATGCCAACTCCTCTTCGATTTGACGCGGGTGCTCGCCGGTATCGCTTAAAATGTAGAAATCGAATCTGGCCAGCTGCCCCGTATCGGCAAGCGAACGATACATAACCTCCACGCCGGCGAAACAACGACTGACTTCCTCATCGCAAATCGGCATCAGCAGAGCCGTGCGCGCGCGCAGCGGACCATCATCGTCATGGGCGACGCTCGCTTCATCGATCACCTTGCTTTTTCGCCAAAGTGCCCAGAATCCGGCGACATTGGTCCAGAACGCGAATGAAATCCAGGAAAACAATACGGCAAAGGTCGCGATGATCGCGATTTCAAGATGGTGCAGTTCGGGCCAGGGAAAGGTTCGGGCAAGCGACCAACTTGCAATACAGGTTTGCGCCACCACGAGCAGCGCTAGTAGAATTCGACGCCGTCTGGCCGTCTTGCGCCAAGGCGCAGAAAAACTCCGGCGCTTACCCGGTTGCCGAGCGGCGAGCCTGCGTCGCAGAACACGGAACAGATTACGTTCCAGAAAGCGCGGCGCCATCGAGACGCGCTCGATCACCGGCGTGGACACGGAGCGCGCATTGCGCGGCAGGCTTTTAGCACTGCCCAGTCTTGCGGCAAACGCCTGGAAAACGTGATCGGCCGTACCGTCAGTCGACCGAATTTCACGCCGCATAGCGCCGCCTTCGCTGACACTCGCGAAAATTGACCAGGAAAGGCAAGCGCCGTGGGGCTGCCGCACCCGTGGAGGGAGTTGGGGATTTGAATCGCTCATGACTCGAGTTGATAGCTCCAAGTTTCCGTCAGGACATCTTTGCCGTTTTGCAGAAAAGCGCGCAGCTCGACAGGCCTTCCCTTTGGCCGCTTAACTTGAAAGCTGAGGCGCCAGCCGCCGGTCACGGTGTTGCGAAATACGTTGGGTGCAACCGCCTGACCGTCCGGCGCCGTGGCGATTACGGCCTTCAGCGGAGTCGACTCCGGCAGCGACTGAATTTTTTGCCCGGCAAAATCAATCACAATCCGCTTTAGTTCTTCTTTGTCGCCAGCGCCGGTGCGTGTCGCAATGGCTCGGGCGGAACCCGTTCCCATCGGCTCCTCGCTCTGAAAGGAAATTCGATAAGCGATCTCGAACGGCTGACCAACCGGCGGCAAGCTCCGCGGCATCCAGTACGAAACTATATTGTCGTTGGTCTCCTTGCGGCTGGGAATTTCCACCAGCTTTACAAATCCTTTGCCCCAATCGCCGACAGGCGTAATCCAGGCGTTCGGACGTAACTCGTGGCGTGTCTCCAAGTCCTGGTAGTTTTGAAATCTACGATCGCGCTGCAACAGACCGAAACCTCGCGGGTTGTCGAATTCAAAATAACTGACGCGCAACTTTTCCGGGTTGCCCAGCGGTCGCCAAATCCACTCGCCGCTACCGGAATGCATCAAGAGTCCGTCCGAGTCGTGCACTTCGGGGCGCCAATCTTCCACCAGGCGCGACCGTCCCTCGCCGAAAAAAAACATGCTCGTAAGCGGTGCGATGCCGAGCTCCTTTACGGCTTTGCGCTGGAACAATCTGGCGCGTACATCCACAACCGTCCGCTCGCCCGGGCGGATGAGAAATGAATAAGCACCGGTCACGCTCGGACTGTCGAGCAGCGCGTACAGATTAACTTCCCGCGCGTCGCGTCGCGGGCGCTCCAACCAAAACTCGGTGAAGCTGGGAAATTCTTCGCCGCTCGGCAGCCCGGTGTCGATCGCTAATCCACGCGTCGATAAGCCGAAGACCTGTCCTTTGGCCACGGCCCTGAAATAGCTCGCCCCCGCAAACACGACGACGTGGTTGAATTCACCGCGCTGATTCAACGGATAAGCAATCCGGAACCCGGCGAAGCCAAGATCAGCGGAAACTTTGTCGGCGAATTTGTTTCGACCGAAGCTGAAAAGCTTCGGCGAGTATGCCGCGGCGCGCACCCCGTCGACATCGATGACGTTGACGGCCACCGAGTGGTTGTAAAACAAACCTGGATGAATGAACTGTACCTGAAACCTGCCGTCATCGCGCCACAACGATTTCCCGGTATCGAATCGAATGTCGCGGTAGTCGTCGTACGAAATGGCCGTCAAAAAGTCCGGAACCGGTTTCGGCGCGCGATAAGGCGCCGCTGCGCTCTTCTTGGCGATGGCCGCGACACTTTCGAACGTGAAACGATCATTGGCGACGGCTGAGAACGGAGTCAAACAAATCGCGACGAGTGACAGACGTAAAACTCTTAAAATGAACCACAAAGTAAACTCCCTGAGAACAAAATGATCGAGCGGGTAATTTCTTGCACCGAAGGCGGAGCACTATCCGAGTACAGAAACAAACCGTTGATCACGCAGGGGGAGCAATCGTTATGCCATTGACATCATCGATAACGTTAGATGCTTACATGAGAATCTTCGAAGTCACGGGCGCGTGCTCAAAAAAATAGTTGCATCTGCGTGTTTTTCCTGCTTCGATGCTGAGTACACCGCAACGGTTTTCCACTCCACGGATATTCTTCCAGCTATGCGGCGACAGGAGTAAATGTCTGATAGTCCTCCCACTATTAGGACAGGCGCTCGGCACCTTCGCTGATTTTAGGCGTTAATCGAAGGAAATTCCTGCAGTTTACTGGCGAAAATCCTGACGCGGAACCGAGGCTACCAAAATTGGGACGTTTATTCATAAGAAGTTTAATCATAAATTGTACTGGCACCCGGCTTGCTGCAATACGAAACGATGGATGAAAAAGTTGATAACGTCGGACTGTCCCGATTTGTCCAGTCGTCACTGTCCGATTAACATTACATTGATAAAAGGGGGCGACTAACGGTTATGAGTCGCGCTGTTTCTGAAATGCAATCATCTCCGTCCTTCGCCGGATTTCCGGCCGGCCGGTTCTTCTACAGCAACTTGCGTATTCAAGAGACGCTCACAACTGTTCGCTACGGGATCGAAGCGCGCAAGGGCGTGGTTCTGATCATCGGCGAGGCCGGTATCGGCAAGACGACCCTGCTCCATAAAGTCGCTACGGAATCCTCGGCCAACGTGACTTCGGTCGTCGAATCGGATCCTCGGGTCACTTTTAACGAGATCCTTCGGCTTATGCTGCGCAGCCTGGGCATTGCTAGCGCGGGAGCGGACGAGCTGAGCATGGTGCGAAGCTGCCAGCTCGAGTTGCGGGTACGGTTGGAAAAATGCGAGATCGTTGCGTTGATACTCGATAACGCCCACCATTTGTCCGAGCAAACCTTACGGCATGTGATCAAAAATTTTCTTGGCGGCAGCGCCGCCGACCCGGACGGAACCCTGCTGCAGCTGGTTTTGGCCGGCCGGCCGGAACTGAAAGCCAAGCTATCTGAAGCGGCGCTGTTTCCACTCAGGCGGCGAACACCCGTTGTATGTGAGATTGACCCCCTCAGCAGCCAAGAAATCGGCTCCTACATCGAGCAGGGGCTGCGGGCGAACGATCATGCTGAGAAAATATTCGATGCCCGTGCGGTCAAGCGCATCGCGCTTTATACCAAGGGCAATCCGCGCTCGATCAATACTCTTTGCGAGCGCGCCGCTCAGCTCGCCGAGGAATTCAACAGTACGGTCAGCGCCGAGTCGATCGATCGGGTCGCGCGGGATCTCGGTTTCCATGAAAGCACCTTCGTTGGCGAGAACATCAACATTGAAAAGAATTTTGCCAAGCCTGACCCGATCGAGCCTTCTGCCCGTCGTTTTCACTCGCCCGAGGACTATATGGAGGTCGTCGTCGGCCGAACATTTTTGGATTATAATTCGGCGGACGTGCCGCAGGACTCATACAGACCTGCAAAGCGAAGGACTGCTTGGGTTTCAATGATGCTGTTTTTGATTGCGATCAGTGCCACCGGAGCATGGATCAGTACCGAGAGTGCGCGCGATTCACTGGCTTACCTGACTGCAATGTTAAATGGCATGACCGCGCGTCTGCAGCCGGGAGCGAGTGTCAATGGATCATCTGAAATCGCTTCCGAGCCGTTGACAGCGGCGGAGTCTATAGAACCGTTACCGACTCCCGCCGTGCTTGCTCCGCCATCCGAACCGTACCGGACCGGCGCTGCCCCTGAAGCGCCGACCGAATCGTCGCTCGAACCGTTGACCCTCAGCAACACCACGGAGAGTTCTCTGACTCGCGATGCCAAGTCTCAGGCCCGAGTCCCCTCCCCGGTCAATGAGGAGCGCCGCGCACCGACAGAGGCGAGCACGAATCAGCACAATCGAGATCTGCAAACGCGAATTATCAAGGCGATCGAAAATCGCGCAATCGCTGGGGTCGAAGTCTCGGTCGTCCGGGGCACCGCCTTCCTCGACGGCCGTGTAGCCACGGAACGCCAGCGCCGAGCCGCCGAGCGGGCCGCGCACAGCGTTGGCCAGGTCAGCCGGGTGCGTAACCGCATCGTGGTCGATTAGCCGCGAGATCATCGCTTTACCTTACGCTGTGCCCCCGGTTTTGTTTCAATTTCTATTGATCAGCGGGTTTTTGGCTTCCTCAAATTGGTCTTACAATGGGTTTTCAGTGTCGTCTGCGTTACAGTCGACCTCGTGCTGGCGTAATCGCTCCCACGACTCGAAGAACTGACCGCAACCGTTGCATTCGAATGACAACGCCGCTGGTTCTTTTTCGTTCGATGGATCTTCTGTCATCGTTGCTCCTGAGAGAGTAATTTGTTCGGCGCCGCGCCTTGATACCAGCAACAGCCGTGCCATCACTTTCTGTTTTCTCAACGCGCTATTTGTTCAATCAGATTGAGTGCCGATGCGCGGCACAATGATCGCGCGCGCGGGGAACTTCCTACAGCTCGGCGGGGTTTTTGCCGTCAAATTCGCTGGAGAACTATAATGATTTGAGCGAGCAGACAAGATACAAATCAGCAGAGCACGCGCCGTTCAAAAACTCTGAAACGCTGGCCAGTAAAAGATTTGAGGCTGAGCGCGTGAAAAAATGATTTTTAGCTCTCCTCATGACGGCTTGCGTGTTTTTTCTTACGATTCGCGACCCGTCGTAGAACAAAAGTGCGGTTGCGAAAGGGAAATCTATCGTTTTCGACGCCCCGGCATCGCGTTGCTAATTTAATCGCTGACGAAGTTTAGATTTTTTTGCAGTTTGCACGGCGATCCTGATGCCGACTCTGATTGGCATGAGCGCCGCTACCGGCACGTCGTAAGCCGAGTAGACGTGTTCCGCTGAAAGTTCGACCGACGTATTTGTGGCTGAGTTTCCGCGATCAACTTGACGCGGCACACCAGGAAAGCAGGAGCGGCGTCTCTCGAGGAGGATGATTGGCTCGCACTGCACATCGTTCTGCGCGTCAGTTCACCGGCCAGTAGGGCCTGGAAGAGTTCTTCGACTAGTGCTAGCTCGTAGTAATTGGGAAGCCACGCGCCGGCTGGGTGATGTCGCCGTTCCCACCTCGTGGTTGTCGGCGATGGCGATGTAGTTGGTGCCAATCACGTCACGCAAGCCACGGTTCTCGTTAACCGCATTCCGAACGTGGGATCGAAAATTCTCAGCCGCCAATCCCACGGCTTTTTGTGGCAGGCACCACGCGAAACGAACGCGTGGATTATGGAATGGGTTCAAAGGCACTAGCGGTGCCAGCTCTAAAACTTATCAGCTATGCTGCAAGTTTGTCCGCCACTCGAGGGCGAGTCAACAAAGGGACCGTCGGCCGCATCCACCTGCCGCTGGCGCCGTCGGACGAGCAACCACGGCCTCTCCTGTTCGGTGCGCAGCTAACCCGATCGCGACAAGCCAGATGTCCGCTCTGAGCAGCCGATCAAGAGACGCAGTGGCGAGCTTCGGAAGATCGCCTGGAGCAAAAAAAGGGATCTGACAGGCAACTAACGGTCCATCAATAGGTTCATTTAGAATTTCGTTCGACTGATCCGAATCGAGGTCGACGTTTCAAGTCAATGAAGAAACCCAAAATTCCCAGGTGTTTTGATCGATTTGCGCCGCTAACCATTTGGTGATGTTTGGGTCTATTGGGGCGCAGTTCTCGGACAGAACGCAGACATCCCATAGCGGATATCCCATAAACGTAGGATTGCTACAGGTCAGGAGAGCAGGTACGCGATTGCGCCCGTTGCCGATTCGTTAGGCTCGCTTCACTCATCCGTTATTCCTTTGGATTCGTCGGTGGAAGTGTTTTCGGTTGAACTCAGACACCATCTACCGTACGGTACCTATGTCGGACAGCCCGTTACACCAAATACACGTGGGAGCGCTTCAATCGGCTCAACCTTGAGAGGCCACAGAAAGCTTCAACGAGCACCGAATCCGATCCAGCCGTCCTATAGAAATCAGCGCGAGCACGCTAACAGTG
>Ga0075310_1000085_pt1 | contig 14822 bp, 15 predicted proteins | sample MayberryNE_Catta_2_FD_120088 | JGI IMG/M metagenome (GOLD analysis project Ga0075310, IMG submission 120088) | Natural and restored wetland microbial communities from the San Francisco Bay, California, USA, that impact long-term carbon... | ecosystem: Environmental > Terrestrial > Soil >... | reverse complement strand
GGCGTTCATCGCGCAGCTGGTCACCGGGCTGCTGCTCGTGGCCACGCTCGACTGGGCCCTGCTCAGGCAGGCATGGCTCGAGCTCTCCCTCGGCATCTACGTGCTGCTCACGGCGCTGGCGATCGGCGTGTACGCGCCGACGTTCCGGCGTCAGCGCGACATCGCCGAGCGCATCGCGGCCGGCGAGGGCGACGAGGGCGAGTACTCGGCGGCGGCGGCGAAGGGCACGGCATGGGGCACGGTGGTCACAGTGCTCACGCTCGTGATCGTCGTGCTGATGGTCTGGAAGCCGACGCTCTGGAACTGACGGAGCCGGTCGTCACCCGCCGCTGACCGGCGGCAGCAGCGCGACCTCGTCGCCCTCGGCGATCGGCGTGTCGCGAGTCGCCCGCTCGCCGTTGACGACGAACGAGCCCACCTCGGCGATCTGCGCGAATCGCTCGCCGTAGCGGGCCGACAGCGTATCGACGACCTCTCCCACGGTGTGGCCGACGGCCTCCACGTGGGAGTCCCCAGCGATCTCGCGCAGCGCGGCGAACAGGCGCACGTTCACGTGCCCAGCGTACCCATGACGCGGAGCCGCCCGGGGCGCATGCCCCGGGCGGTTCCACCGTGTCGGTGTGGTCGTCGACTACGCGGCGACCGCCATGTTGGCGCGCCGATCCTCGGCAGCGGCACGGTTCGCGTGCCGGAACCCGAAGAACGCTCCGACGCCGAACAGGATGCCGGCCACGATCATCACGTACCCGGCGTACACGGCGATCGTCGCCGCCGTCCACCATCCGTAGGCGTTCAGCAGGATCGCGCGAAGCGTCTCGCCCTTGAACAGCGTGTCCGCCTTGCCCTGCAGCTCGGCCGCCACATCGGGGTCGAGGCCTTCCTCGCGAGCGGCGGCGCTGGTCTCGGAGTAGGTCGCGCCGTCGTTGATCTCGGCCAGGTGGCCCCCGATGTACCGGGAGTAGGCCTCGGCCTGATCGCCGTTCACGACCTGCACGCCGGCGAAGTCACCCAGATCCGCCTGCTCCTCGGGCGTCATCGCCTCGAGGGGCGGGAACGTGATGTTCTGCGGCTCGAGACGGTCCGTCACGTTGTCTTGGGCGAAGTTCCCCCCGTACACGGCGAGCGCTCCGAGCACGATCAGCGCCACAGCCAGCACCACGCCTGCGGTGCTGATCAGTTGGTCCCATACCTTCCTGTTCATGTCGTACCCCTTTCTCGAGGACCACATCTCGGGTCAGCGTGCTCCTCAGGGCTCCTGGCGCCCATGGGCGGACGGCAGGTTCCCGACGGGACCGTTCCCGGCAGTACCGGGACGTTCGGCCCGTCGGCGAGGGACCTGCAGGAACCGGGGCTGTTCCCCGCGAGAACGGCAGCCGATATCGTGGACGGATAGCCATGGCCGTGCTCGCGCTGCTCTCCGATCGCTCCCCGCAGGTGACCCTGCCCGCCCTCGGCGAGCTCTTCCCCGACGTGAAGCTCGAACCGCTCTCGGTCGCCTCGATCGGCCACGTGCTCGCGCTCGAGCCGGAAGGCGTGCTCGTCGACGCCGCAGAGAACCCGGCGCAGGCCTGGAGCGTGGTACAGGCCCTGGCGGAGCGAGACCCCCGGGTGCCGGTCGTGATCGTGCTCGAACGCGATTCGGTCGAGCGCTATCCATGGCATGAGGTCGCCGACGAGTTCCTGTACCCGGGGGCCCCGGCCGCGGAGGTGCGGGTGCGCCTCGCGATGCTGCGCCGGCGTGCGGGAAGCGGTGACGGCACGGTGATCAGGCTCGGACCACTGGCGATCGACACCGAGACGTACCGCGTCACCGCCGACGGACGCCCGCTCGATCTCACGTTCAAGGAGTTCGAACTGCTCCGGTACCTGGCGTCGACCCCCGGTCGCGTGTCGACGCGGCCCTCGCTGCTGCGTGAGGTCTGGGGCTATGACTTCTACGGAGGAACCCGGACGGTCGACGTGCACGTGCGCCGACTGCGCGCGAAGCTCGGGCCCGAGTACGAGCACCTGATCGAGACCGTTCGGGGTGTGGGATACCGCTCGGCCGAGCTCGACGACTGAGCGACCGGCGCGGCTCCGACCGAGATCCCGGCGGGTGTCTACCCGAAACGGGTCATGCCGGAATGACTCGGATGGGCTCTGCGGCGAAAGGCGCTGTAGCGCCGAAGCCCTCGGTGTGAACGGCGACGCGAGGGCCGCGTCACCCGTCCCCCCGGACGGCTTCCCTCGGTCACGCGACCCCGATCGCCGTTCCTGGCTCGCGCCGGCGACCGCCGCGGCAGCCTTCGGGCGCCCGCGCCGGCGCGAGCCGAACCCCCGTCGATCCCGTCCGCCCCTTCCCCGCGGACGGGATCGCGGCTTCGAAGCCGCTTTGAACACACCGGCCGGCCGCCGTCAGACTGTGCCGATGGAGGACTTCGTCGACGGGGTCACCAAGGGCAACGTCTCGCAGGTCAAGACGGTGCTCGCATCGGTCGTGCTCGCCCTCGCGATGTACCAGGTCGCGTTGATGGCCGTGGCGTACGGGAAGCTGCGCGTGCCGTTCCTCAAGCCGAAGGCCGCGACGTTCACCCACCGGGCGGTCGGCGACGCGGCGGTCGCGGTCGGTGTCTTCGTGGCCTTCCTCTGTTACTCGTACTTCGGGATCGGGGACGGCATCGAACATGCCCGCGACGAGGAGACGGGGCGAGCGACGATCCACGTCGTGTCGGGAAGCCTCTTCGTGGTCGCCGTGCTCGCCAAGGTCGTCGTCGTCCGCTGGTGGCGCTCGCTCGGCCGTTTCCTGCCCGCGCTGGGGCTGACGATGTTCTCGCTGTTCTCGGTGGCGTGGCTCACGTCGGCGGGCAACTACCTCTGGGGAGGATGAACGTGGCCACCGCTCCTTCATATAGGGCGCAGCTGATCGGGTCGCTCGTCGCCGCGGTGCTGATCGTCGCGATCGCGGTGATCGCCGTCACGCTCGCCATCGGCCCGGGCCTCGACGCCACCGAGCTCCGCGAGCGACAGGAGCTGCAGGAGGAACGGCGGGAGCAGCGGCAGGAGCGGCGGGAGGATCTGCAGGGCGACTCGGGCGGCCCGGGCGGCTGATCGGCGGCGAACCGTCGACCGCACGACGGTCTCCGTCCTCGTTCCGTTCACCGGCCCGACACCGGAGATGCGTAGCGTCGGCCGAGGGGTGATCCCTTGTGAAGTCCTCGACGCTGATGACCGTCGTCGCGGCCGCCTGTGCGGCCCTGATGCTCCTGGCGCCCCCGGCGCTGCGAGCGGCCCCGATCGTCACCGCGCTCGCGGCGGGCACGTGGGCGATCGCGCTCACGCTCCGCGGTCGGTCGCGGCCGCAGGACCCTCGTCCCGACGACGATCGGCCGGCCTTCGACCCCCCGTCGTTCGAGGACGCGCTCGCGATGCTCGCGCCGCCACCAGCTCCTCGACGCTCGACGCGCAAGCCCACCGACACCGGCCGCGCGTGAAACACCTCGAGAACATCGGGTGACGAGGAGCCCCGGGGCGGCGCCCCACGCCTACGATCGGCCCGTGAGCACCTCTTCCCCCCAGGATTGGATGCGGGCCCTGTCCGCCCACTACGAGCGGGCTCGGAGCGCCTTCCCGGATGACGAGCTCTGCATCGTCTTCGACATCGACGGCACGATCCTCGACATGCGACACCTCGTCGTGCACGTGCTGCTCGCGTACGACCGCCGATGCGGCACCCACCACTTCCGAGGCCTCGTCGCCGGCGACGTCGAGCGTCACGAGGACGAGATCGACGGGATCCTCGAGGATCTCGACGTCGACCCGGGCATCCGCGGCGACGTCGCCGCCTTCTATCGAGCGGAGCTGTGGCGGCGGGAGGCAGTGCTCGCCGCGAGCCGGCCCTTCGAAGGTGTGCTGGGGGTGATCCGTTGGTTCCAGCTGCAGCCGCGGACCCACGTCGCGCTCAACACGGGCCGACCCGAACGCCTTCGTGAGGACACATTGGAGTCGCTCAACACCGTAGCCGCCGCGTTCCGGGTGCGGTTCCCCGTGTCGCTGCTCCTCATGGCACGGGAAGCCGCACCGGTCCCCGACAGCAAGGTGGCCGGCTTGCGGACGCTCCAAGCTCGCGGCATGCGGGTCCTGGCGGTCGTGGACAACGAACCGGAGAACCTTCGTGCGATGGCCACCTCGGACATCGGAGGGGAGATCCTGTTCCTGCACGCTGACACGATCTCGAGCTCCCAGCGGCGGCACGACGACGCCGTCGTGCGCGGGCGCGACTACCGGCTGCGCGAACTCGTGCCCGAGCGGCGGCTCCCGGATCGTGTGCAGTTCGTCTGGCACGGCGTCAACGACACGGTGAACCTGGGGCGGTTCCTCGCCGCCCCCGTTCGGTGGGCCGAGATCGACGTTCGGCGCGATCCGTTCGGGCGCCTCGTGCTGCGCCACGACGGGTTCGACGAGACCCCGTGGCGTCGAGACGAGCCCGTCTTGCCGGCCGAGAGCGCGCTGGAGTGGCTTGCCGCATCGGGGCGCTCGGTGAAGCTCGACCTGAAGGAGGACGGCCCGACCCTGACGGAGTCGCTGCGGCTCGCCGAGATGGCAGGGTTCGGCGACGATCGCCTATGGTTCAACGCGGATCTCCCCGTCCTCGGGCCTCGCGGGTTCCGGATCGTCCGGCACCACCACCCCGGATCCACGGTCTCTTGCCCGGTCGACTTCCTCGTGCCGTTGCTCGCCACATCGGCGGAGGCGGCCGACGAGGTCCTGTCACGGATGCGGGAATGGGGCGTGACCAGGTTGTCGCTCAGCTGGTCCCCGCTCGTTCGCTCGGTGGTCGACGGGCTCGAGGATCGCGGGTGGGAGATCAACCTCTACGGCGTGCCCGACCTCGAGTCGTTCCTCGACGCGAGCCTGCTGCTCCCCACCTCGGTCACCGCGGACTTCAACTTCCCCGAGTGGGGCTACTTCGGCCACGGCTCCGGCGAAGGGAGCCCCAACGCGGCCACCACCGCGTTCCCCTTCACCGGAGCCGCGGGCGAGCCCGCTGCGTCCGTCAGACCTTGAGCAGGTTGCCTCGGATCTCCCCGGTCGGGAACGTCTCGGTGTGGACGTTCACGTACGTGGACTTGGCCTTGATCGCCCGCTTCAGCTCGTCGAACTCACCGGGGTCGATGCCTTGCTCCACGGGCCCGACGACGTCGGAAGCCACGATCACCCCCGTCACCGTTCCCGACTGCGGACACGCCGGCTTGCTGCCGCCTCCGCACAGGAAGGCGGCCACGCCGCCGTTCGTCGCCGGCCTGCCGAGGTGGATGTGCGCGAAGAGCACGTCGCCACCCTCGAGGCCGCTGTAGCGCAAGCGGTAGTGGATCTCGTCGCCCTGGATCTCGGCCCGGAAGCTCCCGTGCCCATCGGTCGAGATCGCCGGGACCTCCTTCCACCCGTTGAGCCGGGTGTTCACCGAGGACTTCCCGGCCATCGCGGCCGCTGCGCCCAGGGCCAGGGCGGCCGCGGCCACGATGGCCACCACCCCGATCGTTCGCATCTTCATGCGCGAAGCTCCTTCCCCTCGTGCGGCCCGCCCCGCGCGGGCGCCCTCCCGCGCGGGGCGGCACCAGCTCCGTGCCGAGGGTACGGTCACCGAGAGCGAATCGTTCGAACCCGTTGCCGCCTGCGACGTGCGTGTGCAGACTGCCTGGGGGTGGTAGAACGTCCGGGAGGCAGGAGCGAGGGTCGTCGAACTCATCAACGCACCACCGCTCCCCCGGGTCCGCCATGACGATCTCCATCTACGACCTCGAGATCCTGACCGACGCCATGGTCTTCGCCGTGCTCGTCACGATCGGCGGTGTGGTCTCATGGGCCTTCGGCCGTGAGTTGTCGCGCAGGTACGGGCCTCGGCGCGAGGTGAGGGTCGCGCTGGCCGGCGCGGCGCTGATCGCCGTCGGGGCCGCTGGGGTGGCGGTCCGTTCCACTGCCCGCGACGCCCTGCCCATCGTCGCCAGGGTCGCTTCAGCTCCCGTCGAGGCTCGTGCGACGCAACGACCGGCGCTGCGCCTGGATGAGCCAGAGTCCAGATCGGACGGCGGCAGGTCGAGCCGTCTCGAGGGGTCGATCCGTACGGACGACGCCGTGCATCCCGTGCCGCTGACCGGGGGTGCTGACACGGGAGGCCATGGCGACGACCCGGGAACGATCCCGGGATCGGACATCGACCCCAGCTCGCCTCCCGCGGTGGGCGAGGAGACGTCGAACGATCCGCCGGACGGGGAGCCGCCGGACGATCCGCCGCAGGAGCCGCCGGACGATCCGCCGCAGGAGCCGTCGATCGATCCACCGCAAGCGCCGCCAGACGATCCGCCTCACGAGGAGCCGTCGGACGAAGGACCACAGGGCCCCGACGGCGAGGGACCGCCGGGCCAAGGCCCCGACGGCGAGGGACCACCGGGGCAAGACGGAGGGGGACCACCGGGCCAGGACGGCGCGCCGTAACGCGGCGAGCTGTGTTGCCCACGCTTCAGCGTGAACGTGTAGGTCAGACGGCGCGCCGATGCCTTACAGCAGGGACGAGGACCTTGACGCTTCGCGCCGTGCCGCTCGCCGTGAGCGGCGAGATCGGTCTCGGTGTTCACGTTCTTACGGAGCCCCGGAACCTTCCGCATCCAGGAGGGGCCAATATGACGACGCGCTTCGACCCACGAGAGTTCGACCGCGATCACGACGCTCGCTATCTGGCTCGCTGCCCTCGATGACGATCAGAGGGCCCAGTCCGCGATGGAGGACTTGATCGAGGTCGAGCGGCGACCGTTGGGCCTGCTCGGGTCTGAGTCCAAGCGTTCAGTGCTCGTGTTGACAGGACGCGACCCCATCGCATACGTTCGCTCTTGAGAAGTCGCTGGGGCCTTCGGGTTCCGGCGGCTTCTCACTTCTATTGGGTTACGCCCTGATCGGCGCCTCTTGAGCTGGAAGACGGGACCGGCGTCACGTACTTCAGGGAGAGGGGGCGTGCCGGCTGGCAGTGGCCCCACACTCCCATCTCCCTCGCGGCCTTCCCCGCCAGCGAGGGCGTCGCCGCACTCCAAAGCACGAGGGGTGCGAAGTGCGGCGGACTGCTTTCTCTACCCAGAGGAATCGGACTCAAACCGATGCCTCAGAGGAGGGTCTGGGGCAGCGGGTTGTCAGGCGGGTACGCCCAGGGCGTGCCGCTCCACACTGAGCAGGTCGAGCATGGAGAATGCGACCTGGTGGTCACGAGGGTGGTCCCTGAGCCATGCGCGGGCGCCCGACAAGGCCGTTGAGATCTCATTCGGGGAGGTCGCCACGCGCATCTGTCGGAGGAGTTCACTGCGTCTCATGTAGGTCCCTCTTCCCACGACCTCGACCGGCGAAACCGCACGACGGATCCCAGTAGTGAAGTGTGGCGCGCGCTTTCGGATCGAGCCCTCGCCTGGGAACGAAGGAGACGCCTTCACCGGAGTGCCCGTACGCCGAGCTGGCGACTCACCGCCTCCGTCGCTGGTCGATGGCTGAGGATTCGCCGGAGCCTGGCGGAGATCCGCCGGGCCGACTCTCGATCACGAGGTCGTACGTCTCGAACCGGCCTCGATCCGCCTCGCGCGTCTGCCGACCGGGGCGCGGGCGCCAACGATCGCCAGCGTCAGCCCCAGACCACCCAGGCCGAGGCCCGCGACGACGTCGGTCGCCCAGTGGGTATCGAGGAACAAGCGGGACAGAACCGTGCCGATGAACACGAGCACGACCGTGATCCGCGCGAGCACCTGCAGGCGGGGCGTCCCGATGGAACGTGGAACTGCCCAGTAGACGAATCCCCAGATCACGAGCGCCTGGGCTGCGTGCGCGGATGGGAAGCAGCGGCCCGGCGTCCTGCCCACCGGACACGTCCGCTCGAACATCACCTTCAGGACGTCCCCGACGAGCAGCGTGGCGAGGAACGCGATCATCACCGCCACGCCGGGTCGCCAGTCCCGGCGGGCGTAGGCGAACCCCGCCCCCACGAGCGAGCCGACGATGAAGGCGGCCCGCTCACCGCTGGCCGCGGACAAGGCCGTCATCAGGTACGGGTCCGATCCCGCGTAGCCGACGGTCAGCGATCGGACGGCTCGATCGAGACCGGGTGCGAACCACCACAACAGCAGCCCCACGACCAGCGCGAGCACGGCGAGGAACGCAATCGTCAGCGGTCCTCGACCGAGCCACGAGTCTGTGGAGGTCCCGAGTCGACGGTTCGCGAGGTGCGCGCTGCGGAAGTCGTGTATCTCGTGTCGTTCCTGGCGGCTGATCGGCATCGTGGTCGGGGTCTAGGGGGGGGACGGTGCCCTGGCATCTCGCGGCGTGTACCCACCGTACGACGTCGGCAACCGACCCAGTACCGGCGGTCGATCCGGTAGCCAGCGGTCCAGGCCAGCATCCCTGCCCCCAACACCTAGTAACGCAGTGTTTACCGTGGGGTAACGACGACGTGCTCACTCGCGCCTAGTCTCGGTGGGTCCGGCGAGCGACCAAGGGGAGGCGCGCGTGGCAACGGCGAAGGACGTCATCGCACTGGCCAAGGAGCAGGGGGCCGAGATCGTCGACCTCCGATTCACCGACCTGCCGGGACAGGTAGAGCACCTGTCGGTCCCGGCGCACGAGTTGACCGAGGACAAGCTCGAGAACGGCCAGCCGTTCGATGGTTCGTCGATCCGCGGGTTCCAGGAGATCCAGGAGTCGGACATGCTGCTGATGCCCGACCCGGATTCCGCTTACATGGACCCGTTCACGAAGCACCCCACCCTGAACATCACGTGCTTCGTGAAGGACCCCGTGACCGGCCAGGACTACTCGCGCGACCCCCGCAACATCGCGAAGAAGGCCGAGCTGTACCTGAAGCAGACCGGCATCGCCGACCGCTCCTACTGGGGGCCCGAGGCGGAGTTCTACATCTTCGACTCGATCCGTTACGACCAGAACGAGTTCGAGGGCTACTACCACGTCGACTCCGTCGCCGGCGCCTGGACGAGCGGTCGCGAGGAAGCCGGCGGCAACCTCGGCTACAAGCCGCGCTTCAAGGGCGGGTACTTCGCGCTTCCCCCGATGGACAAGTACCAGGACCTGCGCACCGAGATGGTGCTGAACCTCGAGAGGGTCGGTCTCACGATCGAGGTGCACCACCACGAGGTCGGAACCGCCGGGCAGGCCGAGATCGACATGCGCTACGACACGCTGCTCACCACGGCCGACAACGTCATGAAGTACAAGTACGTGGTCAAGAACACGGCGTACCAGGCCGGCAAGACCGTGACGTTCATGCCGAAGCCGCTGTTCATGGACAACGGCTCGGGCATGCACACCCACCAGTCGCTGTGGAAGGGCGACGACAACCTCTTCTGGGACGAGGTGGGCTACGGCGGCATCAGCGATGCGGCCCGCTACTACATCGGCGGCCTGATCGCGCACGCGCCGGCGCTGCTCGCGTTCACGAACCCGACGACGAACTCCTACCGCCGGCTGGTGCCTGGCTACGAGGCGCCGATCAAGCTCGTCTACTCACAGCGGAACCGCAGCGCGTGCGTGCGCATCCCGCTCGGGTCGAAGAGCCCGAAGCTGAAGCGTCTCGAGTTCCGCACGCCCGACCCGTCGTGCAACCCGTACCTGGCCTTCAGCGCGATGCTGATGGCGGGCATCGACGGCATCAAGAACAAGATCGAGCCCCCCGACCCGATCGACAAGGACCTCTACGACCTGCCGCCCGAGGAGCACGCGGCCGTCAAGCAGGTGCCGGGGTCGCTGCTCGAGGTGCTGGGCGAGCTGGAAGCCGACCACCAGTGGTTGCTGGAAGGCGGGGTCTTCACCCAGGACGTGATCGACACCTGGATCGAGTACAAGCGCATCGAGGAGCACGACGCGGTGGCGCTGCGGCCCCACCCCTACGAGTTCGGTCTCTACTACGACGTGTGAGGTGAGGGCTTGGGATCGCCGCCCCGCTCTGGGCGAACGTATCCGTTCACGAATGCATCGGTGATCCTGGCCTTGTCTCCGCTGCGGAGCGCGGCGATGAGGTGGGCATAGATCTCCCCGGACGGCTGACCGAATCCGTCGGTGTCGAGGATCTCGTGCGCTACGAAGTCGTAGTTGTAGAGGCCGAGCCGAGGCGGGTGCACATCGTCCACGAGCGTCCAATAGAGATAGCCCTCGATCGGCACACCCTCCTTCATGCACCTCACCATCTCCATCAGATAGGTCTTGAGATAGCGCTCCCTCGTCCATCCGTCCGGTCGGGGGATCGCCGGCCCGTCCGCGAGCTGGAGGTTGGCCGACGAGTTCTCCCCCATGTACACGGGGAGCGGCGCGGTGTTGTCATCGTTCTTCGCCAGGATGAAGGTGCGATAGACCTCGCCGTCCATCATGTATCGCTCCCAGGGGATGCGGCGATCGGCAACCCTCGGATCGCGCCGGGGAGCCCCGAACGGCTCGTAGACGTTGAGCGAGAGGTAGTCGAGCTTGTCCGCACGCGGTGACGCATAGACGGCGTCCAAGGTCTTCGTGAACCCTTCCGGGGGCAACATGTCGGCGGTCGCCTCGATCATCTCGAGGTACCGCTCGTACTGCTCGTCGGTGAGCTGCGACGCGGCGAGGTCGTCGATGCGCGCCCGCCACGCCTTTCTGTGCCGCGCGATCTCGGCCGCGACGTCCGCTCGCGCCACACCCCGAGTCCGAAGGCGCATCAGGTCGTCCAGCTGCTTGTCGTACTCGTAGGAGCACATCGAGGCGATCGTGTATCCGACGTGCGGGCTGCCCCAGCCCCTGGCCTCGAACAGGTCGTGGAGGCCGTCGTAGGCCTTCACGTAGTGGGACAGCATCGTGTCGAATGCAGGCAGCATGTACTCGGGTCCCTTCCGGTCGCCCGGGTACCAGTCCAGGGAGTTGAAGAAGAGCGGGACCAGGTTCGGCTCGTTGTAGACGAGGAAGTGCGACATCACCGTGCCACCGCCAGCCATCAGCCGCGCATTGATCTCGTCCACGATGCGGAGCTGCGCCTCGACGAGCAGATCGGGCCCTCGATCGTCGAGCCAGATGTCCACGCCCAGCCACAGCGGATGGGTGAAGTGGTGCAACGTGACGATCGGTTGCATGCCGTGGTCGAACACGAGCCCGACCATGTCGGCGTAGCGATCCAAGGCCGAGGCGTCCCACGGCGGTGCTTCGACCGGATCGGCCGAAGGCGACGGCTGGCACCGAGCCCACTCGATCCCGAACCGGAAGGCGTTCAGCCCCAGGGACGCTGCCAATCCGATGTGCTCGGCGTGGTGATCCCAGAATCCGATCCCCTCGTCGTACCCGCCGGCCTCACGATGTCCTCGTTTGGTCCAATCGGTGTTCTTCGGGCCGTCCGGAGCGTTCAAGCCGCCACCCTCGCAGTACGGGGCATAGGCGACCCCGAAGAAGAATCGCTCGGGAGCGAACCGCTCCTCGAAATCAAGGTTCAGCTCGAGCCGCATCTCCTGAGACCTCCCTCGGTTCGGATCACGACAGGGAATCGGGTGCCCTCAGGGCCAGGTGCGTCGTGCGGGCCGCGAGGTCAGAGATCTTCGACCGATCGAAGCCGGAGATGGAACTCCGGACGGAGTCCTCCAACGGGTCGACCCAGTGGCCGGGGAGCGACTCGGTTCCGTGCATCACGCCGAACACCGATCCGGCCGTCGCGCCGTTGCAGTCGGCGTCCCATCCGCCTTCGACCGCGAGGCCGATCGTCCGAGAGAAGTCGTCGCCCCACAGCAGGGCGGAGGCGACCACCGCCGCGTTGTTGATCGTATGGACGCCGCTGTAGCGACCGTACCGCTCCTCGATCGCATCCCTGGCCTCGGACCAGCCGGCGCCGCCCGCGGCCAGCGCCAGCACGTCACGGATCGCCGACGCGAGCCGGGAGCGGGACGGGATCCACCCGAGGGAGGTCTCCAGCGCTGAAGCCACGTCGTCGGTGACGAAGCTCACAGCGATCAAGGCGGCGATCCACATCTCGCCGTAGATGCCGTTCTTCGTGTGGCTGATCGACGCGTCCCGGAACGCGGCCTCAGCGGCGCGCTGCGGGTCTCCCGGCGACAGGTAGCCCCACAGGTCGGCCCGGATCTGCGCTCCGATCCACTCGCGGTACGGGTTTCGGCGCCTCGCCGAGCTCGGCGGGCCGAATCCGTCGACGAGGTTCCGGTATGCAACGCGTTCGGCGGTGTAGACCTGGCCGAACGGCAGATGGTCGAGCCACTCGGCGGCGATCTCGGCCGATCCGAGGTCAGGGCCCGACATCTCGGCGGCGTGTAGGGCGAGGATCGTGTAGTCGATGTCGTCGTCGCGAGCCATGCCGCTGACGTTGCCCCGGGTCGTCTCCGTCCAGCAGTCGTTCAGGGTCAGCTCGCTGTCGTCCGATCCCAGCACCGGCAGGTAGTCCGTGATCGGGAACGCTCCGGAGAGGTCGAGGTAACGACGGATCCTCGTGCGGCTCCACCCTTCCACCGGCTTGCCGAGGTTGCAGCCGGCGCACCTGCCGAGCCAGCCTGCCAGGATGCGATCGTCCACGATCCGTCGGTCGAGCGTGGACGACGGTGCCTTCGGCACTGCCTCCGGCGATGCCCGGAGGATGGCTTCGAGCGTGGACGGCTCGTCGAACGGCCAGTCTGATCGGATCTTGGTCGTCTCGAGGAGGCGGTAGGCCCGTTCGACATCCTCGGGCGTTCCGGCGTCGAGCGCCGACAGGACCTCCGGCTCAACGGCGGCGACCTCGTATCCGGCTTCCCGACGCTGTGACAGCTCCGATCCGAGCATCACCGCCGGATCCAATGCGTCCCACATCGCGTCTCCCTTCGCCTCAGGCGCGCACGGCCATCGCGTTCCCCCGTGGCCCTTTCACCGGGCTGGCCCATGCGGTGCCTGGGCGTGCACGAGCGGCGAGACGACCTCGTCGAAGAATCGGGTGATCCCATCATCATCATCCGACCAGGGGAGCATCAGGTTCAGTCGATCGACCCCGAGCTCTTCGTAGACCGCCGCATCGGTGGGATCGACCGCCTCGGGAGGTGTCACGGTGATCTCGAGCGCACCGAGTCCGTCTCCTCGGCCGACCTGTGCCTCGACCTCCCGGAGCGTCGAGAGGTAACGGGCGGTCGCGCTGGGGTCGAGGCCCCATCCGTACCAGCCGTCGGCCTCACGGACCGTCCGCCGTAGTACCGCGGGCGCGTACCCGCCCATCACGATCGGGGGATGCGGTTCCTGGAGCGGGTGCGGGCGCGCTTGGACGTGGTCGAACGCGACGTACCGACCCGCGAACGCCGGACGGCGCTCGGTCCAGATCGCTCGCATCGCCGCGAGATGCTCCTCGAGCCGTCGCCCGCGATCGGAGAACGGCACGCCGAGCGCCTCGAACTCGCGCTCGACGTACCCGACGCCGATGCCGACGATCAGGCGCCCCTCGGACACGACATCGACGGTCGCGAGCGCCTTGGCCAGGACCAGCGGGTTCCTGAGCGGCAGCACCACGACGCCGGTCCCGAGTCGCACGCTGGAGCTGATCCCGGCGAGGAAGGCCAGCGAGGTGACGGGATCGAGGATCGGGGCTTCGGGCTCCATCGGGGACGGTGGGGTGCGAGGGTCCGCCACCACGAGGTGTTCCGAGACCCAGATCGACTCGACGCCCGTTGCCTCGGAACGTCCCGCGAGCGCCCGAAGGCGCGCCGGGGTCGTGTAGGGACCTGAGTTCGCGGAGCAGACCCCGATCTTCACGCATCACCTCCGGCGGTCGTCAGGCTCCCCGGCTTCGAGCCGGGCGCGCAGGCGCTCCAGCGCCTCGACGAACGGCCGTTCGAGGAACGCCTGGTGGTCGGGTTCGCCGTGATGGTGCGTGATGCGCTCCTCGGGATACCGGCGGCCCGAGCGGAGCCGTTCGATGCCGGCTTCGATCTGGGTCCGCATCGCCGTCATCCACACGTCGTCGATGCGCGACCACTCGCCTGCTCCACACGCCACGTACACCGGCGACGTGTGCGCGAAGATCCTGCGTCCCCAGGGCTCGCGATGCGCGAGCCCGTCCCAGTACCCCGGTCCGCCGCAGCGCGCAGCGAGCCACGAGTCCTCCGCGACGGCCACGTCCGACCGGAGCTCGAGCTCTCGTACGCCCGACCCTCCTTCGGCGACGGCGACCACCTCGCCATTGCACACGATCTCCAGGCAGCCGATCGGGAAGATGCTCTCGGCCGTCGCCTCCACCGTCACCGTGCCGCCGCTACGGACCCGGACGACGTCGCCGGCCTCATGGCCGTCGACGGTGAAGCGGAGCATCGGACCCGCGGTCGCGAAGGTCCTGCCCCCACGGACCGCCCGGCACCATGCGTCGTAGGAGAACCCCTCGTCCCCGACCTTCGCGTACGTTCGGTATATCCCGACGGGGACCTCCGACGACATCTTGTCGGTCCCCGCCACGAGCGGCAGCGGGTACCCAGCGTTCAGGTATGCGTAGTACTCGGCGTGCATGGCCGGCCACTGGACGATCATCTCGACCGCGTCTGCCCGCTCGGTCGCGATCAGAGCCGGCGGCTCGCCGTTGGGCAACGGGAAGTGCGGGATCACGACGGTGCCGCCCTGCTCGTGGCACCGATCCGCCCAGTCGCTCATCGTCGTCTCCTGCCACGCGCCGAGGTCTGCCTCGATCGGACCGTCGGTGCACCATGGCATGACGGGTCGGCGCAGGCCCCACAACACCATGTGCCCGAAGAACGGCTGGCGGTTCTCCTGGCTCACCCAGGTCACGAAGCGTCCGTCGTCGGTCGATGCCGGCCGCCCAGTGAAGTCCTCCGTGT